>Ga0126383_10001294_pt1 | contig 15456 bp, 11 predicted proteins | sample PanSoiMetPlot_35_FD_96882 | JGI IMG/M metagenome (GOLD analysis project Ga0126383, IMG submission 96882) | Tropical forest soil microbial communities from Panama - MetaG Plot_35 | ecosystem: Environmental > Terrestrial > Soil > Tropical forest > Bulk soil | place: Panama | collected 2016-02-17
ATCGTCACGCGCAACCTGGCCGACACGAAGATCGGCAATCACAGCGCGCCGATCTTCATCGCGGCGATGTCGTTCGGCTCGCAGGGTGAAACGACCTTCCGCGCCTACGCCGAAGCGGCCAAGCGTTTGAAGATCGTCGCGATGAACGGTGAAGGCGGCGAAATCCCCGATATGATGGGCAGGTACAAAGAGTTTCGCGGCCAGCAAGTGGCTTCGGGGCGTTTCGGCGTCAACATTCATCTGCTCAACTGCGCAGATTTCATAGAGATCAAGATCGGCCAGGGCGCGAAGCCCGGTGAAGGCGGACACCTGCCCGGAATGAAAGTCACCGAGCTGATCGCCAAGACTCGCCACACGCCGCAAGGCATTGATCTGCTCTCGCCGTCGAACAACCACGACATCTACTCGATTGAAGATCTGGCGCAAGTGATCGCCGAGTTGAAGACCGCCAATCCGCATGCCAAAGTCTCGGTCAAGATTCCCGCCGTGCCTTTCATCGGCCCGATCGCCACGGGCATCGCCAAGGCGCGCGCCGACGTCATCGCCATCAGCGGTTACGACGGCGGCACCGGCGCGGCGCGAAAACATGCGCTGCGCCACGTCGGAATGCCGGTCGAGGTCGGCGTCAAAGAGGCTCATCGGGCCTTGCTCAAGGCGGGTTTGCGCGACCGCGTAGAGGTCTGGGCCGACGGCGGGATCAAATCGGGCGCGGACGTGATCAAGCTGATGCTGCTCGGCGCAAACCGAGTCGGCTTCGGCACGATGGCGATGGCCGCGGTCGGATGCACGAGCTGCCGCGAATGCAACCAGGGCACCTGCCACGTGGGCATCACCGCGCACCATCCGACGGTCGAGAAAGCGCAGGAAGCGGGCCTCAAGAAATACACGCCGCGCGATTACGACAAATCGGTTGATTCGCTGGTGACGTTCTTTAAAGAGGTCATCAACGAGATCGGCATCTGGACGATGCGACTCGGGTTCCACCGCACGCAGGAACTGGTCGGTCGCTCCGACCTGATGAAGCAGACTCGCGGGCTTGATCAGATTGAGCTTGAATACCTGCTCAAGGGCGTCGAATTCACAGAAGCGTTCGAGCCCGAAAAGCTGAGCGAGGATCACATCGGTCGCGCCTACCGCCCGCGAACTTCGCTGACCAAGATCGTTTCGGACGAAATCTACGGCCTGATCGAGCAGGGCAAATCAATCGCGATCTTCGAGGACGATAAGGTCACGTCGGTTGACCGCTCATTGGGCACCCATCTGTCGGGCAAACTGTCACGGGCGAAATACCAGAACAAGATGCCGGCGCATTTCAAACTGGCCAAGCTGCATTTCACCGAAGGCTCGATTTCGGGCAACGGTCTGGGCGCCTACAACGTTGAGGGCGTTGACATCATCGTCGAAGGCGGCGTACAGGACAGCGCGGCGAAATCGAGTTGCGGCGGCACAATCGCCGTGCTCAAAGGCATGAACCACGACGGCATTCGGTTCGACGGCTCGGTCGGCAAATGCTTCGGCTACGGCGCGCAGGGCGGAACGCTGATCGTGCAGGGCGACGCCGATTCGCGCGCGGGCATCCGGCTGTCGGGCGCCGATCTGATCATCGCGGGCGAACTCCGCGGGCCGCTCACCGACGATCTCGGGTGCATCGCGTCGCGGGCGAACGTCAAGGGCTTCGCGTTCGAGTACATGACCTCCGGGCGTGGAATGGTCCTGGGCGATCCCGGCCCCTGGCTCTGTTCGGGTATGACCGGCGGCGTCGTTTATCTGAGACTCGACGAAGAGATGGGCCTGAATATTGACGCGCTCAAACTCCGTTTGGCCAAAGGCGCCGAGGTGGAGATCGTCCCGGTCAACGCCGGCGAAGACGAAAAAAATGTCCGCGAGATGTTGACGAAATACATCGACGTGCTCAGCCAACACGAACAGAAGGAAGAGGCCGACGCGATGCGGCGGTTGCTGCGCGATTGGCGGAACAGTTTCGTGAAGGCCGTGCCGAAGAGGAATTGAAGGTCGGCGCGGGCGCTTCGTCACCACCCGACAACGTAACTATCGCGCGCCGGGCTGACGCCGCCCATCAGCGCATTCGTCCGCAGATGGATCATGATCGCCTTGACCGCTCCCACGCCGCGGTCGTTGCGGACGTCGAGCCTGTGGCCGAGCGCGGCGAGTCCTTCCCGCGTCTCTTTGGGCAGCGTGGCGGGCGTGATGAGTCTGCCATCAATTCGTTGCGGGTAGCGCGATTCGCGGAAACTCGCGCTGATCACCGCGGGCATTTCGAGCGCCTGCTGCACGCCCATCCCGAACTCAACCACGTTCAAGAAAAACTGCAATTGCGTCTGCGGCTGCGTGTCGGCGCCGGGCGTGCCGAAGACCAGATAGGGTTTGCCGCCCTTCAACGCCAGCGCGGGGTTGATGGTCTGGCGCGTGCGCTTGCCCGGCGCGACGACGTTGACGTCTTTCGGGTCGGTGGAAAAATACCTCATCCGGTTGTTCAAAAAATAGCCTGCGCCTTCGACGACCATTCCGCTGCCGAACAGATCGAGAATGCTCGAAGTGATCGAAACCATGTTGCGGTCTTTGTCCACCACTGCGAGGTAGGTCGTATGGCCCGCTTCATTTTCATCCCGGGCGTTGATCGTCGGGGGCGATGATTGCGGGGAGGCGTAACTCTGATTGCCTGATGTCGCCCGCTCGCGCGGCTTGCCCGGCGCCGGTTCGCCTTCGATCGCGCGGCTGAGGTCAATCTGCGAGCGCCGGGCCGCGGCGTATTCTTTTGAGAGCAGCTCTTTCATCGGGATCGGCGGCGCGAACTTCGGGTCGCCGTTGTAAGCGTTCCGGTCGGCGAACGAGAGCTTGAGCGCCTCCGTGATCACGTGCAGATAAGGCGCGCTGTTGTGCCCCATCTCGCGCAGGTTGAAGCCTTCGAGGATGTTCAGCGCCTGCAGCATCACGTGGCCCTGTGAATTGGGCGGGCATTCGTAAACGTCGACGCCTTTGTAATTGACCGCAATCGGCGCGTCTTCGTGCGCGCGAAAGTTGGCCCAATCGGGCGCCGCGTGGACACCGCCCTGCGCCTTCAGGTAATCGAGCGTCAACTTCGCGATCGCCCCGCGGTAGAAAGCGTCGCCGCCGCCGGCGACGAGGGCGCGCAGCGATTTGGCGATCTCTTTGTTCACCATCACGTCGCCGGCTTTCAACGGCTCGCCGTTTCTGAACCAGAGCTTTGTCGTTGACGGAGACTTGCCCAGCTTTTCGCGGTTTGACAGCAGCTCGCCGGCCAGAACATCGCTAACCGGAAAACCCTGCTCGGCGATTTCAATGGCGGGAGCGAAGACTTCCGCCGCGCGCTTCGATCCGTATTTTTGCATAGCCAGCAGCGCGCCGCTCACGGCTCCCGGCACTTCGACCGAGAGCGGGCCGTCGGCGGGCATCCCGCCTTTTGACCTGTAAAAATCGAGCGTCGCCGCCATCGGCGCCGGACCGGTTCCGTTGATGAACTTCACCTCGCCGGTCTTCGCCAGGTAGATCAGGATATACATATCACCGCCCAGTCCCGTCATCGCGGGCTCAACCTGGCCCTGAACCAGCCAGGCGCCGATCGCCGCGTCAACAGCATTACCCCCTTCTTTCAGGATGCGCAGCCCCGCTTCGGAAGCGAGCGGGTGACCCGAGGCCACCATCCCGCGCATCGTCATCACCGTCGGTCTCCACGGAGCTTGTTGCGCGCCGGCCATGTGAAGTTCTGGTAGGTAAACCAAAACTGCGAGGAAGACTGCCAGAGTGGTCTTTTTCATAGTCTCAGCTCCTTTTGCGAGAAGATCGGGTCTATTGTTGCGGAAGCGTCGGATTGCGACACGCGCCATACGTCTGCGGATCGGAGACTTCCTTGAGCAGGCGCTCTTCCGGGCGCGAGAATCGGCGGTCGTAATCGCGCATCCGGGCGCCGAAGAGAATGTCTCAAACTTTGTACAGGGCGCCGACGCCGATGCCGTCTTGTAGCGATGTCTGGTAATGTGTTTGCTTATTCTAGTTTGTTTACGGAGTAATGAGAAAGGGAACTGAAATGGGCTTATCCGAATGCTCGTCTGACGGCTTGACGATCATCGGCCTGGACGTCGGGGGAACGAAGACGGCGGTCGTTGAGGGCTCTGCGCTCGCCGAGATATTGCAGCGCGAGGAGATTGCGACCGAAGCCGCCCGACCGTTCAACGAGACCTTCCCGCGAATCTCCGACCTGATAAATAAGACGATTGAAGCCGCTCGGCAATCGAACCGCGAAGTGATCGCGATCAGCGTTTCAATCGGCGGTCCGCTGAAGATCGCCGAAGGCGTCCTGATTGATCCGCCGCATTTGCCCGGCTGGCGCGGCGTCAGCTTGAAAGAGCGATTGACGAACGTATTTCAGAACCTGCCGGTTTTCGTCGAACACGACGGCAATGCCGGCGCGCTGGCCGAATTTCATTTCGGGGCAGGGAAGGGGCGCGATGATTTACGGCATCTTGTGTTTCTGACTTTCGGCACGGGGCTGGGCGCGGGGCTGATCGTCAACGGGCGGGTATTGCGCGGCGCGACTGACACGGCTGGCGAGGTCGGCCATCTTCGGTTGGCCTGGGAAGGTCCCGTCCTTCCTATCGGATTCGGCAAGGCGGGTTCGTGGGAGGGCTTCGCTTCCGGTGAAGGGTTGGTCGGGATGGCGTCCCGAATGTTTCCGGGCCGATGGTCGCGCGAGACGCCGATCCGTGAATTGGTCGCGGCGATACTGGCTGATGAACCTCAGGCGTTGGAAGTCGCCGCCGAAGTGGGGAAATGGTTGGGGCGAGGAATGGCCTTGCTGATTGACACCCTCAACCCGCAGGTGATCGCGCTGGGATCGCTGGCCGTCGCGCTGGGCGACCGTGTGCTTGCGCCGGCTCGCCGTGTGGTGGCCGAAGAGGCTTTGCCGCAAGCGGTGGCCGCCTGCGAAATCGTCCCGGCTAAATTGGGCAAGCGGATCGGGGATGTCGCGGCGTTGATGGCTGCGCTGACAGAGGACACAGTTCGCGCCAGATTGGGTCTTGAGTGAGCGCGCAGCTCAGAAGCGTTCGGCGTAGAAGTTGATTGCGTGGATGAAGAAACCTGGTTAACCACAAAGAGCGCAAAGCGGAACACAAAAGTCACAAATATTCTTTGGGGTTCCGGTCTCTCCTTTCTATCTTCTTTGTGACTTTTGTGTTCCGCTTTGCGCTCTTTGTGGTCATCTTCAGCACTATCAATTGTCGCGCCGAACCTTTTGCGCGCCGCCATGGGCGAGAGGATTCAACGGGGAAGTGGGGCATTCAAGATAGATCGGATGTTCTGTTCGAGCCTCTCTACATCGGCGAAAAGGCTTATGGCTGCGACTCCGGCCGCGCCGCGCCGCAAAGGCTCGTGATAATTCGAGAGGTCGATTCCGCCCAGAGCCAACACTGGAATTGGAGTCGCATCGCAGATTTCGGCGAAAAGGTTGAGGCCGAGTGGAGGGCCGAAAGCTTGCTTCGACGTGGGGTTGTAAACCGGCCCGCAGACGATGAAGTCGGCGCCGCCTTCTTCGGCCAGCCCGGCTTCGGCGATTGAATGCGTCGAGACTCCGATCAGAAAACCATTGATGCCTTTTTTCGCCGTGAGATCGCGAACCTCGCGAGCCGGGATAGAAGAGACGCGAAGATGAACCCCATCCGCGCCTGCGGCCATCGCAACATCGAGCCGGTCATTGACCAGCACGCGAGCGCCATGCGGGCGGGCGCGGCGAATCGCCGCGCGTGTGAAAGCGTCAAGCGCCTTTGCGCTCATATCCTTTTCGCGGATTTGAATGAGCTGGCAACCGGATTGAGCCGCTTTACCGATCGCTTCGAGTTGCAACCGCGCGGCGTCGGCGTGAGTAATCTCAGGGCTGCGGAGGAACGCCAGTCGGTCGGTGATCAGATAGAGCAGCGGGCTGTGTGGCGCCGTGTTCGGCCGATAGAGCGAGAGGCTGCGTTGAGCCGGATTCGGTTGAGCCGGATTCAATCGAGCCGGATTCGGTTGGGTTAAGATCGGCGGAGCCGGATTCGGTTGAAATGGGTTCGACGACGCTCTCTTTAACAGTTTCTCCATTGCCCAACGACAGTAGAGCGGTGACGCTCTCGCGGAATTTAAATAGGTCGCGCAATCCGGCGAGGATGTTCAACAAACCTATCCCGGTCACTACTCCTTTCACGTACCCACTCGTCAGAATAGTGTGGATCATTGCCGAGTTGAGCTTGCCCGTGACGTAATAGAGGAAAAAATTTTCCTCCCAATACTCCGGCCTCCAGGGCAATATCAAAAGCAATATGCCGACCTCGAAGCAGATCAGGATGTAGACGATGACGGTGATTTTTGCTGACATCGAATTTTCTTCTGAGCGCAAGATGACCGCGCGCCTTTATTTCATAAAATTGAAAACGCGAGGCAAGCATAACAGTTAAGACAGTGAGTGGCAATAATCACCGCCGGCCGGCTATCGGTCGTATCCAATCAAAAAGGCGCGCCAGCGCGGCCTTAAATAATACAGTACCGCGCGTGTAAGCAAGCGGTCCCACGCAGGGGCGACCGCTTGCTTACGCGCGCGGTACTGTTCACGAATCAATGCCGAAAAGTTATTTTCACACGTTCGCGGCGGCGTGAAACGGTGATCTCAAAGGGTTCGACGCCGGCGGCGTCAAGCGCGGCGATCAAATTATCGAGATTGGTAATAGATTTTCCTCCGATTTCGGTAATTATGTCGCCCGCTTGCAGCCCCGACTGGGACGCTTTACCGTTTTCAGTCACACTCGACACGAGCACGCCGTTGTTGACTGCGAAATAGCTCATTAACTGGCCAGTGAGCGTTTGAATTTCAAACCCGTAGAAAACCTTCAATCTGACATCTTTCGGCGCCGAAGTTCCGATAATTCTGACCCAGTCACCCCAAGCCTTCTGTTGATCCACGAGGTTCGGACGGTTCGGATGGGAAGCAGGTAATTCTTTTAACTCGTTTTCAATGCCCTGAAGCCTGGTGGTAAAAGCGATAAGCTGCTGTTCAGGGTCGGTGGCGGGAGCCGGAATCAGTCTGGCTTTCAACACTTTGTATTCTTTGTCGCGCTTTACTTTCTGAGTCACTTCATTGTCGGGTGGAATCTGCTTCATCAGCGTGATCATTTGCGCCTGAGTATCGACCTTATGATCGTTGACAGCCACCACGATATCGTGAAGCTTTACGCCGGCTTTTTCCGCGGGGCTATCAGGCGCTATGCCTATGATTCGCACTCCCACCTCCGCCGGGGGTGGTTCCATATTTATCGGGTTAGTGATTGTGGCGTAAACATTAATTCCGGTCGCGCCGAGCCATCCGTAGGCGACGCTCTTTTGATCCTTGATTATGGACTGCGCTATGGTTTGCACTCGCGAAATCGGGTAGACGAGGTGTTTACCTTCACTGCCGATGCTGTAGATCGCGATGCCGAAGACCGAGTCATCTTTATTAAGAATAAGGCTGCAATCCTGCACAGCCGTCATTCGCGGGGTGAGCAGGTAATAGATCGGGTTACTGGTGTTGTAACGGAAATCACCCACGGCCTTGGCTATCTGCCCCGGAAAAGGTTTGAGACGTGGGTATTGGGACACAATCACGGATACGTTCTGATTAAGGCTTGGATGGAAACCGTAAAGACGAATATTGAGTTGTCTGGGCAGAAGCGTCGAATTGGAGAAAGCGGGAGTGGGGAGTTCGAGTCCATCGACCTTAAGAGCGCACAGCCCGGTGGCCGCATCCATCCCGAGAAATTTTGCGGCTGTCGGTCTGCTGCGTAATGCGCGAACAGAGAGGCTGAGCGGCGGATTGGCTGGCGTGACATCAGCAAGTCGAGTAACGACATGGCCTTCGTTATCAATCACCAGACCAATCGTGGTTCTCGGCTTTTTCATGACGGGCGCCGGCCCGCCGTCGAGCGTATATATGTTCTCTTCGCCGAGCTGACGCGCCAAGTCGATCGTATATGAAACGTAAACCCACCCCTTCAAGTCTGATTGAAGCAGCCTTGGTTTGCTGAGCTCGGAATCGTCAGCCGGGACTTTGTCGGCGCGGGTCACTGGCGCCTTGGCTGGGCTCGGTTTTTGGGCCCTGCGCCGCGAGGTTTGAGCAGACGTTGGCGCGAGCGCCGCGAGAATCCAGAAAAGAACAACGAGGATTCGCAAAAACATCCGGAGTATCGCCTATTTCAATGTCAAAGGAATAAGGCCGCAGGCGAAGCAATAGCGCCTGCGGCCCGGTAAATGTCTGAAAACCAGACCTCAGAACGAAGGAGTGTCGGCTGTCAATTTAACTGACGCCTCTTCAAGGCCAAATGAACGGCGTAATGGCACAAACTGCCTCGTTCTTGGATTGAATACTCTCTCGAGGCTGGCGATGTCAGGGGAGGAATTGTTTTTTGCCTGAAACTCGTCGTTTCTGATCATCGCAGGCCTGACCTTCACGCCTTGGGCTGCAGATTTAGCTGCAATCATCCTGACAGGCTCAATCCCCGACGTTTTATTTACCTGCGCCGATTCCGCTTTGATTGGCGCCGGATCAGCCGATCTGGTAGTGGCGACACTAGTGGTTGGCGCTGGCGAGTTGTTATCGCGGTTAATGTAGACCGTAGAAGCAGTAATGATCAGCGCGGCAGCCCCCATAGCCGCGGCCGCCTGACCAAAAGAGAGCGTTCGAGCGAGTTTTTCCCAGGCTCTTTCAAAAACGCCGGCCGGGCTGAGCGGTTCGGACTGAGCTCTGGCGATGCCCGCGCTCAATCTGAAATCGAAATCCGCCGGGGCCTCAACACGAGGTTGCGCCTTTAGAAGGGCTAACAACGAGTACGTTTTGTTGTTGGCCAATTCGGCCTGAGCTCTGGCAATGCCCATGCTCACTTTGATGTCAAAATCCGCCGGGGCCTCGACGCGAGGCTGCGCGCTCAAAAGAGTTAACAACGAGGCCGTTCCATCCGCATGGAGACGGCAATCTGGGCAACCGCTCAGGTGAGTTGTGACGGAGTCGCTGTACAGGGTGTGGCGAGAGGCGGTGTCAATTACCTCTCTTGTCTGTTTGCACTTCATTAAATTATATCTCCACTTTGAAAGTTCCCAAGCCTTCCAAGCCGGACTTGAAGAACACCTCTTAGGGCACGAGGTGAAAAACGGTCTCACAAGTAATCTCGCAACTTCTCTTTCAAAAGGTTTCGCGCTCTGTTGATACGCGATTTCACTGTCCCTACGGGCAATCCGAGAACATCAGAAATCTCCTCGTAGCTTCTCTCTTCAATGTCGCAGAGCACCAGAGCCGCCCGGTATTTCTCCGGCAGGCTCGCAATGGCTCTACTCACTGCGCGGCGACGTTCATCGCCGATCATCGCGTCGTCGGCCAGGACTTGCTTCCGATCCTCGATTTCAACTTCCATCTCCTCGCTATCTTTATCTGAGAAGAAAGTCGGGAGTGGAATCGTGCGGCGACGTTTGCGTTGTCTCAACTCACTGATCGCCAGGTTGTGCGCGATCTTATAGATGTAAGTTGAGAAGCTGTAGGTGGCCTGATACCGCTCAGCATTCAACCAGACCCGCACGAAAGTCTCCTGGGCCAGATCAACAGCGCGATCGTAATCATCCAGCATACGATAGACGTAATTGGTGATCTGATTGCGATAGCGCCGGGTGAGTTCCCGAAACGCGGCTTCATCACCGGTCAGGGTCGCGGCCAGCAACTGGTGGTCATCCATATCTTCGACCGATATATTTTCGACCGAAATGGGTAGCCGCTCTATTGACGGCGCTGGGACGGCGCCATTCAGTAGGCGCTCTGGCTCAGCGTCTTTTGCGCGCTCCGGCAAACTGGCGCTCAGTGTCAATGTCATCATCGGTGAATTGCCTGATTCAAGTCGCTCAAGATTGCGGGGCGACCCAAGGTCTTCTTGCTGAAGATCGTCCATTAATTTCAAGTTTCGCTCTCGACTTTATGAGGCGTCTTGCTCTCGGTTGCGGGGGGGTCGATTTAATGTTCAACCGAAACATGAGCGAACGAAGCGATCCTCGGTCGCTGTCACGCTTTCCTAATTGGATTGTTCCACAAAGTTAGCGACTTTTTTCATCAAGCCGCCTCCTCTTTCTAATAAACGAAAAACCAGCGATGAGCGTGTGTTGATACGCTACACCGGGGTGATTTTGCCAGAAATATTAATTGACGGGCGGAATTCTGGCACGAATCGGGGAAGAAAGCGAGAGAGGTCCCTGACGGCCATATCAAGGCGCCTTTTCGACCTGTCATTTCGATTTTGGCCGCCCGGGCTTTTGCCTTTTGATCTCCTTGCCTCCATAATCACGCCGCTTTTGACTCATTGGGCGGGGTCTCCGCCAAGCATAAACTGAAAATTTGAAACGGCGTCGCCGCCAGAAGAAAAGGGGAAAGAGTCCATGAACCAACGCAGGCTTTTCATCGCCAGTTGTCTATCTCTCGTCGTCACCGCCATGATTTTCGTCATTCGCGGAGACATTGCTCCACAGATTGAACCTGCCTTCGGGCTTTCGCACGAAAATTACGCTTTTGTTTCGACGATGGCTTTCTTCGGCTTTGCCGCCTCGATCCTGGTGGCTTCGCCGATGCTCGACGCGCTGGGTATGCGCAATCTGCTTTATCTCGCATTCGCTTTGCACATTGGCGGGATTGTGGCCTTCATCTTCGCCCCGAATTACACTATGCTCTATATGTCAATGCTCTTTGCGGGCTTTGGCAACGGGCTGGTTGAGGCGGTGATCAATCCTTTGACGGCTACAGCGTACCCTGACGAGAAAGTGCACAAGCTAAATGTGTTGCATTCATGGTGGCCTGGCGGACTAATTATCGGCGGACTGATCGCTTACCTGATGGGCCTGATGAATCTATCGTGGCAGGTAAAGATGGGTGTCGTGATTATCCCGACAATTATTTACGGCGTGTTGATCTTCGGACAGGAATTTCCGAAGACGGAACGCGCTGCGGCGGGCGTTTCCTTCGGCGAGATGATCAAGACGGCGTTCAATCCAGCGTTCCTGCTGTTGATGTTCACGATGATGATTACGGCTTCGATCGAGCTCGGGCCCGGGCAATTGCTCGAGTCAGTGTTGCGCAACACGGCCGGGATGTCGGGCACGATGGTCTTCGTATACGGCAGCGCGTTGATGTTTGTATTGCGCTACTTTGCCGGGCCGATCGCGCATAAGCTTTCGCCGATTGGAATGATGTGGGCTTCGGTGACGCTGGCCGGGGTGGGATTGTTTATGCTGGCCGGCGTGACCACCGCCGTCCCTGCCTACATCGCCGCGACGATCTTTTATGTCGGCGTATGTTTTATGTGGCCGACGATGCTCGGCGTCACTTCGGAGCGCTTCCCGCAAGGCGGCGCGTTCACGATGGGGTTGATGGGATTCGCCGGCCAATTTGCGCTGGGCGTGATCATTTTGAAGATGGGCGCGGTATTTGATCAGTGGGGCGCCGCGGCGGTTTTCAAGTTCGTCTCGAAGCTGGCGCTAATTCCATTTGTTGTTTTCGCCGTCTGGTGGATTCGCGACTACACCCGCGGCGGCTACAAAGCCGTCAAGCTGAGCCAGTCATCGTGATTGCGGATTGCGGATTGCGGATTGCGGATCGAAGAAATCTTCCGATAACGTTCTCCGCGTCCTGCGATTTCAATTCGCCAATTGAGATTCAAAATCCGCAATCCGCAATCCGCAATCACTATCCTCCGATAATTCCCGCTATCCCGCATTTCAGACAGCGATAGAGCGTGCCTGAGCGTTCCGGGAAGACCTGCACGCGGGCCCACCCGCAGACGTGTTCGGCGTCGATTTCAAACAGCGTGTAATACTGGTCGTCGCGAATGGACATCAGCGCGTCGACGATCGCCTGTTCGGCCGCCGTGTTGCTGTCGACCGCCTGAAAAAAATCGAGTTCGTAGTCGTTATTTTCTTCCGTCATCGTTCCTCCTAGTTAATCAATTCGACATCGCCGGGTTTCACACAATTCCCGTCATGCCCAGCGCCAATAACAACGCGCGTTTGTATCCGATCTCCCGTCCCGCCGGATCGTACCACTCGCTCAGTCGATGCGAATCGCCCGACACGCCGCCGGCGCCGATCGTGATGGCGGGAATTCCCAGACTGATCGGGATGTTTGAATCGGTCGAGGCTCGGTTGAGAACCGGCGCCACGCCCAATGCGCGCGACGCCTCGATCGCCGTGCGAACCAGCAGGCTCTCGCGGGGCGTCTCGCCCGAAGGCCGGTTGCCGATCATCGTCAGTTCGGCCTGAAGTTTATTGCCGGAGGCGACGCGCGCGGCGTTTTCGTCAAGCGTCGCGCGGTCAACCGCCGCGAGCAGGAATTCTTCCAGACGCGACAACTCGAGTTCCGAAACCGAGCGCAGATCAACGTCCATCGAAGCCGATTTTGGAATGACGTTGACCGACTCGCCGCCTTCGATGCGCCCGATGTTATATGTCGTGCGCGGCTCCTGCGGGGCGCGGTAATCGGCCATCTGCGCGATCACACGACCCAGCGCGTGAACCGGATTGACCACGCCGAAATCGCCCCAACTGTGCCCGCCCGGGCCTTTCAACATCACGCGGTAACGGCGAGACCCCAGCGCCTGATGAGTGATGAACTCAATCGTGGTCCCGTCGAAGGAAACGAAGGCCGAGACGCGCCCCACCAATCGTCCTTCGTTGAAAAAATGCCGCACGCCTCGCAGGTCGCCTTCGCCCTCTTCGCCTACGGTGGCCACGAAAGCTATCGAGCCGCGCAATCTGATTTCACTCGCGTTCAGTGTCTGAATCAGCCCGACCAGCGCGGCCAGTCCCGCCGCGTCATCCGCTATGCCGGCCGCGCACAGCCGCGACCCCACGCGGCGAACTTTGACGTCCGTCCCTTCAGGGAAGACCGTGTCCAGGTGCGCCGACATTACCAGCAGCGGCTCTTCGCCCTCGCCGCGATAAAAACCGATCACGTTGCCTTCGCTGTCGGTGTGAACGTCGGCCAGGCCGAGTTCGGCGAAACGCGCGGCGAAATACAGCCCTCGTTCCCGTTCCTTGAAAGGCGGGGCGGGGATTTCGCAGATCCGGATCAACTCGGCGTTGAAGCGCGCCTGGGACGCGTCAATGAAATCGAAGGCGCGCGCGATTCGACCATCGCGCAATAATTCGGCGATCGTTTCGGGCCGCCGATGGTCGGCAAGGTTGATGATTGAAGCGGGCATCAAGTTTCCTCGTCAAAGCGGTTTTACGACAAGTTGATTGTTCAATCACGCAGGGCAAATTGCAAATTCAATCCGCGGTCTTCGAATGATTCATTGCTTTTCGGAATCGGCGAATTTCGATGATGATCGGCCGTGTGGTTTTGGGGAAACCGCTTTCTTGCGCGGTCATGCATTTTGGTGTAGAAGGTGTGCCGCAAGCCAGTGGAAAAAACGAGATGCGGAAAGGAATCGAAGAATTGGAACAACATTCTGGCGACTCGGGCTGGATCGAGGTCATCACCGGCTCAATGTTCAGCGGTAAGAGCGAGGAGTTGATTCGCCGCTTGCGCAGAGCGCAGATCGCGCGACAGAAAGTTCAGATATTCAAGCCCGCAATCGATCTGCGTTATTCGGATCAACATATCATTTCGCATTCCGAGATGAAGATCGCGTCGCAGTCGGTCAAGTCGGCCAACGAGATTCTGGCGGCCGTCGAAATTGACACCAACGTCGTGGGGATCGATGAAGGACAGTTCTTCGACCAGGACCTGGTCAGAGTGGCGAATATTCTGGCCGATCAGGGCAAACGGGTGATCGTCGCCGGTCTGGACATGGATTACCTCGGGCGCCCATTCGAGCCGATGCCGCTTCTGCTGGCTATCGCGGAAGACATCACCAAGACGCGGGCGATCTGTGTCCGCTGCGGCAGTCCTGCGACTTATACTCAGCGGCTGATCGCGAGCCGCGAACGCGTGGTGGTCGGCGCCGCCGACGCTTACGAAGCCCGTTGTCGCGGATGCTTCGACCCGCATTTGTCAGAGAAGGCCGGAGATTGAGAATCGCCCCGGATCATCATGAATGGGACTTATGGGACTTATGGGACTTATGGGACTCATAAGTCTCATAAGTCCCATAAGTCCCATAAGTCCCATTCATGATGATCCAGGATATTACGCAGGGAGGTTGAGAGATGAACACGGGACGTCCGATGGAGCACGATCTGCTCTTCGATTTTCTGCGTGTCGTCGAGGCCGCCGCGATCGAGGCCGCGCGCACGATGGGAAGGGGGGACCGCAAATATTCCGATCACGTCGCGGTCGAGAAGATGCGCGAGGTGATGGACACCATCCCGATGGACGGCACGGTCGTCATCGGCGAGGGCGAACGCGACGAAGCGCCGATGCTCTACATCGGCGAACGCGTGGGGATGGGCGCGAAAGACGGCAACACCCACCGCTATCCCGAAGTTGACATCGCCGTTGACCCGCTCGAAGGCACGAACCTGTGCGCCACGGGATCGGCCAACGCGATTGCGGTGCTGGCCGCGGCCGAACGCGGCGGGTTGCTCCACGCCCCTGACATATACATGAACAAGATCGTCGTCGGCCCCTCGGTCAAAGGCGCCGTGGACATTGACGCTCCGGTCAAGGAGAATCTCAACGCCATCGCCACCCGACTGCGGCGGAGAGTCGAAGATTTAACGATCATCGTGTTGGACCGCCCCCGGCACAACAAACTGATTCAGGACATCCGCGACGCGGGCGCGCGCATTCGTTTGATCAGCGACGGCGATTTGTCGGCGGGAATCTCGGCGGCCGTCGCCGGATCGGGCGTCCACGCGCTGATGGGCATCGGCGGCGGGCCGGAAGGCGTGATCACCGCCGCCGCCATGAGATGTTTGAACGGCGAAATCCAGTCCCGCTTCGTTTTGAAAGAACAACTCGAGCAGCCCGAAGACCGCGCGAAGATTCCCGACGGCCTCCTCGAGCGGATGAAGGCGATGGGAATCAGCGATCCGACTCGTGTCTATCACACCAACGATCTGGCGCCGGGCGACAAGATCATCTTCGCCGCCTGCGGCGTGACGGACGGCACGCTCCTTCGCGGCGTCAGGTTTTTCGGCGCCGGCAAACGCACGCAGTCGCTGGTCATGACGACCGAAACGAAGCACGTGCGTTTCGTCGACTCGGTGCACGTCGAAGGCGGGCCGGACGCTTTTGTGAGGTTTGATAGGATGTAGCCACGGCCTGACTCTGATTGAAAGCCGGATGATAAAATCCTGTCGAACCGCCGCGAATACGCGAAGCTGAAGCCGTTGAAAGCCGCCTGAATAAAATCCTGAGTCATGAGGAGAAACATCATGCGCCACCGCCGCGCGCTTTGCGCGCTGTCGCTGCTTTGTTTGTTGTCGCTTCCCGGGCCGGGACAG
>Ga0126383_10001295_pt1 | contig 15453 bp, 12 predicted proteins | sample PanSoiMetPlot_35_FD_96882 | JGI IMG/M metagenome (GOLD analysis project Ga0126383, IMG submission 96882) | Tropical forest soil microbial communities from Panama - MetaG Plot_35 | ecosystem: Environmental > Terrestrial > Soil > Tropical forest > Bulk soil | place: Panama | collected 2016-02-17
GAGCACCTTATTTCCCTGGACTGGAAGCACAATCGTGATGGGCCAACTGCTGTATCCGAGGGGAGCAGAGCATATGCAGAATTCTCGACCTAATACGGTCGGGCGTCTAATTGCGATCACGATATTGATGGTCGGTCTCACTTTTGCGGTCTGCTATTTGCGTCTGTTCGTTTTCCCCAACGTTCCCATTCTTTTGTTGGGCGATGCGATCGGCCTCGAGAATGAGGGTGCCAGAATCGTCGCGCGACAGCTTCTATATCGCGACTTCTTTGAAATCCTCCCACCCGGGACACCGTATACCTACGCCTTATTGGTGAGAACGTTCGGTCTGCGTAACTGGATTCCACTCGCAGTAATGCCGTGCTTGGCCGGGACCACGGCGCTCCTGATGACGCTGGCTTCTGGCCGGATCATGCGTGGAAATGTCATTGCGTTGCCAGCCCTGCTGTTTGCAGGTCCTATTCTTTTCCGATCTGCCGACGCTACTCATCATTGGTTCAGCACGATCCTGGTTTTGACGGCGATGCTGATCTTGCTGGGCAAGAATACAATCCTCCGAATTGCTGCTGCTAGGAGTATGTTGCGGCGCGGCCGCATGTTTCACACAGACCAAAGGGGCAATGGCGGTTGTCGGCTTTGTGACTTACCTTATATGGAAGTCATGGCGCGAGAACTCAAGAGTGCGAGATGCCTGGCTCAATTGTTTGCTGCTCTGTGGGGCGGCAGTAGCTGTATTTGCCGCAGTGAACTTGTATTTCATCGCGACGGCCGGACTGAACCGTTGGTTCTATTGCCTCGTTGTATATCCACTGCGCTACTATCCGGCTCCTGCTCTGAACAATTGGCGGGTGGTGAAATTAGAGTTTCACGCCCAACAAAGTACAGCCGGCTGGATCGCTTTTCTTTTTGTGTACTGTACTGTTCCGCTGGTCTACATTGTTTTCCTGTTGGTCATGCGCCGACAATGGTGGAAAGATCGAAGCTACCCTTGGGACCAATTGCTGCTGATTGCCATGACAGGGATAGCGATGTTCCTGGCGATTGCACAATCACCTTCGATCAAACGGCTTTCAACCGTCAGCCCTCCGGCCATGATTCTTCTTGCATGGTTCCTTGACAAACCTACGAGAGTCTTCGCCGTCGTGAAGATGACGTTGGCAACAGTAGCAATTGCGCTCGCAGTTACGGCGGCGGTTCACAGCCAAACTCGGCCCAAAACCTATCTTTATCTGCCTGCCGGTCGGACGGCATTTACTGACAACGCGGTAAGAGAGGAATACCGCTGGGTGCTAACACACACTCATCCAGCGCAATTCTTCTGGGGTATGCCACCGCTCTATGTACCGTTTCATCTGCAGAATCCCGCTCCAACTGAAAGTCTTGACACATCGGAATATACGCGTCCTGAGGAAATTGCGGCAGTGCTGCGGGCCCTGCAGCAACATAACGTACCGATCATCATCCTGCCCTCCGAAGGGCAATATCCTCTCACCATCAATAGCCCGTCAAATCATGCTAAGGCGTTTGTCGCGTATCTCCACGCCAACTATCGGCTAACCAGCACATTCGCAACTGGAGACGAGGTGTGGGAAAAAGTTGGTTCTATTCGCTGAAGAAATGCAAGGCTCAACAGTCCGTTGAAAGTTTCGGCGAGACGGGCCCACCCCAACTGAGGCTTCCCACGCAAATTTCCGCTCCTCGCTCTGCCATCACGGCACTGCCGTGATCCGAGAGAGTGCCGTCAAGCCATAGCCCCGGGCGCAATCCGTGGCGTAGACGAGGCGTTTGGAGTCCGGGTACCAAGCCGGGGCGGTAAAATTGCAGTCGCTGCCCGTAAGGCGGCGCGCCGCGCGCGTTTGTCGATTCTGCACCCACAGCCCCCAGTGGCCGAGTTCCCGCTGACTGAAGGCTAGCCATCGGCCATCCGGCGAGACCGCGGGGTAGCGGCGCGGAGCGGGTGCGCTTTCTTGGGAAGGGTACGAAGAACCAGGTTTTGTCACGAATAGCGCCGACGGTTGGCCACTCCGGCGTGCCTAAAAGATGATTTCATCCTCCGGGTCAAACGTCGCCTCGAGTACATCCAATTCGCTGCCCGACATCGGCTTTTCCTGCGAGTCTTGTGCCGTGTCCTTCGTGTCGGGCTGAAGCTCTTTCAACCAAAGGGTTCCTCTTCCTTTAGATTCTCGTATGAAGGCGAGCCATCGGCCGTCCGGCGAAATAACGGGTTTCTCGCCGTCTCGCACTTGTATTGCGAACTGCTCCGGTGTTAGCGGGATTGCGTCCAAAGGGAACTGAACGATGCGTGAGCCCACCGACGCCACCTCCGCCAAACCAGCGCGTCCGCTAGGATCGGCTGCCGGGTGGAAGGAGTCAACGCCCAACCAAAGCCGCGTCAGCGAGGTTCCATCGAAAACGCCCGTGAGATAGCCCCGGTCCGTCATCATCGTGAAGAGGACCTTTTCACCGGCCACAGACGGATCGGTGTCCAGGTAAGAGTCGGGTGCGACGACGAGGCGCGTTGCATAATCCGTAAACTCGCTTTTCACGTGAACGAGGTTCAAAGCGACTGCCGGCACCACCAGAGCAAGCCAAATGCCAGCAAACAATGGAGCCTCACGCGACTTCAGCCACGCCCTTAATGGCACGGATGTGGAGCGCAACGAAATCATCAGCAGGCAAATCCAGAGTGCGGTCATTGCCCAAAGTCGTGGCACGGCCAGAAGGGTACGGAAACCGGAAGGTGAGTCGTGAACCCAATGCGAAAGTGGAAAGCAGACCAACCCGTATAGAGTGGTTACGATCGCAGCATCCCGCACACGGCTCGCATGAATCAGGTAACCAACTGTCAAAACGGCGGTCAGGATCAGCGCATTAAAGTCGTATGAACCGGGATTCGTCGAAAGGATCAGGAGCATGGCGACGAAGGTGCCCCAGTGCAGTTTCTCGCGCTCGACCTCAGAACGAGAAGAGCCCATCAACCATAGGAATGGCACGAAGATCAAACCTTGGCACACGGGTTGCAGAACGGCATAAAGCGCAGGAAGATGAGCGACGGGGTGAGGATTCAAGTCAGGCTCGGCAATGAAGAGCCGATGGAGCACAGCCGAGAAGGTATTCCAGTGGATATTGTAGGGATCCTGTCCCTCGCCTCGTAACGGCCAGGGCAAGACCTCCACCAGATAAGTTCGGACGGTTTCAAAACCGAACAACCTCACAGAGAACAGCCACAGTACGATGGACCCAACTATAAGCCCGCCCGCAGCTCGCCACTGCTTCTTTCGAACGAAGTAGATCAAAAACAGGCTCGGGTAAATCTTGAGCGCGCCGCCAACCGCCAGGGTCAATCCCGCGGCCAGCCCTCGATCCTCGAAATAAAGATAGGCAGCGGCCGTGAACAGGAAGAGCAGCAAGACATACATCTGACCTTCAACGAAGTTCGCACGGAGCGGCACGATCGCGAGAAATACCAGGATGGCCACGCGTCGGGCACTGAGCCGCGACATCCTCTGCAGGAGATAGACCGTGAGCCCGAGCAAAACCAGATTGAGCAGCAGCCAGCCGCGCTTGGCCGAAAGAGGAGGCAGGGAAGAAAATGGCAGGACCGGTAACAAAGAGAAAGGGGTCAACAGCGCAAACGCTAGGACGTTTTTTTCGATTCCTGCGTGATCCTTCTGGCGCTGGATCCATGACCAGTCGTAGATCTGCTCAAGAGTGTAACCCTGGCGATAGAGCTTTGCGGCCAGGTAGTAGTCCTCAAAATCTGTGTTCGGTGTTTTCCAAGCAGGAACGAACCCTCGCCAGAAGAAAATTGCCACGAGACCTGCAAGCACCAGATATTCGACGGTGACATTCAGTAACGAGCGATGACTAACAAATGACCAGTTCCGAGACCAAGGACGAGTGAAGCGTGACGAGATAGACGTCTTCGGTACGCTCATAGCAGTGCTTCTCTTCGATCGGGACGAGGGGTCATTCGGATTCGCGAGGGGGCAAAGAAAATAGTTATCATTCCTCGATACCTCTGTTGCGGGTCACTCGTTACTGCCCGTCTGCACTAGTCACTGCCTCCGTTGCTGCTTCAAACACTGCCTTGTTACCCTTTGAGCCATCAGCCACTGCCAGCGTGTAAACAGGGCTCGCTACCAAACGCGATTCCGGTAGCTTAACGAACGAGAAGGTGTTGAACAGCCGTCGGAGGCGTTGCTCTGTCCGATCGAGTCCCGCGTAGTGGTAAAACTTTGGTCCCAAAACACAGGCCAATCGGGGCTGATCTGGATCGAGTTCCCAAGGATGAAAGTATAGGATAACTGGTTCGGCGCAGCTTTCCATTCTCTTCAACCCCAAGTACTGCACACCGTAGGGCAACAGCCGGAGATAGGCGCCTCCGGTCACCGGCATTCCCCAGCGGCCCATTTTCAAAGCCGGCAGCGGAAACTCCATCAGTTCGCTCCCTTGGATACGAATCCTGAATGGCCGATGAGGGGCGTTGGCAATACCGTAACGATGATTGCGCGTAGGAAAGATACTGCTATCAGTCGTAAAACCGAGTTCCACGAGGACTTCAAGCGCCCAAAGAGAGCGGCGTGTGATCGAAAAGGTTGGCGCACGGTAGGCGTGTACCCCAACACCTGCAGCGTCCTCAATGGCTGCCTTCGCCTGTCTTGTGTCATCGTGGAATTCCCTGGGAGACAGCGTGTAGATTAATCGATGCGCGTAGCTGTGACAGCCGAGGTCGTGACCGGCTTCTTGGATCTGCCGCACCAACGAGGGGTACCGCCTCGCCACCCACCCCAGAACGAAGAAAGTACCGCGGAGACCAAACTCGGCCAACAGCTCAAGTACCTTCTTCGTGTTTTGTTCTACGCGAGAAGGTTGACGGTCCCAAGCTTCGCAGGGTACGAGCTCGGAGAACCCCGAGGCGTGAAAGTAATCTTCCACGTCTACAGTAAGGGCGTTGAACTGGAGTAGGGCCTCAGTCATTGCATTGAACACGACACCTTAACTGTTTCGCTTGGCTAGAGGGATCATACTGGGAGCTCATCATCGCACTTCGGAAAGCAGATTGACTAGCGATGAAGAGTGTGGCCGGGAGCAATACCTAACATTTGACAATTTCATGACGAATTCGGCGACCGCATCCGCTAGGCTTTGATCGCACTTTACGAAGTAAACGAGGTTCGACACTGCCTCGCATGACAGTCGAGAATTTTGGAACCAGAGTTGCCAGGGACCACAAATGGACACTGCCATTTCAGGCACGGTTCCTTGTCGCTGGATCGGTGTGGTTCATCGCGACCAATGCTCCTGAAATCCTGGCTGCAGCTAGCGATACCTTTCTACCGGCTGACGACGGCAGCCCAATTGACCTGAAAATCAGTTGTCTTGTCGATGTGGAGCTGCGCGCGGAAAAACCCTGGCCTCAACCTCATTTCAGGGGTTTGGACCAATTCGTTTACGCGGCGTTTGGCACAGGCGGGACCATGTTAATCGACCTTCACCAGCGGCACGTGATCAGCACTTTTTCTCCTGCTATGGCTCAGGACTCGAGCTATTGGAAGCGTGTAATTCTGCCGATACTTCTCGGGGTTACCAGTGCGTACCTTGGCGTAACGCCGCTTCACTGTGCCTGTCTGGTTAGGGATGGACAAGGATTAATTTTGGCAGGCGCCGCAGGGGCCGGCAAATCCACATTAGCGGTGACTCTAGCCCTCAACAATTTTGCATTTCTTTCCGATGAGTGGACTTACTTTACACAGTTGGGTTCTAGAGCACAGGCTTGGGGTCTTCCTACTCCGGTCAAGCTTCTGCCGGATGCGATCAAGTATTTCCCTCAATTAGCCGAATCAGAGATGGCTCCTTCCTTGAATGGCGAAGTAGCGTATGAAGTAGATCCGGTTGCGGTATTTGGGGTGGATCGGTCGTTATTATGTGAGCCAAAATGGCTGGTCTTTGTCGAGCGCACCGGGGGGGCTAGATCTTTCTTCAGGCCGATCAGGTCTGAGGATGCATTTCGTCGCTTCGCAGAAGAGCTTGAAGAACTGCCCGCTGACATTTCCAATATGCGGGAACAACAACTCGAGACGATCCGTGCACTGGTGAACCGGGAATGCTGGGTATTGCAGCATTCGCTGCAACCGGACTTGCTCGGCGAAAAGCTGTCGGAATTCTGTGCAGCGCTAGTACCTTGCCAGCGCAGTCAGGACGAACCTAATGTCAGTAGGCGCACTTAGGAGATTTACTCCGACACCGTTCAAAGCTAGCTTCGCACTTGGCGGCGTTAACGTCGTGGTGTCGACAAACCAGCAATTCTTCGCGCATCGGTTGCGGGATGCATGTGCCTCTGCGTTACCGGGCGGTGCAGAGCATTCAGTATTCGATTGGAGAGTTGTGGTCGAACCGAATCACCATCTGCAACCTGAATCGAGCAATCACCACCTGAGTCATGACGGTCTCGCTCTCGTCACCATTGGACCAAATAGTTTTTTCGCCTGTGACCTGACGAATCGGAAAGGAGTTGGTTTCATTTCCGAGGATCTGGTAAGTAACGAGGAACTCTTTCGGCGAGACTTGCTGCCTGCATTCATAGCGCTAGTGAAAGGCGCCGCCGACCTCACTCTCGGCTGATGACTGCTCCGTCGTCAGATCAGGCGGACGTCGAGTTTCTGCACACCAACAACGCTGCGGTGGTTAGGACCAGGAGAGATCTCGCCGAAAACCGTAATATTTCCGGCGGATGATAAAGAGAAAATGGCCAGCTTTTACTTCGCGCTTTACCGCGTGTACTTTGTCCTCAAAAAATCTGCTACGCAAGGCAGGTTGCGGGGTTGGCCGGTTTTCGCGCCATTGCTCAGCAAGATAAAAATTCTGGCTCAGCGCACTTTTCTGCCTAAGGCGACAGCCTGGGTCCGAATCCGATCCGGCTTGTCTAAGGAAATGTGGATGCAGATTTACCTTCCCGGCGAAGGTTCTCTATCGAATGGGGACCATGAGCCCGAAGTGCAAGACGCGATTTCGGCCGCGATTCGACCGGGTACCGTTTTCTATGATATCGGTGCTCACGTCGGAATAATGACTCTTGGAACCGCTCGACTTGTGGGTGAATCGGGTTGCGTTGTTGCTTTTGATGGTGATCCTGAAAACGCTGAACGTTTGCGAGTCAACAGTGAGAGGAACGGATTTCAATCTCGCATTCGAGTTGTTCACGGCGCCGTCTGGTCGCGCAGTGCGAGCGATGGAATCGCTTTTCGTCGTGGTGCAGCGGCCAGCTCTCAGGGTGGCGTTGAAGCCGATGGAAACCACCCCGTGTTGGCCAGAGGTGACACCATTAGGGTTCCCGCGATTACCCTGGATGACTTTATCGCAACTGGTGCAGCTGCGCCGCAACTGATCAAGGTCGACGTGGAGGGTGGCGAGTACGAAGTGCTGCGCGGTGGCAGTACGCTCTTCACGGTTCAGCGACCGTTCATCATAGTCGAAGTCCACCACCAACAGGCTGCAGACTTGATAACACTTTGGCTGGACGAATACAGATACAGCTCGAACTGGGAAATCCCCAAGGAAGGGTTCCCCCGCCGCCTGTTTGCCTGGCCCACTGAACGAGATGGAGCAACGTGGATGCGAGCCAGACTTTGTCAAAATCTCAAAGTTCCGTAGGCCTGCAGCGACAACACCCCACCACGTCACTTCGCACCAGGTTCATCGGAGACTGAACTAGCTACAGAAATTTTACATTTGTGTGACAACTCTGTAAGGCCGTGCCTACTAGCCTTGCTCATCCCACGGTACGTACCGCGCGGGTACGAGGTTCGAGTTTGCGAACGGGCAATGGTAACAAGAAGGTCGTGTTTTTCTTCCCCGCCTTCTCAAGCACGGAAGCCACCGCTCCGCTGGGAATCCTTGCTGTGTCCACGCCATTGCTCCAGGCAGGCTACACAGTAAAACTCATTGATTCCACTATCACACCGGACTTTAAGAAAGCCGTTTTGCGCGAACTGGAGGACGCTCTCTGTCTCTGCATTTCCCTCGTGACCGGTCCGATGATTCGCGAGACGGTAGACATCGCGTGTGCCGTAAAGGACTGGAAGCGCGATTTTCCAGTCATCTTGGGAGGTTGGCATCCATCCCTGTTACCAGATCAGACTTTGGCTTCCCCCTATGTGGATATCGTCGTGCGCGGGCAGGGAGAGGACAGCCTCCTAGAAATCGTCCGCTGCTTGGAAGCTGGAGAGGAGCTGCAAAACATTCGCGGCATCGGCTTCAAGGCCGACGGCAAGCTGGTTTTCACTCCCGAGCGGCCGCTGAAACCGCTCGTCGACATGCCCCCGAAGGCATATCACCTGGCTGATTTTGATGCTTATGAGCGCCTCTGCGGGCGTCGCTGGGCGATGTACATCTCCAGCCTGGCCTGTCCATTTAACTGTGCCTACTGCACCAACGCCGGGGTCTATGGAAGAAAGTGGAACGCGTTGCCCGCAGAGCAGTTTGTGGAAGAAACCATCGCCCTTACCCGCCGCTATCGTCTTGAGCTTCTTTGGGTTGTAGACGACAACTTCCTGGTTGATCTCGATCGCGCCCGTCACATTGCAGAAGGGCTTGTCCGAGAAGGCGCCAACTTCCGATGGAGTATCCAAGCCACCACCAACCTTACAGCGCGCCTCAGCATTGAGGACTTACGGTTGCTCCGGCGCGCTGGGCTGCAACAGATCTGCCACGGCGCTGAGTCTGGTTCAGAAGAAGTGCTTAAGCTAATGAATAAAGACTTCCAGGACTTCGACTCGATTTATGAGACCGCTCGCCGTTGCCTGCAGGCTGACATTCGCCCTTCGTTCAACATCATTTTCGCGTTTCCGGGTGAGGGTCCAGCGGAGCGAAGGAAAACGGTGGATTTTGTGATGAACGTGTGCCGCCGTTTTCCTGGAGCGGAGTTCTGGACCAACATTTTCACGCCTTATCCGGGCGCGCCCGTGATGAGTCGCGCCCGCGAACTTGGGATAGAAGTCCCTCAATCTCTAGAAGGATGGGCAGACTTCTTCCCGCGCTACACGGTGTTGCCCTGGCTAAGGGGAAAAGATCATCGCAGGTTACAGGTCATGCGCGACTACCTTCGGATCGCATTTGACCGTATACCCATCGCTGCCGACTCGCGCCGGTCTACGGTTAAAGCAGTGCAACGAATGATCAGTCTTCCGGCACGCTGGCGGTTAGACCATGACTTCTATGCCTTTCCTGTGGAGCTTTGGGTAAACGACCGATTGAAGAGACTCAATGTGGTGCCCAAGCCTGCGGTGGATGCGAAGCGCTTGGAGCCAGCGACACAAGCGAGCTGCCCGTGACGAAGAAGGTCGTACTGTTCTATCCACCTTACGACGGTCCGCCGTTAAGTGCACCACTGTGCCTCCTAGCCTTGGCATCTCCGCTGTTGCAAAGTGGATTTGACGTCAAGTTGATTGATAACGTCACCTCTCCTGACTGCGAAGCGGCCGTCCTGCGCGAAACTGAAGATGCGCTTTGCCTGGGTATCTCGCTGCTGACTGGTCCCATGATCGGAACTGCCGTCCGCGTTGCCAAGGCAGTCAAGAAGCTCCGCCCAAATCTCCCCATTGTGTTCGGCGGATGGCACCCAAGCCTGGTTCCGGAACAAACGCTCGTGCCAGATTTTGTTGACGCCATCGTCCGCGGGCAGGGCGAACTGACCCTGCTTGAGCTTGCGCAGCGTTTGGCTGATGGCAAGGATTGGCACGGAGTACGTGGTCTCTCTTTCAAGGATGACAGGGGGACTCACCACGAATGCGAGCGTCCGGTCGCCAACATCAACGATCTGCCCGCACCCGCATATCATTTGGCTAACGTCGACGCCTATGCGAACGCCTGCGGCATTCGGAAACTCGGTTACGCCACCAGCGTAGGCTGCCCCTATGCCTGCCATTACTGCACCGACCAGGTCTTTTACAAGCGCCGTTTCAACGCGTATTCCGCGGACCGGGTGGTCAGCGATTTAACGGACCTTGTTCCGCGCCACAACTTCGAGGAGGTGGCGCTCCTCGATTCCAATTTTCTTGTCGATATCAAGCGGGCCTTGGCGATTGCCCGTGGAATAGTGTCTAGCGGACTCAAGTTCCGCTGGACCTTTCAGGCATCGACTGACTTTGTCTGGAGAATGACCGACGATGAAGTTCGTCTCCTGGGTCAGAGTGGCGTCACCCACATGGGTTTTGGCACTGAGTCCACCTCTCAAGACGTACTGCGGCTGATGAACAAACACCATCAGAAGACCGAACAATTGGGAGAGACCGCACGAAAGGCGGAGCTTGCCGGCATTCACGTCACGTTTAACCTTATTCTCGGATATCCCGGCGAAACCGAGGCGGACCGTCAACAAACATTTCAGGTCATGAGTGAGATTGCCCGTCAACATTGGAACGTCAGCTTTTCGCCCAACATTTTCACTCCTTATCCAGGCATTCCAATTTGGCCGCAACTGAGAGAGCTGGGCTTGCATGAGCCGCAATCGCTTGAAGAGTGGGGAAATTTGCCGCTCGGCCGAAATGTACTTCCGTGGCTGCAAGGAGAGGAATTGCGCAGGCTGCGGCGCAGCCTTGAATACTTCTTGCTCAACAATCAAATTCGCAAAGCAACGAAGGAAAAAGCGTGGCTCCGGCGCGGTTTTCGCCGCGCAGTGGGAGCTCCTATACGCTGGCGGATCGGCAAGAACCGCTACTCCTTTCCGTGGGAACTCTGGATCTCTCGTGCGGTGGAACGGGTTACGACACGGCGATCTTTGCTCACAGGACAAAAGCTGAACGAAGGCATGCAGGAGGTTTGTTGACTCCTGTTCATTCGAAGTTCGGTGATCGTGGCTTGTTGCAGCGCCGAGAACTCGCGAAATTCCGCCTGCTGCGGGCGAAGGTGGATGCCTAATGATCATCCTATTCAATCCCAAAGCTACCAGACCAAAGAATCGGAGATTCCCACTTTCCGTACTGGCGCTAGCTGCCATGCTGGAGGGCCGAGAAGATTACGTCATCGTCGATGGCAATGTGGATCCCGACCCAGCTGCTACTATTCTGTCGCTCATCAAGCAGGCTCCGGTCGAGCTACTTGCGGTCACCGTGATGCCTGGGCCGCAGATGGTTTCTGCTATTGAACCATGCAAACAAATTCGATTGCGCTACCCGAAAATTCCCATCGTATGGGGGGGCTATTTTCCTTCGGTTTACACAGAGGCGACCCTAAACGCGCCGTACGTTGATTTCGCAGTGCGAGGCCAGGGAGAGGACACTCTGCTCGAGCTGTTAGAGGTGGTGCGTGCACAGCGAGCACCGGACTCGGTTCGGGGACTTTCGTTCAAAGACGGGAATGGCGCTCATCATCACAATCCTGAACGCCTGATGAAGTCCCCCGACGCATTTCCTCAGTATCCCTATGATCGTCTGCCGACCGAGAAATACATTCGGCCTTCATTTTTTGGAAAGCGCACTGCCGTCCACCAAGCCAGTCTCGGATGCCCGTTTCGGTGCAGCTTTTGCGCAATCGGACCTGCTTTTGGCAGCCGACAGAAGATGGAATCGACGGCCAGAACAGAAGCCGCGTTGCGACACCTGAAATCACGTTATGACGTCGACGCGATCCAGTTTTATGACATGAACTTCTTTCTGCGCGAAGACCAGGCGCTCGACCTTTGCGAAAGGATTGCGCCCCTTGGACTACGTTGGTGGTGTGAGGCCCGTATCGATATCGTTGGCGGTTATTCGGACAAGACGCTCGAGGCCATCCGCCGCGCCGGCTGCGTCATGATTTTCTTCGGAGCGGAATCTGGCTCCGACTGGGTCCTGAAGGAGATGAACAAAGAACTCACCACCAGTCAAACCCTGGAACTCGCAGCGCGTATCAAGCAGTTTGGCATTATTCCTGAATTCTCATTCGTGATCGGCAACCCGAAGGACCCGGAGAGAGATACTGAAGAATGTTTGGCTTTCGTGCGCAAAATCAAACGAATCAATCCTGAATCAGAAATCATTATTTATCACTACACACCGGTACCGCAGCGTGAGCATATGTATGGCGACGTGGAAGGGCAAGTTGAGTTTCCCACGACGCCGGAGGAGTGGGCGACGCCCCGCTGGCTGAATTTTACGTTACGGATTGATCCCGCGACCCCCTGGTTGCGCTCATCCACCAAGAAGCTCATCGACGATTTCGAGTTGGTCGTCGAATCACGCTGGCCCACAGTTCAAGATATTCGTCTTCCGGCATGGGGTCGACATCTGCTGCAAGCTCTCAGTTCGTGGCGTTATGCGGTTCGTTTTTATTCTGTGCCTGTGGAACTGCAGTGGGCGCAGCAGTTCATTGAACTACGCAAGCCAAAGGTCGAGAGTTTGTGAGGTCCGTTGTGTCGGATCATTCGCTCGGAGACCCTGCGCAACTTACGTCGGACCAGGCCTATGCGCTTTGGGCGGCAACATACGACAGCGCGCCAAACGCTGTGCTCAGCCTGGAAGAACGCTATCTTCGAAAAATGTTGCCTCCACTCGAAGGGCGAGAACTTCTAGACCTCGGATGTGGAACGGGAAGGGCGCTCCCATGTCTATCATCGGCGAAGTCTTACCTAGGACTCGATAGATCGCCTGCGATGTTAGCGCGGGCGGCAAGCAAAATTCGGACTTCCAGTCATTTGGTGCAGGCGGATTGTCTGAACCTGCCACTAGCCTCGCAAAGTGCGGATATTGTGATCGGCTCGTTCCTTCTAGGTTATGTGGACCTCATGCCTTTCGCCGCGGAACTCACGCGTGTGTCAAAACCAGGCACAGAACTGTACCTGTCGGAATTACATCCGGACGGCCTCGCTCTCGGATGGAAGCGCCAGTTTCGCTCAGAAGACCAGGTCATCGAATTACCAACTCGTGCTTGTTCTCCTGACGAAGTGGAAAGAGTATTTGGCTATCACGGTTTCTCCATTGCCGAGCGGGTCGAGCCGCCATTCGGACAAGAAGAGTACGAAATTTTTGTCGCCAACGGTAAGCAGGCCCTTTTTGAATCCATAGGACGTACGCGTGCAATTTTCATCTGTCACTTGACCAGGATCAGCCGTGACGCTTGAGATCGGATACGCACATCGCGGGCAAGTGCACGCCAGTAGTGATTGTCGCGAAGACAAGCCTTACTCGTTGAGGCTGTGCGGAGCAAGAGTTGCGGTCGACGCCCGTTCTGCAATTCCCGCCGATATTCAGATCGAACGCGGCTATGTGAAAACCATATGCCCGAATAACTCGGCGCATTCTGTTTCGCTTCCCAACGGCGAATCCTTTGCAGTCGACCTTAGGGGCTATTTGCTCCTTCCGGGTCTGATTAATGCGCATGATCATTTGGACTTCGGCCTGTTTCCCAGACTGGGGCGTGGACCCTACCCCAACGCCGAGCAATGGGCTCGAGACATATACGATCCCGAATCTTCGCCGATTCGTGAGCTTCTCAAAGTGCCCAAGTGGGTTCGCCTGTGGTGGGGAGGAATCAACAATTTACTCGAAGGCGTTACAACGGTATGCCACCACAATGAATTCTACACAGATGTTTTCGATGATGATTTCCCCGTTCGAGTGCTTGGAAATTACACGTGGTCGCATTCCTTGGCTTTTGGTCGCGGCCTGGATCTGACTTTTCGCTCCAGTTCTTCGGAAACTCCTTACATCATCCATCTCGGGGAAGGCACCGATGCTGCATCAACTGCAGAAGTTTTTGAACTCGATCGGAGAGGACTGCTGGATGCGCGAACTGTAATCGTGCATGGGGTGGCCATCGACGATACAGGGCACGAATTACTCACTCAACGTGGTGCAGCCCTCATCTGGTGCCCGAGTTCTAACCTCTTCACCCTCGGAGCCACCCTCTCTCCGCAACGGATCGAACGCAGCCCTCGTACCGCACTTGGGAGTGACTCTCCCATTACCGCCGGTAACCTCCTCACCGAGATTCGCCTAGCCCGTGAACTAGGGTGCACCGCAGAAGAGGTGTTTGATTTGGTGACGGGCCAGGCAGCAGATGTGTTGCGCCTTCGCCAGGGTGAAGGACTGCTGCGTGCGGGCGCGATTGCGGACGTGATCGCCCTGCCCGATATCGGCCTCTCTCCTGCAGAAACTCTGGTTCTTGCTACGACGAAAGAGATTGAGTTGGTTCTTTTGGCGGGTGAGCCGCGACTGCTCTCCGAAGACACCCTGTCGCGTTTCCCATCAAATGTGCAGCGCTCACTCGAGCTAATCACTCTGGCTGGCATACCACGCTATGTGCGCGCACCCATTGGACGCTTATTGCAAGAGGCAAAGAAGCAGCTAGACGGTCCCATACAGCTCGCAGGGAAAGACGTGTTGTGATGAGTGCTCTCGCATTCAAATCGGGCTACTAATCCGCGAATCACGCTTCAAATAGCGCTCGATGAGTACTGCGCCCTGAAGGCAACAGCCGAGCCAAGGTCGCTTGCCCGGAAAGGCGACCATCCGGCCAAGTAACGAGAATGTAGGAACGAACTCAGCGATAGGCCAGACACGAAAATAGCACCGAGGCAATGAGCACTATTGGTCGGAGATTGATCTCATGTTTGGGTTGCCGCTGACCCCTGACCCGGCGCGCCCGACGCTCACTCGGAGCGCAGCGCGTGCATCACATCGACGCGGGCCGCGCGGGCCGCGGGCACCACCGACGCGATCACCGCAACCGTCATCAGCACGAATGCAGAGACGACTACGGGTAATGCGCCCGGCATCTTCACTTCAACAAAATAATTTCCCGCCACACGCGCCAGCGCGAACCCGAGTGCTGCACCTGCAAGGACGCCAACCGCAGCCATAGTGGCACCCTCTGCGATAACACCTTTGAGGAGTTGTCGTGGCTCCGATCCCAACGCCAGCCGAATGCCGAATTCCCGTGTCCGAGCGCTCACTGAAAACGCCAACACGCCGGCAACACCAACCACTGCGATCGCCAACGCGACGGCGGCGAACACGCCAAACACGACCGAGTTCAGCCGGTCTGGCGTAAGTACTTCAGCGCGAACATCTGCCAGAGTGGCAGCATGCTCAACCGGTTGATCCGCGGAAATTTCCCGAATAATCCGCGTGACCGATGGGACCAGCGCATAAGGATTTGCGGCCGTGTGAATGAATAGCCGCCCGCCAAAAATCGCACCCTCATTGAACGGATTGTAGATCGTGACAGTAGGCTCGGGAACAACGTGTTCATCGTCAACATCCGCTGTGACACCGATGATGCGGTGCGGGGCCACCATGCGAGCCATTTCAGCTTCGGTGCCGCCGGCATATTGCAACACGGGATCAGTCCAATGGACATGCCGATTCACGGCGTCCTGATTGGGAAACATGCGCTGGGCAAGAGTCTGACTGACGATAACCACGGGCTCGCTATTCTCCTGGCCATCGAGCGCGTTGAAATCGCGGCCGGCAATAA
>Ga0126383_10001296_pt1 | contig 15451 bp, 10 predicted proteins | sample PanSoiMetPlot_35_FD_96882 | JGI IMG/M metagenome (GOLD analysis project Ga0126383, IMG submission 96882) | Tropical forest soil microbial communities from Panama - MetaG Plot_35 | ecosystem: Environmental > Terrestrial > Soil > Tropical forest > Bulk soil | place: Panama | collected 2016-02-17
CAGCTACCGCTGCCCGTCGGCGGTCGTGCGCGCGGCCAGCCACATCATCGAGCGCAGCCCGGGGCGGCACCGGCGCCCGCTCGACCCTGTGGCCAGCCACTCGCCGCCGCTCGAGCGTTTCTGGGCGGCCAGCGCAGCCGACGAGGCCGAGCGCATCGCGGCCGAGATCGAGCGTGCGGTCGGCGGCACCAGCCTGTACTCGATCGACGCCGGGCGGGCTGACGGCGGCGCCGACGCGCCCCCCCTGGCGCTCGACGAGGTGGCGGTGCTGTTCCGCCTGAGCGCGCAGGCCGATGCCATCGAGGAGGCGCTCGACCGGGCCGGGATCCCGTTCCACCGGGCTTCGGACGAGGCGCTCACGACGCGGCCGCTGGTGGCCGAGATCCTGGCACGCCTGCGCAGCCCGGCGACTGCGAGCGGCCCGCACCTTCTGGCCGACCGCCTGGCCGAGCTGGCGACCGCGCTGCCCGACCCCGCCTGGCGCCGCAGCGCGGAGCTCCTGGCCACCCTCGCGGTCCCCTTCGGCGACGACACTGCTGAGTTTCTGGCCACGGTGGCGCTGCTTCACGAAACCGATCTGCACCTCTCGCCACAAAAGGTCGCGCTTTTGACCTTGCACGCTGCCAAGGGGCTCGAGTTCCCGCTGGTCTTCATCGCGGGGTGCGAGGACGGCCTGTTGCCGCTCCGCCTGCCCGGCCTGCCGCCGGCCGATCTCGAGGAGGAGCGCCGCCTGCTCTACGTCGGCATGACGCGTGCGCAGCGTCGGCTCGTCCTGGCCTCGGCGCAGCGCCGCACGGTGCTCGGTCGCGCGGTCGAAAACCTGCCCTGCCCGTTCCTGCACAAGCTGCCGGCCGCGCTGGTGTGCGAGCTGCCCGTGCGCCCGCGCCGCCGCCGCACGCAACAGCTATCCCTGCTTTGATCACGTGCTCGCTGGCGGTCTGCTGTCGGTGCGCGCTGTGGGCGCTGCTACGCGAAATCCTTGCGCGTCAGGCTCGGGCCGCGTGGCGATGAGGCGCTGAGCTTGCCGCGCCTTCATGGGCGCCGCGCGGTTGCGCCCTCGGCGCGCCGGCCGCCCGGTCTCAGCCGGTTTCAGGAGTGTGGTCGCAGGCGGCGGCCATCGCGCCTCCGGCGCGCAAAGGTGAGCTGCGCGCGCCCAGGAGCAGCGTTTTCGACCGCGTTGGCGCCGACGCCCAACGCCGGTCGCACAGCAACAACTGTGTGATAGCCAGCTTGCAGCCGCAGTTTCTCGGCTAGAATCCGCGCATGCGCCACCCCACCCCGCCCCGCTGGGACTTGAGCCGGCTCTACCGCGCACCCGACGACCCCGCGCTCGCGCGCGATCACGAGCGCGCCCGAGCGGCCGCGGACGACTTTGCGTCTCGTCTGCGCGGCCGCGTGGCCGAGCTCGATCCGGGCGCGCTCGCGGCCGCCCTCCGCGACCTCGAATCGCTCATGGACGTGGCCTACCGGCCCTCGCTCTACGCTTCGCTGTTTCACGCCACCGCCAGCGACGACCCGACTGCGCAGGCGCTGTACGTGCACGCGCGCGAGCAGTCGACCGACATCTTCAACCGCGTCCAGTTCTTCGACGTCGAGCTCAAGCGCGCGCCCGAAGCTGCCTTCGCGCGCTGGCTGGCTGCGCCCGAGCTCGCGGGCTACGCGCACCATTTGCGACGCGTGCGCCGGGCGGCCCCGCACACGCTGTCCGAGCCCGAAGAGCGCCTGGCCGCAATGAAAGATCTGACTGGTAAGTCGGCGTGGGCGCAGCTGTACGACGAGATCACCTCGAGCTGGAGCTTCGAGTTTGCAGCCGACGGCGAGACGCGGACCCGATCGCTGGCCGAGGTGCGCGCGCTGCGCAGTCACGCCGACCGCGACGTGCGCCGCCGCGCCCAGGCCGCGGTGCTCGAGCGCCACGCCCAGCATGCCCAGGTTTTGAACTACCTGACCAACGTCGTGTTCCAGGATCACCGCATCGAGGTCGGCCTGCGTCGATATGAAAACGTCGTGGCCCCGACCGCGCTCGACGACGAGCTGCCGCAGACGGCCATCGAGACGCTCATGCGCGCGGTCGAGGAGCGCTACCCGGTCGTGCACGAGTACTACCGGCTCAAAGCGCGCGCGCTCGGCCTCGACGACTTTGCAACCTGCGACCTCCTGGCGCCCTACGGCGCCTCCGAGCGCCGGGTTGCCTTTCCGGAGGCGCAGAAGCTGGTGCTCGATGCGTTCGCGCAGGTGGCGCAGCCGTTTGCCGACGCGGCGCGCGGCTTTTTCGAGGAGGGCCGCATCGACGCCGAGCCGCGGCCCGGCAAGCGCGACGGCGCGTTCTGCGCGGGCATGTTGCCGGGCGTGGCGCCCTACGTGCTCGCCAATTACGCCGGCCGCCTCGACGACGTGTCGACCATCGCGCACGAGCTCGGCCACGGAGTCCATTTCGTTCTGGCCGGGCGCCGGCAGAGCCCGCTCAACTACTGGCCCACCACGCCCATGGCCGAGACGGCGTCGGTGTTCGGCGAGATGGTGCTGGTGCGCAACCTCCTGGCTGCCGAGACCGATGCGACCACGCGGCGCCAGCTTCTGGCCTCGCGTATCGAAGATTCGATCGCGACCATCTTCCGCCAGATCGCCTACACGCGCTACGAGATGCGGGCTCACGAGCGCCGCGCCGCCGGCGTCGCGCCAGCGGACGACTACTGCGCGCTCTGGCTCGAGGAGATCCGGCGCCTGTACGGCAGCGCAGTCGCGATCACGCCCGACATCGACCGCTGGGGCTGGATCACGATCCCCCACATCGTGCACTACCGCTTCTACTGCTACTCGTACGCGTTCGGGCAGCTTCTGGTGTATGCGCTCTACCGGCAGTGGGAGCGCGAGGGGCGCGCGTTCGTGCCGCGCTACCTGGCGCTCCTGGAAGCGGGCGGCTCCGAGGAACCTGACCAGCTAGCCGCGCGTGCCGGCTGCGACATCGCGGACGCGGGCTTCTGGCGCCAGGGGCTCGACATCTTCGCGCGCATGGTCGAGGAGTTCGCGGCCGAGATCACCTAGTGTGGCGAGTTGAAAGTTCGTTGACAGGCAAACTGACGCCTAGGTCCTCGGAAAAGACGTAGCGTCCCGCGTTCTCCGCGTTCTCTGCGGTGAAATCTACCGATTTCAAATGACCGCTGGCGCGGCGGCGATCAGCTCGGCCGGCAAAAGCGGCGACGGCTCGCCGACCGCGAGCAGCCAGAGCTGGTGCACCGCGCGCGTGGCCGCGATGTGTAAGAGATGCCGCGACTCGAGCGTGGCCGGGTAGCTGCGCGCGCTGGCATCGATGAGGACCACATAGTCGAACTCGAGGCCCTTGACCTGCGCCACCTCGGTGACATCGATGCCAGGCTTGAACGAGAAATCCTCGCGCCGCACCCGCCGCAGCGAGGGTACATCGGCCGGTCGCAGCGCCGCCCACCAGGCGTCGGCCTGCGCGGCATGACGCGCGATCAGCGCCACCTGCGCCATCGGCTCCCGCGCCATCAGGGAGCGCAGCGCATCGGCCAGAAACGCCACCGCCGCCCCCAGCTCGTCGAACCGATGCAGCTCGACCGGATCGCCCGGCCGCGCCACCGGCGGGTCGGGAGGAGCCAAAGGTCCCAGCACCGCCCGCGCCAGCTTCATGACCTCGTGGGTCGACCGGTAGGCCAGGCCCAGGGGCCGGACCACCGTGCGCGCATAGCCGGCCTCGCGCAGGAGCCCGTCGAAATCGCGAAACGCGTTGTCGAAGACCAGCCGTTGCGCGGCGTCGCCGCCCAGCGTCACCGAGCGCGCGGGCGTGGTCGCCTCCAGCAAGACCTTCACCTCGGCCACGCTCAGATCCTGCGCCTCGTCGATCGCCACGTGCTCGTATCTGAGCGTGCGCTCCGCGCCCGGGCCCGTGATGCCCCCACGCAACAGCTGCGCCGCCCGCAGGATCAAAGGATCGTCCTCGAGGTCGAGGCGCCCGGCCACGCTGCCCTCGTCGAGCGGGCGGCCGTCGACCGGCCGCGCGCGCTCCGGGTCGTCGAGCTCGCGGAGCAGCATTTCCTCGGGCTCGTCCTGCTGGCGGGCGCACCAGGCCACGACTTCGGCCACCTCCCCGTCCGCGAACTCGGACCCCGGCAGGGCCGCTCGCAGGCGGGCGCGATCGGTCAGGAGCTCGGCCCACACCGAAAGCGGGCTGGGCCGCTTCTTGCCGGCGGCCGCCGCCTCCTGCTTGCGCTGGAGCGCGAACTGCTCGAGCGCGCCCAGCAGCGCCGGATGCTTCTTGGCGCGCGCCACCACGGCCGGGGTCTCGTCGGCGTAGCGCTCGGGCGCGCTCGGCACCACGCGCCGACGGGCCCAGCGCATCCAACCACGTGCCGTCACCACCGGCACGTCGAAAAGGCCCAGCGCCGGCAGCACGCCCGCGACATAGCGCACCAGCGCCTCGGTCGGCACTATGACCAGCATGCGGCGGGGGCGGAACCGACGTGGATCCTGATAGTGCAGGTAGGCCACCCGGTGCAGCGCGACCGTGGTCTTGCCGCTGCCAGCGCCACCCTCGATCACCACCAGCCCGCTCTCGGGCTGCGTGATCAGGTCGAACTGATCGCGATCGATGAGGGCCGCGATCTCGGGCAGCCGCTTGTCTGCGCGCGGGACCGGCCCTCCGTCACCGAGCCGCCCGCGCGGCCGCACCGGTGCCGCGCGCGGGGGTCGGGCGGCCGTGCCCTGGCCGCCCTGCAGGATCGGCACCGCCACGCCCTCGGCTTCCCAAAAGGCGCCCCCGGAATCGGCCACGAAGGTGCCCTGCGGGCAGCCGATGCGTCTGAGCTGACCGGCCGCGATGGCCAGGTTGCGCCGCGCCTCGACCGTGCCCAGAAGCCGCCCGCCCGGCAGCGCCTCGTCATAATCGTCGCCCTCGTCGTAGCGGTAGTAGATGCGGCTGACCGGGGCATTGCGCCAGTCGACGATCTGGACGCCGGCCGCGCGATCGATCAGGCCGCGCTTGCCGATCATCACGTCGCGGTCGCGCTCATGCTCGCGCAGGCGCAGATGTGCGAAATAGGGCGAGCCCGGATCAATGGGCAGCTCGCGCCCGCGCCCGCGCCGCGCCGCCACCGCCTGCAGGCGCGTCATCTGCTCGACCAGCGGCGCCAGGTCCTCGGGCTTGGCCTCGGCCACCTGGTCGCGCAGCTCGAGCAGCTCCTGGTCGTAGTCGAGCCCGATCCCGCCGGCTCCGTCCCCCCGGGCTTCGTCGCCGCCGGTTCCGTCGCCGCGGAGGTGCAGGCGCGCCCGCACGCGGGCCAGAAGGTCGCGCTCCTCGCCCACGATGCGCGCGCCCTCCGAGCCCGGTGCGACCGGTTTGGCCATGACGTCCCGAACCGATCAGTATGTCCGGCCGCGAGCGGAACGTAAACCGAGAATTACCGTAACGCGGCCGCGGGCAGGGTGGGCGGGAGGCTGCGACCGCCGTTGATCACACCCGAGCGAGACCCCTCGCCGAGTCCGAGCGGGTCGAACACGGCGCGCTCGGCGGGCTCGAGCTGACCGATCCGCTCGCACAGCGTCGCCTTGGATACATAGATCTCCTCGCGGCGGCCGCCGCCCAGGTCACGCTTGAGCGCCAGCTCGCCGCGTCCCGACCCGCGTTTTGCGATCTCGGTCACGTAGGGCGCCAGCATGTCGACCAGGCGGCGCGCGATCTCGGCCGCGCCCTCGGCCTCGTCGACCGGCGCCCCGTCGAGCAGCGCCTGCTCGAGCCGGCCCCGATGCCGGCCCAGCTCGAACGCCGCCTCGCGAAGCACCTCGAGCAGGCGCTCGATGGCGCGCGAGTCGTCGAGATTGAGTCGCTGCGCGGGCTCGGCCGTGGGCACGCCGTCCTCGCGGATCCGGGTCACCTCGACGCCCACCACCTGGCCGGTGGTCATGACAAAATCGAAGCCCGCGCTCTCGGACTCGGGCTTCTTGCGCAGGCCCAGCGTAACCCGTCCGGTCGCGAAGCCGACCTCAGTCACGAACAGCTTGTCGAGAGGCACCCGGCGGCTGCGCGGGCGCGCGCTGAGCACGCCGCCCTCCAGCTCCAGGCTGACCGCCAGGCCCGGCACCACCTCGCCCACGTGCAAAGGCCGCGCGAACCGATGACCCGGCGGTACATCGACCACCAGCATCGAGTCGAGCCCGAGCGAGCTGGCCACCAGCACGCGGCCGCGATACGGCCCCTCGCCGGCCGGCAGCTCCAGGTTGAGCCCCATCTGACTGTCGGGCAGGTCGTGGCGCCTGAGCAGCCGCTCGAGGGCGCGCAGCATGGATTCGCGCTCGACCGCGCTGGCCCGCGCCGCCGCCACCGTGTCCTGCTCGAGCAGCGCGTTGGTGCTCGATTTCTCGGTGGCCACGATGCTCGCGGTCGCCTCGCGAATGCGCTCGCGCACGCGCTCCGAGACCTCGCCCGCGCGCTCGACCGCAGCCGAGATCGCGTTTTCGATGTCGCTCAGATTCTCGAGCACATGCAACGTGAACCGCTCGCGCTCGGCCATCTCGTCCCGGGCGTGCTGGGCGCGCTGATGAATCGTCATCAGCTCGACCGCGCAGTCGAGCGTGTCGCGCAGGACATCGATGAAATTGAGAGCCAGCGGAAACCGGGTCCCGTCCGCGTACAAATAGTCCATCAAGAAAGATTTTTCTGCCATTCGCGTGCCAGCATGAGAGAGCCTAAGTGCGCGAACTTGCGCCTTGTCCCCTGGGGGTCGTCGCCCCGGGCTGTGGCATCTAAACCCCAGAAACCATTCAGCTCGACGCCGACGTGTAGTGCGCGATGGCACGCCGCCAGGTCAGCCGCGCCAGGCTCGCGAACACGAGCGCGCCTAGGCCTGCGCCCAGGGCCGCCTGCAGCCGCAGCCGACCGAGCAGCGCTTCGGCCGGGTAGGTCGTCATCATCGCGAGCGGGATCACGAACGTGAACACCACCCGCAAGAAGCCGCGGAATACGCTCGACGGCCAGCGCGCGGCGTCGAAGATGGCGTTGAACAGATAGGCCAGGTTGTCGAGCCGGACCACCCAGAAGGCGGCGCTGATGACCAGGATCCAGACCGAGTACAGAACCAGCGCGGCCAGAAGCAAGAGGGCCGCCGCCACCGCCACGTGGAGCGCCTGCGGCGCCTGTCCCAGCCGCACGAACGCATCGCCGATCAGAACCGCGCCGCCGGCCACCCCGAGCAGGGGCCACAGCTCGAAGCGAACCGTCGACACCAGAAACTGCGCGTCGGCCGGCTTGAGCAGCACGAAGTCGAGCGTGCCCTTGCGAATGTGCTCGACCACGGCCAGAAGGCTCGGGTTGATGGCCGCCTCCAGCAGCGAGCGCAGGATCGTGAACCAGCCCATCACGATCAGCGCCTCGTTAAAGCTCCAGCCCGCGATGGTGGGCCGCACGCCAAACACCACCATCAGAGGCACGATGTTCCAGCCCAGCCAGAACAGGCTCATCACGCCTTCGAGCACGAAGTCGGCCCGATACTGCGCGGCCAGCGCGAGCGAGACCCGCATCTCGACCCCGAGCAGGCGTGCGTAGCGCAGCACGGCTAGCCCCCGTAGGCCTCGTAGCGCCGGGTGCCGGCCCGCCAGAGAGCGCGCGCGCCCAGGAGCGCCGCGCCGGCCCAGGCCCACTGCAGGCCCAGCTGCCGGAGCGCCCCGCCGCGGGTCAGCCCTCCGGTCAAAAGCTCGACCGGGAAGCCCAGCATGTAACGGAACGGCAGCACATTGGCCACCTTTTGCACCCAGTGCGGGAACAGCTCGAGCGGCACCAGATAGCCCGACAGCACCGCGAACAGGCCCATCCACAGATCGAACACGGCGAGCGCGCTCTCGATGTACATGCCGAGCGTGCCGATGATCGACATGAACGCGAACTGGAGCAGCCAGGCGCCGCAGAGCGCGACCAGGAACGTGAACAGCTGGAGCGGATCGTGGGTGAAGTGAGCGCGCCCGGTGAAGATGAGCATCACGACCGCGATCGGCACCGCGATGGCCGCCCGCATCGGGATGGCGGCCAGGTTCTCGGCGCTGTACGCGATGAGCGGGTGCAGGGGACGCAGCAGCTTGAGCGGCAACGTGCCCTGGCGGATCTCCATGGTCAGCTCCCAGACCACCCAGGCGCCGGTCATCTGGCGCACGATGAGCGTGGCCAGGTAGTAAGCGGCGAAATCGGCCTGGCCGAAGCGGCCGATAGGCGCTTCGCGCGCCGCCGCCGCGAACACGACCAGCATGATGAGCGGCAGGGTCGTGGTCAGCATCCAGACGATGAACTCGGCGCGATAGGCAATCGCCTCGGCCAACCCGATCCGAAGCAGAGTCGGATAGGCGCGCACGATGGTGTACAGGCGGTTCATGAGGGGGGACGTTGGGTCGGGTGCGCAAACAGCTCGCGCATGACGTCCTCGATGGGCGGGTCTTCGACAGAAAGGTCGACCACCGGCAGCTCGGACAGCGCGCGCGAGACCGCTGCGTTCAAGGTCTGCTGCGGGATCTGCAGGGTGGCCTGCCCGTCGGCGTGGGCGGCCACCTGACCAATTGCCGCCAGCTGCTCGCGCGCGACCGGGCGCGCCAGCTTGATGACCACCTGCTTGTGCGGCCGCACGCGGTGCACCAGCTCGCGCAGGTCGCCCTCATAGGTGAGGCGCCCCTTGTCGATCACAATCACGCGCGGGCACAGCGCGACCACATCGTCCATGTAATGGCTGGTCAGGAGCACGGTGGCGCCGAAGCGCTCGTTGTAGGTGCGGATGAACTCGCGGATGGTGACCTGCATGGACACGTCGAGCCCGATGGTGGGCTCGTCGAGAAACAGAACGCGCGGCCGATGCAAAAGCGCCGCCACCAGCTCGCACTTCATGCGCTCGCCGAGCGAGAGCTGGCGCGTGGGCCGATTGACCAGCCCGGCCAGGCCCAGAAGGTCGACCAGCTCGGCCACCGTCTGCTCAAAGCTGGCTTTGGGCAGATCATAGATGGCGCGATTGAGCGCGAAGGTCTCGACGGGGGGCAGATCCCACAAGAGCTGCTGCTTCTGTCCCATCACGAGCGTGATCGATTTCAGGAACTCGACCTCGCGCCGCTGCGGGATGTGGCCGCCCACCCGCACCGCGCCTGCAGTCGGCCACAGAAGGCCCGACAGGATCTTGAGCGTGGTGGTTTTGCCGGCGCCGTTGGGGCCCAGAAACCCGACCCGTTCGCCGGGCCCGATGGCAAACGACAGGTCGTCGACTGCGGTGACGGTCTCGTACCGGCGCCGGACCAGCGAGCGCAATGTGGCCCCCAGGCCGGCCTCGCGCCGGTGTACCTTGTATTGCTTGATCAGCCGATCGACTTCGATCACCCGGCGCCGAAATCTACCATAGCTGTGCTACGCTTGCCCCATGCGCGCGCTGGCGACAGCGCTCGGGATGCTGGCCTGCAGCGTGGCCCGGCCGCCTGCCCCAGCCGCCGCCCCCACCTCCACGCCAGCCCCGGCCCCGGCCGACCCCTTCGCGGTGCGTTCGAACATCCTGCGCGCCGACTATGCCGGCTCCAAGGCCTGCGCCGGTTGCCACGCCGACCTGTATCAAGGCTTCCTGGCCTCGCCGATGCACAACATGACCCGGCTGCCCGCGGGCGCGAGCGTGCGCGCACCGTTCGACGGCGCGAGCTTCCAGTTCAAGGACGACAGCGTGCGCTTCCTGCAGGCGGGCGGCGAGCGATTCATGCAGATCGCGTCACAGAAGTTCGGGCAACACGTCTACCACGTGACCAAGATCATCGGCGGGCGTTACCGTGAGGACTTCGCGGGCGTCGAGGTGGCGGCGGCCGACCCCGGCGCGCGCACGCTGGGCGACCCGCGCCGCGAGCTCGTGCTGCCGGCCAGCTTCGTGTTTGGCTCACGCGCCTTCCGGCTCAAGGGCTACTCGGTGATGGTGGCCGAGCGGCCCGGCCTGCGCGCGGGCGGCGTGTGGAACCAGACCTGCATCCTGTGCCACAACACGAATCCCTACCTGGACAGCATGCTGGGCGCGCTTCTGGGGCCGGGCGCACCCGCGTACCAGGGCGAGGTGGTGGACGCGCTCTTGCCGCCCGAGCGCCGCTTCGCCTTCGAGGTGAACGATCGGGCCGGGCTCGCGCGCGCACTGGCCGACGAGATCCGCTTCCTGGGCGAAAAGCCCCAGAGCGGGGACGAGCGCGCGTTGCTTGCGCAAGCCCTGCAGACGATGCGTACCCGCTTCGACGCCGCGCACCTCCTGGAGGTCGGGATTGGCTGCGAGTCGTGTCACGGCGGCAGCCGCGAGCACACGCGTCGCTTCGAGAGCAAGCCCGTATTCGAGGTGCGGGCCCCCTTCCTGTACGCGCGCCCGGCCGCGCAGCCCGGCCACGTGCCCACGCGCGCCGAGCTCATCAACCGAACCTGCGCGCGCTGTCACCAGGTGCTGTTCTCGCGCTACCCGTTCACCTGGGAAGGCGGGCTCCGGTCGCGCGGCCCCGGCGGAAGCTCGATCAATTCGGGCGAGGCCCGCGACTTCCTGCTGGGTGGATGCGCGGGCGCGCTTGCATGCACGGCGTGTCACGATCCGCACTCCGAGGACAAGCCGGAGCGGATGGCCGAGCTGCAAAGTACGCGCGGCAACGCGGTCTGCACGAGCTGCCACGGCAAGTACGCCGACCCGGCCGCGCTGCGTGCGCACGCGCATCACGATCCCGAGGGTGCTGGGGGGGTCTGCATCAACTGCCACATGCCGCGCAAGAACATGGGCCTGGGCTACACGCTCACCCGGTACCATCGCATCGGTTCGCCCACCGAGCGCGCGCGCGTCGAGCAGGACCGGCCGCTCGAGTGCGCGCTCTGCCACCTCGACCGCTCGGTCGGCGCGCTGGTCTCGGACATGGAGCGGCTGTGGGGGAAGCACTACGATCGGGCGGCGCTTTCGGCCCTGTACGGCGACCTGTCGGCGTCGCCGCTTCTGGCCACCCTCAGCCGCGGCAAGGCGCACGAGCAAGGCACCGCGATCGGCCTCTTGGGCGAGCACAAGGTGCAGGCCGCCCTGCGCGAGGTCGCGCGCGAGCTGACCAATCACTATCCGCTGGTGCGCTACTTCGCGCGCGAGGCGCTGAGCGCGATCGTGGGCCAGAGCTGCCCGGTCGATCTCGATCAGGACGACGCGCAGGTAAGGGCGCAGGCCGCACGCTGGCTCGACAAGGTGTCCGGGAGCACCGCTTCACGGTGAGCCCGGAGCTTGCGCCCGCGCGATCGCCCTGGCTTGGCCTGTCGGCGGTCTGCGTGGGCAGTTTCATGGCGACGCTCGACGGCAGCATCGTCAACCTGGCGCTGCCGGCGCTGCACGACCAGTTCCACGTGGGCATCACGAGCGTCGAGTGGGTGGTGACCGCGTATCTGCTCGCAGTCAGCGCGAGCCTGCTGGCGCTGGGGCGGCTGGGCGACCTGTGGGGCCACCGGCGCGTGTTCGTGGGCGGCCTTTTCGGGTTCGCGATCGGCTCGGCGCTGTGCGCCGGATCGAGCAGCCTGGGCGAGCTGGTCGCGGCCCGCGTGCTGCAAGGGCTGGGCGCCAGTGCCATGGTGGCGCTCGGCGCCGCCATCATCACTGATCTGTTCCCGCGCGAGATGCGCGGCCGCGCCCTGGGTGTGATCTCGAGCGTGGTCGCGGCCGGCCTGACGGCGGGGCCGCCGCTGGGCGGGTTCCTGCTGCAGCATCTGTCCTGGCACTGGATCTTCCTGGTCAATGTGCCGGTGGGTCTTTTCGGAGCGATCTGGGCCTTGCGCATCCTGCCCGAGCGCCGCCAACCGCTCGCGGGCGGCTTCGACCTCGCGGGCGCGTTGTGGTCGGCGCTCGCAATGAGCGCGCTCCTGGGAGCGCTCGACCTGGCCGCACGCGGACATGCCCGCGCGATTGGCCTTTTTTTCCTGGGCACCGCGCTGGCGGCGGGCGTGCTGTTTGCGCAGCGGGAGCAGCGCGCCGCCGAGCCGCTGGTCGACCCCGGCCTGTTTCGCAGCCGGCTGTTCTCGGCCGGGATCGTGGCCACGCTGCTGTCGTACACGGCCATGTTTGCGTCGACGCTTCTGACCCCGTTTTACCTGGCGCAGGTACGTCACCTTCCGGCCAGCACGATGGGCCTGGTGTTGACCGCGGTGCCGGTCGGCGTGGCGGGCGTCGGGCCGGCGGCCGGCTACCTGTCCGATCGGATCGGCTCGCGCGGCCTCTGCGTCAGCGGGATGGTGGCGCTCGCGGTCGGGCTGGGCGGCCTGGCCGAGCTGGGCGCCCGCGACCCTCTGTGGACGGTGGTTGTGCGGCTGGGCCTGTGCGGGCTCGGCATGGGCCTGTTCCAGTCGCCCAACAGCAGCGCGGTCATGGGTACGCTGCCGCGGGCCCGTCTCGGCATCGGGGCCGGCGTCCTGGCATCGGCGCGCAACCTGGGCATGCTGCTCGGCATCGCGGTCGCGGGCGCGCTGCATGGTCTGCGCGCCGGACCGAGCGCTGCCGGCCATGCTTTTCTGGCCGGCTATGCGCTGGCGCTCGGCGTCGCGGCCGCAGTCGCAACGCTGTCGGCGGTGGTATCGCTGGTGCGCGCCTGAGCGACCGTCGGGCTACCGGATATCCCCCGCCTCGACGATGTCCTTGATCCGCCGCAAAAAGTCGTTGCCCAGAACACCGTCGATGACTCGATGATCGTACGACAGCGCCAGGTACATGCGTGGGTGCACCACGATCACGTCCTCACCCTCGGGGGTCGCGATCACGGTGGGCCGCTTCTCGATCTCGCCCATGCGCAGGATGCCGACCTGCGGCTGATTGATGATGGCAGTCCCGTACAGGTTGCCGCGCGGGCCCGGATTGGTCAGCGTGAAGGTGGCGCCCGCGAGGTCGTCGGGCCTTAACGCCTTGCGGCGCGCGCGCTCGGCCAGATCGCGAATCGCGTCGGCGATGCCCTGCAGCGACAGCTTGTCGGCATGGTGGATCACGGGGACCACCAGGCCTTCGGCCACGTCGACCGCGATGCCGAGATGGATCTCGGCGCGCACGATGAGCGCGTCGCCCGTCGATGCCACGGCGGCATTCATGCGCGGCACTGCGCGCAGCGCCTCGACCGCGGCGACGGCCACGTAGGCGGTGAACGAGGGCCGCTGGTCCTTGGGCAGAGCCGCCCGCGCTCGCGATACCTTGAACAGATCAGCGTCGCACACGCAGGTCACGTGGGGCGCGGTGTGCTTCGAGTACACCATGTGCTCGGCAATGATCCGGCGGCGTCGATCGAACGGCACCACCTGGTCGGCCGGGCCCGGCTTGACCTCGGGCACCCGGTAGGCACCGGTCGCCACCACCAGGCTCGGCGGCGGCGGGGCCAGGGGCACGCCCACGGTCGCGACCGGCGCCGCGGGCGCCGATGCGGCTTTTGCGGCGGCGGAGCTGGCGGCTGCGGCCGCGGGCGTCGAGCCGTCCCCACGCGCGGCCTGGGCCGCCCGCAGCACGTCCTCCTTGGTGATGCGGCCGTGCTCCCCGCTGCCGGCAAGCTGGGCCAGGTCCACGCCCTGCTCGCGCGCCAACCTGCGCACGGTCGGGGACGCCGGGGAGGGCGGGGCCGGCTCGGCCGTCGGTGCGGCCGCGGCTGCGGGCGCAGCGGCGGCGGGGGGCGCAGCGGCGGCGGGGGGCGCAGCGGGCGCAGCCGTCGCAGCGGGCGCAGTAGGCGCAGCCGCGGCAGCGGTTGCGGCCGCCGTCTGCGCGCCGTCGCTTTCGATCACGACCAGGTCGGCGCCCACGCCCACCCGCGCGCCCTCGGCGGCCAGCAGCCGCTGCACCACTCCCGCCACCGGGGAGGGCAGCTCCGCGTTGGCCTTGTCGGTTTCGATCTCCATCAGCGGCTGGTCGCGCGCCACGTGGTCGCCCGGCTTGACCAGCCACTTCGCGATGACCGCCTCCACCACGCTCTCGCCGAGCTGGGGCAGCTTGACGCTGGTTTCCATGGCCAACCCAATTATATACACCGACCCCGCGGGTTCGATCGGGCTCGATTTGCGGTAGACTCCGGGACGTGAAGTTTGGTTCCTTCGCCAGCCTGCGTGACGCGCTGGTCGGGCGCGAGGTACCGTGCCGCGTGCGGGGCTGCGACCGCACCTGGCTGTGGTCCAAGGAAGACATCGCAGCCGCGCAGGCGCGCGGGGAGGCGCATCCGCCCAAACGCATGTGCCCGGCCTGCCACGACCGTTTCGAGGCCACGGCCGATCGAGCGGTCGCCTGCTCGCGCAAGGACTGCGCCGGCACCTGGACCTGGCCGCGCATGGCTCAGCTCGAGTCCTGGGTGCAGGCGCACCGGCCCAGCGACGGCCCCGCGCCCCCGCGCGGTTTGTGCGCCACCTGCCGCCAGACCGCCCACGAAAAGAGCGACCGCGAGGTCACCTGCCGGTTGCGGGGCTGCGCAAATACCTGGACCTGGAGCGCGCAGGCCCAGCTGGCCGCGGTCGAGGAGACCAACGACTCCGATCCGCAGCCGCCCAAGCGGCTGTGCGCGCAGTGCGAGGCCGACCTGCACACGTTGACCGATCATCATCTGCCGTGCCGGGTGCGCGGCTGCGACCGCAGCTGGGTGTGGACGCGCTGGGGCCAGCTGGAGGCGCTGCGCGCCGGCAAGACCGTCGACCTCGAGCATGCGCCGGCCCGCATGTGTGAGCGTTGCGCGAGCAGCCTCAGCGAGTTCAAGGATCAAGAGCTGCCGTGCCGGGTGCGCGGCTGCAAGCACACCTGGAGCTTCACCGCGCGCGCCCAGCTCGAAGCCCAGCTGGCCGGCGAGACCGCTCCGCCCCGGCGCATGTGCGCCTCCTGCCTCGAGCGCTACGGCAAGCTGACCGATCAGGAAGTGCCGTGCAAACGGCCGGCCTGCAAGCACACCTGGATCTGGAAGCGGGGCGCGCAGCTGGGGGGCAAGCGCAAACGGCCGCCGGCGCGCTTTTGCGAGGCTTGCGAGGCCGATCTGGCCAAGCTGCAGGATCGGGCCGTGCCGTGCGAGACCGAGGGCTGCCCGGGCACGTGGACCTGGACCCGGGCGGCGCAGCTCATGAGCGGCGCCAAGAAGCCGCCCCATCACGTGTGCGAGTCGTGCGCGAAGTTCATCGAGAGCGTGCAGCCCAAAGAGATCCCGTGCGCCCGCTGCAGCAAGACCATCCACTGGTCCAAGCACAATCAGCTCTTGACCAAGCTGGGTCGCTGGGTGGAGCCGACCGTGTGTGGAAGCTGTAAGCTCGAGGCGGCGCGCGGCGGATGACCGTCACGGTCGACCGGTTGGTTTCGCGGGATAGGTCGGAGTCTTAACGACGGCGCTCTTCACGCGGCTGGGGAGCCGCGTGCGCCGGCGCGGGCGCTGCGCGATAGGGAGCCGGTGCCGGCGCGGGCGCTGCGCGATAAGGAGCCGGTGCCGGCGCGGGCGCTGCGCGATA
>Ga0126383_10001297_pt1 | contig 15448 bp, 14 predicted proteins | sample PanSoiMetPlot_35_FD_96882 | JGI IMG/M metagenome (GOLD analysis project Ga0126383, IMG submission 96882) | Tropical forest soil microbial communities from Panama - MetaG Plot_35 | ecosystem: Environmental > Terrestrial > Soil > Tropical forest > Bulk soil | place: Panama | collected 2016-02-17
CCCGCAGACTGGTGTCTTCCGCGCCGACGCGCGCGGCTGGAAGTGGGACACTCACGTGCTCACCTCGAACGAGGTCAACGCGTGGTGCATGCCGGGTGGGAAGATCGCGGTCTACACGGCCTTGATCGAGAAGCTCAAGCTCACCGACGACGAGTTGGCCGCAGTGATGGGCCACGAGATCGCCCATGCACTGCGCGAGCACGGTCGCGAGCGCGTCTCGCAGCAGATGGCTACGGGGCTCGCCGTCGGCATCGCCAGCGCCGCCCTCGGCCTCGGGGGAACCGGAAGCCAGCTTGCGGACATGGTTGCCCAGGTGACCTTCACACTGCCGAACTCGCGGCTTCACGAACAGGAAGCGGACCGCATCGGTGTCGAGCTCGCCGCGCGCGCCGCCTATGACCCGCACGGCGCTGTGACCGTCTGGCAAAAGATGGCGCAGGCCGGAGGCGGCGGCACGCCGCAGTTCCTGTCGACACACCCTTCGCCCGAAAACCGCATCAGCGATCTCGAGGTCTACGCACAGAAGGTGATGCCGCTGTACCAAGCCGCCCGGAAGGGCGGCTGAGGGCTAAGCCGCCGCGCCCCTAACCGCGCGAGTGGCAGCGGTGCCGCTTCCGCGCGGAGTCACGCGGGGGAGCGAGAGCGTTCCGATATAATTCAACGCTTTCCGTCTTTCACAGCCATGGCGCCCCAGACCCTCTACGACAAGCTCTGGTCGAGCCACGCGGTGCACGTCGAGGATGACGGGACGACGCTCGTCTACATCGATCGGCATCTCGTGCACGAAGTCACGAGTCCGCAGGCGTTCGACGGCCTGAAGCTTGCCGGCCGCAACGTGTGGCGGCCCGGATCGATCGTCGCGACCGCCGATCACAACACGCCGACCCGGAACTGGGACTACGGTATCGCCGACCCGACCTCGCGCCTGCAGGTCGAAACGCTCGACGCGAACATGCGCGGTCTCGGGGTGAAGGCGTATTTCCCGTTCCGCGATCGCAACCAAGGCATCGTCCACGTGATCGGTCCGGAGCAGGGTGCGACCCTGCCCGGGATGACGGTCGTCTGCGGCGATAGCCATACCAGCACGCACGGCGCGTTCGCGTGCCTCGCGCATGGGATCGGCACCTCCGAGGTCGAGCACGTGCTCGCCACCCAGTGCCTGCTCGCGAAGAAGTCGCGGAACATGCTGGTCCTCGTCGAAGGGCGTTTGCCGCGAGGCGTGACCGCTAAGGACATCGCACTCGCGATCATCGGCAAGATCGGGACCGCGGGCGGCACGGGGTACGCGATCGAGTACGCCGGAAGCGCGGTGCGAGCGCTGTCGATGGAAGGGCGGATGACCGTCTGCAACATGACGATCGAGGCGGGCGCGCGCTGCGGCATGGTGGCAGTGGACGATGCGACCATCGAATATCTCGAAGGGCGACCCTTTGCGCCGCGCGCGGAAGAGTGGGACCGCGCTCTCAGGCACTGGCGGACGCTCCGCAGCGACGACAACGCGAAGTTCGACCGGGTCGTCACGCTCGAGACGCGCGATCTCAAGCCGCAGGTCACGTGGGGGACGTCGCCCGAAATGGTGGTTGCCGTCGATGGACGGGTTCCCGATCCGGAGAAGGAGCGAGATCCGATCAAGCGCGCGGGGATCGAGCGCGCGCTCGACTATATGGCGCTCGAGCCGAACATGCCGGTGACCGGGATTCGCATCGACAAGGTGTTCATCGGGTCCTGCACCAACTCGCGGATCGAGGATCTGCGTGCCGCCGCGGCGATGGTGCGCGGTCGGCGCGTGGCCGCGAACGTCAGGCTCGCGATGGTCGTGCCGGGCTCGGGACGGGTGAAGGTGCAGGCCGAGCGCGAAGGGCTCGATCGCGTCTTCAGGGATGCCGGGTTCGAGTGGCGCGAGCCGGGCTGCTCGATGTGCCTCGCGATGAACGATGACCGCCTCTCCCCCGGCGAGCGGTGCGCCTCGACGTCGAATCGCAATTTCGAGGGTCGTCAGGGTCCCGGCGGGCGCACTCACCTCGTCAGCCCGGAGATGGCCGCGGCGGCGGCGATCATGGGGCACTTCGTCGACGTGCGATCTTGGAGTTGAGGCAATGAGACGATTGATCCTGATTGTGGCGGCACTCGCCCTCGCCGCGTGCAGCTCCGCGCAGCAGAGCATCGAGCGCGCGGGCGAAAAGACCGGGCAGACGCTCGACCGGGCGGCCAAGGCGACTGGTCAGGCCGTTGACCGTGCCGGCCGCGCTACCGGCAACGCGCTCGCGCGCGCGGGCGAGGCGATCGAACGCAAGGTCGGGAACTAGGGCTCGGCGATGGAGAAGTTCACCGTATTGAACGGGATCGTCGCCCCGCTCGATCGCGCGAACGTCGACACCGACGCGATCATCCCGAAGCAGTTCCTGAAATCGATCCGTCGCTCCGGGTTCGGCCCAAACCTGTTCGACGCGTGGCGCTACGTCGACATCGGCGAGCCGGGCACGGACACTGCGGAGCGCGCAATCAATCGGGATTTCGTGCTTAACCAGCCCCGCTACAAGGGCGCGACGATCCTCGCCGCGCGTCAGAATTTCGGCTGCGGTTCCTCGCGAGAGCACGCGCCTTGGGCGCTCCTCGACTATGGATTCCGGGCGGTGATCGCGCCGTCGTATGGGGAGATCTTTCAGACCAACGCCCTGAAGAACGGCCTGCTCCCGGTGGTGCTGCAGGAATCGGAGGTGGCCCGCATCTTCGACGACGTCGCGGCCTTCCCCGGATTTCGGTTGGCCATCGACCTCGCGCAGCAGACCGTCTCCTATCCGGACGGCTCGCGCGTGTTTCGGTTCGAGCTCGACCCGTTTCGAAAATACTGTCTCCTCAACGGGCTGGATGAAATCGGGCTCACGCTGCGCCATGCCGACAAGATTCGCGCGTTCGAGGAGCACCGGAAGCTCGAGCAGCCCTGGCTGTTCGGCTGATCCATGAAGATCGCGGTCCTCGCTGGCGACGGCATCGGTCCAGAGATCGTCGCGCAGGCAGTCAAGGTCCTCGGGGCGCTCGGGCAAGCAGGGCCGAAGTTCGAGCTCGCGCATGCGCCGGTCGGCGGTGCAGGGTACGAGGCTGCCGGCGACCCGCTGCCGGCGCCCACGCTTGCGCTTGCGAAGGGCGCGGACGCGATCCTATTCGGAGCGGTCGGCGGCCCGCAGTACGACGCGCTGCCGCGCCCGAAGCGCCCAGAGCAGGCGTTGCTGCGGTTGCGCAAGGAGCTTGGTCTCTTCGCCAACCTGCGCCCGGCGACGATCTTCCCCGAGCTCGCCGGGGCCTCCACGCTCAAGCCCGATGTGGTCGCCGGGTTGGACGTGCTGATCCTGCGCGAGCTCACGGGGGATATCTACTTCGGCAGCCCACGCGGGATCCGCACGAACGCGGATGGCGAGCGAGAAGGCTTCGACACGATGCGGTATTCGGAGTCCGAGATCCGGCGCATTGCGCATGCCGGGTTTCGCCTCGCGCGGCAACGGGCGCGCAAGCTCTGCTCGGTGGACAAGGCAAACGTGCTCGAAACCTCGCAGCTGTGGCGCGACGTCGTGACGGGGGTGGGGAAGGAGTACCCCGACGTTGCACTCTCGCACATGTACGTCGACAACGCCGCGATGCAGCTCCTGCGCGCACCGAAGCAGTTTGATGTCATCGTCACCGGTAATATGTTTGGCGACATCCTCTCCGACGAGGCCGCGATGCTGACCGGCTCGATCGGGATGCTGCCCTCGGCGTCGCTCGACGAGCGGGGCAAGGGACTCTACGAGCCCAGTCACGGCTCCGCGCCCGACATCGCGGGGAAGGATATCGCGAACCCGCTTGCGACCATCCTTTCCGCGGCGATGATGTTGCGCTATAGCTTGAATCTGGACGCCGCCGCGCGCAGGATCGAGGCCGCGGTCGGCAAGGTGCTCGCCGCGGGGCTGCGGACGGCCGACCTCCATCAGCCCGGGACGACGCGCGTCGGAACGGGCGCGATGGGTGACGCGGTGGTTGCGGCGCTGGAATAGATGCGAAGGCAGGGACGACCATGAGACGAGTGGGGTTCGTGGGCTGGCGCGGGATGGTCGGCTCGGTGCTGATGCGGCGCATGCGCGAGGAGCGCGATTTCGACCATATCGAGCCGACGTTCCTCACGACGTCGAACGTCGGCGGCAAGGGCCCCGAGATCGGCCGCGAACTGGGGCCGCTGGCGGACGCGCGCTCGATCGAGGCCCTGAAGGTGCTCGACGCCGTCGTGACCTGCCAGGGAGGGGAGTACACGAACGAGGTGTACCCAAAACTGCGCGCCACGGGCTGGCAGGGGTACTGGATCGACGCCTCGTCCGCGCTGCGGATGAAGGATGACGCGGTGATCATCCTCGACCCGGTGAACCTCGAGGTCATCAGGAACGGCCTCGCGCGCGGGGTCAAGGATTTCATCGGCGGGAACTGCACGGTGAGCCTGATGCTGATGGGGTTGCACGGGCTGTTCAAGCACGGCCTGGTCGAGTGGCTGACCGCAATGACCTACCAGGCGGCGTCGGGAGCCGGCGCGCAGCACATGCGCGAGCTCTTGGCGCAGATGGGCGTCGCTCACGGGGCGGCGAAGGAGCTGCTCGGCGAGCCCGGATCGGCGATCCTCGAGATCGATCGTCAAGTCACCGATGCCCTGCGTTCGGATCGGTTGCCCCAGGAGCAGTTCGGCGCGCCGCTCGCGGGCAGTCTGCTCGCGTGGATCGACAAGGATCTCGGGAACGGCCAGAGCCGCGAAGAGTGGAAAGCGCAGGCCGAGGGCAATAAGATTCTCGGTCGGGCCGACCAGCCGGTGCCGATCGACGGCATCTGCGTGCGGATCGGCGCGATGCGATGCCATAGCCAGGCGCTCACCATCAAGCTCACCCGCGACGTCCCGCTCGACGAGATCCATGGGATGCTCGCGGAAGCGAACCCATGGGTGCGAATCGTGCCTAACGAGCGGGAAGCGAGCCTGCGTGAGCTCTCGCCCGCGGCGGTGAGCGGCTTCATGCACGTGCCGGTGGGTCGCCTTCGGAAACTTGCGATGGGGCCGCGGTATCTGGCTGCGTTCACCGTGGGGGATCAACTTCTCTGGGGCGCGGCAGAGCCGCTGCGGCGCATGCTTCGCATCCTCCTTGAGCACGCGGAGGCGCGCCCGCGCGGGCCGTCGCGCGCAACCGCGATCGCATGAGCGAGAAGGACGAGCACGGATCCACGAGCGGTCTTTTTTCCTCTCGGGACGACTCGTACGCGGGGTCCAAAAATGGCTGAGAAATAGTTGGCTTAGCAGCGATTCCGAGGAGGGAGATTAGCTTGCATAGCTAAACCCCTGATGCTATGGTTGTTACCTCGATCGAAGTCCCCGAGGGGGGCACGGTGGGAAATCGAACGATTACAACGAGATTGCTCGCGCTGGCGGCGCTTGCGCTCTTGCCGTTAGTGACAATGGGCGCTGGGCTCGGGCGGCTCGCCGTGCTGTCCGGTTTGGGGCAGCCGCTGCGTGCCGAAATAGAGATCGTCGCCCTGCAGCGCGGCGAGACCGAGGCACTCACCGCGCGGATCGCTTCGGCCGACGAGTTTCGGCAATCTGGCGTTGAATACGGCGCCACGGTGCCACGGGTTCGCTCCGCGGTCGAGCGTCGCCCCGATGGCCGATATTTCATCGTGCTCTCCACCGCCCAGCCGGTCGAGGAACCGTTCCTCGACCTCTTGATCGAGTTGAACTGGACCAGCGGCCGCCTCGTCCGCCAATACACATTCCTTCTCGACCCTGCAGAGTACAAGAGCACGGTCGCGGCAGCGCCGACGACGCCGGTCGCGCCCGAGGTTCGGGCCGTAGAGACGCCGAGGCCGCCGGAGGTTTCTACCGCGCCAGCGGCCCCTGCTCCGACCCCGGTGCCCGCCGAGCCGCAACCCCCGGCGCCGGCGGAGCAACAACCGTCGGCGCCCGTGCCCGCGCCCGCGGTTTCCCCCGGTCTCGCCAGTCAGCCCGCCGCCACGTACGAGGTGAAGCGAGGCGATACGCTGGGCAAGATTGCGCAGCAGAACCTGCCCGACGGCGTGACGTTGCAGCAGATGCTGGTTGCGATGTACCGCGCGAACGAGGACGCGTTCATCCGGAAGAACATGAACCTCGTGCGGGCGGGGCGGATCCTCACCGTGCCGGACCGCGCCGCGGTCGAGGCGATCGCGCCGAACGACGCCCAAAGGATCGTTATCGCGCAGGCGCGAGACTTCAACGAGTACCGCGCGAAGCTCGGCGGCGCGGTCGCGGCGGCGACGACGCAGACCGACTCCGGGCAGCAGCGCACGACCGGACAGATTACGGCCAAGCCGGATGAGGCGGCGGCGCCCAAGGCGCCCCCGCGGGATCAGTTGCGGGTCTCGAAGGCGGACGCCGGAAAGGGAGCGAAGGCAGCGGCGGCTGGTCGAGGCGAAGAGGTCACTGAGCGCGAGCGCGCGCTGCGCGAATCGAGCTCCCGGGTCACCGACCTAGAGCGCAGCGTGAAGGAACTCCAGCAACTCGCGGAGCTGAAGAACAAGCAACTCGCCGACCTGCAGAAGCAGGCGGAAACGTCCAAGGCGGCCGCGCCGCCCGCGCCGTCGGCAGCCAAGGCTCCGGAGGCCGCGAAGGCGCCCGAACCGACCAAGCCCGTCGAGATGGCGAAGGCGCCGGAAGCGCCAAAAGCTCCGGAAGCGGCGAAAGCCGCGCCTGCCCCGAAGTCCGAGCCCCCAGCAGCGAAAGCGCCCGAAGCACCCCCTCCCGCCGAGCAGCCCAAGCCGGCCGAGATGGCAAAAGCTCCGGAACCCGCAAAGGCCGGCCCCGCGCCCGAAGCGCCGAAGGCGGAAGCGCCGAAGCCCGAGGCGCCCAAAGCGGCTGCTGCCGCCCCCAAGAAGGCCGTTGCGCCGCCCCCGCCGCCCTCCGAGCCGAGCCTCATCGACGCGATCCTCGATGAGCCGCTTTATCTCGCGGGCGGAGGTGGCGGGATCCTCGCGCTCCTGATCGGCGGATACCTCTGGCGGAAGAAGCGCAGCGCGAAGCTGGAGAACAGTCTGCTCGGCGTCACCACGACCGACTCGAGCTCGGTGTTCGGCACGACCGGCGGCCGGAGCGTCGACACCGGAGGGAGCTCGCTCCAGACCGACTTCAGCCAGAGCGGCATCGGCCAGATCGACACCGACGAGGTCGATCCCGTGGCCGAGGCGGACGTGTACATGGCTTACGGCCGCGACGCGCAGGCCGAAGAGATCCTCAAGGAAGCCCTGCAAAAAGATCCGAACCGCCAGGCGGTGCGCCTGAAGCTGCTCGAGATCTACGCGTCGCGCAAGGATCTGAAAGCGTTCGAGACCACGGCCGGCGAGATCTACGCCGCCACGGGCGGCCAAGGGCCCGAGTGGCAGAAAGCGCTGGAGCTCGGACTTTCGATCGATCCGAGCAATCCGATGTACGGTGGGCGACGCGCGGGAGCGGGTGACGCCCCCGAGCGCGACACCGTTGTTCTTCCAGCCGCGGGCGTCGCCGCCGCGGCGGCGTCATCGTCGTTCGCCACTGACCTCGATGTCGGTGGCGGCGCCAAGACGCCGCCTGCCATCGATTTCGATCTCGACGCGGGAAGCCGCAGCGCCGGAGCGACGCCGGATCTTTCGCTCGACGTCGCGAGCCAGGCGCCGGCCGACCTCGGCTTCGACCTCAACCTCGGCGGCGACTCCGAGAAGCCTGCCGAGGAGGCGAGCGACTTCTCGCCCAGCGGCACGTTCATCATGGACGCTGCGACCAAGAAAGCGGTGAGCGAGATGGTCGAGGCGCAGAACCAGCCCGGGTCGCTCGAGATCGATTTCGAGTTGCCCGGCACCAAGGGCGCTGCCCCAGACCAGACGCACCGGATGCAGACGTCGCAATCCGCCCGAGTCACCGAGATCGATTTCAAACTCGGCGAGCCCGCCAAGTCGACCGGCGGCGTCGACCTCGCGGGGATCAGCTTCGACCTCGGGAAGGGCGGCGGCGAGAGCGCACCGGTCGACGCGCGATGGCAGGAGGTGGCGACCAAGCTCGATCTCGCGAAGGCCTACGAAGAGATGGGCGACAAGGACGGCGCGCGCGAGCTCCTGAACGAGGTGCTGAACGAGGGCGACGCGGCCCAGCAGCAGCAGGCGAAGCAGATGATCGACGCGTTGCGATAGACTGGCTGCGACGCGCTTTTCCGAAGGCCGCACCGGCGGCCTTCGTCATTTCTAGAGCCATGAGGATCGCGATCGGCCTCGCGTACGATGGGCGACCCTACGCCGGATGGCAGTCCCAACCGGCCGGGAACACCGTGCAGGACCGGCTCGAGGCCGCGCTCGCGGCGATCGCCGGCGGCCCGGTACGTGCGACCGCGGCCGGACGCACCGACGCGGGCGTGCACGCCACCGGCCAGGTGGTCCACTTCGACGCCGAAGCTGCGCGTCCCAAGGGCGCCTGGGTGCGCGGCACGAACGCGCATCTGCCCGATGCGGTTGCGGTGCAGTGGGCCTGCGAGGTCGATGACGAGTTTCACGCCCGCTACTCGGCCTCGAGCCGCACCTACGTCTACATCCTCTACAACCAGCCGATCCGCCCGGCGGTCCTCGCGGGAAAGGTTGGTTGGTTCCACCTGCCGCTCGACGTCGAGCGCATGGACCGAGCCGCTCAGGCGATCCGCGGCGAGCACGACTTCAGCGCCTTCCGCTCGGCCGAGTGTCAGGCGAAAACGCCGGTCCGGGTGCTCGAGCGCGCGGCGATCGAACGGCGCGGCGACTACATCGTGTTCGTGTTCACCGCGAACGCTTTTCTCCACCACATGGTGCGCAACCTAGTCGGTGCCCTCGTGCAAATCGGGAAGGGGGCAGCGCCGCCCGCGTGGCTCGCGGAGGTGCTCGGCCGGCGCGACCGGGCGTACGGTGCGCCGACCTTCGGACCGGACGGACTCTACCTCACCGCGGTGGCGTACCCCGAGCGGTGGAACCTGCCGCGCTTCGCCTCTATGCTCCCCGTTCTCGCCGGGACCGACCTGCGATGAGGACCCGGGTCAAGATCTGCGGCATTACCTCGGTCGCCGACGGGGTGGCCGCCGCGCGACAGGGCGCGGATGCCGTCGGGTTGATCTTCTATCGCCCGAGCCCGCGGCTCGTGTCGCTCGCGCGCGCGGCCGAGATCGCCGCGAGCCTGCCGGCATTCGTCGCGCGGGTGGCGGTGTTCGTGAATCCGTCCGCCGACGAAGTGAGCGAGGTGATCCGCGCTTGCCGCCCCGATCTCCTCCAGTTCCATGGCGAGGAGCCCCCCGAGTTCTGCGGCGGGTTCGGGGTCCGCTATCTCCGGGCGGTCCGGGTGAAGCCGGGAGTCGATTTGCTAGAATCCCTCGCGCCATTTCACGACGCTGCGGGCTGGCTCCTCGATGCGTACCGCGAGGACCTGTACGGCGGCACCGGCGAGGCCTTCGACTGGGACCTCGTCCCGCGGCGCCTCGAACGTCCGGTGATCCTTTCGGGGGGGCTCGATGCACAGAACGTGGGTGAGGCGATCCGCCGCGTGCGACCATGGGCGGTCGACACCTCGACCGGCGTCGAGTCGGCGAAGGGCGTCAAGGACGAGCGGCTGATCGCCGCGTTCGTCGCGGGAGTCGCCAATGCGGATGCATGACCTTCCGGATAGCCGGGGACATTTCGGGCGGTACGGCGGTGCGTTCGTCGCGGAGACGCTCGTCCACGCGCTCGACGAGCTTCGCGCAGCCTACGAGCGCTGCCGCACGGACCCCGAGTTCGTCGCCGAGTTCGAATACGAGCTGAAGCACTACGTCGGCCGCCCTAGCCCGGTCTACCACGCGAAGCGCTGGTCGGAGCTCCTCGGCGGAGCGCAGGTCTTCCTCAAGCGCGAGGACCTGAACCATACCGGCGCCCACAAGATCAACAACACTGTCGGACAGGCGCTGCTCGCCCGGCGCATGAGCAAGCCGCGCGTGATCGCCGAGACCGGTGCGGGAATGCACGGCGTGGCGAGCGCCACCGTGGCGGCGCGCTACGGGATGGAGTGCGTCGTGTACATGGGCGCCGAAGACGTCAAGCGGCAGGTCGCGAACGTCTATCGGATGAAGATGCTCGGCGCGTCGGTCATCCCGGTCGAGTCGGGCTCGAAGACGCTCAAGGATGCGCTGAACGAGGCGATGCGCGACTGGGTGACGAACGTGCACAACACGTTCTACATCATCGGCACCGTGGCGGGGCCGCATCCGTACCCGATGATGGTGCGCGACTTCCAGCGCGTGATCGGACGCGAGTGCCTCGAACAGATGCCCGAGGTCGCCGGCAGGCAGCCCGACGCCGTGATCGCCTGCGTGGGCGGTGGATCGAACGCGATGGGGATCTTCTACGACTACATTCCGCACGAGCAGGTCCGACTGATCGGTGTGGAGGCCGGCGGCCACGGGCTCGCGACCGGCAAGCACGCTGCCTCGCTCAACGCCGGGCGGCCAGGCGTCCTCCACGGGAACCGCACCTATCTCCTCCAGGACGAGCACGGCCAGATCATCGAGACCCACTCGATCTCGGCGGGCCTCGACTATCCGGGCGTCGGCCCCGAGCATGCGTGGCTGAAGGACTCCGGCCGCGCCGAGTACGTCACGATCGACGACGGCGAGGCGCTGAAGGCGTTTCACGATTGCTGCCACTACGAGGGCATCATCCCGGCACTCGAGTCGTGCCACGCGCTCGCATACGCGGCGAAGATCGCACCGACGATGGGGCGCGACAGGATCCTGCTGGTGAATCTCTCCGGACGCGGCGACAAGGACATGCACACCGTGGCCGAGAGATCGGGGATTAGGTTCTAGTGTCGCGCATTGCGGCCATCTTCGAACGCCTCGCGCGCACCCGGCGCACGGCGCTCATCCCGTTCATCACCGCTGGCGATCCGTCGCCCGCCGCGACTGTCCCGCTTATGCACGAGCTCGTCGGGGCGGGCGCGGATGTGATCGAGCTCGGCGTGCCGTTCTCCGACCCGATGGCCGACGGCCCGGTGATCCAGCGCTCAAGTGAGCGCGCGCTCGGACAGGGGATTAGCCTGGACACAGTCCTTGGCTATGTCGTCGACTTCCGCAAGCGCGATGACGCGACCGGGATTGTGCTCTTCGGCTACGCGAACCCGATCGAGGCGATGGGTGCCGAGCAGTTCGTGGAGCGCGCGCGCCGCGCCGGCGCCGACGGCGTGCTCGTCGTGGACTATCCGCCCGAGGAATGCGGACCGTTCGCCGAGCTCGTGAAGCGCAGCGGCATGGACCTCATCTTTCTACTTGCGCCGACCTCCACCGATGCTCGCGTGGAGAAGATCGTGCGGCTCGCCAGCGGCTATATCTACTATGTCTCCCTGCGAGGGGTCACCGGCGCCTCCCACCTCGACGTCGCCGACGTCGCGGCAAAGCTCGCAGCGATCCGCCGGAAGACCGCGCTTCCCCTTGGCGTCGGCTTCGGAATTCGGGACGGCGAGACGGCGCGTGCCGTCGGTGCCGTTGCCGACGCCGTGGTGATCGGCAGCCGCCTGATCCAGGAGATGGAGGAAGCCGGGCCGGACGCCGCGATCCCGCGGGCGAGCGCCTTCCTCGCCGGGATTCGCGAAGCGCTCGATCGGTCTCCCGAGACGGCGAGAACCGCATGAGCTGGCTCCAGAAGCTCCTTCCGCCCAAGATCCAGCGGACCACCGGCGCGGCGCGACGGACCGTGCCGGAAGGGCTGTGGACGAAGTGTGAGGCGTGCGACGCGGTCCTCTACACGACCGACCTCGAGAAGAACGCTAGCGTCTGCCCGAAGTGCGGATATCACGGCCGGATCGGCGCGCGCACGCGGCTCGATCTTTTCCTCGACCCGGAAGGCAGGTACGAGATCGGGGCCGAGGTGCTGCCGGTGGACACGCTGAAGTTCAAAGACTCGCGCAAGTACACCGAGCGGCTCGAGGAGGCCGAGTCGGAGACCGGGGAGACCGATGCGGTCGTGGTGATGCAGGGCGCGGTGAAGAACGTGCCGCTCGTCGCCGCCGCCTTCGAGTTCGGGTTCATGGGCGGCTCGATGGGCTCGGTCGTCGGCGAGCGCTTCGTGCGCGGTGTGCACGCGTGCCTCGATCAGAACCTGCCACTCGTGTGCTTCACGGCGACCGGCGGCGCGCGCATGCAGGAGGGGCTCCTCTCGCTCATGCAGATGGCGAAGACCACGGCCGCGCTCACGCAGCTTGCGGCCCGCCGACTGCCGTTCGTCTCGGTGCTCACCGATCCGACGATGGGCGGCGTCTCCGCGAGCTTCGCGATGCTCGGCGACGTCGTGATCGCCGAGCCGAAGGCGCTGATCGGCTTCGCGGGCCCACGGGTCATCGAGCAAACCGTGCGCGAGAAGCTGCCCGAGGGCTTCCAGCGCGCCGAGTTCCTGCTCGAGAAGGGCGCGATCGACATGATCGTCGACCGGCGCAGCCTGCGCGACCAAGTCGCCTCGCTCATCACCCTGCTGATGCGGCTTCCGCCGGCCGGCGCTTGAGCGTCCGGGCCGACGATGCTGCCCGCTGACCTTGCCGGCTGGCTCGCATACATCGAGCGGCTGCATCCGAAGACGATTGCACTCGGCCTCGACCGAGTGCACGCGGTGCTCGATCGGCTCGCGGTCCCGAAGTTCTGCCCGATCCTCATCGTCGGCGGCACCAACGGCAAGGGATCGACCTGCGTGATGCTCGAGTCGATCCTGCAGGCCGCGGGCTATCGAGTCGGCTGCTACACCTCGCCGCATCTTCTGCGCTACAACGAGCGGGTCCGCGTGGATGGCCGCGAAGTGGACGACGCGACGCTTGTCGACACGTTTCGGGCGGTCGAGGTGGCGCGCGGCGCAACCGAGCTCACGTACTTCGAGTTTGGCACGCTCGCGGCGTGGCTTGCCTTCGCACGCGTGAAGCCCGACGCGCTGGTCCTCGAGATCGGACTCGGCGGGCGGCTCGACGCCGTGAACGCGTTCACGCCCGACTGCGCCGTCCTCACGAGCGTCGCGCTCGACCACCTCGACTACCTTGGGGATTCGCGCGAGCGCATCGGCTGGGAGAAGGCTCACATCTTCCGGCCCGGGCGACCCGCAATCGTCGGCGATGCGAACCCACCCGAAAGCGTGCTCGACCACGCGGGCAGCATTGGCGCCAAGCTGCAGCGCATCGGGCAGGACTTCGGATATTCGGCCGACCAGCTGCAATGGCGCTATTTCGGGCCAGGCGGGACCCGTGCCGGGCTCGCCTATCCGGCGCTCCGCGGCGCGGTGCAGCTCGCGAACGCTGCCTGCGCGATCGCCGCGCTCGATAGCCTGCGCGATGCGCTGCCGTTCGGAGCGCAGGACCTGCGCACGGGCCTCGCGACGGTCGAGCTCGCCGGACGATTTCAGGTTCTTCCGGGACGGCCAACCGTCATCCTGGATGTCGCGCATAACCCGGCGGCCGCGGGGGTGCTCGCCGAGAACCTTGCGACGATGGGCTCCTATCGCCGGACGCTCGCGGTCCTCGGGATCCTGCGCGACAAGGACATGGTCGGGGTTTGTGGCCGTCTGCACGGGCACGTCCAACGCTGGTATGCGGCGACGCTCGACAACCCGCGTGGGGCGACGGCCGAGGAGGTTGCCCGCGCTATCGCCGAGAGCGGTGCCGGCGGCGAGGTCCGACAGTTCACTTCGCCGCGCGAAGCGCTTGCTGCGGCGCAGGGAGACGCAGGCGATGGTGATAGAATCGTCGCGTTCGGTTCGTTCTATACCGTGGCGGAGGTGATGGCCGCGCGCGCCGCGACATCGCGGAGCCAAGATGCCGGATAACGACGAGGCGCTCGATCTGCGAAGACGGGCGCGGCGGCGGCTCATCGGCGCGATCGCCGTGGTCCTCGCGCTAGTGATCGTCCCGCCGTGGATCATGGATCTCGAGCCCAAACCGGTGGCCACGAACCTCACCGTCGAGATCCCCAAGCAGGAGCCCGGCGGGCTGAAAGCGCCAGTTGCACCGCCGGCGCCCAAAGCCGAGAAGGCTGCTGTCAGCCCATCGACGTCGACGCCGGTGCCGGCGGCAAATCCGGAGGTCCCGCGGCCGCCGGACGTGAAGCCCGAGTCGGGTCTTCCGGGCGACAGAACGAAGACCGAACCCTCGAAGGGCTCACCGACGTCCACAGCGGTCGCGCGCGCCGCGCCGGCCGAGACGTCGAGCAAAGACGCCGAGGCGAAGCGCGCGGAGGCGATCCTCAACGCCGAGAGTTTCGTGGTGCCGCTGGGGGCGTTCGCGAACAAGGACAACGTGAAGCAGCTTGAAGCCAGGCTGTCCAAGGCGGGAGTGGAGTACTTCACTGAGACGGTCGCCACGCCGGCAGGGGAACAGACTCGCGTGCGCGCCGGGCCGTTCCCCACCAAAGACATCGCCGAGAAGGCCCGCGAGAAGCTGAAGACGTTGGGTCTCAGCCCGGGCGCGGTCGTCGCGCGGCAATGACCTGGTTCGACTTCGCTGTCCTCGCGGTGCTCGCCGTCTCCGCGCTAGTCGGGATCTGGCGCGGCCTGGTGCGCGAGGTGTTCGCTCTCGCCGGCTGGATCGCCGCAGCCGCCGTGTCGCTACTCTTCGCGGGGGATGTCGCCGCGCTGATGCCGGCAACCTTCGCTACACCGCTCATCCGCGAGCTCATCGCCTTCGTCGCCCTGTTCATCGGCGTGCTGATCGCGGCGAGCATCGGCGGACTCCTCGCCAAGAACCTCCTCCGGGCGGTCGGATTGGGGCTCGCCGACCGGACGCTAGGCGGGGTCTTCGGAATCGCCCGCGGCGTCCTCATATTGCTGATCTTGGTGCTGGCCGCCGGGCTCACGGCCCTGCCGGCGCAAGCGTTCTGGCGCGAGGCGAAGCTCGCGCGGCCGCTCGAGACCGCCGCGATCGCGATGAAGCCCTACCTGCCGGACGCAGTGGCCGACCGGATGCGCTACAAGCGCTGAACGAAGCGAGGAGCGAGGCGATGTGCGGAATCATCGGCGTAGGGGCGAGGACGCAGGTCAACCAGATGCTCTACGACGGGCTGCTGCTCCTCCAGCACCGCGGACAAGACGCGGCCGGGATCGTGACGGCCGAGGCCGCGAAGTTCCACATGCACAAGGGCCCGGGGTACGTACGCGACGTGTTTCGAACCCGCGACATGCGCGCGCTCCTCGGCCGGATCGGCATCGGCCACTGCCGGTATCCGACCGCGGGCTCGGCCTTTGCCAGCGGCGAGGCGCAGCCGTTCTACGTCAACTCGCCGTTCGGCATCGTTTTGGGCCACAACGGTAACCTCACCAACGCGGCCGCGCTGAAGCAAGAGATGTTTCGGACCGACCTGCGGCACATCAACACCAACTCGGACTCGGAGGTGCTGCTGAACGTGCTTGCGCACGAGCTCGAGCGCGCGGC
>Ga0126383_10001298_pt1 | contig 15448 bp, 8 predicted proteins | sample PanSoiMetPlot_35_FD_96882 | JGI IMG/M metagenome (GOLD analysis project Ga0126383, IMG submission 96882) | Tropical forest soil microbial communities from Panama - MetaG Plot_35 | ecosystem: Environmental > Terrestrial > Soil > Tropical forest > Bulk soil | place: Panama | collected 2016-02-17
CGCGCGCCGCGCGCCGAAACGAGGGCGACCCCGACCTGACCCGCGAGCGGATCGTGGCGGCAGCCATCCGGGTCGCCGACGCCGAGGGCCTGGCGCAGCTGTCCATGCGGCGCATCGCGACCGAGCTGGGCGCGGCCCCGATGTCCCTCTACCGCCACGTCAACGGCAAGGACGAGTTGCTGGTGTCGATGATGGACAGCGTGCTCGGCGCGGACCCCCTGCCGGCCCGGCCGCCCAAGGGCTGGCGGGCCCAGCTGGAACTGTCCTCCCGCATGCAGTGGCAGGGGTTCCGCCGCCACCCCTGGCTCGCCCAGGCGCTGTCAATCACCCGCCCGCAGCTGATCCCCAACGGGATGCGGCACACCGAGTGGGCGCTGCGCGCGCTCGACGGGCTGGGCCTGACGATCCAGGAGATGATGCACGTCCACACGACTCTGTTCAGCCACGTGCGCGGCCTGGCCCTCAACCTCGAGGCTGAGGCCCAGGCCGAGCAGGACTCGGGGCTGACGAGCGACGAGTGGATGCAGACCCAGGAGCACGGCTTCCGCGTCATCGCCGGTACCGGCGACTTCCCGCTGCTGAACCGCTTGGTCGACAGCGACATGGAGCTGGACCTGGATCAGTTGTTCGAGTTCGGCCTGGGCCTCCTGCTGGACGGGCTGGAGCGGCACCTGGCCGGACGGTGACTCAGCTTGGCACGTTCCACTGCTAGTTCGCGCTGCCCGGGTGCGAGAATGCGGACTGTGACTGCCGATCGCGCGGTGGCGGCAGGGGTGGCCTGCCCTCGCCGGTGGCATCGGTGACCGCTGATGGAGCTTCTGGTGCTGGGCTGTCATGCAGGCATGCCAGCCGGCGGGCAGGCCAGTTCGGGTTATCTGGTCGCTACGAGCCGGTGCCGCGTTCTGCTCGGTTGCGGGCCGGGCGTCGCTGCCGCGCTGAGCGCTCATTGCGGAACTCGCTTGACCCAAAACACTACAATTTGGTCATCTCGTGGGGTCCTACGGTGCGGACGGGGATGTCATGCGGGTACGTCTTCTTGGGCCGGTTGACGTCGTGGTCGGGGGTGAGCCGCGGGCGGTGCATGGGCTGCGGCGCAAGGCGGTGCTGGCCGTTCTGGCACTGCATGGCGGTGAGGTCGTCAGCACCGATTGCCTGGCCGAGGCGGTCTGGGGGGATGCGGCCCCGCCGACCGCGGTGAACACGCTGCAAAGTCACGTGTCCTACCTGCGCGGCGTCCTGGGGACCAAGACCGCGATCCTGGCACGGCCGCCCGGCTACGTCCTTGAACTCCCCGGCGAAGGCACCGACGTGCAGGTGGCCGAACGGCTCCTGGAACAGGGCACGCAGTCCGCTGACCCCGCCGACGCGGTGCGGCACCTGCAGGATGCGCTGGCGTTGTGGCGGGGCCGGCCGCTGGCCGATGTCGGGGATGTGGCCTGGCTGGTGGGGCAGGCCGAGCGGCTGGGCCTGCTCCGGGTGCGGGTCCGGCAGGCCTTGTCGGGGGCCCGGCTGGCGGCGGGAGAGCACGCGCGGCTTGTGCCTGAGCTTGAGGGGATGGTGGCCGACTACCCGCTGGATGAGCGGATGCATGGGCAGCTGATGCTGGCGCTGTACCGGAGCGGGCGGCAGGCCGACGCGCTGGCGGTCTACCAGCGGCTGCGGCACACCCTCGGTGAGGACCTGGGCATCGACCCCAGCCAGGCCCTGCGGGATCTGGAGGCGGCCATCCTGCGGCAGGATCCCTCCCTGGACGCGCCCACGCGGGGGGTGGCGGCCGCGCCGGTCGAGCCGGTCGCGCCGGTTCCCGCGCAGCTTCCCCCGGCGGTGCCCGCCTTCACCGGGCGCGGCGCGGAGCTGGCGAGCCTGGAGGCCATCGCGCCGTGGGCCGCCCAGCCCGGCCCGCCACCACCGGCGGCGGCGGTCCTCGCCGCGGTGTCGGGCACCGCGGGCGTCGGCAAGACCGCCCTGGCGGTGCACTGGGCCCACCGCGTGGCCGCCCAGTTCCCCGACGGCCAGCTGTATGTCAACCTGCGCGGGTTCGACCCCAGCGCCGCCGCCCTCGACCCGGGCCAAGCCCTGCGCGGGTTCCTGGACGCGTTCGCGATACCGCCGACACAAGTCCCCGAGGACCTAGCCGCGCAGACCGCGCTGTTGCGCAGCGTGCTGGCGGGCAAGCGGGTCTTGCTGGTGCTGGACAACGCGCGCAACGCCGGGCAGGTCCGCCCGCTGCTGCCCGCCACCTCCGGCTGCCTGGCGATCGTGACCAGCCGCGACCAGCTCACCGGCCTGGTCGCCACCGACGGCGCCCACCCGCTGATCCTTGACCTGCTCACCGCCGCCGACGCCCGCGATCTCCTGGTCAGGCGCCTGGGCGCCGACCGGGTGGCCGCCGAACCAGCGGCGGCCGAAGCCATCATCACCGCCTGCGCCCGGCTGCCGCTCGCCTTGACCATCGCCGCCGCCCGCGCCGCCACCAGCCCCACCTTCCCGCTGGCGGCCATCGCCACCGAGCTACGCGAGGCCTCCAGTGTTCTGGATCCCTTCGACGGTGGCGACCGCGCCACCGACGTCAGGGCGGTGTTCTCCTGGTCCTACCGCGCGCTGAGCGCCCCGGCGGCACGGCTGTTCCGGCTGCTGGGCCTGCACCCCGGGCCCGACATCGCGGCCCCCGCCGCCGCCAGCCTGGCCGCGATCCCGCCGGGCCAGGCACGCGCCCTGCTGACCGAACTCACCCGCGCACACCTGCTCACCGAACACCAACCAGGCCGCTACGCAGCCCACGACCTGCTCCGCGCCTACGCCAGCGAACTCGCCCACACCCACCACGACCACGACGCCCAGGACGCGGCAGTGGGCCGGGTCCTCGACCACTACCTGCACACCGCCAGTAACGCCGTGGCGTTCGTGGACGCCTATCAATCCCTGCCGCTGGAGCCGCCCCGGCCCGGCGCCATTGCCGGGAAGCCCACCGCCGATGACGCGCTGCGCTGGTTCGACGACGAGCACGCCACCCTGCTGGCCGCTGTCCGCCTGGCCGCCGACGCGGGCCTGGACGCGCACTGCTGGCGGCTCGCCTGGACCTTGACCACGTTCTTGGGGCGCCGTGGGTTCTGGCAGGACCAGATCACCGCACTGCAGACCGGCCTGGCCGCCGCCCGCCGCAGCGGTGACGCCGCCGGGCAGGCCCACACCCTGCTCGGTCTCGGCCGAGGGTATGCCCGCGCCGGGCGGCTGCACGACGCCGACCGCCATTACCGCGATGCGCTGCGGCTGTTCGACGCGATCGACGGCCACTTCAACGCCCGCGCGACCGCGCACAGCGGCCTCGCCTGGCTGGCCGAGCAGTGGCAGCGCCCCGCCGACGCGCTCTCCCATTCACTGCGAGCCCGTGAACTGTACCGAGCGGCAGGCAACGAGCGGGTCCAGTTGCTGGTCCTCAACGACATCGGCTACTCACACGCTTTGCTCGGCAACTATGAAGAGGCGCTGAGCTGCTGTGAGCGTGCCCTCGCCGCCGGCCGGGAGTTCGGGGAACACGACTGGGTAAAGGCCACGCTGCACAGCCTCGGTTACATTCACCATCGGCTCGGCGACCACCGGCAGGCCATCGCCTTCTACGAACAGTCCCTCGAGCTCTGCCGTAAGCTCGCCGATCGTTACGACGAGGCCGAAACGCTCGTCAATGTAGGGGAGGTGTACCACAGCGCGGGCGACCGTGCCGCCGCCCGCCGGGAGTGGACCCGTGCGCTGCGCATCTATGAGGAGATCGGCCACCCCGGCCGCGACCTGCTCCGCGCCAAGCTCCGCGTTGACAACCATGCGATGGCCACGGCCGACCGGTGACCCCGGGCGTGTGCCGCCCGCAATCCCGCGCTAGTCGTTGTTCAGCCGCACCGAGCCATTGCCTTGGCGGAGCGTGGCATCGCACGGGGCGTTTTGCTGGATATCTGCTGGCTTGTCGAACCTTAGCCTGCGGATCATGTCGAGCCGGATGCCGAGCCTGGATAGCTGGACCGGCTGCCAGTCTGGGTGTGCCGCGAGCCAGGTGCTGAGCCGCTGGCTTTCATCTTCGGCAATGCATGGATGGGAAGCGAGGAAGCCCGTCAGGGTCACCTGGCTGGGTGCCGGCCCCGCCGGGCCGTGTGCAGGGTTCCCGTGGCTGGATGTCTCGAGTTCGGGGAGCAGGTGGGCGGCCACGCTGGGCAGGCCTTCGCTGATCGCGGCGACCAGCGAGATGACCGCGCGGTCGGCGGGGAATGCGCCGTTTGGCAGCAGCGGGGGAGCCATTGCGAACAGCAGCTGGCAGGTGTTGACGAAGCGTTTGATCCGGCGGGGAGTATCACCGAGCAGCGGCGCGAGGGACTCGAAGAACGCAAGGTCGCCTGCTGTGAGCACGAGAGGGCTGGTGTCCAGGCGGACCTCGGTGCCGTGTCTGAGCAGCATCGCCGCGATCACGTCCTCTTCCCTGTCGCCTAGGTACAGGCCGCTAGAATCGGTGGTTTTGCCGTTATGTCCGGTGGCCTCGGCGGGGTCGCGGACAGAGTCGCTGAGCAGACCGTGCAGGAGCTGCTTGCGGCCAGGCGGGCGCAACGGCTGCACCCAGAACGGCAGCTGGAAGATCTTTTCGAGGTAGTCCTTTGGAGTGGGCTGGCTGGCGTCCGTTGCCGATGATCTCAGTGCCAGCAGCCGGTCGGTGAGCGCGGAGGTCAGCCACCGCGAGTCCACGGCGACAACGACGACAAACATCTCAAAGGACAGCAGGAGGTGCACCGCCTCCAGCACCTCCACCACTTTCTCCGGGGGGCACCGATCGAGGTCATCTATGTAAAGCACGATCCGGTTGGGGACGTCGCGCATCGGGTTCGTGTGGCCCGCTGGCGTCGCCGGGGCCGGGGCGCTTTGGGAGCCATTGGCTGGGGCGCTTGGCGGCAAAGCGGCCCGCAAGGCGTTGTTGTTCACGGCGATCTCGTTCTCGAGTTCGCTGAGATCCCGCCGCACCTGGGCCAGCAGACCGAGCCGGCGGCCGTATTCGGTGCTTCGCTGGTCGGCGAACGAAACAAGAATCCGGCCGGGGGTAAGTTCATCCAGTTCATCCTGCAGTTGCTGGGTGCGTTCCGCAGCGCCACTCAGCTTGAGTTCCGCTGCAATGAGCCCCCGCTCAGCCTCCTCCAGGGCTGCCCGGGCTTCGTCCCGTCTTGTTTCGGCCGCCGCCACGGGCTTGAAGATCTCGGCACGCATCCGTTCCTCGGCCGCTTCGAGCTCGGATAGGTGTTTCCGGCCCCACCGGGTTGCCGCCCCTAGCGTGGAGGTCAGCACGGGCACCACCACGGCGAGGCCGCCCAGGATTGACACAACAGGTGGCGCCTTCGCCCACACCAGCAGCAGCGACACTGCCGGGATGAGCAAGGCTGCGAGGGAGACGATGAGCACGTGCCGTGGCCGCCGCCAGTACGCACCCAGAAGCGCGTTACCGCGCGAGAGCTCCGCCCGGGCCTCGCTAACAGCCTGGACGAGGTCATCGCCTTGCTGGCCCAGCCACAGCGTCGGCAGCCAGCCCCCCAGTCCCCGCAATGCCTTGCGGGCCTGCTCTTTCGCCGCTTCGATGCGAGCCTGGTCGGCCAGCTTTTCGGCGTTGGCGCGCGCCTGATCCGCCGTCTCCTGGGCTTGGTCCGCCTCCTTTTGGAGCTCGCTATGCCGTTCGGCGGCTTCCTTCACGCGCTCGCCAAGGTCCTCGGCGGTTTGCTTGGCGTCAGCGAGCTGGTTCGCCACCGGCTCGCGCCACGACTCGACCAGTCGCGGCTGCAGGCTGCCGAGCTCGCCGAAGATGCGCTCGAGCAGGCCGGCCCACAGGTTGCCCTGGACGTATTCCCACGCGTTGAACTCGATTGTGACGATGTTCTTCCAGACGCGCACCGTGCGCTGGTCCTGATCCGCGACGCGATGCGCGATGCTGTGCAGGCGCTGGTCGATGGCGCGCATGAGGAAGCTCTTACCGCTGCCCCAATCGCCGAAAAGACCGATCGCCAACGGCGGCTTGAGGTCGCAGGAGGCGATGAGATAGGCGAACGCATCCGCCTCGGTCTGGATACCGATAAGGTCGCGCTCGGCATCGATCCGGTCAGGCGCATACACCGGCAGATCCACCGGCCGGCGCGGGTTCTCCCGTGCAAGCCATCCTGCCAGGCCGTTTCCCTCCGGGTTGCCTGGCGGGGTGCTGGCAAGCCACCGCTGGTAGGAGTCCAGCACCTGGGTCCACTCTGTTCCCCGGGCTGCCAGCGCCTGTGACCAGCGGAACGGAGTACTTTGCTGGAGTAGCGCTCCGAGGAGGTGCTTGAGGTGGGCGAAGCCACCGCCGAGCTGGCGAGCAGCGGCGAGCAACGACACGGCCGGTGATCCCAGCTGCGGCTCGGCGCCCGGATCCACGTCCGCAGCGTGCTGCTTCAGATCTGCGACCGGCACCTTGGGGTAACCCTCGGGGAGCACATCGCGCGCGGTCAGCCCGAAATGCTTCAATAGCACTCGCGCCTCACCATGCTCGCTGGGGTGGGCGAGCACAACTCCCACGAGCACGTCCTCGGGCTCGGCAAGGACACTCTGCGTACCAGACGGAGAGGGCGGGTCAGGCAGGCGGCCATGGCCCGGGGGAACGACAGCGCCAGATGCGCTTGCCACGCGGTACGCGGCGGCTGCCTGGGCCCACCGCAGGGCGTTCAGTGAGGACGGCGAAAGGTCAGCCAGATCACTCTTTACGGTAGCCATATGAATACGGAGCACCAAGCTCCCGGAACTGATACACGCGCTGGCAGCCAGCGCGTGCAGCCGAGAAGATGCAGCCAAACGTGGCCCGCCCTGGCCAGCGACCACGTGAACTGTCGCCCGAGCCTGATCGCGCTCGGGTCCTGCCAGCCGCTGAAGCCGGCGCTGCTCCAGCCGCTGCCTGATCCGCGTGCCGAGGCGGCCTCAGCCGCGGTCCGCCCCGCTCCGTGACTTCGCGACCTCTCGCCTCAGCGCCGGCGGGATCGATCGGCTGGTGGTTGCCTGCCAGTCGATCTGCTCGAGTATCGGTCCCTGTGTGTCCTCGCCGTTCGGCATGGCCCGGGACTGTCGCTCCAAGGCCTTCAACGCCGCGGTCTGGGGGAGATCGGCGACTTTCTCGTTGATGAACGGCGGGTCGGCGACGGGGTTGAAGGGCTCGAGGTCGGCAGGGGTGAGCTGAGAGGCCTGGTCCTTGTTCTGGAACAGGTCGTACAACGGCCGGGCGTTCTGGTCGTACGACGAGAGGGCGGGAAGCCCCAGGATCAGCTCCATGGTGCGGATGACGCTGGCCTGATCGTAGTGCTGGTGGCCGATATACCCGCCGTACCTGCCGTTGGCCGACACGTGCTTGGTGTAGGGGCTGGCCACCAGCAGGACGTTGCGGTGGCCGTCGACGTGGTCGATGCCGTCTTGTGAGTCGTCTTCGACGACGAACACGGCGGTCGAGGACCAGTAAGAGGAGTGCGACAGGGCAGAAACGATCTCGCCCAGCGCGGCGTCGTTCTGGGCGACTTCTGCCCGCGGCGTGAACGTGGCCGACAGGCCGGTCGTGTGGTCCTCGGGCAGCACCATGTAGCTGAAGCTGGCCAGGCCCTGGCCGTTGGCCGGGCCGCCCGCCGCCGGGCTGCCATCGGGGTTGAGGCCGACGTCATTCAGGAACGCAGCCGCCCCCAGCCGGTCGTCCACGCTCAGGTTGGCGTCACCGTTGATGGCGTTGGGGTAGCCGAGATCGGTGTAGGAGTAGATGGGGAAGTTGCCGACCGAAAGGAGGCTGTTGATCAATCCGCATCCGGCGGGGGGATTCGCCGCGGTGCACGGGACCGGTGTGGTGTCCGTGTAGACCGGCCCGGTGTACCTGGCGGTGTTGGGCCCGAGGAAGGGGCTGCACGGGCTGTCCACCGGCAGGCCGTTGCCGTCGGGTGTGACGGCCCCGTAGAACTCACCGTAGTTACGGAGCGTGAATGATCCGGCCGACTGATTCTCCTTGGCGAGGGCGCTCTGGAACAGGCTGCAGCGCTCGGGCTCGGCGACGGGAGACAGGAAGTCCGAGCCGCGGTTGCGGCTGGAGTAGTTGAGGCGCCACGCCTTCTCGATCCAGTCGGTCACGTTCGCGGACGTCGTCCACCAGTGACCCTGCACGCTGGCCTCGCCGTCAGAGAAGAAGTTGTCGCTCGACGCGAACTGGCTGACGATCGCGTGACCTTGCGGGGTGGCCGACGCCAGGTACTGATAGGCCGGATCGGCGTTGACATCGTTCCGGGTCTTGCCGAGGTCCCCGTAGACCTGATCGTAGGTTCGGTTCTCTCTCACGATGTACAGGACGTGCTTGATCGGCGACTGGCCGGCGTGGGCGGCGTCGGGCACGGGGTTGTGCGGGCTGCGGAACTCGCCGCCGGACTGCTTGATGGCCCAGGCAACGAAGGCACTGTCCGCGGAGAGTCGCTCGTCGCGGTGCGAATCGCCGTTCTCGCCCTGATGCGGGCCAGCAACCCAGAAGCGGCTGAGGAGCGAGGGCATGTTGCCCTTGTCGTTGTAGTTGAGCCCCTGAAGCTGCACCTGCGGGTCTGGTGTCTGCGGGAAAGTCGAGTTGGGGAGCAGCGAAGGCGACCCGCCGAACAGCGTGGCGAACGGGACAGGGTACGGGTAGGACGGGTCATGGGCTGGGTAGTGGCTGCCGAGACCCTTGGCGGAGACGGCGAGCACGCCGTGGTCGCGGGGGTTGACGGCGACCGCTGTCGGGTACCAGCCGGTCGGCACGTAGCCGTCGACATGCCACCCCGAGGCGCTCCGGTCGAGCACCGCCACGGCGTTGTCACCCGCGAGCGCGACGTAGGCGCGGGACGTTCCGTCGTACGTGACGGCGTCCGGGGTTGAGCCGGTGGCCTCCCCGGGCGCCCCGTGGAGGGTGACATTGACGGCCGGGGCGAGCGTGCCGTCCGCGTTCACGGCGACGATCGAGACCTGGTCGCTGTTGGCGTCCGCCACCATGACCTCCCGGCCGTCCGGGCTGACGGCGAGGCCGGTGGGATGGTCGCCGACGGTGGCGGTCGGGCCCTTTGCCCAGTTGTTGGCGCCGTCGGAGTCGGCGGTGATGAGCTGGCCGGTGCCCTCGGCGGTAATGTACGCCCGCGGATGGCCGGTGGCCGGGTTAGTCGCCGTGGCCACGGCATAGAGGTAGGACGGATCGAGGTCGTTGGGCGTCGGCGGGTTGAGGAAGTTCAGGATGTTGGTGCTGTGCGGGACGATGGTCGGCGTCCCGAATGCGACGGCCTCCTTGGCCGTGGTGAGATTGCCGGCTCCGTCGACCGATACGGCGTTCAGGGCGCGGCCGTACTCGGTTGTCACGAGAACCGTGCCGTCGGGACTCACGGCCAAGCCGCGGTCGTACGCGGCGCTGGCGCCGGTGAGACCCGATGTGCTGGGAGGAGGCGCCTGGGCGGGCAGGTTGACGGTTGCCGCGTAGGCGAGCTGGCAGTCAGAGCCGACGTTGAACTGGTACACCGCGTCGGTGCCGCCGCTCGTCGCGTACAGCCGGGTGCCGTCGTGGCTGTACGCGAGCCCGATGCCCATGAAGTTCTGCGCCGGTTTGCGGTTGACGGTGACGAACTGAGTCGTCCCCGTGACGAGGTTGACAGCGGTCACGCCCTCGTCCGGCTCGGTGCCCGCTCGGTTGACCCCGCGCACGGCCGGGACGGGCCGGCCGTTGCCCCACCCTTCGTCGCTGCTGGCCGCGCACCTGCCGTTCGGCGCGATGGCGAGCCCAAGGGAGAAGTCGCCGAGGTTGTACTGGATTCCGGCCGGCCGGACATACCGGCCGTCAGGAAGTACCGTCAACCCTCTAAAGACGTGATGGCCGGCGACTCCGCCACCCGGACCGGCGGCGCTGGCGGTTTGGGGTGTCCAGTACGCAACGGCCCCCGCGCAGAGAGACAGCGCAGTGGTCCCCGCGAGCCATCGGGAAACCCTTCCACGGCGCAGGCGCGCCGTACCCGAAAACGCCATGGCATGCGCTCCTTTGCGGCGAAGCTGAAAGGGACAGCCAAAGGGAAACCAACCGTCGCCAAAGCCGACCGTACCGGCGGTCAACAGGGCAGGCCATAGACGGGCCGAGTGTTCAGCTCGAAGTTACCCACCGTCCATTGGACGGGGCACCCTGAGCCGCATTAGGAACTCGGTGTGCTCAGTTCGCCGGCCAGCCCGGCATGCGGGTGATCGAAGGGCCCGCCCAGCTGCCTGTTGCGCGCCTACGCCGCCGAGCTGGCTCACACCCATGACAGCCCCGGGAGCGGCACGCGGCGGTTGGCCGGCTCGTCGACCACTACCTGCACACCGCCCACCACGCTGCCATGCTGATCGAGCCCTACTATGACCCGCTGACCCTGGCTCCCGCATCGCCGGGAGTTGTGGGGGATCAGCTGACCACCGCCGCCGACGCGCTGGACTGGTTCGGCGCCGAACGTAGCGCGCTGCTGGCCGCCGTCCAGCTCGCGGCGTGCGCCGGTTTGGGCACTCGCGCCTGGCAGCTGGTGTGGAGCCTGAACAACTTCTTGCTGCGGGACGGGCTGTGGCACGAGCAGGCCAGGATGTGCATGGCGGGGCTGGAGGCTGCCAGCCGCGCCGGCGACATCACCGGTCAGGCGCACTGCCTGCACCGCCTCGCCGTCGGCTACACCCGATCAGACCGCTTTCACGATGCCGGGCCGCTTCTGGAGCAGGCGCTGACGTTGTTCGAAACGATGGGCGACCAGATCGGCCAGGCTTACGTTCACGGCATGCTCGGGGTGCTGGCAAACCGCCAGCAGCACACCGCTGCCGGGCTCGGCCACTTCGAACGGACTCTTGACCTTTACCGGGCGGCAGATCACCCGGGGCAGGCAATGGCCCTCAACGACATCGGCTACACCCATGCCCAGCTGGGCAACTACCCGCAGGCCCTGGCCTTCTGCGAGCAAGCCCTGGCCGTGGTCCGGGAACTGGGGGCAGCCAACTGGGAGAATGCCGTCCTGGACAGCCTCGGCTACATTCATCACCAGCTCGGCGATCAGCAGCAGGCCATCACCTGCTACCAGCGATCTTTGGACCTCAGCCGGGAACTCGCCGACCGCTGGACCGAGGCCACTGCCCTCGACCACCTCGGCGACACCTACCACGACCTGGGTGACACCGCCGCCGCTCACCGGGCATGGACGCACGCGTTGCGCGTATTCAGCGAGATCGATCATCCCGACGGCGATCCGCTCCGCGCCAAACTCCATTCCCACCGCGCCAGTCAGGCGCCGACCATCTAACCACCGTTTCAGCGCCGTTTCAGCGGCGCTTGTCAGCATGCGCGTACCAGGGCGGCGAGGTTCCACGGCCTTGACGTCAACACGGCCGGTGCCTCGGCCAAACGGGGACAGGAAGGGGAGCATCACTATGCGCATGCAGAATCCATGGTGGCGGTTGCTATCGGGAGGCTTGGCGGCTGCCTTCAGCTTGGCGCTGCTCGTCGGCGCCGGCGCGGCCACGGCCCCGGCATCTGCGACGCCGAAACCCACCGCGCACGTCACACCGACCGGCACCTGGGGCACCGCGAAGGAGCTGCCCGGCTTGGCGGCCCTCAACAAGGGCGGGCAAGGCGTGGCCGACTCGGTGTCGTGCCCGTCGGCGGGCAATTGCGGCGCGGCCGGGATCTACGCCGACGGGTCCGACCACGTGCAGGTGTTCGTCGCCAACCAGACCAAAGGCACCTGGGGCAAGGCCATCGAGGTCCCCGGCATCGAGGCCCTCAACGTCGGCGGCAACACCGAATTCATCACGCTGTCCTGCGCCTCGCCGGGCAACTGCAGCGCCGGCGGGGAGTACTCCGTTCATGATGGCGGCTCCTTCCAGGCGTTTGTCGTCACCGAGACGAACGGCACCTGGGGCAAGGCCATCCAGGTCCCCGGCATCGCGGCGCTCAGCGTTGCCGACGACGCCGAGGTCACCGCGCTGTCCTGCGCCTCACCGGGCAACTGCAGCGCCGCCGGGCACTACGGCAGCGGCCATGGCCGGGCCGTGTTCGTCGCCAACCAGACCAACGGCACCTGGGGCAAGGCCATCCAGATCCCCGGCACCCAGCTCACCAAGTGCCGGGTTCGCGGAGGTCGCGTCCGTGTCGTGCCGCGCGCCTGGCGAGTGCACCGCCGGCGGGTTCTTCACCGCCCGCGACCACACGGGGCAGCCGTTCGTCGTCAGCGAGAGGAACGGCACCTGGGGCAAGGCCATCGAGGTCCCCGGCATCAGGACCCTCAACATCGGCGGGAGCGCCGGGATCAGCGCGCTGTCCTGCGGTGCGGTGGGTAACTGCAGCGCCGGCGGGTCCTACCAAGACCGTCGCGGCTTCATCCAGGCGTTTGTCGTCAGCGAGCGGAACGGCACCTGGGGCAAGGCCATCGAGGTCCCCGGCACCGCCGCCCTCAACCACCAAAACGCCGCGGTGAACTCGCTGTCGTGTGCCTCGCCGGGGAACTGCAGCGCCAGCGGGGTCTACACCCAGCGCAGCTTCAACCAGGAGCCGTTCGTCGTCACCGAGACCAACGGCACCTGGGGCAAGGCCATCGAGGTCCCCGGCATCGAGGCTCTCAACAAGGACGGGCGAGCCCACGTCTTGTCAGCGTCGTGTGGCGCGGCGGGCGACTGCAGCGTGGGCGGAGACTATCTGGACGTCCACCTCAGAGATCAGGCGTTCGTCGTCAGCCAGGCGCACGGCACTTGGGCCAAAGCCATCGAGGTCCCCGGCACGGCGGCCCTCAACAAGGACGGGGAGGCCGGGATCAACTCGCTGTCGTGTGCCGCGCCCGGCCGGTGCAGCGCTGGCGGGTTCTACGCCGACGGCCACGGCAAGTTGCAGGGCTTCGTGGTGAGCGAGACCTAAGCGACTCCGGCCCCCGTGCCTAACGCAGTGCGGCGCGATGAGCGCTCCCGGCGGAGCCCGGGCAGGGCGGGCTCCGCCGGACATGCGCATCTTGCCTGGCCCGGCGTGAGGGAGCCCTGGAGGCCAGCTGTGGGCGACGACAAGCGCGAACCGTGGCCGGCCGGCCAGCAGCACGTGGAGACGCAACCCGATACCGGCTTCGATGAACGGACCGAAATGGCAAGCACTCCGGCGCGGTCAAGCCCTCTCCCAGTCATTCCTGACGGCCGTCTACCCTGTGGGCTTCACATCATCATGTGAGGCCGAGGATGATGACTGGCCGGTCCATGCGCCGTGGGCCAACTGGGAGCTGCTAATGGAATCCACCGAGACGGTGTCCGCTCCACCGGTACCCGCGGTCAGCCGCGAGTCGGTGGCCGTGCGGGCGCGCCGCCTGTCCGCCGCGCGCCGGCGGGCGACCGCTTTGCTCGCGGCGGTGACGGCGCTGTTTGTAACGGTGACCGCGGTTGGCGTCCACGGGACCTTCCTCGGCTATGTGCAGGCCGGCGCCGAGGCGGCCATGGTCGGCGGCGTCGCGGACTGGTTCGCGGTGACCGCCCTGTTCCGCCGTCCCCTGGGCCTGCCGATCCCGCATACCGCGCTGATCGTCGAGCGTAAGGACCAGTTCGCCGCCACCCTTGGCCAGTTCGTGCAGGAGAACTTCCTCAACGCCGATGTTCTCGCCGAGCGGATCCGCGCCGCTCGCCTGGTTCCCCGCCTGGCCACGTGGCTGGCCGACAAGGACAACGCCGCCCGCTTCGCCGGTCATGCCGCTGATCTGGTGGTCACCGGGGCCGAGGCGCTCCGCGATGAGGACGTCCAGCGCGTGCTCACCGCCGAACTGACCCGGGCGCTGGACTCCGTCGAGGTAGCGCCGCTGGCCGGGCGGGCCCTGCGGGTCATCATCGCGGGAGGTCACCACGCCGAGCTGTTCAACACGATCGTGTCCGCCGCCGACCACTATCTGGCCGACCACTACGCCGAGCTGCGCGAGCTGTTCGAGGCCGAGTCACCCCGCTGGGTGCCCGACGCGGTGTACCGGCTGGTCTTCGACCGCCTGCACGCCCGCCTGCGCCAGCGGCTTGCGGCGATGGCCGCCGATCCCGACGACGAGACCCGGCGCCAGTTCGACGAATGGATCGCCGCCCTCCCCGACCGCCTCGAGACGGACCCGGAGCTGCGCGAGCGCGGCGAGCGCATCAAGCGTGATGTCCTGAGCAGCGCCGGGCTGCGGGACTGGTCCTCCTCGCTGTGGCAGCAGGCCAAGGACGGGCTGCGGGCCCAGGCCGCCAACCCGGAATCTGAGCTGCGCCGCCGGCTGGCCGATGCACTGGTAGCAGCCGGCTGGCGCCTGGGATCAGATCGCCGCCTCCAAGAAGGCCTTGAGCGCATGGTCGAATCAGGAGCCAGGGCGCTCGCCGACCAGTTCCACGACGAACTCGCCGGCCTCGTTACCGGGACCATCCAGCGGTGGGACGCCGAGCAGACCTCCAGCCAGCTAGAGCTACTCCTCGGCCCCGACCTGCAGTACATCCGCATCAACGGCACCGTGGTAGGGGCCGGCGTGGGACTGGCCCTGCACGCCATCGCCGTAGCCCTGGCCTGACAGCGGCAGGAGCAGCGAGGACGACCTCATGGCAAGCGGCGAAATGAAGGAACGAATCCGTGCGCTGCGTGAGCAGGGCCGTGATCGGTTTCGACGCGACCGCAAGCCACTGTTCATCCATCGGCTCCACGACGATCCCGCACGCATCGTCAAGACCCTGGAGGACAATGTGGGGCGCGACGAGTTCGATTTCACCGGGTGACGCCGGCCACCTTCACGGGGAAAGTGCCCATATGACCGAGACCAGCGCGCAGACCGTCATCGTGCGGACGGTCAGCGGTGAGGAGCTGTCCTACCCGTGGGCGACCAGCGTCCGCGTGGACCGCCGCGGCGACTTGGGAGTGCTGCAGGGTTTCCGCCGGCGCGCCTTTCACCCGTGCGCCGAGTGGGAAAGTTACACGGTGAAGAACCTGCGCTGCGGCCCCGCGGCATCGTGACTCACGGCTGATGTAAGTACGTTTGTGCTCCGGCGTGGCCTCATTGAGACGGGCCGCCAGGGTTCTCAGCGGATTGGAGCAAGGCCATGGAGCCGGTCGAGTGGGATGCGGACGGCATCAAGCTGGTGGGTGATCTTCGGGCGCCGTCGCACGGTGGCCGCGCACCCGGCCTGGTGTTCACCGGGCCGTTCACCGGTGTCCGCGATCAGGTGACGGGGCTGTACGCCCAGCGCCTGACGGCGGCCGGGTACGTCACGCTGGCCTTCGATCACCGCAGCTTCGGCGATTCGCAGGGCGAGCCACGCCGCCACGAGGATCCGCAAGGCAAGCTCGCCGACCTGCGGGCTGCCGTTTCGTTCCTGCGCGCCCGCCCAGAGGTCGATCCCGAGCGGATCGGGGCCGTCGGAATCTGCCTGGGTGGCGGCTACGCGCTGA
>Ga0126383_10001299_pt1 | contig 15443 bp, 11 predicted proteins | sample PanSoiMetPlot_35_FD_96882 | JGI IMG/M metagenome (GOLD analysis project Ga0126383, IMG submission 96882) | Tropical forest soil microbial communities from Panama - MetaG Plot_35 | ecosystem: Environmental > Terrestrial > Soil > Tropical forest > Bulk soil | place: Panama | collected 2016-02-17
AACATCATGCCCAAGCCTTTTCGCGGCGCTGACTTTCGCGTGGTGCGCACGCAGCCGATCGTTTTTTCGCCCATCGATCAGCACACTATGTACTTCGCGGCCAATACCCTATGGAAGACCCGGGACGGTGGTAACAGCTGGACGGAAGTCAGTCCCGACCTGACGCGCAAGACTTCGGATATTCCCGAAACCGTCGGCAAGTACAAATCACTACCGACGGCTCAGCCGATGCACGTCATCTATGCGGTCGCCCCGTCACCCCTCGATGTGAACCTGATCTGGGCCGGCACCGATGATGGGTTGATTCAGCGCACCACTGACGGCGGTAATAATTGGACCGACGTCACCCCGAAGCAGTTGACCCCGTGGCAGAAAGTTTCAATTCTCGAGGCCGGTCATTTCGATAAGAACACTGCCTATGCGGCCATCAACACTCTGCGGCTCGATGATTTGAGACCGCATATCTATCGCACGCACGACGGCGGCGCGAACTGGACCGAAATCACCAGCGGCATTCCGGCTAACGAAAACACCGATACTGTCCGCGAAGACCCGGAACGCAAAGGACTGCTCTTCGCCGGCACTGAGCGCGCTGTCTATGTGTCTTTCGATGATGGCAACCATTGGCAATCGCTCAGGCTGAACATGGGCGCCACTTCCATTCGCGATCTGATTATCAAGGGTGACGATCTCTGCGTCGGGACCCACGGTCGCGGTTTCTGGATTTTGGACAACATCACACCGCTGCGGCAGCTTCAGGATGCGATCGTCAAAAAATCCGCGCATCTATTCACGCCGCAGCTCGCCTACCGGGTGCGCTGGAATACAAACAGCGATACGCCCCTGCCGCCCGATGTCGCTGCCGGTGAAAATCCGCCCGACGGCGCGATGATCGACTATTACCTTGGCGGGCCCGCCAGCGGTCCGATCACGCTGGAAATAAAAGACTCAGCCGGCAAGACTGTGCGCCGCTACTCGAGCGACGATCCGGCGCCGATTGATGAGCCATTATTGAACATTCCTCCTTACTGGATCCGGCCACCGCAAAAACTCTCTACTGAGCGCGGCCTGCATCGCTTTCTTTGGGACCTGCATTACATGCCCGTTCCCGGACTGCCGCCGAACTACCCCATTGCGGCGGTGTACCGCAACACCGCGCCCGCGTCGACATCGCCATGGGCAATGCCCGGCAACTACCGAGTGGTCCTGACTGTCAACGGAAAGACAGAAGAGCAGCCCTTGAAGGTGGTCATGGATCCGCGCGTGAAGACTGCCCCCGCCGATCTGGCGAAGCAGTTCGAGGCGTCAATGCAAATGTACCGGGAGTGGCTGGCGCTCAACACGATTTCCGAAGAGGCCCGAAAGATTCGCGGCCAGCTAACTGAGCTGCGCGCGAAGATTAAGGACGATACTTTAAAGAGTCATGTTGAGGCTCTGGCCGAGAAAATCCAGAACGTCGCCGGCGGCGGCGGCTTTGGCCGTGGCGGCGGAGGGGGTGGCGGCGGCGGCGCGGTACGAACAACGGTTGCCTCCGTAATGGGGCGCGCCAGCAGCCTGTTTGGTTTGATTGAAGAAGCCGACGTAGCGCCGACGACCCAAATTTTGTCCGCCATGCCTGACGTCGGGAAAGACTCGCGGACCATGCAGGATAGTTGGGCGGCGCTTAAATCAACGGAGATTGCCGCGCTGAATCAAGAACTGCGGGCAGCCGGGTTAACACCGATTTCGGGTCAATAGTAATCGCCCGGTCACAATAATCTCCCGGTCACCCGGTTAGAACCTGGGGTAGGTTGCGGCTTGCCGCCCACCAGAGCGGTAAGGCTTTCCTTACCGATTGAAACTGGCTTCATTCTCAGGCTACGCCTGACATTCGAGCGTAGCCTGAGATTTGTTCATTGCCTCATGGAAAGGAAAGCCTTTCCACACGGGGAGCGGCACAGCCGCCGTCCCCTTCCCGCTACTCATTAGGGTGCTTCTTTCCCGGAGCCTTCGATTGTCCGGGAGGCGGCTGTGCCTTTTGCTGCTGAGGCCGGGCTTGCGTTTGCGGAGGCCGGACCGTCTGTGGTTTCGGTTGGGCCTGCGGTTGTGGTCTCACGGCTTGCGGCGCCGCACGTGGCGGAGACTGCCCCCGGTTTACCTGAGGTTGCGCCCGCGGCGCTGCGGCCGGTGGCGCGGCTTTTGGTTGCGGCTGCGACTTCAAGACTTGCTGGCGTTCAGCGGCACGCGCCGGCGCCTGCTGGGCGCGCTCCTGACGGCGTTGCTCACGCGCGGTTTGCGCCTGCTGCTGGGCCGCTGCGCGCTGTTGCTGCTGATTCTGGAGCATTTGCTGTCGGGCAGATTCGCGCTGCGCCTGCTGCTGTTGCCGCTCCATTTGCTTCTGATCCTGCGGACGAACAGGTTGACTCACCTGCTGGCCCTGCGCCTGGGCCGCCTGACGCTGAGCGTTATGTTCATCAATCTGCTGCTTGCGCAGATCCTGCAACTGTTGACGAGCATTTCGATCGCCGCGGGCCGCTTGTTTGGCCAGGTCCGCCATCTGCCGCTCGCGCGCTTGTTCCGCCGCGATATTCCCCTGCGAATTCCCTTCCGCCGGAGCAGCCCCGCGCTGATCGGCAATTTGCAGCTTTTCACGCTTCCCGCGATCGCTGACCGGCTCGACGCGCATGGCACGCGCCAGGTCCTGTCTGAACCTCGGGTTGGGCGGCGTGGTGCTCACGATTACCGGCGTGTCGAGTCGTTGAATCACCTGGCGGGGCACGTCAATCCGCGCGCGCGCGGCGCGTGTCTGAAAGGCGGCAGCCCGCAGGGGATCAACTCTTAACGGATCGAAGACCGGCCGCACCGTCGTTATGGTTTGCGGATCGACGTGTGTGATCACGGTGGTATCGATCACCCGTCCGAAGTCATACGTTGGCACCACCGTAACCGCACCCGGCACATTCACATTCACCAGCCGGTCAACCGAAACGTTCGATGGATATGTATAGACCGGCTGCCAGCTCGGATCATAGTAAGTCACCTGGTAGGGATCGCTCGGTCCCAGAGCGACCCAGGCCGTCGATGCGTTGCCCAACGGAATGAAGGCCACCAGCGCCGGCGAATAGGTCGGATAAGCGCTGGTTGATCCGGGAACCCAAACCCACTCATTAGAGGCATACGCCCAGCGGCCGTAGTGGTAAGGCGCATAACCCCACGGCTCAGATGAAACCCACGTCAACCCATAAGGGTTGTCCATGGTCCAGTAACCTGCCTCGTAGGGCGCCCAACCGGCATTTACTCGCGGATGCCAGGCGTATCCATAGTCGCTGGTATAGCGCCAGTCACCGTAATCATCGAGGTCGTCGATGCCCGGGATGTAATCGTTCACATAGTTGTAGCTCGATTGAAAACGCGCGGGATCGTAATAGTACGGATCGTCAAGATACGTATAGTAATTCTTGTAACGGCCGTCATAATTTTTCGGATAGCGAGCGCGGTAGTAGTTATCGACCTGGTATCCGGCCTGGCTGGGCTCGACCCGCGAGATCGACGCCTGAGACCCACCCTGACAGGACACCGACAGATATTCGCCCTTTTGAATGCGGCCGGAGCCACCCTCGCCGACAATCTGCGCCTCTCCGTTGAACACCGTGGCCACGGCATTTCCGTTTTCGTTTATTGCAATTTGATAAAGCCCGGGCTTTTGGAAATCAACGGCTCCGCAAGGCGTCGCAACTTCAAACAGATTACCCGACGAGATTGAACCGACATCGAACATTGCCGAACCTTCGCGCAGCGCGACCTGCGTGCGGCCTTCGGACAAGTCCAGCATGTCCACTGACGTATTGCCCTCGACGGTCGCCAGATTTCTGCCGGTGAATCCGATCTGTGTGCGAGAGTTCTGTTTCGTATAGATGCGATCACCGGCGCTCACCGGCATGTTCGGCGTTGCCGAAATCCACTGAGCATTGTCCGAATTATCTGCACCCTGATTTACTCCAACCTGACCTTCAACACGTTCGATACGCGCCGCGCTGGGCAATGAACTGGCTTCGGCTTTTCGTTCATACCTGGCCCACAGCAACGCACCGATTGCGCCGACAACCGCACAGGCGAGAATTATTAGCACGCCGTGCGGCCACATTTTCATTCTATTCATAAAGCCTCCTGCTGCCTGGTGAATCGGGAAAGTTGCGAGAGAGAGCAATAGCTAAAGCAAATTTCGATCACGAAACGCAGTGTTAACCTGGCTGTCAGCAAATCGAAATACAATTGTCTTAGGATTACAGGAAACGAGGATCAAAGACGTTATCGTGTACAATGCAACGCATGAGTGAAGAGCAGTACCCAAGCACCGGCGAAGAAATTGCAAACAGTTTGAGCCATGGAACCGGGCTCGTGCTGGCCATCGCCGGCGCGCCGATTCTGATCGTTGCGGCCGCGCGATCCGGCACCGCGTGGAACACCGTGGGCGTCAGCATTTATGCGGGCTCGATAATTGCGCTATATCTCGCGTCGACTCTGTATCACGCGATGACTCACGACCGCGCGAAGCGGTTCTTTCGCATCCTCGATCACAGCGCCATCTTCATTCTGATTGCGGGAACTTACACGCCGTTTACCCTGGGTGTTTTGCGCGGCCCGTGGGGGTGGACCCTGTTCGGCCTGGTGTGGGGGCTGGCGCTTATCGGGCTGGTGAAGAAAGTCTTGTTTGGCGCCCGCTTCATTTGGTTGTCGGTTACTTTGTACCTGGTGATGGGATGGCTGGTGGTTATCGCCGGCCCGCAGGTCTGGGAGCGAGTTCCGTTGATGGGGCTCGCGTGGCTGTTAGCGGGCGGCCTGGCTTTCACCGGTGGGGTGTTCTTTTTCTCTGCCAGACGTCCTTACGCACATTTTGCGTGGCACTTGTTCGTGCTGGCGGGTTCGGCCTGCCACTTCTTCGCCGTGCTCTGGTACTCGGCCTGAAGGTACGCATGCCTCAGGCATGCCGCATCTTTCGGTACGCATGCCTCAGGCATGCTGCATCCTTTGTCTGAAGCACGCCAGCCGCGTGCGCACCGCTCGCCGGAGTGGTATTATCCGGGGCCTCAAGATCATGTTCGAACGCCGCGAATTGCATCTGCTTCCGTTAGTCTATCGCGCGAACCTCTTCGCGGATTAGTTATTCGTCATCATTGATTCGTCTGATTAGCGGCATTTGTTTTGAAAATGCCCGGAGTCGTTTTTCTCAAAAACCAGGAGCAAGAAGTGATGACAACCGCAACCGCCGTAAGAAGACCTGAAATCAAAACCGAACTGCCCGGCCCAAAGGGTCGCGCCATCGTAGAAGCCGACGCCCAATTTGTGAACCCGGCTTATCCACGCCCGGACTTCAAACTCGTAGCCGAGCATGCCGAAGGTGTGTGGGTCACCGACGTGGACGGCAACGTGCTGATGGACTGCAACGCCGGCGTGGCGGTCTGCTCGACCGGACATTGTCATCCGGAAGTTGTCCGCGTAATTCAGGATCAGGCCGCGAAGCTGATACACATGTGCGGCACTGACTACTACTACTCGCTGATGCCCGAACTGGCGCAGAAGCTGGACGAGATAGTGCCGATCAAGGGACCGACGCGCACCCACTTTGCCAACAGCGGCACTGAAGCCGTCGAGACGGCGCTGAAGCTGGCCATGCACGCGACCGGCCGGGAAAAATTTATTTCCTTCTTCGGGAGTTTTCATGGACGCACCCTCGGCTCGCTCTCGTTAACTTCATCGAAAGCGGCCCAGCGGCTTGGATTCAAACGCCAGGTGCTGGACGTGGTCCATATGCCTTATCCGAACGAATACCGCAATCCTTTCAACGCCGAAGAATGCGGCGATGGCGGCGTCGTTCAGGGCGCCATTAATTGGATTGAGAATCGTCTATTCAAAACCACCACCCCGGCGGAAGAGGTAGCCGCAATCGTAGTCGAACCTGTCCAGGGGGAAGGCGGTTATGTGCCGGCGCCCGCCGGCTTCTTAGAAGAGCTGCGCCGCATCTGCGATGCGCACGGGATTCTGCTTGTCGTCGATGAAGTCCAGAGCGGAATGGGCCGCACCGGCAAGATGTTCGCGCTCGAACATTATGGGGTGCAGGCAGACATCGTCTGTATCGCCAAGGGCATTGCTTCAGGACTGCCGCTGGGCGCTTGTGTTTCGCGCGCCGACTTGATGAATTGGCAGCCGGGCGCGCACGCCTCTACCTTCGGCGGTAACCCGGTGGCCATCGCGGCCGCTTTGAAGACAATCGAACTGCTGCAAGGCGAACTCGTCGCGAATGCCGCAGAGGTCGGCGCTTATCTCAAAGCCGGATTGCAGCGGCTGGCGGTGAAGTACGATTGTATCGGCGATGTTCGTGGCCCGGGAATGATGATCGGCGTCGAGTTCGTCAAGGATCGATCGTCAAAAATTGCGAACCCCGAGTTGCGCGATCGGGTAGAGATAGCATCTTTCGAGCGCGGCCTGATTCTCCTCGGCTGCGGCGCCAACTCAATCCGCTGGTCCCCGCCGCTGATCCTGACTCGCGACAACGTCGATGTCGCGTTGGAAATATTTGACGAAGCGATTGGCGCGTCAGTTTAGCGTATCAGAAGCCCGGCCGTCAGGGAGGGCCGCTCGCGAGCTATGTCAGCCTCAAAGGGAACGGGAGTCAATGCTGCCCTCCCTAACGGTCGGGCCTCTGACACTACAGCCGGTAGCGGACTTTCTTGCGCAGTTCCTCATCTTCGACTTCGACATTCTGCAGCCGCAGCATCACGTCGGCGTTCAAATCCCAGCCGGCGCGCTCGCCCGCTCTCAGCTTTACCGTGCCGGCCGCAGCGATCATCGCTGCGTTGTCTGTCGATAGATGTGGCGACGGAAAATAGACCGGCACCCCGAGCCTGACCGCGGCATCTCGCGCGGCGTCGCGCAGGGCGCCATTACAGGCGACGCCGCCCGCCACAATAAGAGTCTGCGGCCGGTATTCCTGAGCGACGCGTTCCATGGTGCTGACTAACGAGCGCACCACGGTTGATTGGAAACTCGCGGCCAAATCCTTTATGCCCTGCGAAACCTCTGCGCCATCCTGATGAGGGGTTAATCCTGATTCCCTTACGTACTTGGTCACGGCAGTCTTCAGGCCGCTGAAACTAAAGTCGGGACGATTATCACCCATGCGCGGCAGCGCAAACCTGACGGCCTTCGGATTCCCTTCCCGCGCCAGCTTTTCGATGATAGGACCACCCGGATAACCGAGGCCCAGAAGCTTCGCGACTTTATCGAAGGCCTCGCCGGCGGCATCGTCACGCGTGCGGCCCACGACTTTGTATTTTCCAGGTTCGCTAATATAGAAGAGATTCGTGTGGCCACCCGAGACAATCAAAGCGAGCGCCGGGTGCTCGACCGGCGGATTCTCGAAACACACCGAATAGATGTGACCCTCAATATGATTGACGCCGGCGAGTGGTTTGTTCAGCGCGAAGGCCATCGCTTTCGCATACGACACGCCAACCAGGAGCGACCCGACCAAACCCGGCCCGACGGTCACCGCGATGCCATCGATCTCATCTTGGGTAATCTGCGCGCGGCTGAACGCCTCTTCGACAATCGGCACGATTTTGTCCAGATGCTCACGTGAGGCCAGTTCCGGCACCACGCCCCCAAAACGCGCGTGCGTTTTGATTTGTGAAGAGATGACCGACGAAACAATCTCGCGACCATCGCGAATGACGGCCGCCGCAGTTTCATCACAGGAGGTTTCAATTCCGAGTACGAGCATAATTAATTTTGATTGTACTGATCATATTCGCCTTTGTGGAGCGCCCTCACTGAGCGCGGGCATCCCTGCCCGCTTGAGCGCGCCAGCGCAAACAATTTGCGCAGGGCAGCACACCACTGCGGGCAGGGATGCCCGCGCTCCAATTAGGAGGATCGATAAAAGCTGAGCACCGAGTCACCCTGCTTCAACTCACGATAGCGTGTCAGGCCGGAGAATTGATCAGCCAAAACCTTCTTCTTGTGATGCTCGACAATCACAATGCCGTCCTCACCCAGAATCTCACCGATAAAATTCAGCGCGTCATCGTAGTCGGTTGCGTACGGCGGGTCGAAGAAAGCAATGTCGAAATACTGGCCGCTTTTTCTTGTTCGCCGTTTCAAATAATCGAAGGCCTCGGCCGCCACCACGTCGTATTCGTCCTGCGAAACGGACAAGAGGGCCAGATTTGTTTCGATCAGACCACACATCTTCCGCGATTGATCGACAAAGGTGACGTGCGCGACGGCGCGCGACAAAGCCTCAATACCAACTGCCCCGGTGCCCGCACACAGGTCAAGAAATCGGGCGCCTTCAATTCGCGGCGCCAGCACATTGAAAAGCGTCTCCCGCAAACGATCTGAAGTCGGGCGGGTCTGTTCGTTGGGCGGGCCCTTCAGGCGTCGCCCACGAAACTTGCCGGCAATGATGCGCAATTCAGATCTCCTGACGCTTCTGGTTGTCTAATTTCCAAGCGGTGACATAATATGACGCGCTCATCCGGTTAGCAGCAAATATTCGGAGCCTCAAGATGACCAAGCCCGGAGTTTATTTCATCGTGGACTTTGCGATTGCGGCAGGAAAGATCGACGAGTTTCAAGCAATCGCCGACGAGATGGTTACCGGCACCCGGAACGAGCCGGGCGCTCTGGCCTATGAGTTCTACGTCGACGCGAGCCGCAGCCAGAGCCGCCTCATTGAAGTCTACGCGGATTCGAGCGCCGCCCTGGCGCATTGCCAGGGTTCCGTCGTGCAGCAACTGGTCCCGAGGCTGCTGAGCGTATCAACCCTCGCCGACTTTCGCGTCTACGGAGATTTGAGTCCGGAAACTGCGGACACGTTGAAGCAGGGCGGCGCCGAACTCTATCAAACCTGGCGCGGGTTCAATCGATTTCAGAACTCAGCCGCATAATTCAACCTAACCCACTGCCGCCAGTCTCAGGCGCGCATCGGCGCGCACGCGTTCGATTAATTGAGCAGCTTCGTCAGAAGTTTCAGCCTGACTGAGATAGAACTCGGCTTCTTTGCGTGCTGCTTGCAGGAGGTCGAGATCGCGCACCAGATTCGCCACGAGAAATTCAGGCAGCCCGGCTTGCCTGGTGCCCATAATCTCTCCCGGGCCGCGCAGCTCCAGATCTTTTTCCGCGATCTTAAATCCGTCGCTGGTTTGCTCCATAATGCCCAGCCGTTCGCGGGCCACTTCAGTTTGCTTGTCTGAAGCCAGCAGCACGCAGAAGCTTTGCTGCGCGCCGCGCCCGACGCGGCCGCGCAGCTGGTGCAACTGTGAAAGGCCAAAACGCTCTGCGTGTTCTATGACCATGACCGATGCATTTGGGACGTCAACGCCAACCTCGATCACGGTCGTCGAGACCAGTATCTGAATCTCGCCTTTGACGAAACGCCGCATTACCTCGTCCTTTTCCTCGGGCTTCATCCGACCGTGCAGCAGACCAACGGTGAATTTCGGAAAGACCTTGTCGCGCAAATATTCATAGCGCTGCGTGGCATCCCGCAAATCCATTTTTTCTGATTCTTCCACCAGCGGGTAAACCACGTAGACCTGCCGGCCGGCGCGCATCTCGGTCGCCAGTAGTTCCTTCACCTGCTGACGATCAGCGGCGTTGTCGGCAAAAACCCGCGTCTCGATAGGCGTCCTGCCCGGCGGCATTTCATCAATGATCGAAACATCCAGATCGCCATAGACAGTCATCGCCAATGACCGCGGAATCGGCGTCGCCGTCATCACCAGAACATCGGGATTTTCGCCGCGCGAGCGCAATTCCACGCGCTGCATCACGCCAAACCGGTGCTGCTCGTCAATCACCGCCAGACCCAAACGCTTGAACGCGACGGCCTCCTGGATCAGCGCGTGCGTGCCAATCACCGCGTGGACTTCGCCGGCGGCGATGGCTTCGCGCAGACGCTTTTTCTCAGCCGATTTCAAGGAACCGGTCAGCAGTTCAATCCGATACGGGCTTGCGGCCAGCAGCCTTTTGATATTGCGCGCGTGCTGTTCGGCCAGGATTTCAGTCGGGGCCATCAACGCACACTGAAGATCGTTCTCCATCGCCGTCAGCATCGCGATGAGGGCGACGATGGTCTTGCCGCTGCCGACGTCGCCCTGCAGCAGACGATTCATCGGCGCCGCTGATCGCAGGTCACGGAAAATTTCCTTGACCACCCGGCGCTGCGCTTCGGTCAGCTTGAAAGGGAGTACCGAAGCGATTCTTCGTTTGATCCCCTCATCGATTTGAACGCGTGCGGCTTTACTTTCCTTAAGCCGCTTGCCCCGCTTGACCGCCAGACCCAACGCCAGCCAAAAGAATTCTTCAAATATCAGGCGGCGGTGGGCCGCACTCCGCGCATTCTCGTATTCGGCGAGCGACACATTGTCCTGAGGAAAATGAATCTCGCGCAGCGTATTCGCGCGACCCGCCAGGCGTTGACGCTTGCGCAAATCCGCTGGCAGCGTTTCGCTTATCGACTCTGGTGAAATCTCAGACAGCAGGCCGTGAATGAATTCTCGCAGCTGCTTCGGCCGGATGTCGTTTATCTTTCGGTAAACCGGAACCCGACGCCCGACATGAATCGCTTCCGGCGCTTCATCGTCATGGCCCGCTTCCGGTAGTTCTTCGCCTAATGGCGCCAGCACCTCAATTTCATCGGGCCGGTTGAGGCGCAGAGCATAAGTCTGGTACTTGGTGTCCCACTCCCATCTACCAAAGGCAATGAACCGCACGCCCCGGGTAAATCTCTTTTCATAACTGTCGATTATCTTCGGCGCGCTCAGACCCGACACAAAGGTCCAGATAAGCACATCTTTTCCGGTTCGTTCGCGATCGGTCGCCGAAATTTGGAACTTGTATAGTCGCTGGCGAAACGAGCGCCGCCAGCCGCCGACTTGTTTGCCGCCCGAAAGTTTGACAAACAACTCGAGCGACGCTTCCAGGCCTTCGGTAAGATCGCCAATGCGGGTCAGACGCGAACGATCTTCGTATCGCATGGGAAGGTAGTGCAGCAGATCCTCGACGGTAACGTGATTGCTATCGGTGGCGGCAGAATTAGCGGCGACACCGGCAGCCAACTTCCGCGCGGTCAGCAAACCCATGCGGCCAAAACCCAGATTTGGGAGATCGAGGATCCGTGTATTCAGCGAGATGGAGGAACCCGGCATGATGCGTGATCATAGCACGCACCGTGTCACAGACTTCAGTGTGTGTTATATCCATAGATAGCTGAAGTCTGTGCCGCTTTATGGACCCCTGGGAATCGCTAGTCGAGAAGAAAATTCGTGAGGCCATGGATGCCGGCGAGTTCGAACATCTCGTCGGCGCGGGACAGCCGATAGATCTGAGCGAGAATCCGTTTGAGGATCCCGACTGGCGCACGGCGCATCGGCTCATGCGCAACGCCGGCTTCGCGCCGGCATGGATTGAAGAGCGAAAAGAAATCGATGCGGGCCTGGAAGCGGCGCGGATTATGCTCGCGCGCAATTGGGCCATAAGGCGAAACGCGCAGCATACCGCTCACCAGCGATCAGCAGCCGAACGTTGGACCAAAGCTGAATCGGAATTTCGTTTGCAGATCGCCAAACTGAACCAGCGAATCAACACCTGGAACTTGAAGACGCCAACCGTGGCGTTTCAATGCAAGAGGATTGATGTCGAGCTGGAGATCGAGCGAATAAAAGATCGATCGCCGGTTTAGAGGGAAGCGTGGCCCGCTGGTTCTTTTGCAGACGATCACGGGCAACGCCCGCCTCTAAACGTGCTATTGCGAGGTTGAAGCATTCGCGCAAACCTCTGCGAAAGCGCGCTTCAGTTCCGCGGCAATCTCTTCAGGTCCGCGCCCCTCGATTTGATAGCGCTCCATCATGTAAACGAGCGACCCGTTTCTGAGAATGCCAATTGAAGGCGACGACGGACGATAGCCGGTGAAGTAGCTGCGCGCGCGTTCGGTGGCCTCGAGGTCGGCGCCGGCAAACACCGTCGCAACTCTGTCAGGCCGCACCTCGTGCTGCAGCGCGAGCGCTACGCCCGGGCGCGCTTTACCGGCGGCGCAACCGCAAATCGAATTAACCACTATCATCAAGGTGCCTTCGGTGTTGTGCACCGCCTCGTCCACGGACTCTGCGGTTCGCAATTCTTCGACTCCGATGCGGGTCAGGTCTTCGCGCATTGGACGGATCATGATCTCCGGATATTGCATTCGCTTCTCCCCCTAACAAAATGTCAGTGCGGCCTGCCTATCAGCCGGCTGCCACGATTAGAACATCCCTATTCAGCTACTCGCCAACGCAGGTTGTGCGGTGGCTATTGTAATGTGCCTCGGCTCTTCACCGTCGCCGGCAATCGCAATCCGCCACACATTCGGCGGCAAGGGATAGTGACCGAGCCGTTCTGCCCATTCGATAATCACCACGGCATTTTCATCAGTGAGTATCTCATCCAGATCAACTGCGTGCGCCGCGCTCGCGCCTTCATTCAGCCGGTAAAGATCGATGTGATAAAACAGCAGACGCCCTTGATGCGGATTGACCAGCGTAAACGAAGGGCTGGTGACGTCTTCCCGTGCTAGTCCCAGCGCCGCCGCAATTCCCTTGACCAGGATTGTCTTTCCGGCGCCCAAAGGCCCATTGAGCAGTAGAATCTCCCCGCCTTTCAGCTCAGCGCCGAGGCGCTCGCCCAGCGCAAATGTTTCTGCTTCATTGTGAGACCAAAGATCCATCATAGTTTGATCGGCGCTATGCGAAGGCATCTGGCGACTCTCCTTGGGGATCAAGCAAGCGGAAAGCTCCACTCAAGTGTTCGCGAATGTCGGTAGCCAACATCGCGCGCATGCCGCTTTCCTGGGCCGCCAGATCGCCGGCCAAACCGCTAATATAAACTGCCGCGGTTACGGTTTCGAAAGCATCCATCTGGTCCCTCAGCGTGCCTCGCGCCTGGGCCAGGAAGCCGGTGATGACGCCAGTCAAGGTATCGCCTGAACCGGCCGTACCAAGCCCCGGATTTCCCGTAGGATTGATGGCCACGCGTCCATCCGGCGCCGCGACAACAGTGCGGGCGCCTTTCAAAACCAGAATCACCTGTTGCTTCACGGCGAAATCACGTGCGCAGTCGACAGAATCCTCCACAACCGTCTTGTCGCTCGCTCCAATCAGCCGCAGCATTTCGCCGGGGTGCGGAGTGAGCACCAGCGGAAGATCGGCCGCGCCCTGCAACAACGATGGCCACGGAGCGAGACAGTTTAATCCATCAGCATCGATCACCAGTGGCGTTCTTCGCTGCTGGGCCAGCGTGCGGACGAAAGCGCGGGTTCGGTCATCTTCCGCAGACAGGCCGGGCCCGACGGCAATAACATCGGCCTTGGCCGACAATTTCCAGACATGATTGATCGCTTCATCACTCACCGCGCCGCGGTCGGTTTCCGCCAGCGCGGTGGTCATCACTTCAGGGACCACCAGCGAGGCGACGACGGGCTGCGCCGATACCGGCGTAGCGACCGTGACTAACCCGGCCCCGGACCGCATCGCCGCGTTCCCGCACAGGGCCGCGGCTCCCGTATAACCGCGTGAGCCGGCAATAATCAAAGCGTGGCCGTGACTGTTCTTGTATGAGCCGGAAAGATAACGCGTCTCCATCAACCAGCTACGCGCATCATCGGCTTGAGTCACCAGCAGTTGCGATCCGGCTTCGGCAACCAATTCCTGCGGTGAGCCGATATCCGCGACCGTCAATCGCCCGTTGTAATTACACGCCGGCGGTAACACATTTGCACGTTTCGGCGCCGTCATGGTCACCGTCGCGTCGGCCCGCACGGCGTCTCCAATTGGTTTTTCGCAATCGGCATTCAAGCCAGAGGGCAGGTCAACAGAAATGATCGCGGGAATGGCATCAGCCGTTTTGTCGCGTTGCTTCCGGACACGATTGAGATAGGCGACCACCTCTCGATATATGCCGTCAACCGGACGCGTCAGTCCGGTCCCGAAGAGAGCGTCGATAATCGCTTCGTAAGGTGTGGCCAGCAGGCCTGTCACCAACTGCTCCCAACCTTTTTCAGACTCGCATTCAAACAAGTTAACGGCGCCCGTCGGCTCAGCTTCATGAGCGATGCTCTCATGCCACTTCTGTATTCGCTGAAAGTTCTCACGCGCGTCACCCTTCATGTCGTCCACCCTGCCAAAGAGGACCACGTCGGCGCGGGCCCCGGCAATCGCCAATAAGCGCGCGGCGGCAGCACCGTCGCCACCGTTGTTTCCCTTACCGCACAAACAAAGTATCGATTTGCCGGCAGGATCACCGTGCAAGAAATCCCTGGTCACGCGGGCCGTGGCAATCGCAGCATTCTCCATCAGCGTTAACGAGGGAATCGCGTAGCGCTCGCTGGTGAGCCGATCAATGTCACGCATCTGCGCCGCAGAGATAACAGGTTGCACGCGCCGATGATAAGAAGAAGCTTATCGAGGGGTCAATCAGGTAGGCTCGCCCGGTCGAATAAAGAGATAGCGGTCGAGGAATATTCCCCGCCGCCGCCGCTGCTCCAACCGATCCGTCTATTCGGGATAATCTCTTGAAAGAATCAATCCGCCTGCTTCTCCAGATTTTTTTAAAAAATTTTTTCCTACAGTCATTTTGTTGGCCGGCGGCCCTCGCGACCCGAACTGTCAATCTGATGACTCATCGGTCAGGCTGACCGTCAAAGCCTGACTCAACACCGCCATATTCGTCAAAAACCGCCCAAAAACGCGAACTTCTCCTTGGCATAGCCATTGTAAATCAGCGGACGGCAGCAACTGTATTTCGCCGCCGCTCGGACTATCCCCCCGATTACGGGTTCGCGCATGAACAGAGCAAAAACGAATCGCACACGGACCGGCTGGCGCTGGGCAACCGCCATAGCGCTGTCCCTGTCCCTGCTGACCGGGATCGTCGTTACCGAAGGCGCCAAGGCCCAAAGCAGATCAGCCGAACCCCTTCCCGCCAGTTACCTTGCCAAGTACACGACCGACCTGACCGCCGCTGCGCAACAAGGTCGGTTCAATTCAATTGAAGTACCCGCCGAAAGCCCGAATCGAGCAATTGAGATCCTCTCCTCTCAGCGAAAGAACCCTGTCGTCCTCAGCGAATCGCAGACCGTCCGGGACACCGTGATTATCGGAGTGGCGCTCCGCATTGCCCACAACGACGTTCCGGAAGAACTGCTAGGTACGCACCTCTACAAAATCAACCTGCCGGCCCTGTTTCATGATACGAAGACCGCCGAAGAGTTAACTTCCACCCTTTCGACAATTCTCTCCGAAGTATCAAGCACTGATGCCAGAGGCATTCTGATAATCGATCCGCTCCAGTCACTGATGGGGCCGTCGAGTGCGTTTGACGGCGCTGTCTCCGCGCTTTTGCGCGACGCATTAAAGAATTCGCAAGTGCAT
>Ga0126383_10001300_pt1 | contig 15436 bp, 14 predicted proteins | sample PanSoiMetPlot_35_FD_96882 | JGI IMG/M metagenome (GOLD analysis project Ga0126383, IMG submission 96882) | Tropical forest soil microbial communities from Panama - MetaG Plot_35 | ecosystem: Environmental > Terrestrial > Soil > Tropical forest > Bulk soil | place: Panama | collected 2016-02-17
AGCTCGAATCCGCAGCGCTATCTGTTCGAGGAAGTGATTTACGTCCTCAGCGGCGAGGGCGATACGCTGATCTGGAATCCCGGCGGATCAAAACAATCGGTTAAATGGAAGGCGGGCTCGGTCTTTTCTCCGCCGCTCAATGTCTGGCGGCAGCATATAAATCGCGGGGCTGTTCCAGCGCGCTTGCTTTCGATGAACAACGCGCTGGTGGTGATTGACCTGTTTCACAACGCCGAGTTCGTTTTCAACAACGATTTCGTCTTTCGCGACCGGTATGACGGCGAGACCGATTTCTTCAGCTCCGGGCAGGAAAATTTCCATCACAAACAGACGACGCCGGAAAATAGCGAGATCGCGCGGGGCGTGCATACGTGGGATAGCGGCTTCGTGCCGGACGCCCGGACAATCGGCCTCTCCGAGGTTAAAGAGCGCGGCGAGGGCAATTCACGCGTCGAATTGCAACTGGCCGAAAATACGATGCAGTGCCACATCTCGGAATTTGAAGTCGGCACTTACAAGAAGGCTCATCGCCACGGCCCCGGCTCGCACGTGGTGATGCTGAACGGCCGCGGCTATACGCTGATGTGGAAGGAAGGCGCCAAGTATTCCGAATCGAAAACCCAGGCGCGCATTGATTGGAAAGAAGGCAGTTTGTTCGTTCCGCCCGACGGGTGGTTCCACCAACATTTCAACGCCGGCCCCGATCCGGCGCGCTACATCGCTCCGACGTGGGGGGGCGATGGCAAATGGTTTATGCGCTCGCTCGGCGGGGGCGGTCGCACGCACCGTCTCGGCAAGACGAGTATTCGTAAAGGCGGCAACCTCATCGAATACGAAGACGAGGATCCGATCATCCGAGAAATCTTTGAAGCGGAACTCAAGAAATCGGGAGTAAAAAGTAGGATGCGCTCAGGCAAAGGAGAATCATCCTGAAAACCTGACGCCGAGATATAATTTGTCTAAATCGGCACGACAAACATTGGGACAGATCGAACCACGGGGATCACAGGGCGTCACGGAGAAAGGCAATGATCATAGTCATCCCCGTGTTCCCCGCTCCCCCGTGGTTGAACCTATGCTCCAATGTTGTTTGGTCTGATTTAGTCATCTTCATTGACTTCCAAAACCAAAATGTATTATCAATCCGGTTTCGTTAAACCAGAATTCCAACAAGCCCCAATCATAAATCATAATCCCTCACAGTATAGGCCCCATCAAATCGCTCTAAAATCAAGATATGAAAATCTCCCTCATAGCATTATGTGTGTTGATGAGTATTGCGGCCCAGTCGGAATCTTTCGAGAAGCGAGCCATGTCCGTGGTTCAACAGCTTCCCGCTTCCAATCTGGACGCAAAATTGCCCAATCGCCCCTTTGTATCCTGGTTCAATGAACTTATCGGACAGGAGGCTGGAGTAGTCTGGCAGCTAGCCGAATGTGGCGCGCCGGTCAGCGTCCCGGGCGGCGCAGGACAGGATGTGCCGGCATGTGCGGAAGCCACCGTGATCTTACCCAATGGCAACAGGATGATTGTCGCAATTTCGGTTGGGACTTTCAAAAAAGGGATGGTCGGTGAACCGGCGTTCCTCCGCGCGGTAATTGAAAGTGACGAGCAAATCTATCAGATCTCCCGGTTGCGCGATCTGCCGCAGATGTTGCGCGATCCGAGGAACCTCCCGCGCATGCTCCCTGACCTACAGCCCGATCTGCCGCAAGTTAAACTGCCGCCTTCTACAACTTATTTGTCACTCACGGCGCCAGGTCTTAACTCTTTGCCAGGCTCTTTGACGGAGGACGAGACTCCGTCCCCCCCCCTAACATCCTCACCGCAGGTTCAAAAGGTGTCGGAAGGTACGATGGTGGAGGGAACTGTTATTACGAGGGTCATGCCGGTCTATCCCCTCAGCGCCAGGACTATGAATGCTTACGGGAAGGTTGATGTGCGAGTCGTAATCTCGGAAAAAGGACGCGTCATTGAGGCGACGGCCATTAGCGGACACCCGGCGCTGCGCAACGCGGCAATGGATGCGGCGCGCCAATGGGTCTACAAACCGGCGACGCTCAATGGCGTCCCCGTCAAGATGGAAAGCGTCTTGACCTTTACTTTTGCCCCCGGCGGCAAATAACAAATTGTAGAGCAGTAAAGAAGGAAAAGTTGAAATACGCACCATGTGGTTAAGGATTAAGCCGGATTTCCGCAGCGCGCGTAAGGCCCTAAGGAATGGAGTGAAATTAACTCTACCAATTGGTAGTCTTGGTTGCGAGCTATTCCTAAAAGTTCTCATCTCGATTAGTCTATCGCTGGGCGGCTTGAGTGTAATGGCGCTTGGACAGGCCGTGTCATCAAACGCGCCGGACGAATTCTACGGCGGCATTGAGATCAGCCCTGAAGGGGTCAAGGCGATCGCGCTACGCGTCTCTCAGAATGAGGAAGAAGCCGGCTTCAAGCTTGTCTATTCGGAAATCATCCGCCTTACATTGTGGCGAACCGGCGGCGGCGCATTTTCGCCGCAAGCGTCCACGGATGCGGCCCAGGCTGTCCTGACGCTGCTCACGCGCTTGCGACAGCAGTATCGAGTGCCGACCGAGCGAATCTACTTCATCGGCACAAGTCGCTTGGGGGCCGACCATCCGCCAGATCTAATCAGCGTCATCCGCAGGACGGCTGGCCTGACATTGACCTTCCTGGATGCCCCGACCGAGGTTCAGCTGAGCATCGCCGGGACGATCCCGCGAATCGGGAAATCCGGCGCCACGACGATTGACAATCGAAACACGTCCGTGCTGGTCGACATCGGCAATGTCGGAGCGCAAGGCGGCTACGAAATGCTCAAATACTCGCAGTCCAATTCGTCCAGTTCGCCGGCGTTCGATTTCGTCGCCATGAGCCTCCCTCAAGGCGCGATGAGTTACGCCAATGAGATCAGCCGAGTTGTGGGAGAGGGCAGCGATTTGTCCACTTTCACCCGGCAGGTCAAAGCTTCCGGCGCGTTATCCTTCCGTCAGGCGCTACGCAAAGAGATGGAGAGCAAGCCAGGGATGGTTCATCGCAAGCGAGTCTTTCTCACCGGCGGCATTGTTTGGGCGATGGCGACACTGCTATACCCGGATGACCGGCAAGCTTTCATCCCGCTTACATATGAGAATATCGTACAGTTCGCGGATAAAGTCGCCCGCTCTCCGAGGGAATTTACCAACCCAAACGTGTCATATATCCGTGATCGGAAAACACGACAAGAAGTTGAGCAGGAGATAGAGGCGATTAGAAATACGTTTACGACCCGGCAACTCATTGCCGGGGCAGAGTTGCTCAAGGCCACGGCTGAGGAACTCAGGTGGCAGGAGAAGAAGCTCTGGTTTGCCAGGCTCGGGCATTTAGGTTGTATCTTGAGCTGGATCCGTCTACAAACTGGGAAATAATACCATCTGGAGCGCGTTATATGCAGGAAGACACCATAACAGTATATTGCCACGCGCATGGTGTTAGCTTCACAACGCCGAGATCGAACCGCGCTGTGATTTGCAAAAAGGGCTCCCCACATGTCCTGAGCAGTAATTTCCCCAACTCAGGAAGATGGTTCTACTGCTGCCATTGCCGGGTTAATTGGATCGCCGTTAAGGAGCAAGGCAACGCCCGCGGACAATGCCCGGTCTGTGGCTTTATTAAAAATCCGCGTTATTATTCCTGCGACCGATGTAACGTCACAATGTTGGACTCCTGGGGCACAGCCAATCAGGGAGATATATACCTTACGCCCTGGGGAGCTCCATATCCGTATTGTTCTGGTTGCCGTCAGCTTCCCAAGGGAGTTTCACAATCGCATACCTGTAGTGAGCTAAAGGGGCTGGTTACCACGGCCCGCGCCGAATGCCCTTTCTGTGAGGCGGATGAGGTGGAAAAAGAGGTGGAGGCAGACGCGGCGAAGACCGAAATTGTAAACGGGAGAGCCACGAATCCGACTCCTGATTTGGTCGGCGTGGAAACAGTCCCCCCAGATCTTCTCCTGGAAGAACTTGAAAGAAAGGCGGCCGAAATCAGAGCGCTTGAGGCGGAAGCCGAGGCGCGTGAAGCTAAAGCTCAGGAGCGGTTGCGACAGGCCGAGCTCAAGCTACAACGGGAAATGGCCTTACGCTCTCAGGTCGAGCAGAAATCCAAGTCCATTGAACAAGAACTCAGACAGGGGTTGGAAACCTCCGCGGAGTCGGTTCGTCCCGACGCCGTTCCCATAGCATCAGGAGAGACTGCTCAGATCGAGGCGGAATGGAAAGCGCGCCTCCTGTCGGAACTGGCAAAAGCCGAAGCTGAGACCCGTGCGCGCGAAGCCCAAGCTGAGGCCCGTGCGCGCGAAGCTGAAGCCAGAGCCGAACAAGCTGAAGCCCGGGCCCGCCAGGCGGAAGAACGCTGCCAACTTGAGATTGAAGAGGTCATATCTCGCGCCCAGGGGGCGCTGCTCTTCAGTGAGGATGCGCAGAAAAAGGCCGATGAGGCCGAAGCAAGATTCCGTGAGATGGAGGCCAGGGCGGGTGAGGCCGAAGATCGATGCCGTCAGATCGCCCAGCAATCGCGCGAAGAAGTGGAAGCCATAAAGCGTCTGATTACGCAGCAATCGCGCGAGGAGGTGGAAGGCGTAAAGCGTCAGCTCGCCCAGCAATCGCGCGAAGAGGTGGAAGGCGTAAAGCGCCAGATCGCGCATCAATCGCGCGAAGAAGTGGAAGCCGTAAGGCATCAGATCGCGCAGCAATCGCGCGAAGAAGTGGAAGCCGTGAAGCGTCAGCTCGCCCAGCAATCGCGCGAAGAGGTGGAAGGCGTAAAGCGTCAGCTCGCCCAGCAATCGCGCGAGGAGGTGGAAGGCGTAAAGCGTCAGCTCGCGCAGCAATCGCGCGAAGAGGTGGAAGGCGTAAGGCGTCAGCTCGCCCAGCAATTGCGCGAGGAGGTGGAAGCCGTAAAGAAGGACGCCGGCGCGCGCATTGAAGCCGAAGCGCAAGCTCGTCGTGAGGCCGAAACAGCCAAGATCAAAGCCCTCCAGGCCGAAGCAAAGGCCAAACAAAGCAACGACAAATACAAAGTTGAAATCACGAAGATCAAAGCCGAAGTCGAGGCCAGAATCCGGGAAATAGATGAAAAAGCGATGCAGGCCGAAGCGAGCTACAAAGGCGAGATCTCAGAGATCAGAGCCAAGCTGGAGGCTACAGTCGCGGCTGCGAGTCAAGCCGAGGAGAGGCACAGAGCCGAGGTTGAAGAATCCATAGCCAGCGTTCAGGCCGCGATGCTCACTATCGAGGAGACGCGGGAAAAATTGATCGAGACCGAAGCCAAATACCAGGAGACGGAAGCCAGAGCTCGCCGAGGCGAAACCCGTTCTCAGCGCGTATATCTGGTCTCGAAACTTAGTTTTGCCCTGATCGAGCGGATCTTCGGGGGAACGCTCAAAATGAGCGATGAAAAGGCCGGATTGGCGATCCCGCCCGATTTTGCGACAGACGCTTACGCGGACAAGTTATCTCCCAAGGCGCCGGAATCAGACACAAACGGTTCTGTCGCTTATGTAGACCTTTCATCGCCTGACAAGTTGAGAGCCTTGTTCGAGGCTTTGGTGAGCGCGCAAGTCTTTGATGATGAGAGCGCTGGCGCCGCCTCCGGGAGGTCTCGCGCGAAGGACAAACTCGCCACAAACGAGGATGTAATTCCGACCTGAAAATATATATGTGATCTTGCCGGACGACGTCGTTAATTCAAATAAACGCGCAGTTTGACAGGTATTCCACGCGTTAATAAAATGCCGCTTCGTTCGCTGGATTGACGCCGCGAGCGGTAACGAGCCTGTTTCCATCGAGAGATCGGCTCAGGACCTATATTCCGCTACCCGCTCCAGCGCCAATTCGAAATAATCTCAAGAGGCAATATGTGATGAGCGTCAGTCCTGATCTTCTGGAAATCTTGCGGTGTCCGGCTTGCAAATCGAAAGTCGAATTGCGACCTGACGGCAGCGGGTTGAAGTGCGTAAGTTGCCATCGCGTCTATCCGATTCGCGACGAAATTCCGGTCATGCTCATTGACGAGGCGACAATTGAGGAGGAAGAGGTCAAGTCCGGTTGAACAAATCGAGACAGAAAACATCAATCCTGATAATCATTTATATCTCTTGCGGTCCTTATATTGTCTGGCCAGACAATATTTTGATTTGGCCGGATTTTGCCCCCACCTTTCGTTGTCCCGATGTCAGTTCCTCTCTTTCAACAGCTGCCTGAAAATTCGCGCGTGCTCTTCATTCGCATTCGCAATTTGGGCGAGGCGGTGTTGGATACGGCGAATCTTCGCGCGTTGAAACATTTCCGACCAGATCTGCGGATCACGACTCTGGTCGAGGCGATCTACACCGAACTTTACGCCGCCGACCCTGAGATCGAGGCGATCCCACTGCCCAGGAGTGAGAAAGATCGTCGCAGCTCATTGATGTCCCGCTTAAACGTGATCGGCGCCATTCGCCGACGCAATTTTGCCGGGGTAATCAATCTGCACGGAGGGCCGACCAGCGCGCAATTGACCTTCTTAAGCGGGGCGAAGCATCGCGCGGGCGCGAGCCATTTCCGCAACGGCTATGCGTACAACCTGCGAATCCCGCCCGCGGAAGAGATTCTTGGCCGGAAAGATCTGCACACGGTCGAGTATCAGTTCGGGCAGTTCAGATGGCTCGGATTGCCGGGCGCCGAACCCGAACCGACGCATTTGTACGTTGCTCCGCAATTCCGGCAATCGGCGATGGCGAGATTGCGCGAGGCGGGAGTTGATCCCGAAAGACCTTACGTTGCGCTTGCGCCGACGAACGAGTTTTACACCAAACGCTGGGCGCCGGACCGCTATGCGGCGATTTCCGAGGCGATGATCGCGCGAGGCTTTCAAATTGTGATGACCGGCGCGCCGACCGAAGAGCAGCGGGCGCAATTGTCCGATGTGCAGGCCGCGTCGAAACATCATCTGGCCGGCTTGACCAGCTTGAGCATCGGCGAGCTTGTGACGGTGATCGCGGGCGCAAAACTATTTGTGGGAAATGACAGCGGCCCGGCGCACATCGCGGCGGCGGTGAAGACCCCGCTGGTAGCGCTGTTTGGCCCGGCAAGCTCGGTTCGATGGGCCCCATGGCGCGCGCCGTCCACTCTGGTTCAAAACTATTTCCAGTGCAATCCGTGCGCAATGTACACTTGTGAGGCTTTCGACGAACCCGAATGCATCCGGTCAATCACTATCGATCAGGTCATGAAGGCGATTGACCGATTGCAGATAGGAAAATAGCAGACGGGAAGATAGCGGACAGGAAAATGAACTATCAACGCGTTCAACAAATCATCAGTAAATTCTCCGACCTGCGGATCGTCACGCTTGGCGATCTGATGCTAGACGAATTCATCTGGGGAGAGGCGCGCCGCATCTCTCCGGAAGCCCCGGTGCCCGTGATTGAGGTCAAACGCGAAACCTGGCATCTGGGGGGGGCGGGGAACGTCGTTTCGAACCTGTTGGAACTCGGCGCGCGCGCGATTCCCATCGGCGTTGTCGGAGCCGACGAAGCGGCGAAGATGTTGCGCGACCGCTTCGCCGAACGGAACGCCAGGCTTGATGGAATCATCACCGACTCCTCCCGCCCGACAACGCGCAAGACTCGCGTCGTCGCGCACAGCGGGCGCCAGACCCAGCAGTTGGTCCGCGCCGATCGCGAAGATCGTTCGCCGGTCTCAAGCTCCATCGAAGTCCGGATTATTGCCGCGTTCAACCAGGCTATATCCAACGCCGACGCCGTGATCGTCTCCGATTACGACAAGGGATTGCTAACGCCCCGGGTGCTGCGCACGGTGGTCGAATCGGCGCAATCGCGAGCCAGGATGGTTTGCCTCGATCCGAAGATCAGAAACTTCGCGCACTATCGCGAGGTTGATGTGATCACGCCGAATCAGGTCGAGGCCGAACGCGCGAGCGGCGTCGAGATCACTGATGAAACCTCCTTGATTGAGGCGGCGCGGCGGATTCGTGAATTGATCGCTTGCAAAAATGTGCTGATCACTCGTGGAGAGCGCGGGATGAGCATGCTCGACGCGGAAGGGGAAATGACACACATCCCGACGGTGGCGCGCGAGGTTTACGATGTAACCGGCGCAGGTGACACGGTGATCGCCACGCTGGCGCTGGCGCTGACGTCGGGCGCAAGACTGAACGAAGCCGCAATCATCGCCAATCACGCCGCGGGCGTGGTCGTGGGCAAGGTGGGGACCGCTACGGTCTCGCGCGATGAGTTATTGGCGGCGCTAAAACATTAATCATGCCAAAGTTGAAATCTTCAACTTCAAATTCAGCCTATATTACTGCCTAATTTGTCCCAAAAGTGTGAAAACCACTGCAAGAAGACAGTACAAGCCGGACAGCCATTATTGTCTCTTTTCAGTTCACTGGTAAACGCCCATATGACGATGTCAATACCTCCACGGGATTTTTTTCTTTCCTAACTGCGGAATAAGACGAGTGTTAAGGCGATACTCGAAATGGGGCGCCGATCTTCAAAATTTCGGATATATAATCCGCGCCGTTGCGAAAGAGACTTCAGCTCAATGTTGTGAACATAATGTCCACATATGTGGCCGCTGGTGAAATCTTACCAGGCCACGTTACTTTCAGTAACGAATGAGCGGATTGCAAATCAACATAAGAGTTCTCGCTAGATCAACGATGGGATCCCGTCGTAAGTGATTGATCTGTGCTTGAAGGTGTCTGATCAACATCAAGAGAACGTTGATTTGAGGTTGATGTTTAACAGTTAACAAGGAGAAGAATAGATCTTATGAGCCTCTCTTTTAACCAGACCGTGGGAATCGCCTGTATAACAATACTCCTTCAAATACCGGTTAAAGCTCAAAATCCAACGACTTCGCAGACTCAATCGCCAAGATCATCCACAGCATCCAGCAATACTCCCTCCACATCATCTGTTACTCGTAATGATTCATTGAGTAACAAGTTGGCGTTAGTTTCCTGGGTTCCTGAAAAAGCTTCGGACAAAGCTTTGAGAAGAGCCATGAGCGAAGTCAGAACTGAAAAAGGGGCCTCCGCGATTGTGGAGCCGAAAGTCTTCCTGAAAAATCCATCCATTCAGTTCAAAGTCATTCCGAGCGAGTCGAAATTGAATGGACGTCTGTTCGCCAGCCCCAGCATGGAAACACTGGGCGCCGCCGCGAGTTTCAATGCGACGGCTTACGCCTTGCGCGGGCGCACTCGGAGCGGAGTTTATGTGCGTCGTGGAGTGATCTCGGCCGATCCGCGAGTGATTCCGCTCGGTTCCGTCGTTCAGATCTGCACACCCGGATATTGCGGCGTTTACACCGTTCATGACACCGGCAAGTTGATCAAAGGCCATATGGTTGATCTGTGGGTCGAATCGCCGCGTGAGGCGCGAGTTTTCGGACGACGCCAGGTAAAAGTGCACTTTCTGCGTTTAGGCCCGAAGCGTAGTAGCAATAAATAGAATCGACCACGAATAAACGTTACGGCATCGAGGGTCGATGATTGAGGGTCGCCTTACGCGCGAGGACTCAATCATCGACCCTCGATGCCGTAACGTTTATTCGTGGTCGATTTTCTTTTGCGCGGCGCTCAATTATCATCGCGTCATGAGTCAATCGGGCAATCAGACGCCGATGAGCGCGCCGGTATTGATTGAAGTCACGCGCGGCTCGATGGTCGAATCGCGCCACCGCGGATTCATCGCTGCGGTTGACGCCACGGGCGGAATCGTCGCAAGCCTTGGCGACCTCAGAACGCCGGCCTGGTTTCGTTCCGCCGCAAAACCCTTTCAGACAATCCCGATCATCGCCAGCGGAGCGGCGGCGCATTACGGACTCTCTCCGCGCGAGCTGGCCGTGATTACCGGCTCGCACAGCGGCGAAAACATCCATCTCGAAACCGTCCTTTCAATTTTGAATAAGATTGCCGTGGGCGAATCGGCGTTGAAATGCGGCGCGCACATGCCGTTTGACGAAGCGTCCGCAAAACAGCTTCGCGATGAAAACAGGCAGCCGAGCGCGCTGCACAACAACTGTTCGGGCAAACACGCCGGGATGCTCGCGTTTGCGAAACACATCGGCGAGCCTGCGGAGGATTACATTGACCCGGATCATCCGATTCAGCGAAGGATTCGGACGACTCTCGCGCGTTTTGCCGGCGAGCCTGTTGACGAAATCAAGATTGCGGTTGACGGGTGCAGCGCGCCGGTCTTCGGTCTGAGTCTGGAGGCGATGGCGCGAAGTTACGCGCGGCTCGCCGGCGCTCGCCACGCCGAGGTCGAGCCGGAGCTGGTTGCGGCCGCCGAAGCCGTGGTCAACGCAATGATCGAATATCCAGAAATGGTGGGCGGGACCCGCGACCGTTTGGACACCGACCTGATGCTCGCCGCCAAGAGCCCTTTGACTGCGAGGATCATTTCAAAGGTCGGCGCCGAAGGCGTGCAGTTACTGGGCGTGAAACCGAACGAGCGTTATCCCAAAGGCCTGGGCGTCGCCATCAAGGTCGAGGATGGGGACATCCGCCGCGCGCGCGACCCGGTGGTGATAGAAACGTTGCGGCAGCTCGAATTGTTGAATGATGATCAGCTTGAGAAACTCGCGCGTTATGCGCGGTCGACCGTTTTCAACCATCGCAAGATCGAGGTCGGCGCCGTGAGAACCTGTTTCAAACTCCATTGAGTTCAAGAAAAAGAATTTTAGCCACGAATGAACACGAATTTTCACGAATCTATTTGGATGACGGATTCGTTGTTTGTTCCCTTCGTCATACCATTCGTGAAAATTCGTGTTCATTCGTGGCTAAAATTCTTTTTCTTGAGGGTTGTAGAAATTCATGAACGCAATCACAAATTCGGCTGCGACTGAGTCTACGCGGCGCGCGGCTTTACGTTGTAACGCGCTCGTCAAAAAGTATGGAGACGTGACCGCGGTCGACGGCCTCGATCTGGAAGTCCGCGCGGGCGAATGTTTCGGGCTGCTCGGACCGAACGGCGCGGGCAAGACCACGACGGTTGAAATCTTCGAGGGGCTGACAGACGCCGACGGCGGCGATGTCGAACTGCTCGGGATGCGCTGGGGCGCGGGCGATGATCAGGAGATGCGCGAGCGCATCGGCGTCGCGTTGCAGCAGACCGAACTGGCCGACAAACTCAGCGTCGAAGAGACCGTCAGGCTCTTTCGCAGCTTTTACGCACGTGGCGGCGATGTCGATCACATCATCCGTCTGGTTTCGCTCGAAGAGAAACGCAGCGCGCGGGTCGGCAAATTGTCGGGCGGGCAGAAACAGCGGTTGGCGGTCGCTTGCGCGCTGGTGGGCGCGCCCGACCTGCTCTTTCTGGACGAACCGACGACGGGGCTGGATCCACAGGCGCGTCTGCAACTGTGGGGCGTGATCGAAAAATTCCGCGCGAGCGGGGGCACGGTCATGCTGACCACACATTATATGGAAGAGGCCGCGCGGCTGTGCGACCGCGTGGCGATTTTGGATCACGGGCGTGTGATCGCTCTCGGCGCGCCGGCCGAGTTGGTCGCCTCGCTCGGCGCGGATCAGATCGTCGAGTTCAGAATCGCGAGCGATGCGGGAGAAATTCAAGACTCGCCGCTCCGCCGTCTGCCCGGCGTGACCGGGATGCGCGCGAAGGAGACGAAAGAGGCTAACGGCGGAAGCTACCTCCTGACTGTTTCAGAGATCGGGGCGGCGCTGCCCGCGCTGTTGGCCGAGCTTGAGAGACAGAACCTCAAGCTCGACCAGCTCACGACTCATCAGGCGACGCTCGAAGACGTGTTCGTCAATCTGACCGGGAGGATGTTGCGCGATGGCTGAAACGGACCGGAATCTGGTAACCGATGCCGTAGCCGGCTCGGCGCAGGAATCGAAAAGCGGCAAGCGGTCGCATCCGCTCGTCGAGCTGACGCTGGCTCGAATACGCGAATTTGTGCGCCAGCCCGAAGCGGTTTTCTGGGTGTTCGGCTTCCCATTGCTGCTGGCGTTTGCGCTCGGCATCGCGTTTCGCGACACCGCGCCCGAAAAACTGCCGGTTGCGGTCGAAAGCGTCTCGGCGAACGCCCACGAAACGGCCGTGGCCGTCTCGCGATCCGCCGCTCTGCAGGCGAAAGTGATGTCGCCCGCCGAAGCCGCGCAGGCGCTGCGCACGGGTAGGGTCGCGCTAGTCGTGCGATCCACAGCCGCCGCGGGCGCCACAAATACAGGTAATGAATCTTCGCCGGGGTTCGAATACCGCTTCGATCCGGCGAGGCCCGATAGCCGCATCGCGCGTCTGGCGGTTGATGACGCCTTGCAGCGCGCGGCGGGGCGGAAGGATGCGGCGACCACCCGCGAACAGACTTTCGTCGAGCCGGGCGCGCGATACATTGATTTTCTCGTCCCGGGTTTGATCGGGTTGAACCTGATGGGCAGCGGGATGTGGGGGCTTGGCTTCGTCCTGGTGCAGGCGCGCACGCAGAAATTGCTCAAACGGCTGGCGGCGACGCCGATGAAGCGGTGGCATTTTCTGTTGTCATTTATGCTCTCGCGTCTGGTCTTTCTGGTTCTGGAAGTCGCGGCGATACTCGCCTTCGCTTATTTCGTCTTCAATGTGAGGATCCACGGCTCGCTGCTGAGCTTTATGTTGATCTCGCTGATCGGGTCGCTCGCCTTCGCGGGAATCGGACTGCTTATCGCGGCGCGGCCGCGGACGATTGAAGGCGTGTCGGGGTTGATGAACCTGGTGATGTTGCCGATGTGGTTGTTGTCGGGCAGTTTCTTTTCGGCTTCGCGGTTCCCGGACTTCCTTCAACCGCTGATCAAAGTCTTGCCGCTGACCGCGCTCAACGACACATTACGCGCGACGATGAATGACGGCGCGTCGCTCGGAACCAATGCCGCCGGAGTCGCAATTCTGTCGGCCTGGGGGCTGGTTAGTTTCGTGGTCGCGCTGAAAATTTTCCGTTGGCAATGATCGGCGACAGCATTCAAGAAAAATAAATGAACGCTGAAATTCGCAAACTCTTTCCCATCACTCAAAACTACGTCTACCTCAATCATGCGGCCGTCTGCCCGATTTCGTCGCCTGTCTACGAACGGATGCAACGACACACGCGCGACCTTCTAGAGAACGGCGCGGTCCACTTTCGCGAATGGGGCGCCGCGGTCAAGCAGACGCGTGAACTGGCGGCGCGATTGATCAACGCGGCGCCCGAAGAGATAGCGTTCGCGCCCAACACGTCGGCGGGTTTGGCGATGATCGCGAACGGTCTCGACTGGCGCGCAGGTGACAACATCGTCACCGCCGATTGCGAATTCCCGGCCAACGTCATTCCATGGATGCGGATCAAGCGCGAATTCGGCGTCGAGATAAAAATGGCGCGCGAACGCGATTGCCGATTGGAGACCGGGGAGATTCTGAACTTGGTTGATGACCGGACGCGAGTCGTCGCGTTGAGCTTCGTCGAATTCGCCAGCGGCTTTCGCAACGACCTTGCCGCGATTGGTCGTTATTGCCGCGAGCGTGACGTTCTGTTCGTCGTTGACGCGATTCAGGGGCTGGGCGCGCTCGACCTCGATGTCGACGCGTGCGCGATAGACGCTCTCTCGGCCGACGCCCACAAGTTCCTTCTCGGCCCCGACGGCGTGTCACTTTTTTATGTTTCACGTCGCGCGATGGAGCGCGTGAAACCCACTCAGGTCGGATGGCTCTCTGTGAATAACCCGGAAGATTATTTGAACTACGATCAATCATACGCGCCAAACGCGAAACGATTTGAATCAGGCGCGTTGAACACCGCGGGCGTGGTCGGTTTGGGGGCGGCGCTTGAATTGTTCCTGCAAGTCGGCGTCGAGAAGATTGAAAGCTACCTGCTCGATCTCGGCGATTATCTTTGCGAGCGCCTTCGGGAGCGATCGACCGATCATGGCTACCACGTGGCCAGTTCGCGCAGGGACGGGGAAAAATCGGCGGTCATCTGCCTCCGTCACGAAAAATATTCAGCCCAACAACTCTATCATCTACTGAACGACTGTCGTATCATCACCACGCCCCGGTTGGGTCGGTTGCGCGTCTCGCCCCATTTTTACAACACGCGGGAAGAGATTGACCGATTGGTCGAGGCTTTACCGGCCTGAGCCGTTTCTCAGCAGTCAACGAATTACCGACACCCGGCGCGGCTTGATGCGCCCAGACCCGGAAACTTACAACGCAACAAGGAGAACACTCGCATGGACAAAGAGACCACCATCATTATCATCGCTCAAAATGGGCTTAAGACGGCCGCCAGTCTGTTCAGCGCCAAAGTCATCAAACTTGAAAAACAGGCGGAAAAAGCCACCGACCCGGCGGTAAAAAGCAAATTTGCCAAGGAAGCCGCCAAGACCAAAAAACTGGCTTCAATTTTGACCGCGTCGGACGAAGGTCTTACCGCTTACCTGCGCGATAACATGTCCGAATAATAGACGGGATTGGCGCCATTCTTGCAAGGCGCAGGTATGCGCGCGCGCCTTGACGGCGCGCGTTTGATCTGCGCCTGTCGCAAGGAGAAGGAAAAGATGAACAATGCGCAACAGAGACCTGGCAAACGTTCGCGCGTAAAAATGATCATTCTTGCTGTCCTTGCGCTTGCGCTCGCCTGGCTCGGTTACGACCTCTACGGCCCACGCTCGTCGAAGCTGCGTGATTTCGATCCGAATGAAATCGCGCGGTTGGAGACCGGCATGTGGCGTTCTTATTACGCCAAAGATCGCGTCAAACTCTTCACCCAACTGGCCGAGTTGTTGCGCTCGCAATACCACCTGCCGTTCGCCACTTCGAACGCCGTAGCCTATCAGGCCGCCAGAGCCGCCTTCATTTTCAAAGAAGGCAAGAAGCGCGCGGATTACGAGAAAGCTCTGCCCCATCTCGTCAAGTTTTATCAGGCCGTTCGTGAGGGCAGTGACACGCCGTTCGACGTCGAAAAAGCGGCGAAGCTCGAGGTCGAGTGGTGGATCGTTCACCGCCAGCGCGCGCGCCAAGAGCCGGGAGATCTGGATCGCGCTCTGGCCGAATTGCCGGCGGAGATTTACCAGGAGCCAGTCGAGAAGATGATGGAACACGCCAGGCTGCGAGCCGAAGCGATGACGATCCGCGATAAAAAAGCCGAAGCGAGCGGCATGACAGAAGAGGACTGGAAGAAGATCGAAGCGTTGTTGCGCGCTTCATGGGAGTCGCTGTGGAGAGCGGTCAACTCGTAATTCGTTAGATTGATTCTTCCTATCATCCTATTTCTTGCCTCGCTGTTTAAGTAAGAAGTCAGTCAACTCTGCCGAAGCGTTGTCCATTTCGGCCACGAAGTTGTCCACCTTGCTGGTGAAGTAGCCGAAAAGCCATATCGCAGGTACCGCCACGGCAAGTCCCACCGCCGTG
>Ga0126383_10001302_pt1 | contig 15423 bp, 13 predicted proteins | sample PanSoiMetPlot_35_FD_96882 | JGI IMG/M metagenome (GOLD analysis project Ga0126383, IMG submission 96882) | Tropical forest soil microbial communities from Panama - MetaG Plot_35 | ecosystem: Environmental > Terrestrial > Soil > Tropical forest > Bulk soil | place: Panama | collected 2016-02-17
CTGATCGGGCGGACCGGCGGCGCGCTGCTTCACGCATTGCGCGCCATCCCCAGAGCAGACGCAGGCATCCATCACCAGTTCGCCGCGTTCGACGCGCGCCCAGGCGCCCATGGGCACCTGGCACCCGCCATGGAGCGCGCCAAGCAACGCGCGCTCCGAAATGATCGCGGCGCGCGTTTCCGCGTCATCGAGCGGCGCCAATAGCTCCTCCGCTTCGCGATCTTTCAGGCGGCACTCCACGGCGATCGCGCCCTGCCCCACCGCGGGCATGCACACTTCGGGAGAAAGCACTTCGGAGATTCGCTGGCTGAAACCCAGGCGGTCCAATCCTGCCTTCGAAACGACGACCGCTTCATACTCTCCGCTTTCCACTTTACGCAGGCGCGTGTCCACGTTGCCGCGCAAATCGCGCAAATCCAGGTCTGGACGCACGTGGCGCAACTGCGCCTGGCGCCGCAAACTGCTGGTTCCCACGCGCGCCCCTCGCCTCAAATTTGCAAGTGTCGAACCCACCATGCAGTCGCGCACATCATCGCGTTTGCAGACTGCGGGAAACATCAGGCGCGAAGGGATATCTGTCGGAATGTCCTTCACGCTGTGGACGGCCAAGTCGATGGTTTCCTCGAGAAGCGCCTCTTCCAGTTCTTTGATGAAAATCCCCTTATTGCCGATTTGCGCTACCGGCGCGTGCAGCATCTTGTCGCCAGCCGTTTTGATAATGACGATTTCCGGCTCGACGCCGGTGGCGGCAAATAGCCGCTTGCGGATAGACTCCGCCTGCCATTTGGCCAGCAGGCTCCCGCGCGTGCCGATGCGCAAAGTCCTCAAGGCTTCTCCCGGTTGGAAAGGAAAAGATCGCGCAGCGCTTCCACGTTGTGAATCTTCCGTCGCAAGTCTTTTTCGCCCCGCAGACGCTGCGCCGGCTCCAGTACCAGGCTTTCGAGCATTTCGTCCATCAGTTTTTCCAGTTGGGCGCGGTCTGCTTCCGTCAGGTGCCGGACGGCTTCCACACGCGACCGGATAAATTGCGCACGCTCGTCGCGCATCCTCGTACGCAGTTCATTGACCAAGCCGACCAGCTCGACGCTGGCCTGCCAGGATAAGAATTTCCCGACGTGCTCTTCCACGATGCTATCGGCCTTGGGAATCTCATTCTCGCGCGCGTGGCGATTTTGCGCCACGATTTCCGTGAGGTCGTCAATGTTATAGACGTAGACGTTGTACAGCTTCGCTACTGTGGCATCGATATTCCGGGGCAAGCCAAGATCCATCAGGAACAACGCACGATTGCTGCGGGCTTGCATGGCTTGCTCGACCATTTCGCGGCGCAATAGCGGTTCTTCCGTAGACATCGAGGACACAATAACGTCCGGTACAGGCAATGCTTTCTCCCATTCGCCCCACTGAAGTGCCTCGCCGCCGTATTGCCTGGCCAAAGCGTCCGCTCGCTCCTTCGAGCGGTTCATGACAAAAAGCCGCGCAATGCCACGGTCCCGCAATTGCGCGATAACCTGCTCGCTGATGGTTCCTGCGCCGAGTACGAGCGCGCTGCGTTCTTCCAGCTTTCCGAAAATGCGTTCCGCGAGCTTAACTCCCGCGGAGGCCACGGACATCGGCCGCGTGGCCAGCTCCGTTTCCGCCCGGACTCGCTTGCCGACTTCGAGAGCTCCCTGGAACAGCCGATTAAGCACCGGACCCGTGGCGCCTTGCTCGTGAGCAACGCGGTATGCCTCGCGCACCTGGCCAAGAATTTCGGCTTCACCCAGCATCATGGAATCCAGACCTGCGGCCACCCGGAAGAGATGGCGCACGGCTTCCCGGTCGTAATGGTGATACAGCGACGTGCCCAGCACGTCCATGCGCACGGAATGAAATTCGCTGAGGAAGGTTGAAAGGCCGGCCGCGCACTCGCGAGAAGTTTCCGGCGGCACACCGTACACTTCGCTCCGGTTGCAAGTGGAGAGCACTAACGTTTCTTCGAGAATTCCCTTGGTGCGAAGCTGCTCGGAAGCGCGCCGGGCCTGCTCGACGGTGAAGGACACCCTCTCGCGCACCTCAACGGGCGCCGTGCGGTGATTCAGTCCGACGAGAACAATTTCCATAACGGGGCTTTGTCTCCCCTAAAAGTACCGATGGCTGTGCGATAGATAGAAATTCACGACGGTGAAGCTGAGAAAGACAATGACAAAATTGAAGACACACAGCTTGGAGGCGCGCGCGCCGCGCCACGCCGTTGTCCGCGCCAGGCGGAAATAGATCACGTAAAGAAGCAGCACGAGCAATGTGACGGCGTATTTGGGGTCGTAAAACGAGTACTTGTCGCTGAGGCGGTCAACCCACAGGAAACCGAAGGCGGTCCCCATGATGATTGAAACTAAGCCGACCAAAACGCTCGACCTGCTCATCCTCTCCAGGAGTTCGAGCGGTGGCAGGCGCCAAACCACATCGCCGACCTTGTGATTGCGCAGCAGGCGCTCTTCGCCTAAAAAAACCAGGCTGAGCACAAAGGAGAGCGCAAACGCGGAATAAGCCAGGATGCTCAGGGCCACGTGAAAGGCAAAAGTGGGCCCGTGCGCAGCAGGCAGGGAAAGTTTGTCTGCCGGCGAGAGATGCGCCGCCACAAAAAACGCAAGAATAAACGGAAGAACCAGGGCCCCCACCGAGCGCTGCCGGTGGTACAACTCCAGCGCTAGATAGGTCAGCGCCAGCAGCCAGCCGAAGAGGGACATCGAGCCGTACAAATCATGATAGGGGACCGTGTGAAGCCCGCGGGAGCGTTCCAGCAAAGCAAAATAGTGCGTCACCAGCCCGGCAACGAGCAACAAAGTTCCGAGCCGTCCGGTGAGTACTTTTCCGGTATTCAGAAAAACAACATAGAGCCCCAGACTCAGCCCGTAGGCTACAACCGTCGCAATGAAAAGGGCGTGGTGCACGCTCATACCTTTGGGGATTTCAGCTCCTAGGGGCCCTGTGAACGCACTCCCCCGAGCCACAGTCCCGAATTGCTTCAAGAGCTTCGAGTATAACTTACACGAGCGGCGACCTGCATTGTGTGGCGCCGGTCACAGTGATTGCCCCGGCAAGACCTGTTAAGATTTGCTATCCTTCATCAGCCGGAGAAGGACAGGGGTTTGCAAAGCACCTCAATCAATCGAAAGGACTTATTCCTGCGCGCCTGCGGCGGAGAAGCGGTTGCGCGGGTGCCGGTCTGGATGATGAGGCAGGCTGGGCGGTACCTGCCCGAATACCGCGGAATCCGCGCAAAGCACGGCTTTCTCGAGGTTTGCAAAACGCCGGAGCTCGCTGTGGAGGTTTCCCTTCAGCCCTTTCGCCGGCTTGGCGTTGACGCAGTGATTGTTTTCTCGGACATATTGATTCCTGCCGAGGCCATGGGCCTGCCCCTGGAGATGGGGGATGCTGGCCCGAATCTGCCGAACCCGGTGCGCAAGAAGAGCGCCGTCGAAAAGCTAAGGGTCTTTGATCCGGAGATCGAAACTGGCTTTCTGCCGGAAGCTATCCGCCGGATCGTGAGGTCAGTCGGTCCCGAGGTTCCTGTTCTCGGATTCGCGGGCGCTCCCTGGACGCTCGCGTGCTACATGGTCGAGGGTCAGGCCAAAGAGGGATTCAGCACCGTCAAGCAGTTTTTTTATCACGAGCCGAAGACGTTCCGCGAACTGCTTCACCGCATTGCGCAGGCCACGATTCCCTACCTGAAAGCGCAGATTGCCGCGGGCGCAGCCGCTGTGCAGTTGTTCGACACGTGGTGTGGCGAGCTCAATTTGGAGGACTATCAGGAATCGGCGCTTCCCGCTGTGCAAGAAGTGATTTCTGAAATCTCCGGCTCTGTCCCTGTCATTTATTACACGAAGGCATCGCAGCATTTGCTTCGTGCGGCGGCACGCTCTGGCGCGAATGTGTTGAGCGTGGACTGGCGCGTGGACCTGGGAGAGATTCGCGGGGCGCTGGGGCCAAAGATTGCGCTGCAAGGAAACGTCGATCCCGCTGTGTTGCTTGGGCCAGCGGAGAAAATTCGTGGAGTCACTCTGGACACGCTGAGTTCGCTCGCCGGACGCGGCCACATTCTTAATCTCGGCCATGGCATACTGCCCAACACACCGGTGGAGAACTCGCAGCTTTTTGTAGAAACCGCCCAGCGAGCGGTGCTGCAGGCAATGCGACCTGCAGTGCAGTCCCAGTAAGAGGCTATCGCAATGACGGCCGCCTATCCCACAATTCATCAAATGCGCGATGAACTTCGCGTCGGCGAGGAATTTCTCGCGAAATACAATCGCCCCGGCCCTCGCTACACTAGTTATCCGACGGCGCCTGTCTGGAACGACAGCTTTGGCCCGTCGGATCTGGAAAACGTTTTCGCGGAGGCAGAAACGGCGAGGACGCCGGCTTCCCTTTACATGCATATTCCCTTTTGCGAGAGCCTGTGCCTGTTCTGCGCCTGCAACGTGGTGATTCAGAAAAACAAAGCCGTCGCGCCGCCTTATCTTGACGTGTTGAAACGCGAAACCGAACGCATCAGCCGAAGCATCTCCAAAGATCGCCCCGTCGTGCAATTCCACTGGGGTGGTGGAACTCCGACGTACCTTTCCCCCGAGCAGATTGAGGACCTTTTCGAATTCACGCGCGAGCACTTTCGCTTCGCGCCTGACAGCGAAATAGGCATCGAAGTCGATCCTCGCGTTACATCGCGCGCGCATCTGGAAATGCTGCGCAAGCTGGGTTTTAATCGCCTAAGCATGGGTATTCAGGATTTTCAAGCGGAGGTGCAACAAGCCGTTCACCGCGTTCAGCCGTTTGAGATGACGCGCGATCTGCTCTTCAGCGCGCGCCGACTTGGTTTCGACAGCATCAACGTGGATTTGATTTACGGACTGCCTTATCAGACACCTGAGAGTTTCGCTCACACCGTGGATCAAATCACCGGCCTCAGCCCGGACCGTATCGCGCTCTTTAGCTATGCGCACGTTCCGTGGCTGAAAAAACAGCAAGGGTCCTTCATTGGGCACCTTCCTGAAGGCATGGTGAAATTCGAGATTTTCCGCACCGGCTTGCTTAAATTCGTCGACGCTGGCTACCTCTACATTGGTATGGATCATTTCGCCAAGCCCGGCGACGAGCTTGCGGTCTCCCAGCAGAACCGTACGCTGCATCGCAACTTTCAGGGCTACACAACAAAAGCGGGCGCCGACCTCTATGGCTTGGGCATTACGGCTATCAGCGGCATCCAATCGGCTTACGCGCAGAACCACCGTGACATCCCTTCCTGGCAAAAAGCTGTGGAAGAAGGCGGCCTCGCAACGATGCGGGGCTACAACCTTTCCGAAGAAGACCGCTTGCGCCGGGCGATCATTAGCCGGCTGCTTTGCCACACGGTCGTGGTCAAAGATGAAATCTCCCGCAGGTTCGGTGTCAACTTTGACGAGCATTTCTCGGAAGAGCTTCGCCGCCTCGAACCGTTCCGCGAGGATGGCCTTGTTCTTCTTGAAAACGGGGAGATCCGCGCCACCTGGCTCGGCCGCATCTTTATCCGCAATCTGGCCATGGTTTTCGATCCGTACCTTGAAAAACAGCCGCTGGCCGCCAAGCCGCTCTTTTCAAAGACCCTCTGAGCTCGCACGCATGCGCACTTCACCGTGACTCGTCACGTCCAAGCTCTAGTGGTTGGCGGCGGCATCTCCGGCTTGGTCTGCTCTTACGCGCTCCAAAAAGCAGGCATCGAAGTTTTTCTGGCGGAGGCTTCCGCGCGACCGGGCGGCGTAATCAGCTCCCTCAAACGCAACGGCTATCTGCTGGAGCTTGGCCCGCAAAGCTTTTCCTGCACCGCGCAACTGCGAAGCTTGTGTGCAGAACTCGCCATTGCCGACCAACTTCTCGAAGCCCCGCCGCACGCGCCGCGCTATGTTCTAGTCAACGGCAAACTGCAAGCTGTGCCGATGAGTCCGCCGGCGTTCTTCACGAGCTCGTTGATTACTGGCGCAACAAAATGGGCCTTAGTTCGCGACATGCTCGGAAAGAGCGTTCCGCCTGAGGCCGATGAATCTGTTGCCAGCTTCATCCGCAGAAAGTTCACGGAGCAACTCCTGGATCGGCTGGTCGGACCTTTTGTCTCCGGCGTCTATGCGGGAGACCCAGAAAAACTGAGCCTGCGCAGCGCATTTCTGCAGCTTTATGAAGCCGAAAAAACCGCAGGCAGCATCGTTCGCGGCATGGTACGCCTTTCCAAAAGCAAAAAGGGAGCGCGCGAAAAGCCTACGCTGAGTACTTTTCGCGAAGGCAACGAAACGCTAGTGCGAGCGCTGGCCAACAGGCTTGAATCCGCGATTCTCACGCGAACGAGCGCCACTAATCTCTACAAGCAGAATGACGGCTCTTTCCATGTGTCGCTCGAAGGTAGCAGTACTGATTCCGTTTCCACCAAGTGCGTGATTCTCGCAACTCCTACCGATGTAGCTGGAAAGCTGCTCGCGCGACTGGAACCCTCGTTTGAAGCGCTTTTGACGACCGTCGAATACGCCGCGGTGGCCGTCGTTTCCTTAGGCTATGAGAAAAAGGACGTTGGCCACTCGCTTGACGGTTTTGGGTTTCTTCTTCCACGCTCTGCGGGTTTGCGCATTCTCGGCACGGTTTGGAATTCTTCGCTTTTTCCAGGCCGCGCGCCGGAAGGCCATGCCTTGTTTACGACATTTGTGGGCGGCGCTACGGATCCGGCAGTTGCGAACTTAGGGCCAGAAGAACTTTCGAGCCTCGTTCATCGTGAGATTGGACCCTTGCTCTCCATTAAGAAAGCTCCCACGTTTTGCAACGTCACGATTTGGCCGCGCGCGCTTCCGCAGTACAATCTCGGCCACGGCGATCGCCTGGCTTCGATCACTAGGAACTTGTCACGCTTCCCGGGTCTCTTCCTCGCGGGCAATTACCTGCGCGGGCCGGCCATTGGCGCGTGCGTGGAGCAGGCCTTGTCCGTAGCGGAAGTGGTAAGAGCAATGTCACTCAATGAAGCGTGCTGAGTTCTTGTGCCGCGTTCGGCCTCATCCGGTTCTAGAACCTTGACGTATATTCCTTTGGGAGAAGAAGAAGCCTAATTTCGTGTTTCTCGCGGCCCTGTTATCTCCGGCGAATCCTGAAGTGTCGGCTGACGCGGCGCTGGTGCGGCGGCTTCTTCAAAAGGACGTGAGCGCCTTCGAGCAGCTCTACGACCGTCATTCGCGCGCGGTCTATAGCCTGGTTCTGCGCATTCTGCGTCAGGCCGGAACCGCCGAAGAAGTGGTGCAGGACGTATTCCTACAGCTCTGGCGCAACGCGGGACAGTATGATGCCTCGCGCGGGCCGTTTATTCCCTGGCTGCTCACCCTTGCCCGCCATCGCGCTCTGGATACGCTCCGCCTGAAGAGCGAGCGCCAGCGCCGGCGCGAAGATCAAACCGAGGAATTGCCTCCGGTTGTCGCTGCGCCGCCCGAATTCGAAAAACAGCTCGACGAAAAACGATTCGCCGAAAAAGTTCGCACGCTGATGAGCTTTCTGAATCCTCAGCAGCGAAGGGCGATCGAGTTGGCTTATTTTGAAGGTCTTAGCCATTCGGAAATCGCTGCTGCGCTCAAAGAGCCGCTTGGCACGGTGAAGAGCTGGATTCGCAACGGTTTGCTGCGGTTGAAGGAAGGATTGCAGGCAACGACGTGACCAACTGCGACCAATTCCGGGAAATGTATGAAAGCTACGCGCTGGGCGCGTTGGATGCCGCCGAACGCGCGTCGTTCGAAGCCCATCTCGCTGGCGGATGCGCCGATTGCGCCAAGGCGCTTGAGGAAGCGCGCTGGGTTGTCAGCCAACTTGCTTACCTTGCGCCAGAAGCCGCGCCTTCAGACATGCTCAAGGGCCGCTTGATGAAGACTGTGCGCACCGAGGCCGCCGTAGCGAGACGGCCAGCACCTGAAAAGAGCGGCGCACCTTCATTACTCCGCGTTACCTTCTGGATGTGGGTCGGCGCGGCCGCCCTGCTGCTCTTATCTGTATACTCCAGATATAAGATGGCGGAATCGAAGGCCGAAATCGAGGTTTTGAAGCTCCAGACTCGGGAAATGCAAAAAGAGCGCGACCAAGTTGAACTAGAACTGCGCGAAGCCAAGCGTGAAGCGATGATTCTTACAGATCCTGCTTCTGTGAAGGTGGCCCTCGCCGCGAGTAAACCGCAAATGCCTCAACTCGAAGCCATGTGGCACTCACAAATGGGACTTGTTTTGACGGGCCAACGCGTTCCCATGCCTGCCGGCAACCGCGTTTTGCAATTGTGGCTGATTCCCAAAGCGCCGGGCAGCAAGCCGATGCCTTCCATGACGATGCGGCCTGACGCGGACGGAAAGCTTATGTTGCTAGTTGCCAATCCACCTGGAGTGATGGCCGATACAAAGGCGCTTGCCATCACCGAAGAACCTGAGGGTGGCAGCGCCCAGCCGACCACAACGCCCGCCTGGGTTGGTGGCCTCAGCTAGTTGACCTACCTCTTCCCATATCGCAGCGCTAACCGAACCTCACGTCGCTCGCCAGCTTCTTCGAACCGTTGCCTCTCCTCTTCCGTCTTCACAATCAGCGGCGGCACAGGTTTCGGTTTTCGCGAATGCTGATCAATCGCTACAAACGTCACATACGCCGTGGTCGTGTGCTTCTTCTCCCCTGTCAGAACATTTTCCGAATACACTTCGACGCCCACTTCGAGCGACGTATGAAAAACCCGGTTGACTTGTGACTTCAAAATGACAATTTCCCCCAAGCTCACTGGGTTCCGGAAATCGATGTAGTCCACCGAGGCCGTCACGACATAGCTGCCCGAATGCCGGTGCGCGGCCATCGCCGCTGCCATGTCCACGAGATGCATCACGTGCCCCCCCAGCAGTTTTCCCAGAGGATTCGTCTGCGCCGGCAATACGATTTCTGTCATCTCCGAGCGCGAAGCGCTTACTGGCTTCCCTTCCAGGTCCGCTCCACCGCGTTCGTTCCCGATATTCTTCCGACGCATGCAGACCCCTTCACAAACCGTGTTTGGCTACTTTTCTGAGCACTCGTATAATACGAGACGTTCCAATCTCCGAACAAATAAATGAGCGAACAACCGCCTTCGCAAAATAAAACCCGCCGCCAAATGCTTGAAGACATTGTTGCCCAAAAACCAGACGATGCCTTCTCTCGCTACGGCTTAGCCCTTGAATGTATGAACACCGGCGACTCCGCTGCTGCAGACCAGCACTTTCGCGCGCTTCTTGAGGCGAACGCCGGCTACATTCCGGGTTGTCAAATGTATGGCCAGTTCCTGGTTCGCGAACACCGCATCGTCGAAGCCCGCAGGGTCCTTGCTGCCGGCATTGCTGCGGCCGACAAAGCCGGCAATTCACACGCGCGCTCCGAAATGGAAGCCCTCTTGAACGATCTCGCTTAACTTGGGTTGAATCAGTCTTCCAACGTCGGCATGGTTCTCAGCACTTCAGCCGCCCTTGGGCGGTTGCGAACTGGTTCGTCTTTGCGGATTTTGCCGTCGCGAAAGATCAACACGCGCCTCGCGAACTGCGCGATGTCGTGTTCGTGCGTCACCATTACAACTGTCAGGCCTTTATCATTCAGATCCTGAAACACTTCCATGATCTCGACCGAGGTGCGGCTGTCCAGGTTTCCCGTCGGCTCGTCCGCCAGGAGAATAGACGGCCGGTTCACCAGCGCCCGCGCGACTGCAACGCGCTGCTGCTGCCCGCCCGACATTTGCGAGGGAAAATGCTCGGCTCGGTCAGCCAGACCAACCATTGCCAGCGCCTCCGAGGCCCTGGTATGCCGCTCTTCGTTGCTCACTTTGGAATACAGCGTTGGCAGTTCGACATTTTCCAGAGCTGTAGTGCGCGCCAGAAGATTGAATCCCTGGAAAACAAATCCAATTTTCTGATTGCGAATGAGCGCGAGCGCTCTCTTATCATGCTGCGAAACGTCGACGCCCTCCAACAAATAACGCCCGGAGCTGGGGCGGTCCAGGCAGCCCAGAATATTCATGAAAGTGGATTTGCCGCTGCCGCTTGCGCCCATCACCGCCACAAACTCGCCACGCAGCACTTCTACGCTCACCCCGCGCAGGGCATGCACACGCGTTTCTCCCAACTCGTAGTATTTGTGGATGCCTTCCGCGCGAATCACCGCGGTTTCCGCCGCAGTCATCGGCGGTATTGCGGATTGGTTGATGGCCGGCATGGATTCGAGTGTAGACATCGTTCAAATTTCCCGCGCAACGAAACCCTAGCGCGGGCCTCCCGGCCCTCCCGGAGCCGAGGACTTCGGCAGCACCGTCCGAACTACCAATTCATCTCCTTCCTTCAGGTCGCCGTGAAGGACAGAAGTTACCTCCGTGTAAGCATGGTCGGTGATGCCCAGCGCCACTTTCACCGGCTCCATAGAATTATCGCGATGGAGTTTCCAGACAACGGCGCTGTCGGAGCGTGGCGTACGTGGCTGAATTGCGCTTGGCCCGGCGGCTGCGGGCTTTTCCGCAGCAGCGACTTCGTTGCTTCCCAGTCTTCGCTCGCCGCCTTCGATGCCATACTGCTTGTAGAGCGCGAGAATCTCCTCTTGGGGCATGGGCGGCTTGTAGCGCAACGCCGTGTTGGGAAGCTTTATCACGTTTTGCACCGTGGCCACAGGAATGGTCACGTAGGCGGTCATGCCCGGAAACAGTTTCAACTCCGGATTGTCGAAATCTATGATGGTGTCGTAGGTCACCACGTTCTGGATGGTGGTCGCGTTCATGCGCACCTGGCTCACGACCCCGTGGAACGTATCTTTGGGAAACGCATCCACTTTGAACGTCACCTGCTTTCCCACCTTGATGTTGCCTACGTCCGATTCATCTGTCTTGGCATAGACCTGCATCTTCTTCAGGTCTTGCGCGATGGTGAAAATCGTGGGCGCCTGCAGTGATGCAGCAACGGTCTGCCCCACGTCCACGTTGCGCGCAACTACCGTGCCATCAATCGGGGATTTGATCACGGTATAGTTCAAATTCGTTTGCGCTATTTCGACCGCTGCCTTCTTTTGGTTCTCTTGTGCTTCAGCCTGCGATACGGTGGCATCCGCGCCACCTACCGCTGCCTTCGCCGAATCATAATTGGCTTTGGCAACGTCGAGCTGCTGCTGGCTCATGATTCCATCTTTTGTCAAACCCAAGGTCCGATCGTAATCGGCTTTGGCTTGCACAAATGCCGCTTTCGTTTTTTCCAGATTGGCTTTCGCCGCCTGGAGGTTGGCCTTGGCGTTTTCGTAGTCGGCGGTTGCCTGAAGCAGCGCTCCTTGCAGAAGTGCGGGATCAATCAACGCAACTACCTGGCCCTTGTGGACCTGGGAATTGAAATCCACATAGAGTTTCGCGATGACACCGGATACCTGGGAGCCGACTTGCACGGTAATCACCGCGTTGATCATTCCTGTGGCTTCCACCACATCGCGGATTTCGCCGCGCTCTACTTTGGCCGTGAAGTTCTGCGGCTGGCCGTTGCGGCTCAGTACAATCGTGGCAATCACGATTATTGCCACTGCGATTCCGGCAAGAATCAGCCATTTGGTTCTTATTTTCATCTCAAGTCCAATCGCTTAGCGGCCGGACGCATCATTCGTATCGCAGCGCTTCGATGGGATCCAGGTGAGAGGCCTTTTGCGCCGGGTAATATCCGAAAAACACGCCCACGGCGACCGAGAACAAAGCCGCAACCATCACTGCCTCAAGGGACATCTGCATCTCCCATTTCAGCGTCTGGCCCACCAGGTAAGAACCAATGACTCCACCAAGAACACCGGCGGCGCCTCCCACCAGACTCAACATCACTGACTCACCTAGGAATTGCAGCTGAATCGCTTCCTCCGTCGCTCCCACCGCGACCCGCACGCCAATTTCGCGGGTGCGTTCGGTAACGGAAACGAGCATCACGTTCATGATGCCGATTCCGCCAACGATCAGCGAAATCGAGGCGATAGCAATCAGCAGCACGGTGAGCGTTTTGCTGGCCTCCAATTGCGCCTGGATGATGTCCTCGGGATTGCGAATGTTGAAATCGTCCTCTTCCTCCGGCCGAAGATGATGGCGGTCGCGAAGGATGGCTGCCGCTTCCTGCCCTGCAGGCTTCACCGCCTCCTGCGAAACTGCCGAGCACAAAATGTCGTCCAACCAGGAATTGCCGCTAATCTTCTTCATCGCGGTCGTGTAGGGCATGAGAACGGTGTCATCCTGGTCCTGGCCGGAAACAGATAGCCCTTTGGGCAGGAGTGTGCCAACGATCTTGCAGGGCATGTCCTTCACCCGCATGACTTTCCCGATCGGATCCTCCACGCCGAAAAGCTGGTCCCGCACGGTCCGCCCGATGACACATACGTCAGCGGATCGCTCGACGTCGTCCTGCGTAAAGGCCGCGCCTTGATCGATGTACCAGCGTTTAATGTCGAAGTATTCCGGCGAAACTCCGCGATAGCCCGTATACCAGTTCTGGTTCGCGTAGATGATCTGCACCGTGCCGTCGACGTTCGGAGAAACGCTCTTAATCAAAGACACTTGATTCTTAATCGCCACAGCATCGCCCATGACCAGCGTCTTCGTGCCGTGCGTGCCGGTGCGTCTGCCATTTACGGCTCGGCCGCCTGCCTCAATCCACACAAAATTGTCGCCAAGATTGTTGAGTTGCTGCTCCACGCGAGCCTGCCCGGCTTTTCCGATGGCTACGACGCAAATCACGGCGGCGATCCCGATCATGATGCCCAGGACCGTGAGCACACTCCGCAGCTTGTTTCGCAACAGCGCAACGAGCGCCGAACGCAGCAGCCCTGCGTAATTCACTTCCCCTCCGAATATTGCGGCGACAGTATTCTCAGCCCTGCCAGATAAATGGAGGATAAATCAGCGGCTTGAGAAACCGCCTTAACGACCATCTTTTCATGAACAAGCCACCATTACCAGTATTCGCGCTAACCGGAGGGAACGCGGCCCGTCCTTTACGTGCGAGAGGTGCTGTTGTGTCCAAGACAAGGCTAGTCACAATCATTGTCACGCTGGGCGCACTCTTCCGTTCTAATACCATCCAGGCACAACAAAAACCGGAGATGCGCGAGATGGATCGCGTGCGGCTGGCGGAAGCTTTTCGGCTGGGCGAGGCGGCACAAGAGCAGATCTGGCCAGGATGGAGCAACGCACCCTTCTGCGTGCTCTTGGTTACCCCTGACTGGGAGTTTTTGGTGCGTCATCCCAGCCCAGGCAGGGGTTTTCTGAAGTCGGGATACGACAATCTTCTAATGAGCGATGTGTACTACCGCAAGCGGATATTTCCGACACGCCTGCAAGCCACGTTTCCCGCGGTGGGAGGAATCTCAACGATTGTCGTCGGGCAACCCGAAGAAACCGAAAGCAAAACCTCCACCCGATGGGTAGTGGTGCTCTTGCACGAGCATTTTCATCAAATGCAGGATTCCTATCCGGGAATCAATGCGGAGATGGACAGTCTGAAGCTGTCGCGGGGAGACCAAAGCGGGGGATGGATGTTGAATTTTCCCTTTCCCTATAAGAAATCCGAGTTGGACAACCGGTTTGGGGAACTTGCACAAAAGCTGCGAGAGGCGATCGAAGCGCAGGGACAGAAAGACTTCACCGCTCAGATTAAAGAATATATTGATGCGCTGAAGCGCGTGGAAGGAGAGCTTGATAAAGACTACCTCAAGTACATGTCCTTTCAGAACTGGAAGGAAGGCGTGGCGCGCTACACTGAATTGCGCGTGGCTCAATGGGCGGAGAAGAACTACGAACCTTCAGAGGCGTTCCAGAAGCTGCCGGACTATAGTCCGTTTCGGGACGACGCCGCGGCCATGAAGGCGCGCATCCTGAAGGAGCTTGGGGAATTGGATTTAGCCAAGTCAGAGCGAGTATCCTTTTATCCGCTGGGTGCAGGAGAAGCCATCCTGCTCGACTTGCTAAAGCCCGGCTGGCAGAAAAGGTATTGGGCGGAGAAGTTCAACCTAGAAAAGTTTCTGCAATAGCTGCTTGCAACCGTCAGCATCGCAAACGATCGCCGCCAGCCGAATACCGTCTTCTCCCGCTAAATGGCGCAATTCATCCCTTCGACTCAAGTGTTACACCTCATAGGTCCGCCTGTCTGAAGGCATAGCCAGCGCTCCGGTAACTGACCTGCTTGCTGGGCTCTGGTATCATTTGTTATGGGCATCATGCGGCCAGAGCGCATTCCGCTTTTTCCATTGAACGTCGTTCTCCTGCCCGGCGCTTCCCTTCCTCTGCATATTTTTGAACCTCGCTACAAAGACATGGTGAAAACCTGTCTTGAAGAGAAGATGGAATTTGGGATGTTGTTGGCGCTGCCGAAGGGCCTGGCAAAAGTCGGATGCACGGCAGAAATCCTGGAGGTGGTAAAGCGCTACCCCGACGGGCGCATGGACATTCTTACAGTTGGCCGCGCCCCGTTCCGCGTTGTGGAATTGTTCCAGGAGAATCCCCTACTCGAAGGACACGTGGATTACCTGGAGGACCGCGGGGCTGCAGGAAGTCCCGTGGTGCAGCGGCAGCTTGTCGAGCTCTACGAAGCCTGCCATACGCTGCTCTTCGAGGATTATCCCAAGAATCTTGAGGGCGCGTCTGTGGACGAACTCTCCTACATCGTCGCGAGCACGCTGCCCATGGACCTGTTGTGGAAACAGCAAATCCTGGAATTGCGCTCCGAAGAAGACCGCCAGGAGCGCCTGGTGGGATATCTTCGGGAGTGGGCGCCGCATCTACAGAACAAGAAGGTGATGAGGCAGCGCGCAGGAGGCAATGGGCAAGGATTGAATTAAACTTTTGCGCGGCCCACCCGGAAACGCGTCGTGTGGACCGCAGAACGGGACCCAATGACGGCTAATACATCTTCGCAATCCTCAGGACCGCCCCGGCCCCGCACGCTGGGCGAGCTCAAACGAATTCCCGACTTCGATCCTCGCGGCGCTTCGCGCTCGGTGAAAGATGAAATCCGCCGCAATTTGCTGCGCGGCTTGGAAAAGGGCGAGACCCTCTTCCCTGGCATACATGGCTACGAAGACACGGTAATTCCGCAAATCGTCAATGCGCTGTTGTCCCGGCACAATTTCATTCTTCTCGGTTTGCGCGGACAGGCCAAGAGCCGGATCCTGCGTGGCCTGATCAATTTGCTCGATGCGGAAATGCCTGTCGTCGCGGGCTGCGAAATTAACGATGATCCGTTCAAGCCGATCTGCCGTGCGTGCCGCGAAACAATCGCCGCGGAAGGTGACAGTACTCCCCTAGCCTGGATGCCCCGCGAACATCGCTTCGTCGAAAAGCTCGCGACGCCCGATGTGACTATGGCGGACATCCTTGGCGACGTTGACCCCATCCGCGCAGCC
>Ga0126383_10001303_pt1 | contig 15407 bp, 11 predicted proteins | sample PanSoiMetPlot_35_FD_96882 | JGI IMG/M metagenome (GOLD analysis project Ga0126383, IMG submission 96882) | Tropical forest soil microbial communities from Panama - MetaG Plot_35 | ecosystem: Environmental > Terrestrial > Soil > Tropical forest > Bulk soil | place: Panama | collected 2016-02-17
CGTCGGACAGGCGCAGGACATCGCCAGCGGCGTCGCCGCGAGCCCGCTGCTCGGCCGCATCGCCCAGCTGCACATCCGGGGCGTGGCGATCGGGCCGCAGCTCGCCGATCTCGGCGGCAAAGTGGTGTCGTGGATCGGCAGCTCCGCTTTCGGACTCATCGGCACCGCCACGCGGCTGGTGCTGAACCTCGTGATCTCCCTCTTCGGCCTCTACTATCTGCTGCTGCGCCCGGGCGAGGTGTGGGACTCGGTACGCCCCTACATCCCCTTCTCCGGCAAGAACACCGACGAGCTGCGGCTGCGGTTTCGCAACGTCACGATCTCGACCGTCGTCGGCACCGGACTCGTCGCGGCGATCCAGGGCGTCGCCGTGGGGCTCGGGTTCGCCGTCACCGGTCTCTCCAACGCCGTGTTCTGGGGCGTGGTGACGATGGTGTTCGCGATCCTGCCGGTGGTGGGCAGCGGCCTCGTGTGGGGACCGGGCGCGATCGCGCTGGCGATCAGCGGCCACTGGGGCTGGGGCGTGGGGCTCGCGATCTGGGGAATCGCCGTGGTCGGCAACGTCGACTACATCGTGCGGCCGATCATCTTCCGCAAATGGGCGAACATTCACCCGCTCGTCACACTGGTGGGCGCGCTGGCGGGGGTGCCGTACTTCGGATTGCTGGGGCTCCTTATCGGACCCCTGGCACTGTCCTACTTTTTTGAGTTGATACGGATGTACAGAGAAGAGTACTTAACACAAGAAAAGGCATAGACTAGACGCGATAGACGCACCGGGGAGAATAGTTTGGCGAGAACAGGGAAACCCATTCTCTACCATCTGTTCTCCCCTGTGCGTCTAATGCGTCTAGCAGTGATTGTTCCTGCTTTTGATGCCGCCGTTCCCGTCCCTCCCACTTTCAGATGTCCGCTATTGGGCGCGATATCCGTCGGCTCTCGTAGTGTCCCCACAATGATCGCCGCATTGAGAAATCCGTCGTCGCCGCCCAGCGCGCTGCGCGGGATGCGCCCCGAGATCCGCTTCCCCGAAAACGCGGGGCGGAACGAGTAGACCGTAGCGTACGTGGAGTCGCTCGGATTGTAGCGCAGCACGGGGACGAGCGAGTCCGGGGTGTAATCGAACAGATCGACGACGTAGTCCACGCCCATCCCGGACGACCCTGGGCCGAACACGTCCACGTACGACGTCGTCCCGGTGGTGGCGCTCTGGTCAGTGTCGAAGTCGATCTCTCCGTACACCGCGTCCGAATCCCCCGACACCGGCGACAGCGCATTGGACGTGAGGTCGATCGCGAAGTCGATGCCGCCGGTGTCGCGCGTGAGGGTGAGGGCGGTGAGATCCCATTGAACGGCGAGAGAGCCGTAGGTATCGCCGGAGGGATCAGTCGTCGTTACGGTGAGGGGAGACGTCCCGGGACCAGTCGAATCACTGCCGCACGCGGCGAGTAGAGTGATCAGAACAAGCATCGTGTACGTACGCATCACTCGGCACCTCATCAGCCAATGGACGGCAGAACAACCAATACTAGACGCATAGACGCACAGGGGAAAACAGCGGTCGGTGAATGGGTATACCTGTTCTCTGAAAGCTGTTCACCCCTGTGCGTCTATGCGTCTAGTAGTGAAGGTCCTACTCCTCCAATACCAGTACACAGGCACCCCGAGCAGGATGAGTCCTGTCCCGATCAGCGCATTTCCCGGATTCGCCCCCACCGAGCTTGCCACCACATAAGCAGCCGCGGCCACGAAGAACCCCGGCACCCACTTGCCCCCCGGCGCGCGAAATGGCGGGGGTTCGCCGCCGCGCGAGCGGTAGATGAACAGCCCGACCACCGTCAGGCCGAAGAAGATCCAGTCGCCGAACGCGACGTAATCCACCAGCGCCGTGAAGCTCTTGTTCAACGTCAGGATGATCGACCACACACTCTGCAAGAGAATCGCGGCAGTCGGGGTGCGATACACGGGGTGCAGCGCGGCGAGCCGGGGGAAGAACACGCCGTCCGCCGCCATCGCCTGGAACACGCGCGGCGTGACGAGGATCACGAGGTTCAAGAAACCGAAGGTCGACGCCGTGATGCCGGCCGAGATGATCGTCGCACCCGCGGGGCCGAGCAGCCCGCGCATCACGTCGGCGGCGGGCGCCGTGCTCCGCGCCAGACCCGTGGGGCCGAGGACGCGGAGATATGCGATGTTCGCGAGCAGGTACACCGCGACCACACCGACCACCCCGAGGACGAGGGCGCGCGGCAGATTGCGCTCCGGCGCGATGATCTCTTCGGCGATGAAGTTGGTCTGCTGCCAGCCGCCGTAGGTAAAGAGAATGGGGACGAGAGCGGCGCCGAGGGTCACCACCACACCGCCCCATCCCACAGAGACGGTAGGAGACGGTAGGGGATGGTAGGGGACGGTCAGGGTCAGTCCTACGGCGATCAGGGCAGCCAGCGCCGTGAGCTTCAGAATCGTGAAGATATTTTGGGTGACGGCGGCGGGCTTTACCCCGATATAGTTGATGCCGGCGAGGAGGACGATCGCGGCGACGGCGACGGGAACTGTCAGGGTTTCGGGGAGACCGGTCAGCGCGAGGAAGTATCCGGCGAACGTTGTCGCCACGGCGGCGATCGCCCCTGAACCAATCACGAACAACAGCGCCCAGCCGTAGAGGAACGCGGGCAAGGACCCTAACGTTTCTCTCAGGTAGACGTAGCCGCCACCGGCTTTGGGCCGGCGGCTGCCGAGCTCCCCGTAGCAGAACGCCCCGGCGAGCGCGACCAACCCGCCGAGCACCCACGCCGCAAGAAACAGGGGCGCGGTCCCTACCCGTTCGGCGACCGATGCCGGCGTCCGAAAGATGCCGCCACCGATGATGCCGCCGATGACGGCCATCGTGGCGGAAAAGAGACCGAGGCGCCGCGCGTAGGTAGTCAAATGAAGCCGTTAAGGTCATGATTCAGTGAGGGCCGTCAAGGGCCCCGGCCGGGGAACTTTCGAACCGAAGCGGCACTCCGTGGTATCAGGTGGGGGCAATCGCCACTCTCCACAGCGGCGCACAACGAGGTGAACACAGTGAACGCAGGCCGGATGGTGATGGTGGCCACCGCCCTGGGGTTGTCGATCCCAGCGGTGAGCCGGGCGCAGGGGTTCGGGCGCAACAAGGTGCAGTACGAGACACTGCAGTTCCAGGTCCTCAACACCGAGCATTTCAAGGTCTTCTTCTATCCTGAAGAGCGCGAGGCCGCGACGCAGGCGGCGCGCATGGCGGAGCGCTGGTACGCGCGCTTCACCTCCCTGCTCGGGCACCAGCTGCGCGGCTCGCAGCCGCTCGTGTTGTACGCCAGCCACCCCCACTTCGAGCAGACCAACGTGGTGCAGGGCGATCTCGACGAGAGCACCGGCGGCGTCACCGAGGCGTTGAAGCGCCGCATCGTCCTGCCGCTCGCCGGCCCGCTCTCCGAGACCGATCACGTCATCGGCCACGAGCTGGTCCACGCCTTCCAATACGACATCACGGGCACCGGACGCTCGGGGGCGCTCCCTACGGCGACACGCCTGCCGCTGTGGTTCATCGAAGGCATGGCGGAGTACCTGTCGCTCGGCCCGGTCGACCCCAACACGGCGATGTGGCTGCGCGACGCGGTGGAGCGCGACAAGATCCCGTCGATCCGGCAGCTCGACGATCCGCGCTACTTCCCGTATCGCTGGGGACAAGCCTTCTGGGCGTATCTCACGAGCCGCTACGGCGAAGCGGTGGTGCCGATGCTGCTCAAGTCCGCCGGGCGGAGCGGCAATACGACGCTCGAGCTCGAGAAGCTCTCCGGGGAGCGGATCGACTCGCTGTCGCATGACTGGCAGGACGCCGTGCGGTCCGCGTACAAGCCGCTCCAGGCGACTACCGCGGCACCCACGACCTTTGGCCAGCCGGTGGCGTCCGAGCACGCTCGCGCCCAGCTCAACGTCGCGCCGGCGCTCAGCCCCGACGGCAGCCGCATCGCCTTCTTCTCGGAGCGCGGCCTGTTCTCGATCGACCTGTTCCTCGCCGACGTGGCGACCGGCAAGGTCGAGCGCACCCTCACCAACACCGCGCTCGATCCTCACTACGAGAGCGTCGGCTTCATCAGCTCGGCGGGCGCCTGGGACATGACCGGCAACCGCTTCGCGTTCGGTGTGGTGGAAAAGGGGCGGCCGGTGCTGTCGATCCTCGACGTGAAGGCCGGCAAGACCGAAAAGGAGATTCGCTTTCCCAATCTGGGGCAGATCTTCAGCACTACCTGGTCGCCCGACGGCAAGACCGTCGCCTTCTCGGCGCAGGTCGGCGGGTGGATCGATCTCTTCCTTTATGATGTTGCGACGGGCGCGCAGCGCCGGCTCACGAACGATCTCTATGCCGATCTGCAGCCGGTCTGGTCGCCCGACGGCCGCTCGCTCGCCTTCGTCACCGACCGCTTCGACACCGACACCGCGCAGTTGAAGGCGGGCACCTATCAGCTGGCGTTGCTCGATCTCTCGACGGGCAACATCCGGCGGCTTCCGGCGTTCCAGGGGGCGAAACACATCAACCCGCAGTGGAGCGCCGACGGCAAGAGTCTCTACTTCGTGTCGGACCGCGGCGGCGTCGACAACGTCTACCGCATCGACGTCGCATCGGAGAGCGTGACGCAGGTGACGAACCTGTTCGTCGGCGCGAGCGGCATTACGTCGCTGAGTCCCGTCATCTCCGTCGCCCAGCGCACCGGCGAGCTGGTCTTCACCGCCTACGATTCGAGCAGCTACAAGCTGTACGCGATCAAGGATCCCGCGGTGCTGGCGGGCAAGCCGGTCGCCGCGCTCTCCGGTTCCGGTGCCGACGTGTTGCCTCTGACCACCCGGCAGCCGGACACGTTGCAGGCGAAGCTCGCCGACGCGCGCACCGGGCTGCCCGTGATGAGCGACACCCGGGTCACCCCATACCGCCCCGGCCTGTCGCTCGACTACGTGTCGCAGCCCTACCTCGCGGTGGGGACCAGCACCTTCGGTACGTTCGTCGCGGGCGGCGCCACCCTCGTGTGGAGCGACATGCTGAGCGACCACACGCTCATCACCGGCCTGCAGATGCAGGGCTCCTTCCCCAGGGACGTCGGGGCGATCGTCGCCTACACGAACCAGCGCCGCCGTTTCAATTGGGGTGTAGCGGCACAGCAGGTTCCCTATATCACGGGCGGATTCTTTGCGGGGTTCACCGGCGGCGGGACGGTCTACTATGAACGAGCCGAGCTGGTTCGCCAGATCGAGCGCTCGGGGGTCAGCTTTGCCAGTTACCCGTTGAGCCGCGTGCAGCGCGTGGAGTTTTCGGCCGGCTACGAAAACATCTCCTTCAATACGCAGATCCAGACAATCTACTTCGACGCAGCCAGCGGGGCGTTCCTGGCGAAGACCGACTCGACGGTTCCGTCCCACAACGCCTTGAATCTGGGCATTGCGTCGGCGGCGCTGGTGTACGACAACTCCTTCTTCGGAGCGACGAGCCCGATTCTCGGCAGCCGCTACCGCATCGAAGCCGACCCCTGGATCGGGTCGCTGCGGATGGTGAGCGTGACCGCCGACTACCGCAAGTACATCATGCCGGTGCGCCGGCTGACGCTGGCCGCGCGCGTCGCGCACGCCGGCCGCTACGGGCCCGACGCCGAGAACTCGGTGCTGTTTCCGCTGTTCCTCGGCTACCAGCAGCTGGTCCGCGGGTACGACTACAACTCGTTCAGCGCGGCGGAGTGCCCGTCGACGGGAACGAGCTGCCCCGCGTTCGACCGCCTGTTCGGCAGCCGGCTGCTGCTCGGCAACGTGGAGGCCCGCTTCCCGCTGCTCGGCGTGCTCGGCCTGGGGAGCGGCTATTACGGCGCCATGCCGATCGAAGCCGGATGGTTCGCGGATGCCGGTGTGGCCTGGACCGGCGACCAGGCAAACTCGCTCGCCCACCGGCAGGCGGTGACGAGTACCGGGTTGGTGCTGCGCATGAACCTCTTCGGCTTCGCGGTCGTCGAGGCGAATTACGTAAAGCCGTTCCAGCGGCCGGTGAAGGGCTGGTACTGGCAACTGACTCTGACGCCGGGCTTCTGACTACTACTGCGTGAGTGGTGAGCAGTGAGCGGTGATGGCGGTGCAGTTACCGCTTACCGCTCACCGCTTACCGCTCACGCCCTTCTTGGCCTCACCGGTCCTCGCATCGATCTGCCGCACCCCCCGCAGCGTTACGATGCGGAAATGGATCCGCTCGATCCGCGACCAGTAGCGGTCCAGCGTCGCTGAGTCGAGGGTGATGGCGCGGTCTCGCACGACCCCGTCGGGAGGAGGCACGAGCGTCGCCAGACGGTCGTAGACCACGCCGCGCTCCGGGGCGTCGACGCGCGACAGGAGATGCCACAGCGAGATCGCGTCTTCCGAGCGCGCCGCGGCGAGTGCCGCCTGCGCCGCGGGGGAGCCGCCCGAGGCGAATGCGAACGAATCGAGCGCCGCCACCAGCGCCGCCGGCGCGTCGGACACATAGGGAACACCCGGCGGACGCCCACCTCTCGTTTCCGCGTAGGCGTCCACGGGCACGACGGAGCGCACACCACTCCAGGCGAACTCGACGTACCCACCCGTGACGTGCAGCTGGCCGCGCCCGCTCGAGTCGGTCTCGAGGACGTACTCGCACCCCAGATCGACCGCCGTGCCCACGGGCGTGTCGACGAAGAAGAGCCGCGGCGGGGCATCGACCTGGGCGTGGATACCGCCGTACGCCAGCGCCAGACGATGATCGGTCGCCTGGGCGCGCACCAGCCGCACCCGCGTACCGGGCTGCACATCGACGTGACCGATGCGCCCGACGGCGATCGTGGCGCGGGACGAATCGTCGGTTTCGAGCACCTGACCGACGCGCATCGTACCTGATCCCCCGAGCGGGGCGTCGTTCACCCGTGGCGCGCCAGCCACACGCTGCACTGCCCACGTCTCACCGCGCGGCCGGAGCAACAGAATGGCTGCGACGCCGGCCGCCAGAGCGAGCGGGATCCAGATCACTCGCCGGTCCCACCCCCGTCCCCTGCCGCCCGCTCCCGTCTTCGTCCGCCTGATTCTCTCCCGGATTCCCGGCCAGAGATCTTGCGGCGGCTCGATGCTCCGCGGCAGCTGCCGCGCGGCGTCCTGCAGCTCTTTCTCGTTCATCGCTCCAACCGCTCCCGCAGGAGACGGCGCGCCCGGAACAACTGCGCCTTCGACGTCCCGACCGCGACGCCCGTCATCCTGGCGATGTCCTCGTGGCTATAGCCTTCCACGTCGTACAGCACGAACACCTCCCGCGCCCCCTCGGGCAGCGTCGCGATGGCGCGCTCGAGGTCGATTCCCAGACCCGCCGTGGCGTCCCTGGTATGACGCTCGTGCAGGTCCGGCTCCGCTACCGGAACCACCCGCTCCTCGCGCCGCCGGTCCCCGCGGTTCGCCATCCAGACGACGTTCACCGCGAGACGGTACAGCCAGGACCCGAATGCGCTCTCGCCGCGGAACGTCGCGAGCTTCTCCCAGCAGCGCACGAACACGTCCTGCGTCAGGTCCGCGGCTCTGCCGCGGTCGCCGCTCAAGCGGAGGCACAACGCGTGCACCCGCCCCGCATGCTCGCGATACAGGGACTCGAAAGCCGCTTCGTCACCCGCGCGCGCGCGGACGACGCGCTCGTCTAGAACCACAGCGCTGGTGGGTGACGACACAGGGATAAGATGCCGTCCGGTGGACGTGAGGTTTGAGCCATTAGGGAGACGCTAAGCCGCCGAGCCGCCGGGAGGACGCCGAGGGACAAGGTGTTAGGCCAGTCCTCACTCCTTGAGCCCTAGGCGTCCACTCAGCGGCTCGGCGGCTCGGCGTCTGCCTGGGCGGCTAGGCGCCTAATGCCCCGTGGAATCCGCCACAGGCCGGATCAGCAGTCCGGTGGTCGAGACTCTGACTTCGTATTTCGCTGGTCGAGCGACTGTGATGAACGTTCCCGAGCCGTATGTCGCGTCCACCAGCGGCGCCAGCACCGTGGGATGGCGGTGGACGAAGCCGAAGACGTTCACGAAATGGTCCTGGCCCAGCGGGAACACGGTGTGCGGCCGGCGCCGCTCGTCGGGCACTTCGTTGTAGCGACCGCCGACGCGGTCCAGCTCGTACGCCGTCTGGAGGCCGAGGATGTTGACGATCGGCTTCCACTTGAGGATGCGGGCGTCGACGTAGAGGGCATCGCCGAGGAGGTCGAATTGCCCGACACGTCCATCGGGCATCGTCACCGTCGCGCGGAAGTGCCGCGGGCCCACCGGCTCGGTCTGAACGACCGCCGCGACCTCTTCGGCGGTGAGGGCCCGATAGCCGTGAACGCCGATGGTGACGGCGGCGAACAGCGCCGCGAGCGCCAGACAGAGCAGCGCCGACAACACGCTCACGAGACTGTGGAGCAGCCGGCGGCGCTTCCCCGCCCAGACGGCCAGGGCCACGAGCGCGGCGCCTACAGCCGCGGTTACGAGGGAGACACCGGTGAGCACCGACATGGCGAGTACAAGCTACCAAACACCGGGCCCCCTCCGCATCCAGTACGGAGAGGGCCCGCGCTTCGTCCTGCCAGGCCGCTACCGCTAGACCTGGGTTTCCTGTCGTGCGGGGGGTCGGACGCTTTGGCGCCGGTCGGATACGAGGCGGCGATCGAGACCGGAACGCCGGTCCAGCATCATACGGCGATCGATTCCGCTGCGGCGCTCCACAGCGACCTCGATCGCTTGCTGGCGGCGCTCGGCGCTCTCACGCCGTTCAATACGTCGTCGCTCACCGCTGCTGCGTCGACCCGATCCCATTGCCAAAGGCTCCGAACGAACAGGGAAACGAATGCCCCACGCGGGGCTGCATCGCTTCAGCGCAAGAGCTATGCCTTATTGTGACAACATGGAACCAAGCGTAGCTCGCTACGGGCCAATGACTTACGCACGCGTGTCATGCATCACAATGTTGCATCCCCATGGCCAGCCTGCTACGGTGTGCCGAAGCTAAGCAATGTCGCAGCACTGCAACACGACATTTATCCCGCGTGTATGTACCGCCACTGAGCAACCCTCTACGAGGCATGACAATTGCCACCCACCCCACCATCCATGACAAGTGCTGCGGCGCAAACCGCCGCCGCCCTCCGTCCCGGGGCGCCGTCAGGAATTGCCGGGGTCGAGATATATCCTCTCGACGCCCCCGCCGCGAGCCGCATCCTCTCCCCTGAGGCGCTGGCTTTCGTCGCACAGCTGGCCCGCACGTTCGAGGATCGCCGCCGCGAGCTGCTCGCGGCCCGCGTCGCGCGGCAGCAGCGCCTGCTCGACGGCGAGCGCCCCGACTTTCTCCCCGAAACGCGCACCATCCGGGAATCCGACTGGATCGTAGCACCGATCCCCGAGGACCTGATGGACCGGAGGGTGGAGATCACCGGGCCCGTCGACCGCAAGATGATCATCAACGCCCTCAATTCGGGGGCGCGCGTGTTCATGGCCGATTTCGAGGATTCGCACTCGCCTACCTGGGCGGGGACGATCGACGGTCAGATGAACCTGTATGACGCCGTCCGCGACTCGATCACCTACGATAGTCCCGAAGGAAAGCACTACACCGTGCGACCGGGCGCCGCGACGCTGATGGTGCGGCCGCGCGGCTGGCACCTCGTCGAGAAGCACATGCAGGTGGACGGCCGCCCCGTCTCCGCGTCGCTGTTCGACTTCGGGCTCTGCTTCTTCCACAACGCCCTGGCACTGTGTCGCAAAGGGTCGGGGCCCTACTTCTATCTCCCCAAGATGGAGAGCCATCTCGAGGCGCGGCTGTGGAACGACGTGTTCATCACCGCCCAGGACGCGCTGGGCCTTCCCCCTGGGACGATCCGGGCGACGGCGCTGATCGAGACGATTCTCGCCGCGTTCGAGATGCACGAGATCCTGTGGGAGCTGCGCGACCACTCGGCGGGACTGAACTGCGGGCGCTGGGACTACATCTTCAGCTTCATCAAGAAATTCCGGAACGATCCGCGGTTCGTGTTGCCCGACCGGGCCGCGGTCACGATGGACAAGGCGTTCCTCAAGGCCTATGTGGATCTGCTGATTCAGACCTGCCACCGCCGGCACATTCACGCCATGGGCGGGATGGCGGCGCAGATCCCGATCAAGAACGATCCCGCCGCCAACGCCGCGGCGCTCGCCAAGGTGACGCAGGACAAGCTACGGGAGGTCAATGCCGGGCACGACGGCACCTGGGTTGCGCATCCAGGGCTGGTGCCGGTGGCCAGGGGCGTGTTCGACGCTCAGATGGCGGCTTCCCACCAACTGCAGGTGACGCGCGCGGACGTGCGCGTCACCCCCGCGGAGTTGCTCGCCGTCCCGGATGGCGAGATCACGTTCCAGGGGCTGCGCCTCAATATCGACGTGGGGATCCAGTACCTCGAGTCCTGGCTCCGGGGCGTCGGATGCGTGCCGATCTACAATCTCATGGAAGACGCCGCGACCGCCGAGATTTCGCGCACGCAGGTATGGCAGTGGCTGACACACGGCGCGAAGCTTGCGGATGGGCGCCGGGTAACTGTGGAACTGGTGCGGCACACGATGCAGGACGAGCTGGGTCAGCTGCGCGAGCGGCTGGGGTCCGCTCGGTTCGAATCCGGCAAGTTCGCGCTCGCGTCAACACTCTTCGACCAGATGATGACCGGCGCGGACTTCCCGGAGTTCCTGACCATAGTGGGGTATGACCACTTGGATTGATGGAGGGGGAGCATGAAGCAGCTGTTCGTGGAGTCGTTGACTCGGCGGTGGGTCTCGAGCCCCCGGTGGAAGGGGATCACCAGGCCCTATTCGGCCGATGACGTCTGGCGGCTCAAAGGGTCCCTCGACATCGCCTATACGCTGGCCGAAGTCGGCGCCGGCAAGCTGTGGAATCTGCTGCACGAGGAGCCGTTCATCGCCGCGCTTTCCGCCGTGACCGGGAACCAGGCGGTGCAGGAAGTCCAGGCGGGACTGAAGGCGATCTACGTCAGCGGCTGGCAGGTCGCGGCCGACGCCAATACGGCGGGCCAGATGTACCCCGATCAGAGTCTCTACCCCGCCGACTCCGTCCCCGCCCTGGTGCGACGGCTGCAGCGGGCATTGCGCCGCGCCGACGAGATCCACCACGCGCGCGGCGACGACACGATCGACTGGTACGTCCCCTTCGTGGCCGACGCCGAAGCCGGCTTCGGCGGCAATCTCAACGCCTTCGAGCTGATGAAGGCGATGATCGCCGAGGGGGTCGCCGCCGTCCACTACGAGGACCAGCTCTCCTCCGTCAAGAAGTGCGGCCATCTCGGCGGCAAGGTGCTCGTGCCGACGAGCGAGTTCATATCGAAGCTCGTGTCGGCGCGGCTCGCGGCCGACGTTTGCGGCGTGGACACGCTGCTGATCGCCCGCACCGACGCCAACAGCGCCACGCTGCTCACGAGCGACGTAGACGAGTACGACCGCGCCTTCTGCACCGGCGAGCGGACGTTCGAGGGGTTCTACTGCGTGCGGGACGGGGTCGACGCGGCGATTCACCGCGCGGTGGCCTACGCTCCCTACTGCGACCTGTTGTGGTTCGAGACGGCGAAGCCCGACCTCGCCGAGGCGCAGCGGTTCGCCGAGCAGCTCCACAGCCGCTTCCCCGGGAAACTGCTGGCGTACAACTGCTCCCCCTCATTCAACTGGCGCAAGCACCTGAATGAGGCACAGTGCGCCTCGTTTCAGAAAGACCTGGGTGCGCTGGGCTACAAGTTCCAGTTCGTCACCCTCTCCGGCTTCCACGCCCTCAACATGGCCACCTACGATCTGGCCCGGGCGTATAAGGAGCGCGGTATGGCCGCGTATGCTGACTTACAGACACAGGAGTTCACCGCGCAAGCCGCTGGCTATGAGGCAGTTAAGCATCAGGAGTTCGTGGGGGTGGGGTATTTTGACGACGTCACGCAGGTCATCGCGGGCGGCCGCTCATCTACGACGGCGTTGGCTAACTCCACTGAGCAGGCCCAGTTCCACGAAAAAAACACGACGGAAGGGCAATTGGCCCGATAATTGCTTGAGCACCGGGCAGCGGACGTAGGGGAGGGATCTCGCCGGCAAAGGCGGCGTCACCAGGCGCCGCGCCGGCCGCCGGGTACTGTGCACGGACCCGGCACCTCCCCCGGACTTCAAGGCGGTGGGACATACGAGGCGGCGGGGTGGCGTCATGACGGACCGGGAAAGCGCCTTCCCCGTTTGCCTCGATTCGCAACGCGAAAGACATAGAGGCAGCGCCGCAGCGCGCGACGCCTCATTTCGACGTGACGCGCCGGGGACTGTAAATCCCTGGCGCGTCGCGTTTTTGCCTCACCGTGACCCAGTCCCTCCCCGCCTGTGTGCCGTGCGCCACAGACTGGCACTGAGTTTGCGATAAGATTTGCCGGAGGTTAGCCGATCGTTCATGACCGCCGTCGAAATTGGAGCACTGGAGATGAGCGCCAAACACGCGGATGGCGTCTTGCGTACTGCCGAGCTGCTGCAGGAAGCGCGGCAGCACGAGCGCGCCGGTCGGATCCGCGAGGCAATCGATTGCTGCATGGCGGCAGTCGCCGAGGCAGCCTGGTGCGGCGCGTGGGCGGCGCAGGCGGTCGGCTTACGTCGCCTCGGCGTGCTGCATCACCAGCGCAACGAGCTCGCCGCCGCGCGCGAAACCTGCCGCACCTCGGTCGAAGTGGCGCTGCGCGCCGGTGAGCCGACGATCGCCGTCGAAGCGCTGCTGGCCCTCGGCAACTTCGAAGCGACTCACGGACACATCGAAGCGGCGCGGGACTGCTACCGCGAAGCGCTCGAGGCGTTGGGGGATGACCGCTCGCCGACGCGTGGACGCATCGAATACCAGATGGAACAGCTCAACAAGCAGACGCAGGCCGCCTGAACAGCTATCAGCCGTCAGCCATCCGCTTCAAATCAACGATCCCTCTCGACAACTGACGCTTTAGCTGAAAGCTGACGGCTGAAAAGCTGACAGCTGAGCGCTGTTAGAGTCGATCCGGTGGTGCCACGGCGCTCGGAACCGCCATTTGCTCCGGCTCAGGAGTAAAGTCCTCTCCCGGATTGATGAATCGATCGCGCTCGAACCGGTATTGCTTGTCGTACAGCTGCCGGTAGCGACCGCCGCGCGCCAACAGCTCCGCGTGCGTACCGCGCTCGACGATTGCGCCGTTTTCCATCACGAGGATCTGGTCCGCGCTCTGGATCGTGGAGAGCCGGTGCGCGATGACGAACGTGGTGCGGCCGCGCCGCAGCGAGCGCAGCCCGTCCTGGATGAAGCCTTCGCTTTCGGAGTCGAGACTCGACGTCGCTTCGTCGAGGATCAGGATCCGCGGATCGGCCACGATGGCCCGCGCGATCGCGACGCGCTGCCGCTCGCCCCCGGAGAGCTTCACGCCGCGCTCCCCCACTACGGTGTCGAGTCCCAGCTCGAAGCGGGACACGAACTGGTCGCAGTGCGCGATCTTCGCCGCCGCCTCGACCTCGGCGCGGGTCGCGTGGGGACGAGCGAAGCGGATGTTCTCGGCGATCGTGCCGTCGAACAGGAAGTTGTCCTGCAGCACCACGCCGAGCTGCGTGCGGAAGTCGCGCAGCGGCACGGTGGCGAGGTCGCGCCCGTCGATCAGGACCTTGCCCGACTCCGGCCGATGGAACGTCATCACCAGTCCGATGACGGTGCTCTTCCCCGCCCCTGACGAGCCGACCAGCGCCGTGGTCGAGCCCGCCGGGGCATGGAACGAGACGTGCTTCACGACGTCGACACCGGGCTTGTAGGCGAACGTGACGTCCTGGAATTCGATGTCGCCCCGGACGACGCCCAGCTTCGCACGATGCTCGTCCCCGGCATCCTCCGTGACCTGCGCGCGCAGGTCGAGGATGCGGTCGATCCCGGCGAACGCCTCAGTGATCTGCGTTCCGATCGACGCGATCTGTATCACCGGCATCGCCAGCATGCCGGTGAACAGCAGGTACATCACGAGGCCGCCGAGCGTCATCGAACCGTTGAGCACGGCGCCGCCTCCGACGAGAATCATGATCACGCCGATCGCGCCGATCACGACGCCGGAGAATGCTCCCACCCCGGAAATCCCGGTCATCGTCGCCGCAACGTTGCGAAACAGCTTGTTCACGCCCTTGGTGAAGACGAGCTGCTCGCCGCGCTCGGCGTGATAGGCCTTCACGATCCGGATGCCGCCCAGCGTTTCGGCCAGGCGCCCCGTGACATCGGCGTTGATCTTGGAGCGCTCCCGGAACAGGGGGCGCAGCTTGGTGAAGGCGTACGCCATCCCGCCTCCGAACGCCCCCAGGGCCAGGATCGAAAACGCCGTCAACCGCCAATTCAGGTAGACCAGGATCCCCAGGGCGATGACGGCGGTGATCAACCCGCCGAGCAGCTGGACGAGGCCCGTCCCCACGAGGTTGCGGATGCCTTCGGCGTCGTTCATGACCCGCGAGATCAGGACCCCGGTCTTCGTCGAGTCGTAGAAGCTCGTGGGCAGTCGCAGGACATACTCCTGAACATTGCGACGCATGTCGGTGATCGCCCGCTGAGCAGCAACGCCGAGGATCTGCGACAGCGCGAACGACGTGACCGCCTGCACCAGGGTGGCGGCCGCGACGGCCAGCGCGATCCAGACCAGCAGATCGGGCTGCTTCTGGCCGATCACCCGGTCGATGACCATCTTGGACGAGGAGGGCAGCACCAGACCCGTCAGCCGATTGACGACCAGCAGCCCGAGCCCCAGACTCAGCCGCCGGCGATGCGCCCATACCAGCTCCCGGGCCTCTTTCCAGGCCGCCGCGCTGATGCCGCGTTTTTGCTTTTTCTCTTCAGCCATACCGGATGTTAGCTTAGGGGCGGACCGTCCGTCCACACCGTGAACGCCCGAGGGGCCGTGAAACGTTCCACCGTGGTGACGCTCGCCGTGATCAGTGCGATCGCCGGGCTGGCCATTTACAGCACGACCTCGCAAGCCAGCCACCGCTGCCAGGTCTGCGTCACCTACCACGGGCGCAACAACTGCGCTACCGCGGCGGGCACGACCGAGCAGGATGCCCGGGAAGGCGCGCAGACGACGGCGTGCGGGCCGCTGGCTTCCGGAATGGATGAGTCGATCGCCTGTGGCCGGGTCCAGCCTGATTCCGTCCAGTGCCGTATCCGCTGACGGTCATGTCGGGGCCCGCATGACCGGCTTTCTGCTGCCACGGGCGTCCCTGCCGGCTCGCGTCACCCTGACGGCCGGCAAACCCCGGATGGGGACGATTTTCGTCGGGGCACGGGTGCCCCAGCACGACGGCCCGGAGACGCCCCTGGAGATGCTCAACCGACCCGAGACCTTCTTCCCGTTCCGC
>Ga0126383_10001305_pt1 | contig 15405 bp, 11 predicted proteins | sample PanSoiMetPlot_35_FD_96882 | JGI IMG/M metagenome (GOLD analysis project Ga0126383, IMG submission 96882) | Tropical forest soil microbial communities from Panama - MetaG Plot_35 | ecosystem: Environmental > Terrestrial > Soil > Tropical forest > Bulk soil | place: Panama | collected 2016-02-17
ACCACACCGGAACCCCTCTCCACTTCCACTCCTCGACGACTTCGGGATCGGCTTCTTTGACTAAGGTACGGAGCCGGCTGAGCATCTTGCCCCGCCAGTCGCCTAGCTCCTTGATTCTCGCGTCTATTAGCTGAGAAGGAGACTTGCTTTTCTGCGACCCGCTCTTCTTCATGCCGGTTTCTCCTCCTTAGTCCCGAGGCTTTGATACGCGAATACGGTGACAGGAGTAACGATCCCCATCGCAAGTTTGACCGGGCCTAGTGCTCCTGTCACGCTATTTACCATCCCTGTTCCGAAGAGCTTCAGTCTTTCCGCGCCACTACCTGCTCAAGCGAGCGACGAACCGCTGCCACCCGCCTTAGGCGCCCTGGCGTGTAGCCATGTCACGGTGCGACCATTTTACCGTGCCGCCGCATGGCCATTCCTGCGGCTCGTTAAGGTGAGCAAGCCGTCGGTACTGTGAATGTCCGCTTTACCCCCTTAAGCGGACATTGACCGGCACGAATGGGACGTCCGCTAAGGGCCAAAAGCGGACTCATGCAGTGCAACAATTTCTATTCGATCACCTCGTCGGCGCGAACGAGCAGCAGCTGGACGTGGCTTAGGCTTTCTGGTTACCGGTTAGAAAGTTTCGGATAGCGTATCCGACAACGATAGTGCCACCGCCGACTACTGTCGAAACGATCCAGGCGGTTGCGTCGTGGTGCGGATCGAAAGCGGCGAAGCCCAATAAAAGCGTGGCAAAGGCATAGCTGACCCAAACCACCACGTTGCCAAGTCGCGCTGACATCGGTTTTCCGCGAGAGTCCCCCGATGCGTCTATCGTGAATTTGTAGCGAGTAGTCATGGCGACATGCAGCGCGACGCCGAATCAGCGGCGACGAATGGTAGCACAATCTCGGGCCTTGACGGTTGACGTTGGCCTATTGCGAGGGGTTCAGGCCGACGTAATGCACCATACAGGCGTCGTGCATTTTCCGTGACGTTCGCAATGTCCGAGCGCAAGTCCGGGAAGTCTTATGTTGGGGCCGAGGCGATGAACTAAATTCCGCTTTTCAATATTGACCGGCGCGGCCGCATTTGGTCGTCGACAAGCGTATCATGTCGCCGGGGCGCTAGCGTTCATCCGATGGCAGGATCAACAGCATCTAGAAGCAAAGGTCCGCGCTCGAGCCTGGAATGAAACTAGCCCCATTCTGAAGCGGGATGCGAGAATTTGGCTGAGGCTTACGCGCGCCTTGCGGAGCAATCAGAGTAGGCTTCGGGCGCTGACCTTACCGACGACCCAATATGGGACCTTTTGGACCACACTCGGCATTGAAGGCAAACATCGGCCCGACCTGATTGTCCGCTTTACCCCCAAAAGCGGACATTAATCGGGGCAACCGGAATGTCTGCTTTGGGCCAAAGCGGACATTGACGGGTTTACTCGATCACCTCATCGGCAGCAGGTACCGGCCCGAACTAGCTTTGAGAATGGCATCGAGTACGGTTCAGATGGCGCCCTCAAAGAAGAGCCCATATTCCGGTGGCCCAAGCACGACGAGCGGTGCGACACATAGAAAATGCATCCACCCTTTCGCCCGCAGCTCATGCTCTCCATTATCGGCGCAATACAAAAGGTTCGTTTAACTTCCACCGTATTCTTGCCTTCGTTCTTGAACGAACCTTTATGCTGATTCAATTACATTATTCAGTCAGGTTTAAGGCCTAGCGAAAGCTACAGCTGAAATATTCGCCGAAGCGCGCGTAGCAAGCGTAGTTGCCTATTGTACGGCAGCGGCCGGACTTGCACGCCCCTGCCGAGTGATTGGACTGGTGCGGCCGTGCCCAATGATCGTTTGAATTTTTGAGACTACGCTGGCGTGGAGGCGATTGCTCTTCTCAACATTGAGATGATTGATATCAGGGGGCCGCGTTGAGATTGATGTTGGAAATCGTACCCTTGAACCCGGACCTTTCGCAACAAGGGTGTTGCCAGTATAATAGTTGATAACTCGAGAGACATTTGACGGTGCTGTTAGGTTTATTGTTGGACCGAAGGTCACAACCAAAGTCTTCATTTTTTCAGCCATGAAAATTGCAGCGTCTGCCCCTAACGAATGTCCCATAATTATGATCGGGCCTTTGCCTCTTTTTTGCAGACGGGCCGCTTCCGTTGCAAGCGCCTCGTAATCAAGATGACCATGAATCGTCGCAGTGTAACCGCGCTGGACCAGTTTTTCGTCGATGACGTCGAGCCCGGTAGAGAAAATACCTGCTAGCCCCCTTAGCAGATATATGTGGCCGGACGCTTGGACATTGCTGGGCAAGGCTGACAAACCAAAAGCAAACGCAAATAGCAATGACCTGCGCAAGATCCTGTCCCCCCGTTAGCGGCGCCCGAAGAACAATAAATCTATTTATTTCATGTAATCGAAGCTAATCAACAGCAATCACGTCTTTCCGATGCGTCAATTGGTTCCGCCATGCTATGTCATGAGACCTTCTCGCCACTCATGATCCAATGGCTAGATTGCATGACGCAAATGTTGAGCGCGCCGATGACTCTTTTCATCGCCAAATTAATCTGGAGCCTCGGATGCGTGGCGTATTACATTATTCGCTATCCGCACCAATGCCGCGCGCGCAAGACCGCAGTTGCAGACCGCCGCGATCACATTCGGGAAAGAACGTTGATGCTGATTTCCTACGGTGGCCTGTTTGTAATCCCGTTGATCTACGTGCTCACGGAGCAACCCAAGTTTGCAGGCTATACATTCCATCCAGCCCAAGCCTGGCTTGGCACGCTCGTATTAATCGCCGCCATGGCTCTACTCTACCGTACGCATCGCGATTTAGGTCGTGCCTGGTCGATTACACTCGAGATCCGTGACCAGCACACTTTGATCACCTGCGGAATCTACAAAAGACTGCGTCACCCGATGTATGCTGCATTTTGGCTGTGGGCAATCTCGCAGGCGCTCCTGCTGCCAAACTGGATCGCAGGTTTATCGGGCCTTGTCGGTTTCGGTACGTTATTTTTCGCCCGCGTCGGCCACGAGGAACGGATGATGCTGGAGACTTTCGGAGACGAGTACCGCGCCTACATGGCTCGTACACATCGGCTTATTCCGGGGATTTATTGAACTCTACCTTTACGCCGAAACGGCGATGATTTTCGCGCTTGAAGTTCTGGCTTCTGAAATGCAATAGACGGGGCTTGAAAATTCGAACCCACGAACGGCGGTCGGGTTGGGGAAGTAGTATGGAAGTTCTCCTGTTACAAGTTGGAACCCATGAAGCCCTGGGCGCGACCACTGCTCACGATGTTTCAGATTACCGTGCGCCCAGTCCGTTGGCTGTAGCCAATTTGGGAACCGCTTTTTTAAACGTCGCCCGTGCCCGTGCGGATCATCCTGCGGTTGCCGCAAATAGGGACGTTTTCTCCTACGACTGGATCCGCCGCGCGGCGAATTGCGTGGGTGGATGCTTGCGTGCCCGTCTCCGGCACGTGCTGGGAGCGCGCGTGGCTCTGCAGCTTTCCAATTCGGCGGAATACCTGGCGGCTTTTTACGGTACGCTACTCGCTGACTGCGTTGTAGTGCCGTTGCCTATTTCGCTGGAAGAACACCGTCGACGACAAATTCTCGAATCGTGCAAGCCAGAAATACTGATCACCCGACTCTCCGATTTCAACTCGCAGGAAGCCCATTCGCCAGCCACAACGTTGGCCTTGCCCGAGAATAGCAACGAAAAGATTTCGTTTTCTCCTCCAGTCCGGCGAGACCGAGATCTAGCAATGCTGCTCTTCACCTCGGGATCCATGGGCATGCCCAAAGGGGTCATGCTCAGCCACCGCAACCTGCTGGCCAACGCCGACTCGATCCTGCGCGGACTGCCTATTTGCGCGGATGACCGTGCACTGGCTGTGCTTCCATTCTGTCACGCATTCGGCAACTCAATTTTACAAACTCATATTCTGTCGGGTGCTACGCTCCTCATCGACCGATTGACATTCCCATCTTCGATTGTCGAAGCGTTGCGCCGGTTGGAAGCCACGAGCTTCTCTGCGGTGCCCGAAGTGTACAGCATGTTATTGAAGTATGGGCATCTTGGGGAGCTGCCCCTTCCAGCACTAAGATACATGACGGTCGCTGGTGGCGAATTGCGTTACGATTTGGCAACGGAAATCGAGAACCGCATTCGACCGGCGTCTTTTCATGTCATGTACGGCCAGTCGGAGGCCACTGCCCGCTTGGCATCGCTGCCTCCTGAGCAGCTCCGCATTCGTCGTGGTTCGATTGGGAGACCGATTTCAGGAGTCGATCTGGCTGTTATGGACGAGGCAAATCGCGAATTGCCAGCAGGTATCATCGGCATGCTTTGCGCTCGCGGAGAGAACGTGATGCTTGGGTACTGGCAGGATAAGTCAGCGACCACCGATGTGCTCAGTGGCGACGGTTGGCTGCGAACTGGTGATCTCGCGCACTGCGACGAGGATGGATTTTTCTACCTGCACGGTCGTGCCAGTCTGCTGGTTAAAGTTCAGGGACACCGCGTCCACCCGGCAGAGATAGAGGGTTTAGTGGAAGCAGGGTTTCCTGAGACGTGTGCGGTGGCAATCCCCATGGCCCGCGGTGATGAAACGCGATTCGTCCTGTTCCTGGCGCCGCGGGACGATAGGCCAATCAATGTCATGAAAATTCGCGCAGTCTGTCAGAGAGAACTTCCCGCTTATAAACAACCCTTGCATTACGAGGTGCTCGACCGGTTCCCACTGACACCCGGTTACAAGATCGATCGCTCAGCGTTGGCTCTCCTCGTTCCACGGATCCGAGGTACGCCTCGGATCCAAGCAGACCATATTTTGACGCAATCCTAATGACGGCAAATCGAACGCAACTGGAAGCGGACCTGATCCAATTCGTGCGATCGCGAGGCTCGCGTCACGCGGCAGTAATCTTGCGGACGGATCTGCTGGAAAGCGGTTTATTGGATTCTCTGCTTCTGATGGATTTCATATTTCACGTCGAAGAAGCTTATGGCGTGCGTTTTGATAGCGATCAGGTCAACCCCTCGAACTTTCGCACCATCGAGGATATTGTCGGCTTTGTGCTAAGCCAGTTGTCGATGCCACAAGGGCAATCCGGCTGACCGCGATACGGTGGCGCTGCCTGACGAGCCTAAAAGGCGATTTGACGATGAAGTGGCCCCTGGTTGAGCGCCCAGTTCCCAACGCTCAAGTCCCACTCTACAACCGTTTTTATCTCCATGCCTCCGCGGCGAGCCAAGTCGATCCCATATTGGTCTGGGGAACAGAGATTGATGCCGATGCCCTGCAGACTTTCCTCAACGAACGAAATCGCAACGGACGCATATTGATTACCGCCGCTCACGCGCTGATACGTGCGACGGCGTTGGCCCTTGAACAGTTCCCGGAAATGAACGCCCGGCTGGTTGGACGCCGCATATATGCCTTTCGCAACGTGAACATTCGTTTGGCATTTTTCCACCGTCGCTATTCCGAAATCGATCTCCTGTTGATTGAGAATGCAAACTTGAAAAGCCTCGAGCGGATTGCCGTTGAGATTTGGCAGCGAATGCTGCAGGCGGCCCGCGGCGAAGGAGGTCGCGACCGCGATCTGGCGAGACTCCGTTGGATCCCCGCCTTTTGGTTCCGTCAGATAGTGCGACTATACGGCTTTCTGGACCGTCATGTGCGGTTGCCCACTTTTGGAAGACTCGACGGAACGAGAGCAGGTTGCATGATGGTGAATGACCTGTCATTCCCTGGGGCGCCACCGATGCGCGTTTACAAACCAACTCGATTTCCCGATATGTCGGATTCTTTCAATCTGACATTAGGGCCTGTAGAACCCAAAGTGCTCGAGCGTTCGGGCCAGTTTGTATCGATCAATATAATGCCCTTGTTTTTGCGAGCCGACCACCGCCTGGTAGACGCCCAGCAAGTCGGCCGTTTCCTCGGCACCCTGTGCAATCTTTTAAGCCATCCGGAACGACTTGCGGGTGGTTACTTCGAACAATCCGAACTCGACCGACTCATCGATGCAAAGCAAAAAAACAATAATCGCGCTGGGTGAATTCAATTTCGCTGCGTACCCAACACGAGAAAGGTCTCGTCTGCGTCTGCAGATGCCATTGCAAATTCGCGCAGGTCCAGCATTGCTGCGGTGTAACTTTCCAGGTGTAACGCGTGATGATCAGGGTTGGCATTGTCGGCCTCGGCAATCGTTAGTTGCCTTGCCGAAAGCCGAGGTTCAAAGTCTGCGATATCGCCACCAATACGGCCACGCCTTTTGCTGCTGCTAAAAAATTCAATTTGATCGACGACTATAAGGTCTTGCTCTCTCGTCCCGATGTCGATGCTATCGCAATCGTAAACGGCATCGGGCATGAAAGGCGCGCATTAGGCCGCGTGCTGCACATGGATGCCAATGTCAATCACAAATAATTTCCGCAAAATAGATCCATCGAACTGGCGACGCGCCCCTAGCCATGCACCGGCGGGTGTGTGGACTGCGTTTGGCATCCATCTCAGCGACATGTTTATCGTTCGCTGGCAAACCGGTCTCGGTAGTTGCGCGCACCGCATCGCAAATTTTCCCATCGCCGGCGGAGGATTTTGTCAGTGCTGAGATTTGAATTCGAAAATGGCGCGAGCGGTCGTATTACCTGCCTGTCCACTCAACCATTTTATGGGCGGTTCACCATGGTTTGTGACCAAGATTGAATCGAGGTCTAGGATAGGGGCAACGTCGACAAGGGCATTCCATCGAGTTTCGTACATTGCGGGCCGGATAGCAGCCGCCAGAGCCGCAACTTAGAGCATGTCAATACCGTGCGGATGAATTTCGAGGCCTGGGCGGACGCCGTCGAGGGCCGCGCACCCTATCGTTTCATGCTCGAGCAACTGGTCTCCAATATCCGCATTCTCGATGCGGTTGCCCGCTCGGCTGCGGCGGGCGGAAAGCCACTTGCGCCATGAGGGCCGAGTTCCAGACTGTTCTCGAAATTTGCCGCTGTCTACGCTAGATGGACAGCGCATGCAAACAGAAAAAGAACAAGTCGCTCTTTCCTCGATTTTCGCTTCGGCGGGACTCACCCTAGCCAAGGCGCTCGTGGGCTTTGCCGCAGGCTCACTGGCAATACTGTCGGAGGCGGGCCATTCGCTGATTGATCTCGGCGCCACGGTCATGACCTATGTCGCCGTACGTATCTCCAGCAAGCCAGCGGATGAAAAGCATCATTACGGACATGGCAAGGTGGAAGCGGTCTCGGCGCTAGCCGAAACTGCTTTGTTGTTTCTGCTCTCGGGCATAGTGATCTGGGAAGCGGTCAGACGACTTATCGAGCATGAGAGCCACATGGTCGAGGCGACCGTTTGGGCCTTCGGCGTCATTATGGCTTCCATCGTTGTCGATTTTTTCCGAGCCCGAGCGCTCTCACATACTGCAAAAAAGACCTCGAGCCACGCGCTGGAAGCCGACGCGTTGCATTTTTCCTCCGATCTGTGGTCATCACTGGCAGTTTTGATCGGTCTCATTGGTGTGCATTTCGGGCTTGCTTGGGCAGATGCGGTGGCGGCGCTTGTCGTCGCAGCTTTGGTCTGCGTGGCTGGCTGGCGGCTAGGCAAGCGCACCATCGACACACTCACCGATGTCGCGCCACGCGGCGCCGCGGAAAAAATCACCGCCATTGCCGCGCATGTGCCGGGCGTGGTCCGGGTTGAGCAGGTGCGCGCACGTGCCGTCGGCGAGCAAACCTTCATCGATCTCGGCGTGGCGGTTAGCCGTACATTGCCGCTTGATCGTGTCAGTGCACTCAAGGACGAAGTTTCGGCCGCACTCCGCAAGCAAATTCCGGGCGCGGAGCCAGTCGTTACCACGCATCCGGTCGCCCTCAATAATGAGACAGTTGTTGATCGCGTCATGGTCATCGCTCGCAACCGCGCACTCGCGGTGCATCATGTGACGGTGCATGAACTTAAGAATAAGCTAGCGGTTTCGCTTGACCTTGAGGTGGACGGCAAGCTTTCGTTGCGCGCCGCACACGAAATGGCAGATAGCCTGGAAAGTGCCATCGCAGCGGAACTTGGCCCAGATGTCGAGGTAGAAACCCATATCGAACCATTGCAACCACAGGACGCTTACGGCCGCGAAGCGCCGCCGGAGCGGGTCAAAGCGGTGGAGAGCGCGCTGTCGGAGCTTGCAGCCAAAGGGCGAAATATTCGTGATGTACACAATGTTCGCGTGCGCGAAACTGACGAGGGCGAGATCGTCAACTTTCACTGCCGCGTTGATCCACAATTGAGCGTGCAGAACGTGCACGAGAACGTCGATGCTCTCGAACGGGCGCTGAAGAAGCAATCGCCGCCAATCAAGCGCGTGATCGGCCATGCCGAGCCGAGCGCTAATTTTGGCCCTATGGAATAAGAACCGCCGCACCTTGCAGACGCCCCTCGCGCAGATCAGAGAGCGCCTCGTTGGCGCGCGGCAAAGGATAGCGTGTCACCGTGCACTTTACGCCCGCCTTCGGCGCGATCTCTAGAAACTCGCGCGCGTCAGTGCGAGTGAGATTGGCCACTGAGACCACCTCTCGCTCCTGCCACAGCAGCGAATAGGGAAAGCTCGGAAAGTCCGACATGTGTATGCCCCCACAGACAACACGACCACCCTTCTTCACCGCTTTGAGAGCTCTCGGCACCAAGGCGCCGACCGGCGCGAAGATAATCGCGGCATCGAGTGGTTCGGGCGGCGGATCCTCGGAGGCGCCCGCCCATTCGGCGCCGAGCGAGCGCGCGAAGCTCTGCGCTGCTTGATCGCCCTTGCGGGTGAACGCAAACACCCGTCGGCTCTGCCATTTCGCAACCTGAGTCAGTATGTGCGCAGCCGCGCCGAAGCCGTAAAGGCCGAGCGTTTTGCCTGCCCCCGCCCTCCGGTAACTGCGCCAGCCGATCAGTCCGGCGCAAAGCCAAGGGGCGATTTCCGCATCGTCGCCAGCGTCCCCGAGCCGAAAACAAAAGCGTGCGTCGGCGATCGCATGGGTCGCGAACCCGCCGTCGCGTGTGTAACCGGTGAATACCGGAGCATCGCACAGGTTTTCTCGATCGCTACGGCAATATGGACAGATTCCGCAGGTGGCACCCAGCCAAGGCACTCCGACGCGGTCGTCTGTGACAAATCCGCTCACCGCTACCCCCACGGCCTTCACGCGGCCGACAATCTCGTGTCCCGGCACAACTGGGAGCGCCGCATCTGATAGTTCCCCGTCCACTACATGGAGATCGGTGCGGCAAACGCCGCAAGCTGTCACCGCTACTACGATCTCGCCGGGGCCTGGGGCAGGTAGCGGACGCTCACGCATATTCAGCTGCACGCGGGGGCGTTCGAGAACCATGGCACGCATGGCCTGCATCATTCATTCTTCCAATTGACCGCTGGACATCCTAGATCAAACTACATGCGCACCGATATTGGCCAACCCGTCCGCTTAAAAGACTATCGCCCGCCAGACTGGCTCGTACAAACGGTATCGTTGGACGTCTCATTGCATCCGACTGCGGCAAGAGTCCGTGCGAGGCTTGCGCTGAAGCCGAACTCAAAAGCCATATCTGCGCCGCTAATTCTGGACGGCGATGGACTATCTCTCGTCTCGCTCAAGCTTAACGGGACCATCCTTCCCCCAGACAATTATGCGGCGACTTCCGACAGCCTTACGATTCCGCAGCCTCCGAATTCGCCATTCACGCTTGAAATCGAAACGGTCGTTGACCCGTCGGCTAATACCCAGCTGTCAGGCCTTTACCGCTCCAATGGAACCTATTGTACGCAATGCGAGGCCGAGGGATTCCGCCGTATTACATATTTTCCTGACAGGCCGGACGTAATGGCCATCTACACCACACGTATCGAGGCAGACAAAAAGGAAGCGCCTGTACTGCTCTCGAACGGCAATCTCGTCGAGAGTGGAGAGAAACGCGGGGGACGGCATTTCGTTGTCTGGCACGATCCGCACCCCAAACCGTCATATCTCTTCGCGTTGGTCGGTGGTGACCTCACTTACGTCGAGGACCGATTCCGCACGATGTCCGGGCGCAACGTCACACTGCGCATTTACGTCGAGCATGGCAAGGAGAACCGCACTGCTTATGCGATGGATTCGCTCAAACGTGCTATGCGCTGGGACGAGGAAGTCTACGGCCGCGAATACGATCTCGATATATTCATGATCGTCGCCGTCTCCGACTTCAATATGGGAGCAATGGAAAACAAAGGCCTCAATATCTTCAACGACAAATACGTACTGGCCAGTGCCGACACTGCGACCGATGCCGATTTTGCGCATATCGAGGCCGTCATCGCACACGAATACTTTCATAACTGGACCGGCAACCGCATTACCTGTCGTGATTGGTTTCAACTCTGCCTAAAGGAAGGTCTCACTGTTTTCCGTGATCAGGAATTTTCGTCCGACATGCGGTCGCGGGCGGTGAAGCGGATCGCGGACGTACGCAGTCTACGCGCAACTCAGTTCATTGAGGACGCGGGTCCTCTGGCGCATTCGGTCCGACCGGAGACATACAAGGAAATCAATAACTTCTACACAACCACAGTATATGAGAAAGGGGCCGAGCTGGTGCGGATGGTGCGGACGTTGATCGGCCCCGAAAATTTTCGCGCTGGCATGAATCTTTATTTCGCGCGCCACGACGGCGAGGCTGCCACGGTCGAACAGTTCATCCGATGCTTCGCAGATGCGAGCAAACGCGACCTGACCCAATTTATGCGCTGGTATAGCCAGGCCGGGACACCGGAAGTTACGGTAAATAGCCGTTTCGACGCAGCGCGTAAGACCTACCTCCTTGAGTGCAAGCAAGTCGTGCCACCGACACCGGGGCAGCCCATCAAGGAACCGATGGTCATCCCGCTGTCGCTTGGCCTCGTCGGCAAGGACGGAAGCGATATGCCGCTTAAACTATCGACAGGCGAACCGATCAATGAAGGTGTCGTGGTTCTGACCAAGCAGACAGGATTATTCGAAGTGGTTAATGTGGATGAGCGCCCTGTCCTTTCGATCAACCGGGGATTCTCCGCTCCCGTCCAGGTCATCAGCAATCTCAATGCCGACGACTTGGCGTTTCTCGCCAGTCACGACGCTGACCCCTTTAATCGGTGGCAGGCGTTGCAAACGATCTCCATGCGTCTGCTGATTGACAACGTACACGCCTCACGTTCAGGCCGTGCAACGCGCAATGACGATCGGCTGATGGCGGCGCTTGCCAGCGTTCTCAATGACGCTGCACTGGAACCTGCTTTTGTTGCGCTTGCCTTGGTTCCTCCCGGCGAAACCGATATCGCGCGCGAAATCGGCCGAGAAATTGATCCGGATTCGATTTTTCACGCCCGTTCTGCGCTGCGCGCCGCGATTGGCGAGCGGCTTAGCCGCCCACTCACCATGGTTTACAGCCGGTTGGGCTTGGCCGGTGGCTACTCGCCTGACGCGAAGAGCGCCGGGCGCCGGGCCTTGCGCAATGTCGCAATTGACCTACTGGCGGCAACGGGTAAATCAACGGATATTGCCCGCGCATACAGGCAATATGCGACCGCCGACAACATGACTGATCGAATGGCGGCGCTCGCAACCCTGTCATTGCACGATGTCGTGGAACGCCAGCGCGCGCTTGATGATTTTTATACGCGCTATGCGTCGGATGCCTTGGTGGTGGACAAATGGTTTTCGCTGCAGGCTACGATCCCGGAGCCGGGTACGCTGGAAAAAGTGCGGAGCCTGACCACACACCCCGCCTTTTCGCTTGCCAATCCAAACCGGGTGCGCGCACTGATTGGCGCATTTGCGCAGGGCAATGCTACTCAATTCAACCGCGCTGACGGCGCTGGTTACGAATTCATCGCCGACACGGTGCTCGCCCTCGATCCGAAAAACCCGCAAGTTTCGGCGCGCTTGGCAACCGCTTTCCGGACCTGGCGGATGCTCGAAAGGGGGCGCCAGGCGCAGGCGGAAGCTGCGTTAACCCGCATCAAGGCGACACCCGGCCTTTCGCGCGATTTGGCCGACATCGTTGAACGCGCGCTAGCGGTGTCCTGATGGCCAGACCCCCGCCAACTGCTGCAAATCTAACCGTGGATAACATTTTTTAAATATTTGACTCCTTGGACTCTCGACAAATCAGCGCCCATCGATTCCAATCAAGAGGTGATTCGGGAAGCGATGCGCACATCCTTCCGTCTGTAACAGGGGAAATTCCGAACGGAGGCCTTCTATGGCGCGCGCCGGCGTGGCGAGTGCGTCTGTACATGCGGATTCTATTAAGGGCCTCGCGCAATCGATCGCCAAACCGGCGTATCGGCGACTCCTGACCGCTGAGCCTCTTCTGCGGCGCGCCGTTCCAGTGTTGATCATTGCCTTCCTGGCAACCATTTGTGTTGGCGCTCTTGTGCAGGTGCTGGACCACCGCCGGCAGACCCTCACCAGCGAGATCGTCTCACTTGAAGCGATCGCTGACCTTGCTGCCGAGCGCCTACAACAGTCGCCTAAGCAACCAACAAGCGAACAACCGCCGTTGGTCCTGACGCGCGTGCTGCCGTCCTGGGCGACGGCTGCCGGCCGACGCTTTTTTCTGACCAATGCCGACGGCGTGGTTACGGCTGCAACGCCTGCAACGGACGGAACTATCGGCCGTCGCCTCTTGGACTTGCTGGGACCGACGCAACCCTTAACGACGTTCGGCGCGAGCGCAGGCGTCATGGAAATCGCCCTACCCAACGACACACGCGCACTGGCGACGGTACGCATGCTCAATGCTCCTTTTGGCCAACTGGCGGTTATCCAGTCACGGGAGGTGGCACTCTCCAGTTGGCGCTCGCTGACAACACTCACTGTTACGTTGTCAGCCACCACCGGCTTTGTGGTGCTTATTCTCGGTTTCGCTTTTCATTGGCAGGCAACAAGGGCGCGGGAAGCGGATCTGATCTATGAAACAGTTCGCAGCCGCATCGATACTGCGCTCAATCGCGGGCGCTGCGGGCTCTGGGACTGGGATCTTGCGCGTGGCCGCATTTTCTGGTCGCAGTCGATGTTCGAGATTCTTGGGCTCGACACCAAGCACAACCTCCTTTCGTTCGGGGATGTGAATGCACTGGTGCATCCGGACGACGTTCGCCTTTATGAGCTCGCAGCTGAAATCGCGGATGCAACTGCGACCACAATCGATCATGCGTTCCGCATGCGTCACGCCGCCGGCCATTGGGTATGGTTGCGCGCGCGCTGCGAGCTGGTACGGCAGCCTGGCGAACAGGGTCTCCATCTGATCGGCATTGCTGTTGACATCACCGAACAGAAAAATCTCGTCGAAAAAACTGCAGCAGCCGACATGCGGCTGCGTGATGCCATAGAGACTATCCCGGAAGCGTTCGTGTTGTGGGATGCCGATAATCGACTTGTGCTCTGCAATTCCAACTTCCAGGAACTTCACCGTCTACCCGACGAAGCAATCATAGTTGGCGCATCTTATGAGTCTGTAGTCGCCGCCGGCAGTAAACCTGTGGTGCGCAATAAGGTGACCACGGGCGGCCCAAGTATCCCTGGCGCGCGTACGTTCGAAGCGCAACTTGAGGATGGACGCTGGCTACATATCAGTGAGAGACGTACCAAAGACGGTGGTTACGTGTCGGTTGGCACAGATATAACGGCGCTCAAGACCCATGAGGAAAAGCTGGTTGACAGCGAGAAGAGACTAATGGCGACGGTTGCGGATTTGCGCGCATCGCAACAGCGATCTGCCGAACTCGCTGAAAAATATGCCGAGGAAAAAACCCGCGCCGAGGAAGCTAACCAGGCAAAATCAAAATTTCTCGCAAATATGAGCCATGAATTGCGTACACCCCTCAATGCCATTATCGGTTTTTCTGAAATTATGGAGTCGGGAATGTTTGGCCCCCTTGGCGCCGAAAAATATCACGAATATTGCAGCGATATCCGCGGTAGCGGCCAATACCTGCTGGAGGTCATTAACGACATTCTCGATATGTCGAAAATCGAGGCCGGCCGTATCCGGCTTGATTTCGAAGATCTCAATCTGGATTCGCTGCTCGGGGAAGCGATGCGCGTCGTTGGCGCCCGCGCGCAGGACAAGCAGTTGCAACTGTCAGCTCGCATATCGCCCGAACTCCGATTGCGCGCCGACCGTCGAGCCTTAAAGCAAATTATCCTCAACTTGCTCTCCAATGCCGTAAAATTTACGCCTGCCGGCGGTCGTGTCACCGTTCGTGGACGGGCAAGCGACCAATGCATAACGCTTGCCATAGCGGACACTGGCATCGGCATCGCTAAGGATGCTCTCACCCGGCTTGGGCGTCCATTCGAGCAGGTGGAGAGCCAACTCACAAAAAGCCATCAGGGCTCGGGGCTTGGACTCGCAATATCGAAGTCACTGGTCGAGCTGCACGGTGGACGGATGTGCATCCGCTCAATGCTTGGAAGGGGCACCTTGGTCGTGGTGCGGCTGCCGCTCGAACCACAATGTCACTTGCCAAAAGATGAAGCAGCCTAGTTACGCCTCAAGGTGCTTTCCCTAAAATCCGCACAAAGCTCTCCCGCACCTTAGGCTGTAAGTCGATTATCGTCGCATCGAGTGTAGCGAAATCCGGCACGTCGGCGGCGCGTGCCAATAGCCGTAAAAGCCCTGTACCGGCGGTTTTTGGATCAAAGGCCCCCGGCAGGCACAGACGAAGGATTTGTGTGAGGTCATGATAGAGCTGCACAGCCGGTCGAAGGATTTCCGCATCCTCCGCGGTCAGCACGCGCAATGACCACGCCTTATCGAGCACGCGCGCTGTTGAGGTGTCCAGGATGTCAGGCAGTCGATGCGCGTGGATGAGCTGTAGGTACTGAGCAATGAACTCAATATCGATCAACCCACCTGCCACGTATTTTAGATCCCAGCGGTCGTTGTCACCTTTTTCCTTGGCGATGGCGGCCCGCATCTCCACAACATCGCCCGCAATTAGTTCTGCGTCGCGCGGTCGCCGCAATATGTCCCGGATGACACTCTCTATCTTTAGCTTGAATGCAGGCGAAGCAGAGACAACGCGCGCTCGGGTTAGCGCCATATGTTCCCACGTCCAAGCCTCGGTCTCTTGATAGGCGGAGAAGCCATCAAGCTGCGTTGCTAAGGGTCCGGCGCGGCCGGATGGCCGCAGCCGCATGTCGACTTGATAGAGCGCCCCGTAATTTGTTTGCGCTGTGAGTGTGTTGATCAGCCTCTGGGTGAGCCGGGCAAAATACTGCGTGCCATACAAAGGCCGTGCGCCGTTCGATTCCGGATATCTATCGTTAAAATTATAAATCAGGATGAGGTCGAGATCAGAAGCTGCAGTCATTTCA
>Ga0126383_10001306_pt1 | contig 15401 bp, 19 predicted proteins | sample PanSoiMetPlot_35_FD_96882 | JGI IMG/M metagenome (GOLD analysis project Ga0126383, IMG submission 96882) | Tropical forest soil microbial communities from Panama - MetaG Plot_35 | ecosystem: Environmental > Terrestrial > Soil > Tropical forest > Bulk soil | place: Panama | collected 2016-02-17
TGCCCAAGATGGAGCACCACCTCGAAGCCAGGCTGTGGAACGAGGTATTCAGCGCGGCTCAGGAAGCGCTTTCCATACCGCACGGTACGGTTCGTGCCACGATCCTCATCGAGACGATCCCGGCAGCGTTCCAGATGGAGGAGATCCTCTACGAGCTGCGCTCGCACGCGTCCGGTCTTAATGCCGGCCGCTGGGACTACTTGTTCAGCATCATCAAGTACTTCCGGGAGGCCGGTTCGTCATACGTCCTACCGGATCGGGCCGCTGTCACCATGACCGCACCATTCATGCGGGCGTACACCGAACTGCTCGTCCGAACCTGCCACCGCCGGAAAGCGTTTGCGATGGGCGGCATGGCCGCGTTCATCCCGTCTCGCCGTGATCCGGAGGTGAATGAACGCGCGCTGGCCAACGTTCGCGAGGACAAGCTGCGCGAGGCGGGCGACGGCTTTGACGGATCGTGGGTGGCCCACCCCGACCTCGTTCCGGTCTGCCAGGAGGTGTTCGACGGCGTGCTCGGCGAGCGTCCTAACCAACTGGATCGGCTGCGCGAGGACGTGACGCCGAATGCCGCGGCGCTGATCGATCTGTCCGGGGTGGGCGGCGCGGTGACCACGGGCGGGCTGCGCACCAACGTGAGCGTCGGCGTGCGATACCTGCAGTCGTGGCTCGCCGGCAACGGCGCGGCGGCCATCGACAATCTCATGGAGGACGCTGCCACCGCGGAGATCAGTCGCTCGCAGGTGTGGCAGTGGACGCATGCCGGCACCCGGCTGGCGGACACCGGCGAGCTCGTGACCGCTGAGCGGGTGCGGTCGCTCTTGGACGAGCTGGGCTTCGACGGCACGGCGCGTGACCTGTTCGAGCGGATCGCGCTGGCCGATGACTTCGCGACGTTTCTGACCCTGCCGGCGTACGAGCTTATCGACTGATCAACTACACGCCGGCGAACGCGGTCGCGCGCAGCGATTCGACGCCGGCGCCCAGCTCCGCAACCTGCGCACGGTCGGCCAGCAGGCCGCAGCGTGCCAGCCAGTTCGCCAGCAAATGGTGGCCACCTTGCGTCAGCACCGACTCCGGGTGGAACTGCACCCCATCGATCGGCAACTCGGTGTGCCGGACTGCCATCACCACGCCGGAGGTGGTTCGCCCGTTCACGACGATCTCCGGCGGTAGCCCCGACTCGTCGACCGCCAGCGAGTGGTAACGCGTGGCGGTGAACGGCTCCGGCATGGCGGCCAGCACCCCGCTGCCGTCGTGGTGTACCTCGCTCGTCTTGCCGTGCAGCAGTTCCGGCGCTCGTACGATCGACGCCCCGAACGCGGCACCGATCGCCTGATGGCCGAGGCAAACGCCGAGTAGCGGCAATCGTCGCGTCGCGCACGCCGAGACGATCGGCATGCTGTTGCCGGCTTCCTGGGGAGTACCGGGTCCGGGCGAGATCAGCACGCCCTGCACGTCCATCGCGTCGAGCTCGGACGGGTGCACCGCGTCGTTGCGGCGCACCTCGACGGATGCGCCGAGCTGGGCCAGGTACTGGACCAGGTTGTAGACGAAGCTGTCGTAGTTGTCGACCACCAGGATCCGCGTCATTGATTCACCGTCACCTTGTTGATCGGCAGCTTGGGTTCGAGCCATGGGAAGATCACGAACAGCAGCAGCGCGCTGACCGCCGCGATGAGCAGCACGACCTGGAGGACCTTCCAGCTGAGGTTGCCCGGCAGATGGCGCCAGATCCACACGTACATCTAAAGCGTCCCTCCAGCAAGTTCCTTCGGCAGTTGCGTTCCGGCACGCGGCACCACCCGGGCCAGCGCCGAGAAGACGATCATGCGCTGGCTGGCGGTGAACTTCGGGTGACAGGTGGTCATCGTCATCAATTTTTCGGTAGGCGTCGCTCCAGGATGATCGGGCACCGGCGCGATGACGTCGACGTCGCTCGGGCTGACGATCTGGCGGCCCGGGATGTCGTCCGCGCCCGTGTCGCTCAGGTCGCCGGTCTGCACGTTGCCCTTGACCCGGTAGACATACCACTCGCTTTTCGTCTCGACGACGACGGCGTCACCCGGACGCAGGTGGTCGAGGTTCAGGAACGGCTCGCCCTTGCCGACGCGGTGCCCGGCAACCGCGAAATTGCCGACCTGACCGGGCAGCGCAGTGTGCGCATAGTGGCCTGGGCCTCGCTCCAGTGAGGCGTCGTCAGTGCCCTCGACGATCGTGAAGTGATAGTCGGTGCCCAGGCGTGGAATGTAGAGATTCGCGATGCCGGTACCCGTCGGGATGACGCCCTGCTTGCCGCCGGGCAAGGTGAGGTTGCCGGTGACGAGCGGATCGGTGCCCTCGGCCCATTCCTTCTCGAGCTGGTTGTGCACCTTCACCTGCTGTTCATGGGCGAAGATGTTCGTCACCCACAGCTCGTAGACGACGAACAGCAAGATGACGACGCCGGCCGTGATGAACGTCTGGCCGATGCCCCGCAGGCCGAACCGAACCCAGTCGCCCCCGGTCATGTGGGAACCCGACGCGACGTGGCTCCCGGCCGTGCCCACCGGCGCGCGCGCGGCGGCCGGGCGCTCGTCGTCGGTCGTCACTGACTCGCCGTGCTCGTCAGGGACGTCATGCTCGCTCGTTTTAGGAACCCGCCTTCGCGTACGTCTGGCTGATCGGGCCGTCATAAGCCGGCAGCAATACCGAGTCCTGAGCCTCGACCGTATATCCAAGGCCGTAGTAGCTCGCAGCCTGTTTGAACAATCTGACGCCCGGCGCCTGATCAAGTGACTCCTGCATCTGCTGCGCGGGGCCGATTGCGAGGACCTGGAACGGCGGCGAGAAGACCCGGCCGTTCAGCAGCAGCGTGTTGCCCACGCAGCGGACTGCACTCGTTGCGATGATCCGCTCTCCAGCCACCGTCATGGCCTCTGCGCCGCCCGCCCACAGTGCGTTCACCACCGATTGCAAGTCGGATTGATGCACGACGAGTTGGTTAAGATCGACGCCGGGATCGGTCGGCACGGAATGGGCGTCGTCGAGGACGACGAGCAGCCCGGGCCCGTGCACGGCGGTCAGCCCGGCCGGTGCCTGCAGTGGCTTTGCCCGGGACTGCGCGGCGGCGACGGCGGAGTTGTCCTGGCCGGCCCGGTTGGTCGCCGCGGACACCTGACTCTGGAGCGTGGCCAGCTTGTCCGAGCCGGCAGCGACCTTCTGCTCCGCGGCGCGCACCAGACCGGCCAGATTGGCCGATTCGGGCGATCGCAGCTCGGTGCCTCGCGACACGTGCGCGCTGGTCGCGAACAGCAAGCCGGCGCCCGCACAGACGACGGGCACCAGCCAGCGCCACGGTGACGACGGCGTCAGCCGCGTCCAGCCTGGCAGTCGCACCCGAGCACCTTCCCGTGCTGTCGCCACCGAGCCGTGCGGCGGCTCAGGTCAGCCGACTACGCTAGCTGCACGTCGCCGCGAGCTCGCGGTGCACCCAGCGCATGACGCCGGCCACGACGCAGGCCGCGCCGAAGGCGCGAAGTGGTTCGCACGAATGCGTCAGGAGTGACAGTGCCCAAGTCGAAGGTCCGCAAGAAGACCGACTACACGCCCCGGCCACAGGCGTCGTCGACGTCGCTATCCCCGGCCGGCAAGGGGCTGGCACCCAGCCCGAGCTGGTACCCGATCGTCATGGTCGTCGTATTGCTCGTCGGCCTGGCCTGGATCGCCGTGTACTACATCGCCGGCGACAAGGTGCCGATCATGCAGGACATCGGCGCGTGGAACTTCGCCGTCGCGTTCGGGATCATGCTGGTCGGCCTCGTCATGGCGGTGCGATGGCGTTGACCGCCGTCGACACCCGTACCACCTGATCGTGCTTACACTCGTGTAGTTCATCCCCACCTGGGGACAAGCCTGTGGACAATCCGACTCGGGCGCCGACCCTTCGCTTCGGCCCGGACCGTCGCCTCACCGCACTGTGCGCCGTGCTCGCCGCGGTCGCTGTCGCAATCGCGGTGCTCTCCGGCGATAGTCCGGGGCGGATCCTTGCCAGCATCGCTGCCGCGCTGCTCGCCGGCTACGTGATCACCGACCTGGTGTTCTGGCCGCGACTGGTCGCGAGCGGCAGCGGCCTGAAGATTCGCACGCCCGGCGTGCGGGCAACGGTCCCGTGGGCCGACGTGGACGCCATCCGGGTCGACGAACGCACCCACCTCGGTCTGATGAGCCGAACGTTGGAGATCGACGCCGGTGCACTACTCGTAGTGTTCAGCCGACGCACGCTCGGCGAGGCACCCAGCACCGTCGCTGAGTTGCTCGAAGCGTTTCGGGCGCGGCGCTAGCGGACCGTGGTGCGCCGCCGCCCACCGCGTCCGCGGAATTCGACGCCGGCGTCGATGAGCAGCCGGCGTACCCGTCCGATGCTGTAGCCCGTCGCGGCGCAGATCTGCCTGATGCTCTTTCCGGCCTGGTACTCCGTCAGGAGACGTTTCCCGAGCTTGTCCCGATCGGCGCCTGAGATCCGCTGCCCTTTCGCAAGGGCGGGCACTCGCATGCGGAAGATCTTGACAGCGATGGCAGGGCTTGCCTAGCGATAGCCGCGGTGGCGCCGGCCTCGTGGCGAAACGCCGGGCGTTGCCTCCAGACCCCAGGCGTGCCAGCCGTTCCTCGGGTAACGCGCGAACAGCTCGAGATACGGGGCCGGGCTGCACGACTCGATGATCGCGTACTGCTCGTCGGGCTTGCGGGAATGCTCACGCTTGCGGGTGGCGAGCAGGTTCACCTGCCTGCGGCCGGCCTCTCGGGTGCGCAGCGTGCCGCGGACCCCGAAGAGAATCGGCTCGGTGACGTTCCGGAAGTAGAAGCCGACGCCGCGCCCGTCGCTGCCCCCGTCTCTGCGCACCTTGTGCCAGACGAGCATGGACTTGTAGACGAAACCCCAGGCGCCCATGACACGCAGGCCCTCACTCACCAGCGCGTTGGGAACCCACAGATACAGGTGTGCTGCGTCCGCGAGGACCGTCGCGACGGGGATCTCGCAAATCTCATCGGTCCGCATCGTGTCGTAGCGATCGAGCCGACGATGTTCGGGGGCCACCTTTCCGGTCCGATTCGTGAATCTCCACGGCGGATCGGCCAGCACCGTCTGAAAGCCGCCGGGGACGACCGGCAGCGACGCCGGCGGGAACGGCTCGACTCTGCCGTCCACGCCAGTCAAGGCTGCTCCTCTCAGCCGATGACCGCGGTGCGCCAGGCGATGCCGATGAGCAGCACCACAAGCACGCCGCACAGCCCGGCGGCCTGCATCGTGGTGGGCAGCCGGCGCCGATCCCAGGGCACACCGGCGATAGCGAGCGTGGCCAGCCCGCCGACGACGAATCCGCCGATATGGCCGAGCTTCGAGACGCCGGGCACGCTGAACGTGAACGCGAAGTTCAGCACGATCGTGCCGATCAGCCACTGTGGCTGGAGTTGCAGCTCGCGTACCAGCAGCAGTGCCGCCGCGAACAGCCCGTAGATGGCGCCGGACGCTCCGGCCACCAGGACATAGCGCGAGTCGAACGCGTATACCGCGACGGATGAGCCGAGCGCCGCGAGTAGGTACACCGAGGCGAAGCGCCATATGCCGAGCAGCCGTTCCAGAGCCGGACCGATCAGGATCAGTGCCAGCATGTTGAACGTGATGTGCAACAGTCCGTAGTGCAGGAACGCCGCGGTGATGAGCCGGCCGAACTGGTGGAAGTGGCCGACCTTGTAAGGCACGAGCACCCAGGACTGGAACAGGTGGCTGGTGTGGTTCTGGTTCCAGCCGCGCACCGAGCCCACGGCGGTCGCGATGTAGACCAGGACGTTCAGCGTGACGAGCACCGTCGTCACATACGGGTACTGCGGGCGCAGCGAGGCGCCGACCACGGTGCGTGGTGTGCGCTGGGTGGCCTTGCCCAGCTTCACGTCGTCGGGGCATTGGAAACCGACCGATGCGGGGCGCATGCACTCGGGGCAGATCGGCCGGTTGCACCGCACGCAGCGCACGCCGGTCTCGCGGCCCGGATGGCGGTAGCAACGCGCCAGCGGCTGCGACGCCGGGGTGCCGGCGTCGTCGCCGCGCTCACCGTTGGGCACGGCTGCACTGCGCGTGTCGGACATTAGCTACCGGACGGCTCCACGGTGACCGAGTTGATTGTGATGTCCTCGACCGGGCGGTCGTTACGCCCGGTGCGGGTGCTGGCGATCTTGTCGACGACAGCTCGGCTTTCCGCATCGGCGACCTCGCCGAAGATCGTGTGCTTGCGGTTCAGGTGTGGTGTGCGGCCGACAGTGATGAAGAACTGCGAGCCGTTCGTGTTCGGCCCGGCGTTAGCCATCGCCAGCAGGTACGGGCGGTCGAACTGCAGGTCGGGGTGGAACTCGTCGGCGAACTTGTACCCGGGGCCGCCGAAACCCTGACCGAGCGGATCGCCGCCCTGAATCATGAATCCGGCGATCACGCGGTGGAAGATCGTCCCGTCGTACAGGGGGTCCGTCGTCGTGGCGTGGGTCGCCGGGTGCGTCCACTCACGAGTGCCCTGTGCCAGCTCTACGAAGTTGCGCACGGTCTTGGGGGCCTGGTTGTCGAACAGGTTGACGCGAATATCGCCTGCGGTCGTGTGCAGCGTGGCAGTCTGCGTTGCGGACACGGCTATGCTCCCCTGATCGCCTGATCGCCTGATCGCCGATGGCTTGGCCCAATCCTGCCACGCGGCGCGTCTGGCCCGATGAGTCGGATCCGAAGGTGGTCGATCGGTGGGTTCTACTCGTACGCAGCGTAAGCAGCATCTGCTCCTGCGGCTCCTGGTTCTGCTGGTGCTGACAGCGCTCGGCTATGCGCTGTGGCGCCGGCGCGAGGCGGTGAGCGCGCCGGCTCCGCCGCTCTGGCCCGTCCCACAACCCGTGTCTGCGCGGCCCGCGTCCGCCGAGCCCGTCGCTGCGCCGCCAGCGGAGACACATCCCTGGACGGCCGCCGAGACCGCGCCGGATGCGGACCAGCCGATTCCGGCACAGGAGACGTTGGCCCCGCCCAAGAAGGCTGCGAAGAAGGCAGCCGTGAAGAAGGTCGCGGCGAAAGCGCCCGAGAGCGACGCGCCGGCCGAAAAGGCGCCGGCCAAGAAGCTGCCGGCGAAAAAGGCCGTCGCCAAGAAAGCCCCAGCCAAGAAGGCCGTCGCCAAGAAGACCCCGGCGAAGAAGGCGGCTCCATCGTCTGAGCCACCCACAGACGCGTAACGGCTCAGGACTCGAAGCTCAGAACCTCGGGGCGATAAGCGCGGCGAGCTGCTTGGCGTTGAACGACACGTCGTTCTGGTTGGTGTGCACGGTGACCATGGTGGCGCCCTTCGCGAATGTGCATGCCCAGTCGGTGGCGCCGTCCGGTCCGTAGAACCTCGTCTGATAGAGCACCGCCGAGACGCCGGGTACGAGCGCCTTGACCCCGATCGCGTCCGAGCCGGCGTCGCCGGTGCGCACCATCGCGTTGTATGCCTCGAGCGCCGAGGCGAACGCCCGCGGCACGATGTCCATCGTCGCGTGGAAGTCACAGCACCAGAAGTAGAAACGGCAGCCCACCGGATGGGTGTTCGTGATGATCGTGGTCCGATAGATGCGGTTGCCTTCGGTCTCGGCGGCGCTCTGGGTGGTGATGTACGGGCAGGTGGCGTCCCGCTCCCCCGGTGCCGGCGCCGCGCCGGGCCGCAGCCCGGCCACGGTGGTTTCTGGCGCGGGGGTGTATGTCGGGGTCGTCTGCGGCCGTGCTGTGTGGACCGTGCTGGTCACCGTCTGCACGACGGTGGTGTCACGCACCCGCAGTGACGCGCTCGTACAGCCCGCCAACACGGCAGGCAGCGCCAACACCACGAGCCAGCGTCGCCGCGTCACCGCGGACGGGTGACGGCGACCAGCGCAGCCTGCTGCGCGAGCCCGTCGTCGAGCGGCGCCAGATCGGCAGCGACACCGCGCCTCATCAAAGCCCGGCGGGCCAGTTCATCGGCGAACCGTGGACTCTTCGCCAGTACCGGCCCGTGCAGGTACGTGCCGAACACGTTGTCGCGCACCGCACCCTCGGTACGGTCCTTGCCGTTGTTGCCGCGTCCGGGCACTGTCCTGCCCAGCGGCCGGGCACCGGAACCCAAGGTCGTCATGCCACTGTGGTTCTCGTACCCGACCAGCCGCCCGAACTCGGCCGTGTCGATGTAGTGGTTGCCGATCAGCCGGGTGGGCGTGCCCCGGGTGGTTACATCCAGCACGCTGGTGCCCGCGATGCGCACACCGTCGTGGGTGACGAACTCGTGCCCAAGCATCTGGTAGGTGCCGCAGATGGTCAGGAACACCACGCCGTCGTCGGCCATCGCGCGCAGCTCGGCGGCCCGAGAGACGAAGTCTTGGCCGATCTCGCCCTGTGCGGCGTCTTGGCCGCCGCCGCCCAGCACGATGTCCGCATCGTGGGGCAACGGGTCACCGACATCGATCGGGACGACCCGGCTGTCGATGCCGCGCCAGCGCAGCCGCTGCCGCAGCACGATCACGTTGCCGGTGTCGCCGTAGATGTTCATGTGGCGGGGGTACAGATGGACCAGTGTGATCATGCGGGCTGTCCGATCCGAAGCAGGACGGCGTGCAAGGCCCACATGGCGGTGTAGGTGCTGAACACCACGACCTGCTCGCCCAGGTCGACCGCGGACGCGGCTTGGCGCACCGCCTTTTCCAGATCGGGCTCGATCTCGGCGACGTCGATGTCGTCGTAGTGCAGTCGCACCGCCATGTCGGCGGCTCGTGTTCCGGAGGTCGACAGCCTGGCTTTCCGGCTGCCGAGTGCCGCGGTGAAGTCGACGTCCCACAGCCACGACACGTCACGCCCGTCGGCGTACTCGTCGTTGATCGCGATCACGATGGCGGCCGGCTTGCTGCCCTCGAGCGTGCGCAGCGTGAGCCGGAAGCCGGCCGGGTTCTTCACCAGCTGCAAGATGAGCCGGCGACCCTCGACGTCGAACCACTGACCTCGGCCGAACGCCGGCGACACCCGGCGCAGTCCGGCCGCTACCTCGTCGGCCGTAAAACCGAACGTCAACGCGAGCGCAGCGGCACCCGCGGCGTTCTGCGCGTTGTGCATGCCTTCGGCCCGCAACTGCACCGGGATGTCGCTGCCGGCGATACGCAGCAGGGTGGTGGGCGAGCCCTCGGTCGGTAGCGCGCGCAGCTCTGCCGACGCGGGCACATCCGACGCGAAGAGCGGTCCGCCGTAGAGCTCCTCATCGGTGGGGAACTGCGCCCGTAGCTGGCGAGCGACGCCGAAGTAGCTGACGGCGGCACTCGTATCACCGGCCAGCCGGGCCACCCTGGGATCGTCCCGGTTGAGGACCACGGCGTCGGTGGTGGCCGCGGCTACCCGGCCCAGCAGCTTCGCTGTCGTGTCGATCTCGCCGAACCTGTCGAGTTGATCGCGCATGACGTTCAGTAGCAAGAGCCGCTGCGGCGCGACGACTTGGGTGAAGCGCACCGCCCAGGCTTCGTCCAGCTCGAACACCGCGACGTCGTAAGGCAGTCGGCCGGTCCACGACGACCGCTCGACGGCTGTGGTGATCGCACCGCGGACGAAGTTGCTGCCCGTGTCGTTGGTCAGCACGCGGTAGCGCTGCGCCAGCACGGTTGCCACCATCTTCGTGGTGGTGGTCTTGCCGTTGGTGCCGGTGACCACGACGACGCCCTGCGAAAGCTCGGTGATCGCCCGCGGCAGGTAACCGGGAAACACCTTCTCGACGACCAGCCCGGGCAGGGCGTTACCGCGCCGCCCGATCAATCGCAACATCGCCAGCACGAGCTTGCCGAGCCAGACCGCAGCGACGTTCATGATGGCGGCAAGGCTACCGGGCCGCGAGCAACGGCCTGAAGCGAACGACCCCGCATACAAGTGGTGCCGGCCTTCCCGTGGGTGGAAGGCCGGCACCTCCAGGCGCATCAGCGGGTGCGGGGGGAGGGGTCCCGCTGGCGCGCCGCCTGTGGGGGCAAGCTATCCGGATTGTTGCCCTTGGGGATTCGCCGGCACCGACGTGAGCGGCGGGTGCTCCGGATGCGTGGAATCGTGCGGCTCCGGGTTGAGGGTGGGCGCGCCGCTGCCCCACACCCTCGCGCAATAGGCCAAGACGTTCTGCGGTCCGCCGGCCGCCTTTTCGAGTTTGCGGAGGGCGGTGTCGGCTGCGTGCTGGTCGCCCTGTACTCGTGCGTGGGCGTACGCGGTGCACAACTGGTCCTGATCGCCCTGAGCGTTCTGCGAGTCGGTCGTACCCTGCTGCCCGTCGGCGGACGACATCGGGTGCGGTGTGACGACCGAGAGCCCCGGTGGAGCGGCGTGACCGCCTTGATCGTCGGAGCCCTCCGCCAGCGACGGCGAACGTGGCTGGCTGGACTGGGCCTTTAGTGCTGTGGTCTTCGGCTGGCTGGGGTGTGGCGCGCCCAGGTGGTCGTGCGCGAGCCGTTGGATGGACGTTGGCAGCGACCCGGTATAGGCAGCCGCTGCGACCCCGCCGATGGTTAATGCGCCGAGCGCCGCCGCGGCCGCGACTCCGTGACTGACCCGCGGTCTCATCGCGGGCCGATGCCGGCGAATGGCGTGCCGGCCGTGTCTCGGCCCCGTGGTCGCCGAGCGGGACGCGTTGAACGCTGCAACCGCCCGGGTCTCTCCGGATAGTTCGCGTGCCGACGGCGGCGCCGACGCCGCAGCGAGCAGGTCACCCAGTGCCTGCTCACCTGCCGTGGCGCCCGAGGACGGGCGCATCCCGCGCAGCAGACGCTCGGCGGTCACCTCGTCGAGAGAGTGCTCGCCGTGCTGCTCGGGATCGTTTGTCATCTCAACACGAGAAGCGTCGCGGCCGGAGAACCCGTTACACCCATGTCCCCTAGCGGCGCTGCGCCGGGTGGCGGGGGTGCGGCGCACTGAGCCGCGCAGCCAGGGTGCGCAGCCCGCGATGCGCGGCCACCCGCACAGCTCCCGGACGCTTGCCGAGAAGGCGGGCTACATCCTTGACGTCGAGTCCGGCGATCACCCGCAACGTGATTGCCTCCGCCTGGTCCATGGGCAGCGTTGCGATCAAAGCAAGCGCCTGTTGCGTCGTCATCCGCTCCAGGGCGGAGCCCGCGGTGTCCAGGCCACCCGCGCGGTCCAGGTCGGCGTCGTCGCCGGTCAGATGCACACGCGCGCGCTGCGCAGCCCGCCACGCGTCGATAGCCCGCCGCCGCGCCAGGGTAAACAGCCAGCCCCGAAACGCCGACTCGTCGCCGGTGAAGCTGCCCAGCCGCCGGGTGACGTCCACCCAGACCTCGGCGGCAACGTCCTCGGCAACCGTCTCGTCCTTGGCGAGCACCCGCAGATACCTGAGCAGCGCAGGGTGCACGTCTCGCCATAGTCGCGCGAACGCCAGCTCGTCACCGCTCGCAGCGGCGCTCAGCACACCTGCGAAGTCGCGAGCGAGCACGGAGGAAGGCTACGCGCTCAAGGTTATGTCGCGGGGCTCACCGGGCAAGAAACCCAGCGCGCCTACGGCGTCGGGAAACGGCGCATAGATCACCCCGAGACGGTGGCCGCTGCGACTGCGTCGACCAGGCGCTTGTGCCAGTGGCACCGCCCACCAACGCTGTCCTTACGGGAACTGCCCGGCATGACGTCCCGGCCCCGGCGGCCCGGCGAACGCCTGAATGATGTCGAGCCATGCGTCGGCATCCGGCCCGGCGGCCGTCACCTTGAGATCGTCGCGGTGCCGTCGGCGTGTGGCCAGCAGGCAGAAGTCCAGGGCCGGGCCGGTGACCCGGTCGGTCGCCTCGGCCGGACCCCAGGTCCACACGGCGCCGGCCGGGCCGACTAGCTCAACGCGGATCGGCGCCTCGGGCGGGGTAAGGCCGTTCACAGTGTATGCGTAGCCACGGGCTGCAACCGCGATGTGGGCGACGTGCCGCAGCCGCGCGGTCGGCTCACGTGTGATGCCGAGCGCATCGGCGATGTCCTGGCCGTGGGCCCACGTTTCCATGATCCGTGCGCTGACCATGGACGCCGCACTCATGCCCGGCCCGAACCACGACAGGTGCCGGCCACCAGGTAGGTGCGAGATCGCCTCACACAGCTCGACGATGCCGTCACGCCACGTAGTGAGCAGCTTGCCCGGTTCCTCGGCGGCGAGTTGGTGGGCGCCGGCATCGGTGAACCCGGTCGGGTCGGTTGCGGCGCGCGCGGCGGCGGCAGCGAACGCCTCCTCATGGTTGGCGGACAGAAGCACCAGCCGATCGGTCCACGCCAGGTGCGCGATCTGGTGGGCGATCGTCCAGCCCAGGGCCGGAGTCGGGGTGGCCCACTTCTTGGGAGGCAGTGGTGCTACGAGCGCGTCGAGACTCGCCGACTCCGCGCCGAGGTCGCGAACCAGGTCGCGCACGAGGATGGCGGACATTGTCTGATCCGACCCGTCTGTGGATGCTCTGTCAACTAGCCGTCCAGCATTCCCGGACGCTTCGCGTGATCATAGCCATACAGCCTGCTACCAACCGAGCCACGCGGGTTATTGGGTGCCGCGTCGGAAGAAAGAGCCGCCGGGCAAGAACCGCCCGAACGGGTTGTTCGAGTTGGACGTGCTGGCCGGCAGCGGCTGCGACAGGTCGGCAAGTTCGACCTGCTGGCCCGCCCTCAGGCCACTCTTGATCTCGGTGACGTCGTTGCCGGCGATGCCGACGGTGACCGGCACCGTGCTTGTCTTGCCGCCGCTGACAACGGTGACCGTGTGCCGGCCACCGGGAAGGTCGTGGATCGCCGAGTTCGGCACGGTCAGCACGTTGTGCGCCGAGCCGGTGCTGATCACGATGTCGGCGCCGGTGCCGTCGTAGAGCTGCGGGGTGCCCGCGTCGAGCTGAACGGTGACCGGGTAGGCGGTGCTGGACCCGGACGTCGTGCTGAGCAGCCCGATCGAGGTGACCGTCCCGTGGAGAGGGGTCGAGACCCCGTCGGCGGCCACGGTTACGTTCTCGCCGACCTTGAGCTGGTCGAGCTGTGCCAGTACCACGGTGGCTTGCACACCCGGGATGCCGGTGCCGACGATGGTGATCGTCCCGCTCCCGGAATCCTGGCCGGCGGTGAGCCCGATCGCCGCAACCTTGCCTACCGCAGGACTTGTCAGGGTCGCGGCCGCCAGGTTCTGCTGTGCGACCTTGAGCTCCGCCTGCGCGGCGTCGATCGCCTTCTGATCGGCGGCGAGCTGCGCGGCGCTGGCCGGCTGATTGCCGTTGCCGTTGCCGTTGCCGTTCTGCCCGGACGGCGAGTTGCCGTTGCCGGACGAGTTGCCGTTGCCACCGTGGTTCGGCCCGCTCGGCGCGTGACCGCTCGGCGTGCTGCCGTTCGGGGTGTTGCTGCCGCCGCCGTTGTGATTCGGGCGGCTCGGGGAGCCGCTGCTGGGTGCGCTCGGACTGCTGGGCCCGGTCGACCCCCCGCCGGGGCTGCTGTGGGCGGCGGCAGCAGCCGACTGCAGTTGGTCGACGAGCTTGTCCAGAGTGGTGATCGAGGTGTCGAGCTGCTTGACGTAGCCGTCCTGGACAGCGATCTTGGCGTCCAGCGTGGCCATGTCGTTGGTGAGTGTGTCGGCCGATGCCTCGTACGCCGCCATCGCGTCCGCGCAGTCGCTGTTCCCGCTCGACGACGTATCCGACGGCGACGGGGCGGGCGTGCTCGACGTGGCGCAGGCCTGCTGCTGTGCGTTGCGCAGCGTGGTGTTCTGGGTGACGTCGGCATCTACCGTGTGCTGCGCGGCGTCGATCGCCGGCTGTGCGACATCGACGTTGTGCTGCGCGGTGATGAGCGCCTCCTGCGCGTCCTCCACCTGCTTGATCAGCTCACTGATGCTCGTGGACGGCACAGCCAGGTACGTGACGTATGCGGCCGTCACGATGTCGGAGGCCCCGTTGTTGGAGGCGTTATTGGTGCCGTTGTTGGAGGAGCCCGTCTGCCCGGTCTCGTCCGCCTGGAGTTGCTGCTTGGCGCCGGCGAGGGTCGAGTTCGCCGAGTCTACGTCGGCCTGAAGCGAGGTGGTGTCCAGCTTCGCGAGCACCTGGCCCTTCCGGACGCGCTGGCCCACTGAGACGTTCACCGACGCGACGGTCCCGGAGCTGGCGAATGACGGGGTGAGCTTCAGCGACGACGAGATCGTGCCGGAGGTCTCGACGGTCTGGTCCACCGAGCCGACGCGGACGGTGGCCACCCGCAGGTTCGGACCGGTGCTGCTGGTCGCGGCAAGGGCCACAGCCGTGCCGGTTCCCACTACGGCGACGCCGACACCGGCGGCGAGCACCCGCCGCCGCCTGGCCCGGCGGCGGCGCGACGTGCGTGCTGACTCAGCCACCGTTGGCTCCAATCCTCCGGAAGGTGCCGCACTGACCGTTCACCGGATCGGTGATGCGCACCTGCGTGGCGGTGACCGCGCCGGTCGAGTCGGCCTTGCCCTCGGCGGTCACACACTTGCCCACCTTGACGGACGCCGCGGTCGTCGCCGCCTCGGTGGTGATCTTGGTGCTGGACCCGACCGTCACCGTCTTGTTGGTGGTGCCGGTCCCGCCGAACTGCCGCGCCGCGATCGTCACCGTGTTGCCGGCTACCGACACGACCTTGCCGGATGCGACGGCGCCGAGGCGTGGCTGGCCGGAAGGAAGGCCCGAAGGGCGCGCACCCGATGGGAACCCTTTCGGCCGGCCCGACGGGCTTGGCCCGCCGCCGACGGGGCATCCACCCGGACTGACCATGAGGCTGGTTGCGGTGAACGACGTCGCGTCGAACGACGTGCCCGAGGGTGCCACCGCCGCTACGCACTCGCCCGTCTTTATCGCCGCGAGCGTGGTGGCGATCTGGTGGGTGAACTTCGTCGACGACGTCCACGTGACCGCGACCTGGCCGGTCTGCGGGTTCTGCACCTGCATCGTCTTGCCGCTCAGCGCAGCGACAGTGCCCGATGCCGCCGGTCCGCGAGGGCCGCCGGTGCCCTGCCCGGGATCGCCTTGCCCGGCGGGTGACGCCGACGTCGCGGTGCTCGAGTTGTGCGGCGTCGACGGAGAGTTGCTGCACGCCGCGAGCACGAATACGCCGGCGATGCCGACCACGGCGACGCGACCGATCATGGAAGGTCCTCTCACTCGCTGCGCAGTGCGTCGATGGGCGACAGCCGGGCCGCTCGCGCAGCCGGATACACGCCGAAGCCGATGCCGATCGTGATCGCGACGCCGATTGCGATGAGCACCCACGGCACGGATATCGCGATCGGGTTGGAGATGAAGTGCCGAAGCACGACCGCGCCACCGACACCGAGCGCCACCCCGAGCAGCCCTCCGGTGAGGCCCAGCATCGACGCCTCGGACAGGAACTGCCGCCGGATCAA
>Ga0126383_10001307_pt1 | contig 15400 bp, 13 predicted proteins | sample PanSoiMetPlot_35_FD_96882 | JGI IMG/M metagenome (GOLD analysis project Ga0126383, IMG submission 96882) | Tropical forest soil microbial communities from Panama - MetaG Plot_35 | ecosystem: Environmental > Terrestrial > Soil > Tropical forest > Bulk soil | place: Panama | collected 2016-02-17
CTTGCCTATGGCCACGGCCGACCGGTCGATCGGCGCCACCAGCACCTCCTTGAGGAAGCCGAACGCGCGGTCCCAGATGATCGACATGCCGCTGAAGATCGACGAGAAGAGCACGGCCATCCCGATGATCCCCGGATACATGAAGATCTGGTAGTCCAGGCCGCCCCCGAAGCCGCCTCCGGCCCCACGCAAGGCCGAAGACAGGCCCGTCCCCAGGATCACGAGGAACAGGAGCGGTTGAACCAGGGCGCCGAGCAGGCGTGTGCGGTCGCGCCAGAAGCGGATCAGATCCCGCCACCAGATCATGTAGATCCCACGAAGAGTGGCCCAGCGCGTGTTGACGGCAAGACGCCGCTGGGCCGGCGCCGCCCGCAGAGTGTCCACAGTCATCGCCGCCCTCCTCGGCTCCAGAGTGCCGCCATCGTTCGCATCTGGTTCTTGCTGGCGTCCGTCTGCTCGTCCCGGATAGCGTGACCGGTCAGCTTCAAGAACACGTCATCGAGGCTCGGCCGGTTCAGGGTGACGGCGGCCACCGGCACGGTCACCTCCCGCATCAGCCGGGGCACGAAGCCGGCGCCGTCGGCGACCTCGACACGGAGGTTGCTCCCGTCCACGATCGGGTCCAGCTCGAAGGCTCGACGGATCTGGTCGGCGGCGGCGCCCACCTCCCGGGTGCTGACCGTGACCACGTCGCCGCCCACCATGCCCTTGAGCTCCGCCGGCGTACCCAGTGCGACGATCTTGCCGTGATCGATGATCGCGATCCGGTCGCAGTACTCGGCCTCGTCCATGTAGTGGGTGGTCATGAAGAGGGTGATGCCTTCGCGCTGGCGAAGGTCGTTGAGGTAGGCCCAGATGTGATTGCGGGTCTGGGGGTCCAGACCTAGCGTGGGCTCGTCGAGGAAGAGCACCTGCGGATAGTGGAGGATGCCTCTTGCGATCTCCAGCCGGCGCTTCATGCCGCCGGAAAAAGTTCGCACCTGAGAGCCGGCGCGCTCCTTGAGCTCGACCATCTCCAGCACCCCGTCGATCCTGGCCCGCCGCTCCGAGCGTGGCACGTTGTAAAGGAAGGCGTGGAACTCCAGGTTCTCCCGTGCGGTCAGCTGATCGTCGAGGGAGGGGTCCTGGAAGACGAGACCGATCCGGGTCCGTACAGCCCCAGGCTGGCGCGTGACGTCGATGCCGGCGACCAGGGCCTGGCCGGCGGTCGGCTTGAGAAGGGTGCAGAGGATGCTGATCGTGGTCGACTTGCCGGCGCCGTTCGGACCGAGGAAGCCGAAAACCTCACCGGGCTGGACGGCGAGGTCGATGCCGCGAACCGCCTCGATCTTGCCGTAGGACTTCACCAGGCCGCGCGTCTCGACCACTGTGTGGGGGTCTCGTGGGCTGCTCACCGTCCTAAATTAGAAACTACCGGTTGCTAGATTGTCAACCATTCTTCGAAAATGAAGTGCGTAACCTGGGCCAGCTGCTCATGCCGTCGCCGGGCCAAGCACGATCTCGTCGTTGGTCGCACCGGCGGGGACCATCGGATAGCAGTTCTCTGAGGGGTCGACCCGGAAGTCGACCACAACGGTGCGATCCCGAACGGCCAGCGCCTGCTGGATGATCGTGTCGACCTCTTCCGCACAGTCCGCGCGCAGGCCGACGCACCCGTATGACTCGGCCAGGCGTACGTAGTCGGGCAGGTCGTGGCCCAGCCGAACCTGTGAGAAGCGGCCGCCATAGAACAGCTCCTGCCACTGCCTGACCATGCCCAGATGGCCGTTGTTGATGATGGCCACGACGATCGGCAGGTCTTCAGCTACAGACGTCGCCAGTTCCTGGCACGTCATCTGAAAGCAGCCGTCGCCATCGATCGCGATCACCAGTTCCTCCGGTCGCGCTGCCTTGGCGCCCAGTGCGGCCGGGACGGCGAAGCCCATGGTGCCGAGGCCGCCCGAGTTGGCCCACGCTCGCGGCCGGTCGAACCGCCAGAGTTGCGACGCCCACATCTGGTGCTGGCCGACGCCGGCGGCCAGGATCGCACGGCCGTCGATTGCGGCGTTGAGGCGCTCGATAACGTACTGAGGTTTCAGCACCGCCTCGCCGTTCACGTGGCCGAGGTGGCCGAGCGGGTACTGCTCCTTCCAGCGATCCAGGGTCAGCAGCCACCCCCGGCGCGCCTCGGGATCGGCGACCTCGTGGAACTCAGGCAGCGCCTCGTTGAGCGCGATCAGAACGTGGCGGGCATCGCCGACCAGGGCCACGTCAGCGGCGCGGTTCTTACCGATCTCCTGGGGATCGACGTCGACGTGGATCACCCTGGCGTCGGGCGCGAAGCCGTCGAGACGCCCGGTCACGCGGTCGTCGAAGCGGGCCCCGATGGCGACCAGCAGGTCCGACCTCTGCATAGCGGTCACCGCCGCATACGATCCGTGCATGCCCGGCATACCCAGCGCCAGTGGGTGGCTGTCGGGGAAAGCCCCGCGAGCCATCAGCGTGGTGGTGACCGGCAGGTGCTGGCGGAGCGCCAGGTCGAAGAGCTCGTCGCAGGCGTGAGCGCGAACCACGCCGCCTCCCACGTAGAGCACCGGCCTGCGAGCGTGCAGGATCAGGTTGATGGCTTCGCGAACTGCCTGGTCGGGCACGACGGAAGGTGGGGGACAGGGAAGGCAGTGCCACTGGTCGCGATGGGCTTCGGCTTGCAGGACGTCCTTGGGCACGTCGATGAGCACCGGCCCCGGCCGCCCCGACCGTGCGGTCTCGAACGCTTCGTGGACGACCCTGCCGATGTCGTCCGGGTCCATCACGAGCCAGTTGCGTTTGGTGATCGGGCGCGTCACGTCCGTGATCGGGGCTTCCTGGAAGGCCTGGCGGCCCATCGCGGCTCGCGCCACCTGGCCGGTGATCGCGACCAGCGGGATCGAGTCCATCATGGCGTCAGCCAGCGGGGTGACGAGGTTGCAGCCGCCTGGCCCTGAGGTGGCCATGCAGACCCCCACTCGCCCCGTCACGTGGGCGTAGCCCTCCGCCGCGTGGCCCGCACCCTGCTCGTGGCGCATCAGCACGTGACGGATGGGGGAATCGACCAGTGCGTCGTAGGCGGGCATGATCGCGCCACCTGGGAGACCGAAGATCACCTCGACTCCCTCTTCCTCGAGCGCTCTGAACAACGCCTCCGCGCCAGTCGACCGCATGGCACCTCTCCTTTGCTCGAGAGTCCTCCCAACCGCGGTGCCGCCGGAAAAAGAAAAGACCGCCGTGTCGGGCGGTCGGGGCACGCAGGGGAAGGCCTCTGCGCGCCTAGATAATCGCGATGATCGAGAACGCGTGCTGAAGCCGGTCGGATCCGGCTCCTGGCGCGATCACGTTCCAGCTCATCGAGGCAGATAGTGTATGCGCGGCGCCAGGGCCGGCGCTAGTCCGGGCCGCGGCTCAGTGCGCCGGCCAGGAAGCGGCCCAGCTCGTGGAGCAGGTCCTGGCTGCGGTCGATCAAGGCCTGCATCCGGATGAACCCGTGGATCATCCCTTCGTACTCGGACAGGCGCACCTGCACACCTGCCTGTCGCAGTCGCTCGGCGTAGGCGACACCCTCGTCGCGCAGCGGATCGAACTCGCACACGACGACCAGCGCCGGGGCCACTCCTGCCAGCGACTCCGCGCGCAGAGGAGAAGCTTCAGGGTGCAGACCGTCGGCGCCACCCAGATAGTGGTCCCAATACCAACGCATTGCGGGCAGCGTCAGGCCGTAGCCCTCCGCGTTGCGCGCGTACGACGTGGTGTCGAACTGCCAGTCGGTGACCGGGTAGACGAGCGCCTGGCCCGCCAGAGGCAGTCCCCCGTCGCGTGCCCTCACCGCCATGACCGCAGCGAGGTTGCCACCGGCGCTGTCGCCGGCCACCGCCACGGCGGCCCTCTGATCGAAGGCCCAGCGAGTCACCCTCCAGCAATCTTCGACCGCGGCTGGAAAGCGATGCTCCGGTGCGAGCCGGTAGCCGACCGAGGCCACGCGGCAGCCGGATCGATTGGCCAGAGCGCGGCAGGAGCCGTCGTGGGTGTCGAGCGAACCGATGACCCAGCCCCCGCCATGAAAGTAGACGACCAGGCGCTCGCCATCAGCGGCCGCCGGTGTGTATAGCCGGACAGGGACCCCATCGACCTCAATGTCCTCGATGGCGGCGACGCTCTCCTTGGGGCCGAAGAGCACCGGCGCCCCGTCCTCCGCCTGCTTCCGGGCTTCGGCGACGCTGAGCTCCTCGCTGGGGCGGAGGCCGAGCTCCACCATTCGGTCGAGGTAGGACCTGGCTTGCTGGTCGAGTGTCATGCCAGCAGCCTAATGCGTGTCAGTCCGCGTCGACGAGGTCGATGAATTCCCGGCGATGATAGACGAGCGGCAGCCTGCCTTCGATCACCTCGCCGGCTCGAACCTCGCCGATGAATACCCAGTGATCGCCGGCCTCGATTGCCTGCCTTGTCACGCACACCGCGTAGGCGGCGGAGTCCTCATGAAGGATCGGACCGCCCTCGACCAGGTCCGGCGGGCGCCAGGCGATGCCTTCGAACTTCGCTTCGGCTTTGGAGGCGTAGAGGACCGCCAGGTGCTCACGACCGCCCGCCAGAAAGTTCACTGTGAAGCCGCCCGCGGCCTGCAGCGCCGGAAGCGTGTTCGACGTCTTGTCTACGCAGACGAGCACGAGCGGGGGCTTCAGCGAGACGGCGCAGAAGGCGCTCAGCGTGAGTCCTCGCGGTTTGCCGTCGGCCTCGCTGGCCGTGACGATCGCCACCCCGGACGGGAAGCAGGCCATGATGTCGCGGTAAAGCTGCTGGGTGACGGGCACCGACGAAAGCTTGGCGCCCGGCCGGGCGGTGCGTCAAGACGCCGCGATGTGCCCTGCTACGATGCCCAGGTGGTGCGGGCGGAGTTCGTCCCGGAGCGCGCATCCCCAGCGGACTGGCGGCGCTATCACGCCTTCCGCCGGCGGTCGCATGAGGAATGGCGGCCGGAGGAGCCGCTGGAGCCGGACGACGTCGCGCAGGCGCTGCTCTGCATGCGCAGCCGCTTCTCCTGGGATCATCACTGGCAAGTCACCGTGGGCAGCCAGGTTGTGAGCGAACTGGGGGCGGAAACGGTGCGTCCCGAGTCGCCCGAGTACGAGACCAACCGCCACCTGCTATGGGCGTGGGTGTGGGTGCTGGAGCCGTACCGGCGGCGCGGCATCGGCCGAGGGTGGGTGCCGAAAGTGCTGGACCTGATGGACGAGCATGGCTGCACGGTGTTATCCATGGGCGCGGAGCAGGAGTCCGGGCACGCCTTCATTCGCTGGCTGGGGGCCGAACCCAAGCTGCGCGAGCGAGAGAGCCGGCTCGACCTTCGCCAGGTCGACTGGCAGATGGTCGAGCGATGGGTGCGGGACGGCGAAACGGCCTCTCCCGAGGCTCGGCTCGAGCTGCACAGCCGGCGCCTGCCCGAACAGCTACTGGACGAGTACAGCCGGGCCAGCAGCGAGCTCCTCAACACCATGCCGTTCGAGGACCTCGACCACGGCGATATCGTCACCACCGCCGAGCAGCAGCGAGAGTGGTACCAGAGGCTCGACATCAGCGGTTCGTCCCACGACGTCTGCCTGGTCCGGGACCCCGATGGCACGATCGCGGGAATGACAGACGTGCTTCGGCATCCGTACGAGCCTGAGTTCGTCCGCCAGAACTTCACGGGCGTGGATCCGCGGGCCCGCGGCCGCGGCCTGGGAAAGTGGCTGAAGGCTTCGATGCTGCTCCATGTTCGAAGCGCCTACCCCGAAGTGCGCACAGTGACGACCGAGAATGCCGGCTCGAACGCTGCGATGCTCGCCATCAACCACGCACTCGGCTTCGAGCTGACCCGCGAAGTGACCTACTTCCAGGTCCACCGCGACCGGTTGGCCCAGGTCTGCTGAGCCTTGACTGAGAGCCAGCGCGAGCTCGTCCCTGGGCTCGCGACTCCGGTCGAGTGGCGGCGTTATCACGCTTTCAGGCGCCGCCGCAACGCGGAGTGGCGGCCCGACGAGCCGCTGACGCCCGACGCCGTCGCCCAGATGAGGATGCTGGCGCCAGACTCGCGGACGATCAAGAACACCTGGCTGGCCCTACGAGACGACGAGATCGTCAGCGTTCTCGAGACCCGGGCGACCCACCCGTCGTCACCGGAATACCAGACCAACCGGCATCTTCTGTCTGCCGAGGTGTACGTGCTGCGTGAGCACCGGCGGCAGGGCGTCGGGCGCAGGTGGATCCCGAGAGTCGTGGAGATGATGGAACGACACCAGGCAAGCGTGATGACGGCGTCGGCCGAGGACGAGCCCGGCCACGCTTTCCTGCGCGGGCTTGGCGCGGCGCCAAAGATGACCGACCGCGAGAGCCGAATGGACATGCGACAGGTGGAATGGGAAATGGTCGCTCGCTGGGTACGGGAAGGGCAGGCCGCGTCGCCACGATCGCGGTTGCAGCTGTATCGGCACCGCCTTCCCGACGAGGCCCTGGAGGCGTTCTGCGTCCGCCTCACCGAACTGTTGAACACGGTGCCGTTCGAGGGCCTCGACCACGGCGACATGGTCATGACTGCCGACCACGTGAGGGAGTTCTACGCGAGGCTGGATGAGACCGGCTCATCGGTTCACACGTGTCTGATACGTGAACCGGACGGCTCGATCTCGGGGTGGACCGACGTCCTGAAGCATCCCTACGAGCCCGGGTTGATCCACCAGATGTTCACCGGCGTGGATCGGAGCGCCCGCGGCCGGGGCCTGGGTAAGTGGCTGAAGGCCGCCATGCTGGAGCACATCCGGCGGCTCCACCCGGACACCCAGGCGATCGTCACCGAGAACGCAGGCTCCAACGCGCCCATGCTCGCGATCAACCACCGACTGGGCTTCCGGCTGCGCCGGACCGTAACCGTCTACCAGATCGACCGGCAGACCCTGGCCCGTTCAACCTGACCAGCCAAAACACTCTCCCCCGCCACGTCGGTGGAGTACCCGGCGAAGCCGGGGGAGGGGGGCGCCCCGGACCTACGCGGCGCGCGAGTCCAGGTGGCAGGCCAGGCTGGCGAAGATCTGATCGATCTGCTCGGGTCGGAGGTCGGCCGAAAGGTGAATCTCGACCGTGATGTTCTGGCCCCGCAGCCGGATATTCGGACGCTTACCCGTGGTCGTTGTGACCGCAAGCCGGCCGCGCTCCGCTTGCTTTCGCAGGTCCTGGCCACGCTGGTTGGCCATGATCGTGAGCAGATAGCTGTCCATCACTTTCGCCTCCCGTGCGAGCTTCTGGTTTTTGCGCTGCCGAGATAGTCACCGAGCAGCCCGGACACTTCTGAGAGAGGTCCGGTGCGAAGCGAGTACCGCTTCTCACCCAGGCGCACTCGCAGCAGTCCCGCGGCCCGCAGCGCCGCAAGGTGGTGGTGCATCGTCGACTTGCCGAGATCGAGGTCGTCGGCCAGCTCCTGCAGGGAACAGGGTGACTCGGCCAGCCTGCGGAGGGCCCGCAGCCTGGACTCGTCCGCCAGCACCTTTGCGAGGCGCAAGATACGCCGCCTTCTCGCTTCCTCGACCGACGGCGCGAGCGCGTCCTCGCCGACCGGATACTGCATCACCAGGGTGTTCCGGTGGCGGTCGTAGTTGACCCAGGGACGGTTCAAGTACGAGGGGATGAGCAGCAGGCGGTCGATTCCCACCTCGGGCGAATACTCGCCGCCATTGGTCGCCTCCTCGACGACTTCGAATACGGAGCGCTCCTCCGCCATATGCCCCTTGTGCTCTGCGTCGCGCGTGAGGATCGGGGCGATCTCAGCCCACTGCCTGGAGAACACCTCGCTGTGCCAGCGGTCCAACGTGGCCACCACCATGGCCTTTGCCCGGTCAGCGTCAGCCCCGAACAGCCTCACCACCTGAGGCACCCACTTCCGGACGACGGGGTCGTCCCGCTCCAGAAGCGAGAGCAGCGGGTCGAGCTCGCCGTGGCCGGCACCCACCATCGCCTCACGCAGGGCGGCGCCGGGCTGGTGACGGAGGTGGAAGCCGAGCAGCTCCAGCCACACCTCGTCAGGCGGCATGGCCTCCAGATGGTCCAGAAAGCCGGGCACGTCGGCCGGCGCCTCCGCCACCAGAGCATCCAGTGCGCACCAGGCATTGCTTGACCCGGGCTGAGAGTGGAATGGAGCGAGAAGCTCTGTCAGCTGAGAGGAGGCACTGGTTCGTACATCATCGAACCATGCGCAACCGATCTCATAGTCCTTGCATCGAACCGCCGGGTCTGTGAAGATGTGGAGTCCGGAGAGACTCTCGGCCGCTTCTGAGACGCAGAAGTCGATGCTCGGGACAGTCTGTGGAGACGTTAGCCTCGTGATCGATGCGACCATCGAGTTCGATCATAATCGAACTCTCTGCTCATGTCAAGATAGCTCAGATCTTACGGAGCCGGACTTCCTCGAACGAGTGGTCGCGCGCCTTTCGCAGCACCAGCCGGGCTCGATCGCGGGTGGGACCAATGTTCTCGCGCAGGTTGATTCCGTTGATGTCGGCCCAGATCCGCTTGGCGGTCCCGATGGCGTCCGCTGTAGAGAGGTCCGCGTAGCGGCGGAAGTACGACCTCGGGTCGCGGAACGCGGTGTCGCGCAAGGTCAGGAAACGTGCGACGTACCACTCCTCGATGTCGTCCTCGTCGGCGTCGAGGTAGATGGAGAAGTCGAAGAAGTCAGATACAAACGTGCGGATCGAGCGGCGGCGAGCGCCGTCCGGTGTCTGCAGCACGTTCAGGCCCTCCACGAGCATGATGTCAGGCTGCTCTACCACCATCTCATCGCCAGGGACGATGTCGTAGACGAGGTGAGAGTAGACAGGCGCCCTGACCTGGTCGGCTCCCGACTTGAGCTCCGCCATGAACTGCATCAGCCGCCGGAGGTCGTAGCTCTCCGGGAAGCCCTTGCGCTGCATCAGGCCGCGCTCTTCGAGAACCCGGTTGGGATAGAGGAATCCGTCGGTGGTGACGAGGTCGACTTTCGGGTGGTTGGGCCACCGCGCGAGGAGCTCTCGCAGGATGCGGGCAAACGTGCTCTTGCCGACGGCTACACTGCCCGCGATCCCGATGATGTAGGGGACCGGCCGGGCCGGTCTACCGAGGAACGTATCCGTCACGTGGTGCAGTCCCTGGGCCGCGGCCACATAGAGGTTGAGCAGCCGGGACAGCGGCAGATAGACCTCCACCACCTCGTCGAGGGAGACGTACTCGTTGATGCCCCGCAGCGTGACGAGGTCGGCATCGGTAAGCGTGAGCGGAGTCGCGTCACGGAGGCGAGCCCACTCGGGGCGAGCGAAAGTCACGTATGGCGAGAAGCCGTTCATTGGTGCTCGTTTCGCGATGGTTTGCAAGCTAACCAGATTCACTCTTCTCAGCGTCAGCGCGACCGTATGCTGCATCGTAGGAGCGATGCCGCCGCCACGCACCTACCGGGTTCACGAGGCCAATCAGATGCTGCCGAAGGTCCGGCGCCTGGCGGGCCAGATCGTCGAACTCTCGGCCCAGCTTGACGAGCTAACAGACCGCGTTCGCATCGCCCAGTACCGGATGGGGCGTCCGGCTGCCAGCACGTCCGATCGAGACCGCTTCGAAGAGAGCACCGCCGCGCTGCGCGGTGCTGAGGATGATCTCGTCGCTGCGCTCGCGGGCCTGGAGGAGCTGGGAGTTCAGCTCAAAGATCCTCGCACCGGGTTGGTGGACTTTCTCTCCTACCGAAATGGCGAGCTGGTAGAGCTCTGCTGGCAGCTGGGCGAGGACCGCGTCGCGCACTGGCACCGCATCGGCGAGGGTTTTCCGGGCCGCAAGCCGCTCTGAGGGATGCGGCGCTGATCACGCCCTCTGGGCGGTCTCGACCAGAGCTGCCTTGACCTTCAACACAAGACCGTCCGGATCCAGGCCGTGCTCGGCCAGAATCTCTGCCTGCCTTCCGTGCGGCAGGAAGCGGTCCGGCAGGGCAGCCATCCGCACCTTGCCGGCAAGGCCCTGCGGCGCGAGTGCCTCCAGGACGGCGGCGCCGAAGCCGCCGGTGCCGACGTTGTCTTCGGCCGTCAGGAGCAGACCGTAGCGGATGGCCCAGTCGCTGAGGAGCCGCGGATCGATCGGCTTCAGCCAGCGCGCGTTGATCACGCCGCAGGCGATGCCCTCTGCCGCAAGCAGGTCTGCGGCCACAGTGGCGACCTCCACCATGCGCCCGATGGCCAGGATGGCCACCTCATCGCCGCGCCGCACCTCCTCCCAGCGCCCGATCGGGATTGGCTCGACCGGCAGATCAGGCGTGGCGGGAACCGTTCCCCTCGGATAGCGGATTGCGACCGGCCCGTCAGACGACAGCGCCGTCTCCAGCAGCGCGCACAACTCGGTCGCGTCCGCCGGGGCTGCGATTTTGAGGTTCGGCATCAGCCTCAGGTAGCTCAAGTCGAAGACGCCGTGGTGGGAAGAGCCGTCGGGGCCGGTGACCCCGGCCCGGTCGATCACGAAGACAACCGGCAGCCGGTGCATGCAGACGTCCATCATCGTCTGGTCAAAGGCGCGCTGCAGGAACGTCGAATAGATGCAGACGATGGGCCGCTTGCCGCCCATGGCCAGCCCGGCGGCGAACGTCACCGCGTGCTGCTCGCAGATTCCAACGTCGAAGATCCGTTCAGGGAACTCCTTGGCGAAGCTGAGCAGCCCGGTCGATGACGTCATGGCGGCGGTGATCGCGACCACGTCCGGGTGGCGCGAGGCAGCTGACATGACGGCTTCCGCGAAGACGTTGGTGTACGTGAGCTCAGGGTTGCGTGGCCGGCCCGTGAGCGGGTCGGTGCGAGGACTGACCTGATGCAGCTTGTCGTTCTCATCGTCGATGGCAGGCGGATACCCCCGACCCTTGTCGGTTACAACGTGGATCACGCTCGGGGCCTTGAGGCGCCGAGCCCGTCCAAGCAGGTCCTCGAGCGCATCGAGATCGTGGCCGTCTGCCGGGCCGGCGTACTTGAGGCCCAGGCTGTCGAACACCGTGCTGGGCTGTAGGAGCTGCTTCAGAGACTCTTTGACCCGGAAGGCCGCTTGATCGGCCTGCGCACCGACCAGCGGAAGGTGGCGGAGGCTGTTCGAGATCTCCTCTTTAAGGCGCTCGTAGCGCGGGTCGATCTGCAGCTGGGCGAGGTGCCGCGCCAGACCGCCCACAGTAGGCGCGTAGGAGCGACCGTTGTCGTTGAGGACCACCACCAGGTTGGGCGGCTGGAGGTGGGCTATCTGGTTGAGCGCCTCATAGGCCATTCCGCCGGTCAGCGCCCCATCGCCGATCACAGCCACCACGTGACCGGGAACGCCACGCCGGAGACGTGCCTCGGCGATACCCAGCGCGTAGGAAAGGGAGGTGGATGCGTGGCTGTTTTCGACGAAGTCGTGAGGACTCTCGGCCCGCGACGGATAGCCGGACAGGCCGCGTGGCTGCCGCAGCGTGGCGAAGGCGCCGGCACGGCCCGTCAGCAGCTTGTGCACGTAGGCCTGGTGGCCGGTATCCCAGACGATCACCTCGTCAGGGCTCTCGAAGACCCGATGCACCGCGAGCGTCAGCTCGACGACGCCGAGGTTCGGCGACAGGTGGCCGCCGGTCTTCGAGACGTGCTCGATGAGAAAAGATCGGATCTCCGCGGCCAGCTGCTCGAGCTGGCTACGGTTCAGGGTGCGCAGGTCCGAGGGCGAGTAGATCGACTCGAGCACTACCAACTAGCCTAACGCTGGGGCCTCGCTGACCGTTCCGCTGAAGCGGCTATGGCCTGCCTCTTCGTGCCCTAAACTCGCGACATGCACGGTGAGAAACAGTTCGGCTTCGACACGCTTGCCGTTCACGCCGGCCAGCGTCCAGACCCCGTCACCGGTGCCCGGGCTGTGCCCATCTACCAGACTGGCGCTTACGTCTTCGAGGACACAGACCACGCCGCCAATCTGTTCGCGCTGCAGCGGTTCGGCAACATCTACTCGCGCATCATGAACCCGACCGTCGCGGTCTTCGAGGAGCGGATCGCGGCCCTCGAGAACGGCATCGGCGCAATTGCCACCGCCTCAGGCCAGGCCGCCCAGCACCTGACGATCTTCGCGCTTATGCAGGCGGGAGACGAGTTCATCAGCTCGCGCAGCCTCTATGGAGGCTCCTTCCAGCAGTTCGACGTCAGCTTCCGGAAGATGGGCATCGAAACCCGCTTCGTGGACCCGCTTGACCTGGACCAGTGGAAGGCGGCGGTGACCCCTAGAACAAAGGCGTTCTACGCGGAGACCCTCGGCAACCCGCTGATCGACGTGATCGACATCGAGGCCCTGGCCAACCTGGCCCACGAGGTGGGAGTCCCACTCATCGTCGACAACACCTTCGCCTCGCCCTATCTGTGCCGGCCGCTGGACTGGGGCGCCGACATCGTGGTCCACTCCGCCACCAAGTTCATCTGCGGTCACGGCACGGCGATCGCCGGCGTGATCGTCGACGGAGGCCGCTTCCCGTGGGACAACGGCAAGTTCCCCGGCATGACGGAGCCGTCGCGGGGTTATCACGACCTGCGGTTCTTCGAGTACTTCGGGGACTTCGGGTGGCTGATGAAGTGCCGGTGCGAGATGCTGCGTGATTACGGCCCCACCATGGCGCCATTCACGGCCTGGCTGCTGCTGCAGGGTCTGGAGACCCTGCACGTGCGCATGGACCGCCACGTCGCCAATGCACAGAGAGTCGCCGAGTACCTGGAGCAGCACCCGGCCGTCCAGTACGTCAATTACCCCGGCCTACCATCCGACCGCCATTACGAGCTGGCCAGGAAATACCTGCCCAGAGGGGCCGGCTCGATCTTCACGTTCGGCATCGAGGGCGGCAGGGAGGCGGGAAAGCGCTTCATCGACTCGGTCCAGCTCTTCAGCCACGTGGCCAACGTGGGCGACACCAAGTCCCTGGTCGTCCACCCGGCTTCAACGACCCACCAGCAACTCGGGGACGAGGAGCTGCGCAAGGCCGGAATCGGGCCTGAGCTAGTACGTGTTTCGATCGGTATCGAAGACGTGGACGACATCCTGTGGGACCTGGACCAGGCGCTGACTCGGTCGCAGAAGCAAGGGCTGGTGGCCGCAGCGCCGTCTCGGAACGGACTCGGGCACTCCATCCTGTCCAAGGCGTTCGGCGCGCCTTACCAGGGCTGAGCACGTGATGGAGGTGCTGGGAGTTCGCGGCTGCCGTTCCGAAAGGACGGCTGAGGCACGATGAGCGCGGTCGGCGAGCGCAACGACTTCGGGCTGACGGCGTGGGATCGCTACCGGATTCTGACCAGCTACCGGACCATCGCCATGGTCGGACTGAGCTCGAACTACTACAACGCGAGCTCTTTCGCGGCCATCTACCTGGACGCGAACGGCTACGACATCGTGCCGGTGAACCCGGCGCAGGCCGGGAAGCGGGAAATCCTGGGGCGCCGCGTATATGCCACCTTGAGGGAGGCCGCGCAGGATCATCCGATCGAGATCGTCGACGTCTTCCGACCTTCTGCGGAGGCGCCGGGGATCGCGAGAGACGCAGTCGAGGTGGGCGCAAGGGTGTTCTGGATGCAGCTTGGAGTGGTCAGTGACGATGCAGCCCGGATCGCGCGCGAGGGGGGGCTGGAGGTGGTGATGGACCGCTGCTGCAAGATCGAGCACGCGCGGTTCTTCGGCGGTCTCCGGACGATCGGCCTGAACACCGGAATCGTGACCAGCCGGCTGGCGATGCGACTCCCCGAGGGCTGAGCGACGCCGGCGTGAGCACGAAACGCGGGCGCCTTACCGCGCCCGCCTACGGTGCGCCTGGGTCCAGTCGCTCGGCGACGAGCTCTAACACGTGGGCGACCCGCAGGTTCAGACGCCGCCTATGGGCACCCGCTCGGATGTGCATCAGGCAGCCCGGGTTGTCGGAGGCGACCACCGTGCAGCCGGTCCTGGCAATGGCCTCCAGCTTCCACTGCACCATGCGGTCGGCGACTTCGGGCCAGTCGAACGAGAAGGTGCCCCCGAAACCGCAGCAGTTGGCGATGTCGGGCAGGTCGACGACCTCGTAGCCGGCCAGCTCCAGAACCCTACGCGGCTCTTTGACCAGGCCCAGCTGGCGCTTGGTCTGGCAGGAGTCGTGGTAGGCGACCCGAGGTCGCAGGCCGTTGGCAGCCTGCACGAGTGACGGCCGTCCTTCCAGCAGCTCGAGCACGAACCGCGTCGAATCGCGCATCCGCTCCCGGACGGCTTCAACGCCGGCACCGCCGACCCCCCAGTCGGCGGAGTCGATGGTGGCGGCACCGAAGCAGGAGGCGGAGGGGGTGACGATCGGCCCCTCCGAGGCCTCCAGCGCCGAGACCAGGCGCGCGAACAGGCCGGCGCCGCGATCGAAGTCGCCGGCGTTGCTGCAGATCAGTCCGCAGCACCACTGGCTTTCAGGAAATTCGACCCTGTAGCCGGCTCGCCGGAGGATCCGGTTCAGCGCCTGGCCGGCTTCGGGCATGACGCGGTCGACCAGGCATGAGGCGAATATGGTCGCCGGCTGCTCGCCGTCGGGACCGCCGGTCTGAACCAGCGACCGGAACGGCCGCTTCGCAAGCGGCACCGGTCCTACTGGAAACAGCCGGCTGACAGGAGCCGCCAGCCGCGTCGCTGCCCGGGCGGCGCCGGGCCGCGACCACATCTGAAGCAGCGCGCGCTTGGTCAGCGTCTTGCGGTGCCCGTGACGCCGGTGCTCGAGGATCTGCCGGGGCAGCGGGATGTCGACCGGGCAGATCTCCTGGCACGCGTTGCACTGGGTGCAGAGGGAGTTGGGCAGCTCACCCGCCGCCGGTCCATGGTGGAAGGGCGTCAGCACCAGCCCGATGGGCCCACTGTAGATGTGGCCGAACTGGTGGCCACCGACCGCCATGAACGCCGGGCAGGCGTTCGAGCAGGCTCCGCAGCGGATGCAGGTCATCGCATCGGCAAAGACGGGGTCCGCGAGCATCTCTGTGCGACCGTTGTCGAGGACGACGCAGTGCATCTCGCGAGGCCCGTGGGCGCCGATCACCGGTGAGAAGCCGATGTCCGACGAGCGTGAGGGGCCGGTCACCCAGTTGACGTACGTGCTGATCAGCTGGCCGGTGGCAGAGCGCGGGAGCATGCGCAGCATGGAGACCGCGTCGTCCAGGCTGGCGATCACCTTGTCGATTCCGAACACCGCGACGTGGACGCGCGGCAGGGTGATCGTCAGGTCCGCGTTGCCCTCGTTGGTGACGATCATGACCGTCCCGGTCTCGGCGATGGCCGCGTTTGCCCCACTGATGCCCACCGCCGCGTTGATGAATTTCTCGCGCAGTTCCTGTCGGGCGTGGCCCATGATCGCGTCTCTGTCGGGCTCGAC
>Ga0126383_10001311_pt1 | contig 15384 bp, 14 predicted proteins | sample PanSoiMetPlot_35_FD_96882 | JGI IMG/M metagenome (GOLD analysis project Ga0126383, IMG submission 96882) | Tropical forest soil microbial communities from Panama - MetaG Plot_35 | ecosystem: Environmental > Terrestrial > Soil > Tropical forest > Bulk soil | place: Panama | collected 2016-02-17
GGACGGTGCGGGAACTGCGTCCGGTGAGCGGGCCCGACGTGCTAGAGCCGGCCGCTCTTGAAGCGGTGCGTTGGTGGCGCTTTGAACCTTATCGCGTGAACGGGAAGCCGGTCGAGGTGGAAACGACCGTGGCGGTGGAGTTTCAGCCGGAATAGCTGGCCGACACGAAATTTGCTAGAGCGGGCGGTCGCGGACGATTTGTCTTAGTTTGAAGCGCTGCAGCTTGCCGGTGGCGGTCTTGGGGAGTTCAGGAAAGAACTCGACCCAGCGCGGGCGCTTGAAGACCGGCAGGCGGGTCAGGACGTAGTCCTGCAGTTGGCGGGCAAGTTCGGGCGTGGCGGGAGTTCCATCTCTGAGGACGACGCAGGCGGCGGGCTTGACCAGTTCATCGTTATCCTGGCGAGCGATCACGGCCACTTCCTGAACCGCCGGGTGTTCGATGAGAACACTTTCGATCTCCACGGGACTCACCCAAACACCGCTGCACTTCAACATGTCATCGCAGCGTCCTGCATACCAGAAGTAGCCGTCGCCGTCCTGGTAATACTTGTCGCCGGTGCGGATCCAATGTCCGCGGATTATTTCCTTGCTCTTCTCGTGCTGATTCCAGTAGTGCGAACAGGCGGCATCGGAGCGGACGATCAGGTTACCGATTTCTCCCGGGGGAAGAGGCTGGTCATTTTCGTCGACGATTCGGGCATCGTAGCCGGGAATGAGTCTGCCGCTGGAGCCCGGGCGCACGGCCCCGGGGGCGTTGGCGATACACATGTGCAGGAGTTCGGTGGAGCCCATGGCGTCGAGAATCTCAACACCGAAGCGGTCTCGGAAGCGCTGGAACAGCGCAGCGGGCAGGGATTCTCCGGCCGAGACTGCGTAGCGCACCGAGGAGAGATCGAAATCGCCCTCGCCTTCATGCGAATGGGCCAACAGGGCGGCGAAATTCGAGGGCACGGAAAAAAACAGCGTCGGGCGATGTTGCTCGATCACGCGAAACACCTGCGCCGGCTTTGGCGCTCCCGGCCACAGGATGCTGGTGCCGCCGACGGCGAGCGGGAAGTAAAGTCCGTTGCCCAGTCCATAGGCGAAGAAGAGCTTGGCGACACTGAAGCAGCGGTCCTCGGCGGTCATGTTCAGGATGCCCCTGGCGTAGCGCTCCGAGGCCACCACCATGTCGTGCTGCAAGTGGACGCAGGCTTTGGGGAAACCGGTGGAGCCGGAGGAGTAGAGCCAGAAGGCGGCGTCGTCTTTGCTGGTGGGTTCGGGGTCAAGGTGGGGAGACGCGCAGGCGATCCAGTCGTGGAAGCAAAAGGCTGCGGGCGGCGACTTCTCGCCGACCACGACGATATGCTGAAGATGGCGGAGCTTGTCGCGAGGAACGGCCTCGATCTGAGGGAGAAGCGCTTCGCCGACGATCAGCACGCGAGCACGGGCATTGTTCAGCACGTACTCATAGTCGGCGGGTTTGAGCAAGGTGTTGATGGGGACAGCGACGGCTCCGATCTTGATGGCACCGAAGAAGCCTGCGGCGAACTCAGGACAATCGGGGAGCAGCAGGGCAACGCGCTCTTCCATGCGGACGTCGAGCTGACGCAGGGCATTGCCGACCCGATTCCCATTCTCGAAAAGCTGACGATAGGTGACACGGGCGGTGTCGGATTCGATGGCGACGTTGTTGCCACGACCTTCCCTGAGATGGCGGTCGATGAAGTACGAGGCCGCATTGAAGATGTCAGGGAGGTTAATGGGCTGGCCGGAGCTCATTTGCTGGAAACACGTTGTTTGCGAAAAGCATGCAGGATAACCGCGCTACTGACGGCAAAGCTGCCGATGGCGGCCAGGGCCAGAACCTGAGTCAGTTCCGGCCGCAGGCGCAGGAGATCGGAAGACAGCGCAGCCAGCGCGCACAGCGCGCCCAAGACGTTGATCCAAACCGGAGGATGCACAGGGTGGGACTGATCGCGGTTGCGGAAGCGAAGCTGCAGGAGGACGGCTGCCAGTCCGATGGCAGCGACCACCAGGACGGCGAGGGGACTGAAAAACGCTCTCCGGCTGGTGAAGATCACCACCAATGCCAAGGCTCCGCAGAGCAGGCCCGAGGCAATGACCGTCCAGCGACGAGGTTGGGATGCGTGGGCCAAACGATCTATTCAAGTCGAAGCATCTTAGCACCGAAAATCGGGATGCCGGGGTTGTTTTTCCGGCGAACCGGAGCCATGAGGACCGCAGCCTCAGACTGCGCACCGACTGGAAGTCACTGGCGGGCGCACGGGATCACGACCCCCTCGACACGGAAAAAGTAGCCCGGACTCAGCCCGTTGGCGCGTAAAATCCATAGTTGGGCAGAAGTGGGGCGGGAAGCGTATTCCCGCCTTTTTTCTTGCGAGTACAATGAACCTTTCATGGGCGGCATAGACAGAGCCATTCTGGTCACCGGAGGCGCGGGATTCATCGGCTCCAACTTCATTCTGCAATGGATGAGCCAGGAGGGCCCGCCTCTGGTCAACCTCGACAAACTCACCTACGCCGGCAATCTTCGAAACCTGGAGGGAATTTCTTCTCAATCCGGCTACACCTTCCTCCAGGGAGACATTTGTGATCGCACGCTGGTGTGCGACTTACTGGAACGACACCGCCCGCGCGCCATCGTTCATTTTGCCGCTGAGAGTCACGTGGATCGCTCCATACATGGTCCCGACGACTTTGTGCGGACCAACGTCAACGGAACGTTCGCTCTGCTGGAAGAGGCCAGAGCCTACTGGGGACAACTGCTGGATTCCGAGCGTGGGCAGTTCCGCTTTCTTCACGTCTCTACCGATGAAGTATATGGATCGCTGAACGCCGGCGATCCCGCCTTTTCGGAAACCACGCCGTATGCGCCGAATAGCCCCTACTCGGCCTCGAAGGCGGCTGCCGATCACCTGGTACGGGCCTACCATCACACCTACAGATTGCCCACGCTGACCACGAATTGTTCCAACAACTATGGTCCTTACCAGTTTCCCGAAAAACTGATCCCTCTCATGATCCTGAACGCCCGGAGCGGAAAGCCACTGCCGGTTTATGGCGACGGGTTGAACGTCCGTGACTGGCTCTACGTGGAAGATCACTGCGAAGCCATCCGTGCGGTGCTTGCCAAAGGAAGACCGGGCGAAACTTACAATATCGGGGGGTGGAGCGAGCGGCGGAATATTGAGATCGTGAAGGGCATCTGCTCGATTCTCGATGAGTTGTGTCCCAATGACCCGGTGGTGCCGCACAGCAAGCTGATCACTTTCGTGAAAGATCGCCCCGGACACGACCGGCGCTATGCGATTGACGCCGGCAAGATCAAGCGCGAGCTCAACTGGAAGCCGCGCGAGACGTTTGAGACGGGCCTGCGCAAAACCATCGAATGGTACTTGCGACACGACGGCTGGGCGAAGGAAGTGACCGGCGGGAGTTACCGGCAGTGGATCGCAGTGCATTACTCATAGAGGAACCCGGATGGGAGCAGCCAACACGTACAAAGGCATCATTCTTGCCGGGGGCTCGGGGACGCGCCTCTATCCCGCGACCCAGGCGGTGGGCAAGAGCCTGTTGCCGCTGTACGACAAGCCCATGATTTACTATCCGCTCTCCACGCTGATGTTGGCGGGAATCCGCGACATTCTCATTATTTCGACTCCCGGGGATTGTCCGCGCCTGGAGCATTTGCTGGGCGACGGGTCGCGGCTGGGGCTCGAGTTCCAATACGCCGTGCAGAAAAAACCGGAAGGCATCGCGCAGGCATTTCTGGTGGGGGAAAAATTCATTGGCGCAAGCTGTTGCGCCCTGGTGCTGGGCGATAACATCTTTTATGGACACGATTTCGCGAAGCAACTGCGCGAGTCCACTGCCCAGACCTCGGGCGCCCGGGTATTCGCCTACCCGGTAAATGATCCCGAGCGGTATGGTGTCGTCGAATTCGATGATGCCGGCCGGGCGCTGAGTCTGGAGGAAAAACCGGCCAGGCCGAAGTCCCGCTACGCCGTTACCGGACTGTATTTTTACGACAATGAAGTCGCGACGATTGCCAAATCGCTCACGCCGTCGGCGCGCGGCGAGCTGGAGATCACCGATGTGAACCGCAGGTACCTGGAGCAGGGAAAGCTGGAAGTGGCGGTCATGGGCCGGGGCATGGCGTGGCTCGACACCGGAACGCACGATTCCATGATGGAAGCTTCACTGTTTATTCAGACCATCGAACGGCGTCAGGGCCTGATGGTTGCCTGCCCCGAGGAAATTGCCTATCGCTCCGGGTACATCAGCGGACAGCAGCTCGAAGACATCGGCAACGCCATGAAGAACAACGGCTACGGCGCGTACCTGTTACAACTTCTGCGGGAAAAGGTATTTTAGATGGCAGCCGGTCATGCTGGCAGTGCGGTCATGAAAGTCACGCGAGGATCGCTCGAAGGAGTCGTGATTCTTGAACCCCGAGTCTTTGGCGACGAGCGCGGCTTCTTCCTCGAGAGTTACATCCAGCGCGTCATGGAAGAAGTGGGCATTCGCGAGCTCTTCGTGCAGGACAATCATTCGTTTTCCACGCGCAATGTTCTGCGCGGGCTGCACTACCAGGTGCAGCGTCCGCAGGGCAAACTGATTCGCGCCATTGGCGGAGAGATCCTGGACGTGGTGCTGGACTTGCGGCGCAGCTCTCCCACCTTCGGCGCCTGGGAAGCCGTCCGCCTTTCTGGCGAGAACCAGAAGATGCTCTGGATTCCCGCCGGGTTTGCCCACGGCTTCCGCGTTGTTTCAGACAGCGTTCACGTGCTTTACAAAGCCACCGATTTCTACTTCCCGGAATTTGAGCACACCATCGTCTGGAATGATCCCGATCTGAAGATCGACTGGAAGCTCGAGGGCGAGCCCATCGTGTCAAGAAAAGACGGCGCCGGCCTTGCCTTTGCGGAAGCCCAGTACTACGCCTAAGGTCTCATCCCCATGCGAGTCACTCTGTTCGGCGCCAGCGGATTGCTTGGGAGGGCGGTCATGCGCCAATGGACCGGGGACACCGTCACCCCACTGAGTTCCCAGGAGGCCGACATTCGTGACCCTCGACAGGTGCTGGGCGCCGTGAAGCGAACGCGGCCGGAATGGATCGTGCTGGCCGCGGCCTACACGGATGTCGATGGCTGTGAAAGCCATCGAGAGCTGGCATTTGCCGTGAACCGGGATGGCGCCGCCCACGTAGCCCGCGCGGCCAAAGAGTCGGGCTGCCGTCTGCTTACCCTCAGCACCGATTACGTGTTCGACGGAACCAATTCCGTTCCTTATGAGTCCGGCGATCGCCGCGCCCCGCGCAGCGTCTATGGCCGCTCCAAGGCCGAGGGAGAGATACGCGTGCAGGAACTCCTGCCCGATGCCTGTATTGTTCGCACCTCCTGGCTCTTCGGGGTTGGGGGAAAGTGCTTCCCGGATACGATCCTAAGGCTGGCGGCCACGCGGCCCGAACTCGACGTGGTGAACGATCAGCGCGGCTCGCCGACCTACTCGCTCGATCTGGCGCGTGCCATCCGGCAACTTTGCAGGAGCGATGCCAAGGGCATCGTTCACGCCACCAACCGTGGCGATTGCACCTGGTTCGAATTCGCGGGAGAAATTGTCGCCCGGGCAGGACTCTCGACCGCCGTGCGGCCCACAACCAGCGACAAGTTCACGCGCCCCGCCGAGCGTCCCAGGTACTCGGTGTTGTCGCCCCACAGTCTGAATGCCTACGGCATCACCATGCCGGACTGGGGTGATGCGCTCGGGGCCTACCTGGAGGAGCGAGCGGCCTCGGAGGCGAACTCGCGGCGCGGTTGAAGAAGCGCGCACGCCCGCTTGCGGCCGCCACCGCAATCGCTCCAGGTTCAAGCCTCGTGCGAGCGTGGCGATCAGGGGAGGTGCGGGCAAATCGCCTAGCCGCTCGCATGTTGCTTGGCCTTGGCAATGAGATCTTCCACCTGCCTGCGTTGTGGATAGTCGGGATTTTCCTTCAGCAATTCCTGCCAGGTGACCACGGCGCCTGAGGGATCCATCTTGCCCTGCCACTCGACGATTCCCATGTTGAAAAGGGTTCCCGGGTGCCTGGGGCGGATCTTCAGCGACTTCTTGAACTCGGTGAGCGCACGATCGGCATCGCCCAGATACCAGTAAGCCGTACCCAAGTCAGTGCGCACGTCCGGGTTGTTGGGGTTGATTTCGAGCGCACGCTGATAATACTTGATGGCCTCGGAAAATTGCTCGCCGTCATAGTACACATTGCCCAGGTTCACGACCGCCTCGACATCGTTCGGTTTCTTATTCACCGCCGCGAGCCAGGGCGCTGCCGCGCGATCAACCATGGCTTTCTGTTGTTCCGGGGAGGGTCTCGGGGGAGTAGCCGCAGTTTCGCCAGGGCCTCCCGAAACGGCTGAGACCGGACCGTCGCCTGCGGGAGACGCCGACCCGCGGAACAGGTATCCGAGCGCCACACCCAGTAACAGGCAAAAAACAGCCAGCAGGTAAGACTGTCTCGCGGTCCATGGAGTTTCGGCTTGCGCGCGGGATGAATCGGGTGCAATTTTTGCGGTGCTCATGGTGTGCTCCTTTAACGTTTGGCGCCGGCAAGCGCCGGTTCCGGCGATTCCAGGTGAAACAGGCGCTGGACGGCAGCGGTCATCCGCTCCTGCTCCGCCTTTTCTGGGAGGTCCTTGAGTTCACGAGCCAGCGATCCTGCGATTCCCTGCGTGATGCGGGACGTCACCGCCGACAACATTTCGTCCTGATCCCTGGAAAACGGCCCGGCCTCGGTTTTGAAGGACTCCAGTTCTTGCCGGCAAATCTCGTCTAGTCGCGCGCGCAAAGCGGTGACCGTCGGCACCACACGCTCCGCCAGCAGCTCGCGGCGGAACCCTTGCGCCTCGCGAGCCACGATCTGCCGCGCCAATTCCACCGCAGCGCAGGCAGCCGGGACGGTGGCGTTGCCAATCGCAGTCTCATTGCGCACGCGCCTGGAAACCGTCAGGGCCTTCTCGATCACGGCATTCAGGGAGCGCGCCGCGCTTCGCACCTCTCGCGCCTGCTGCCATGCATTGTTGACCTGCGTGACAAGGTGCGGCTCGCCTATGACCATCGAGTCCAGGCTTGAAGTTACGGTGAAAATGTGAAGCAGAGCGGCGTCATCGAGCTCGACGGTAGAAGTGTTTCCATTCGCAGAGTTTCAGGTCGTACTTGCTCGAGAGGTAGCGCAGGACCGAGTTTGCCGCCAGCGAAGAATCGCTTGCCCAAACGATGAATTCCGTGCGATCGCCGGTGGCAAGGATAATGACCTCTTCTACCCCTTCCTCCCGCCCCAGTTCCGCCCAGCGCCTCGTAGCGTCGGGTCTCACTGATCCAGAAGCGTTCGCGAACCGCCGCCGGCGCCGTGCGGGAGTTCAAGCCGATCACCAACAGTGTGGGTTCCACAGCATCCCCCAGGGCCAGTTCACTCCCTGACTGGCACCCTGTATGCCAAAGCAACCTCGCCGACTCCGGCCGAGTAGCACATTTGTTTTCAAGTATTTAACTGCTTCTTGTCCTCGTTGCGGGGAGGCTGCTTTCTGCGCCCATGGGCTATATCCCCCTGCGGCGTGGGGTTTTCTCGCTGCGCCCCGGTACAACGTCGGACTGCAGAACTGCGTCAGATACCGCGGTAGCGTTGAGAAAAGCCACGCAACACCTCCCTCCGCACTTCAGCTTGCGACCGTCTCGTGAAAGGACTGGCTTGTTTTGCGTTCCCCGGCTAAGTATCTGAATGCACGCAACGAAGACAGGCGTTCAGGGATCTCGCTCCAGGGTCTGTCAAGATCAGCGGTTTTTTGGCAGGGCAAGTGCCCTTCTATTCATTTGGAGGAGGCCCAGGCCTCGCCGCTTTCATTTAGGAGAAAACGAGAATGAAGACCGTCACCAAACTTTGCTTTTGTGTCATGGCAATCGCGATGATCTCTTCCACCTGGTCGTTGGCCGATGATGGCGCCGATATCTTCAAAGCCAAGTGCGCCATGTGTCATGGGGCCGATGGCAAGGGGGCCACGGCGATGGGCAAGTCGCTCAAGCTGCGCGATCTGAGTTCCGAGGATGTGCAAAAGCAGTCCGACACGGACTTGACCGGCATTATCACCAACGGCAAAGACAAGATGCCAAAGTACGATGGGAAGCTGACCAAGGACCAGATCAATTCGGTGGTGAAGTTCATTCGCACGCTGAAGTAATTTCTTGTTTCGCTTTGGCCGGGGCTCGATCCCGGCCCTTCTTCATTTCAGGCGTATACTGTTTCCAGACAACCGGCTATCCGCTATCTAACCATCTAACCATCATCGCGGGAATGGCCGCTAACCCAAACACCTTCCGGCCTGTCCAAAAAGCAGCTATCGCACCGGGCGCGGAAGTGAGATCCGCCGTACGGAGGTCTTAGGGTGTCGGACGATCAAGAGAAGAATTCATCCACAACCAGTTCGGGAGTCTCGCGCCGCGAGTTTCTCAAAATCGGCGGCATCACCGTCGCGGTACCTCTGGTGGCCGGACCCCGAGTCGTCGAGGCTGCGGGAGCGCCGGTCAAGGTCTACGGGCCGGGCAAGGTTCCCATCGAACTGGCGGTAAACGGCAAGAAACAGGCGCTCCAGCTGGAGCCGCGGGTGACGCTGCTCGATGCCCTGCGCGATTCGCTCGACATCACCGGAGCCAAGCGGGTCTGCGATCGCGGCGAGTGCGGGGCCTGCACCGTGCTGATGGACCACAAGGCGGTCTATGCATGTTCGATCCTGGCCATCGATGCCCGCGGCAAGGATATCGTCACCGTCGAGTCGCTTATGCAGGGCGACGCGCTGCACCCCATCCAGCAGGCCTTCGTCGACAACGATGCCTCACAATGTGGATTCTGCACTCCGGGATTCGTCGTGGCCACCAAGGCATTTCTCGACAAGTATCCGAATCCTCACGCGGAGGACATTCGCCGCGGACTGAGCGGCAACCTCTGCCGCTGCGGCACGTACCACGGGATTCAGCAGGTCGTCGCGCAGATGTCGCGGAAAGGGGCGTAAAGCATGCCGGACTACAACTGGCCTGACGCGGAACATCGCACGCTGATCGGCAAGCGCATATCGCGCGTGGATTCTCCGGTGAAGGTTTCGGGTCGGGCCAAGTACTCTTACGACTATCACGGAACCGGCATGCTGTTCGGCAAAGTATTGCGGTCTCCCTACGCCAAGGCCCGCATCGTCAGTATTGACACGACAGCTGCCGAAAAAATGCCCGGCGTGCGTGCCGTACAGGTAATTCAGAAGCCGGGAACGACCGTGCAGTGGGCGGGCGACGAAGTGGTCGCCGTCGCCGCCGTCGATGAACCCACCGCGGAAGACGCGGTGCGCGCCATCAAGGTGAAATATCAGCCGCTGTCTTACCTGGTGAGCGACGCCGAACCTCCCGCCGGCGCCGGCGAGGGCGGAGGTCCGCTGGCCGAGGACGACATCTACGATGCGCTCAGCAATCAGGTCCCTGACAATCAGCTGATTGATACCCTCGAGAAGCAGGGCGTCAGCTTCAAGGTGGACGAGGACTTTCTCAAGGAGCTGAAGGGGTACCAGGTTCCCGATCCGGTGGTGCAGGCCATCAAATCCGCCCCTTATCGCGAGGCGAAGGGTGCAGCGCGCTCCAGTTATCAGAAGGCAACCGCTATCACGCTGGGAAATGCGGATCAGGCATTCGCGAACGCCGAAGTCGTCTCCGAGGGACTTTACGGAGCTCCGGTCATCGCCCATTGCTGCCTCGAGGCTCATGGATCGGTTGCCGAATGGCCCGATGCCAACCACCTGTTGGTGCACATTTCGACTCAGAACGTCTCCGGCATCGCTGACCAGATGGCGGAACCGCTGACCGTTCCAGCCACCAACATACGCGTTCGTCAGGATCACGTGGGCGGCGGTTTCGGAAGCAAGTTCGCCGCCGACCGCTGGGACATCGCGACCGCTCGCCTTTCCAGAAAGGCAGGCAAACCCGTACGCATCATGCTGGAGCGCGACGCGGAACTCGAGGTTGCCGGGGCTCGTCCTTCGGCCTACGCGCGCGTCAAGCTGGCGGCGAAAAAAGACGGCACCCTGACCGGATGGCAATCCCAATCGTGGGGCACGGGAGGGCCGGGGGGCGGTGGCATGCCTCCCATACCCTACGTCTTTGCCATCCCCAATCAGAAGAAGGAACATACGGCTGTCCGCAACAATATCGGCCCCGCGCGCGCATGGCGCGCTCCCAACCATCCCCAGGCCGCCGTCATCACCATGGGGGCGCTTGACGACCTGGCCGCCAAGCTCAACATGGATCCCCTCGAGCTGCTGCGCGAGAACCTGGACTTGGTGGTAAAGGACCGGCAGAGCACCTACCGCGAAGAGCTCGGTATCGCTTCCGAGCTGATGGGATGGAAAGAAAAGTGGCGTCCGCGCGCCCAGAACGTCTCGGACAACATCGCGCGCGGTCTGGGCGTCTCTGTGCATACCTGGGGCGGACGCGGGCACGCCAGCAACTGCGATCTCACCATTCATCCCGACGGGTCGGTCGACATCAAGATCGGGACCCAGGACCTGGGCACGGGCACGCGCACCACCATTCTCATCGTCGCCGCCGAAAGCCTGGGCCTGCCGCTCGAGGCCATCAGTCTTTACATTGGCGACACGCTGTATCCTCCTTCCGGCGGTTCCGGCGGTTCGACCACGCCCGGTGGCGTCAGCTCCTCCACCCGGCGGGCCGCGGTCGATGCGCGTGAGGCGGTCTTCGCCATAGCCGCCCCTGCTTTGATGGCGCGGCCCGAGGAACTGGAGTGTGCGAATGGCACCATTCGTGTCAAGAGCGATCCCGGCCGGTCCCTGACCTGGAAGCAGGCATGTGCGAAGATCGGCGCCGTGCCGATCACCAAGCGCGGCCACAATGACTCGGTCGCGGCCAACAATCATCCCGACCTCACCAACAGCGGAGTGGGCGGTGTGGGCATGGCCGACGTCGAGGTGGATCTGGAAACCGGCGTAGTCAAGGTGAAGAAGATGGTGGCGGTGCAGGATTGCGGCCTCATCGTCGACCTCAAACTCGCCGAGAGCAGCTGCTATGGCGCCATGGCGATGGGCATCAGCTATGCGCTGTTCGAAGAAAAAGTGTTCGATCAGCTCACCGGCCGCATGCTGAATCCGAACATGCAGTTTTACCGGCTGGCGGGGCTGAATGATATTCCCGAACTCGTGGTTCACATGATGACCGGCAAGGGCTACGACGAGCGCGGAGTTATCGGACTGGGCGAGCCGCCGGTGATTTCTCCCGGTGCCGCCATTGCCAACGCGGTGGCCAACGCCATCGGGGTGCGGGTTCCCTTTCTCCCCCTCACCCCAGACCGTGTGCTGACGGCACTCGGTCAGAAGGCAGGTGCGTAATGCGTGCCTTTGAATATGCCAGTCCGGAGACCATGGAACAGGCGGTGGGACTGCTGGCTGCCAGCTGGGGCCAAAGCGAAGTTCTGGCGGGAGGCACCGACTTGCTGGCACTGATGAAAGACGACATCCTGCAGCCCAGGCGCCTGGTCAATCTCAAGGAGATCCCGGAACTGCGTGGCGTCTCGGCGAGCGCCGACGGTCTGCGCATCGGAGTACTCACTACTCTCGGTGATCTGGCCGACAACGCGAACGTAATCGGGAACTATCCCGCCCTGGCGGAGGCACTGAACGAGGCTGCCAGCCCGCAGATTCGCAATGTGGCGACGCTCGGCGGGAATCTCTGTCAGCGTCCACGCTGCTGGTACTTCCGCAACGGATTCGGCCTCTTGCCCAGAGACTCGACGGGCAGGGATCTTGTAGCCGAGGGCGAGAACCGGTATCACGCGATTCTGGGCAACGATGGTCCGGCGAAGTTCGTGAGTCCGTCGAGCATCGCGCCAGTGCTGATCGCATACGGCGCGAAAATTCGCCTGCAGAGTCCCAAGGGACGGCGTGACCTGGAACTGGAAAAGTTCTATGTGATCCCGAACAGCGAAGAACAGCGCGAGCATGACCTCGCGCCGAACGAAATCATCACCGAGATCATGCTCCCTCCGGCGGCGCAGGCAAGGGTCGCCCACTATGAAGTCCGCCAGAAGCAGGCCTTCGACTGGCCGCTGGCGGTGAGCGCCGTCGCTTTGCGGATGGATGGTTCCACGGTTCGATCCGCGCGCGTGGTGCTGGGCTATGTGGCGCCGACGCCCTGGCGGTCGGCAGAAGCCGAGCAGGCGCTCGCCCGAAAAACCATCTCACGGGATGTGGCTACGGTCGCGGCCGCGGCCGCGTTGCAGAATGCCAGGCCGCTCAGCCACAACGCCTACAAGATTCAGCTGGCACGGATTTCCTTGAAACGGGCCATTCTCAGGGCGGGAGGTGTTGCATGATTCCGGAATCCGAGCGCTTTGACATCCATCATCCCAACCTCTGCCCGTCGCTGCGCTGGAAGGGCCAGTTCATTCTCGCCGAGCGCGATCCCTCCGTCCCACCGTCGAATGACGGACTGTTCTGGTGCCTTCACACCCAGACCTGCATCGGTCCCGACGGACGGCTCGCCGAACCGGGCAACTGCTGTTCCCCGGGGCGAGCCTGCCACGGCACGGGCAAGTGCGGATAGCGAAACCGCAATATAATAGGCATACCAGCCCGATGTGTGGAGTTTCGCGATCATGAAGTCTGCCAGCCTGCTCGTCTCCCTTTTGCTCTTAAACTTCAACTTTCCGCTAGCGACGCCCGCGAGCGCGCAAACCGGTGCCCGCGATCTCAGCTACACCATCTCCACCAGCCAGCCCTGGACCGACACCGGCGTGGACCTGCTGCCGGGCGACAGCCTGATGATCAGCGCGTCCGCCGCCAGCGGTTCCGGATGCGATCCCAAGGGTGTCAGCGGAGCCGCCAGGAGCGCCAATCTTCCGGCAGCCGACGCGGCGCCCGGGGCGTTACTCGCCCGCCTTGAAAATCAAGGGAGCGCCATCGAGGTGGGAAGCAGCAAGGAAGTCCGCGCCGACACCGCCGGCCATCTGTTTCTTGGCGTCAACGCCGGGGGCACTCCGCCATGTGCCGGCAGCTTTGCCGTGAAGGTGCGCATCACTCCGGGACCGGCGCCGGCATCGGCCGCGGCCAGGAGCGCAACGCCCGGCAACAATGCCGCTTCGGAGCAATCGAGCAGGCCGACGGCCGACGAGGTCAAGAAGAAATTGGCCAACGCCGCCCAGGTTTGGCTGCAGGGGCAGTTCGGCAGCGGACAACCCGGCGAGGCTTCCACGTCGTCTACCTCAGCGGTCGCGGGAAATGACGCGAACCCGGGATCGGCACCGGCGGCCGTAGCCCTGGAGGTCTCAAAAGACAAACTCGATCCTGCCCTGAGCAAAGACATCGACGGGCTGCCGCGGCGGGTGAATGACGAATTCAACAACCTCGGCGACATGGTGAATTTCGTCATGGTTGGCAGCAAGGAACAGATACAGTCCTCGCTTGAAGCTGCGACCTGGCATGTGGCCGACACCAACACCACCGAATCGGCGCTGAAAGCGGTGATCGAGACTTACCAGAACAAGGACTACATGAGCATGCCGATGAGCCAGTTGCGCCTGTTTGGCCGGGTGCAGGATTACGGCTACGAAATGGCCGAGCCGTATGCGGTGGTCGCCAGCCGCCATCACTTCCGCATCTGGAAGGCACCCTTTACGTGGAACGGACAAACCGTGTGGGTGGGTGCAGGGACACACGATATAGGATTCGAAAAGGATCAGCGCAACGGCAAGGTTACTCACAAGATCGATCCCGCGGTGGACGGGGAACGCGAGAACATCGCAGCAAGCCTGCAGAAAGCGGGCAAGGCGAAGTCCCTCTACTACTACTTGCCGCCCGACCCCGTGCAGGAGGCGCGCAACGCCACCGGCGGCGGCTACCACTCCGACGGAAGAATCATTGTGATTATGCTGAAGTAAGTGGCGGGCCAGGAAGGGTCCGGCTCACTGCAACTTTCCGTACTCCGCTTTGGCTTCCTTCAGGATGGGTACATCGGGATCGGCATTCTTCCAGAGCGCAAGAAAATTCTGGTAGGCCACGCGGCTCCGCGCCATGTCGCCTTGGGCGGCGTAGGCTCGACCGAGTTCCAGATTGGCGAGCGACGACGTGGAATCGAATGCGGAAATGCTGCGCAGATCGAGAATCTTCTGAAAGGCTTGCACCGCATCGCCCGGCTGATGCAGTCGGAGATAGGCGAGGCCACGGAGGTAGAGCAAACCGGTATTGGTACGCGCGTAAACCATCGCGCCGTCGGTCTCGTCAATGGCTTTTGCAGGGTTGCCGTGAGTGTAGTCAATGCCGGCCCGCACCAGCGGCAGCATCACAAACTGCATGAGCGTGTCATAGGGGCGCTTGCTGGCCACATCTTGAGCCAGCCTCAATGCCTGCTTGTCCTGGCCCTCGATGGTCAGAATAATCGCCGCGTTGACCACGGTGGCGGGCGCACTGGTCAGCTTCAACGCTCCCTGGGCGTCAGCCAGGGCATTCTGTTTTTCTCCAACCAGCGCTTCCATCACACCTTCTTGCGCATATTCGCCCGCAGCGCCATCTTTCAGATTCAAACGCACTGCGGCGTCCCGGGTCTTCGCACCCAGGTCGCGGCCAGCTTTCATCTGCCCTGCGCAAAAGGCGAGGGCGGTACGAATCCCCAAAACATTCAGCTCGCCCGGCGGTCCCACGTTGGCCGATTGCAGCTCTCGCTCCATGGTGGCAGGATCATTCTGCACCCAGGCCATTCCCGCCAACTGCGAGTGGGCCTGTGCCACCGCCAGCTTGCGCACAAGCATCTGATTCACGGTTGCCTTGGCCTCTTCCACCCTCCCCAGTCCGGCGTACGCCTGCGCCAGGTTGCTATAGCCGCTCACACTGTCGGGATCGTACTGTACCGACAGACGCGCATTGTCGAGCGCGTTTTCGAACTGCCCCAGGTTGTTGTAGATGGCAGCGAGATTGTTGTAAGGAATCGAATCGCGCGGATAGGTCTGCTTGTAAAGCTCCAGCGCGGTGATGCCCTTCTCCAGTTGCCCCGAGTCAGCATAGTAGTGCGACATGATGTACAGCTTCTCGTGTTCGCTGGCGCGGTCGCGCAACTCGAATGCCTTCTGCCGATTCTCCTCCGATTGCTCGGTCTGGCCCATGTTGTTATAGACGGCGCCCAGTCGCGCGTAGGCCATGGCGAAATTGGGATCGAGTTCGGCTGCCCGCTGGTAGAGCGGCAAGGCTTTGAATTCGTCGCCCGAGTTGTGTTCGATGTCTCCCAGGCTCAGCGCCTTCAGAGCTTCCAGGGAGGAAGTGGTCGCTTCCGACAGGGGCTTGTCATACTTTTGCA
>Ga0126383_10001313_pt1 | contig 15361 bp, 10 predicted proteins | sample PanSoiMetPlot_35_FD_96882 | JGI IMG/M metagenome (GOLD analysis project Ga0126383, IMG submission 96882) | Tropical forest soil microbial communities from Panama - MetaG Plot_35 | ecosystem: Environmental > Terrestrial > Soil > Tropical forest > Bulk soil | place: Panama | collected 2016-02-17
ATCTCTACAGTTCCGCACCGTTGTACTCAGTCGGTGCGTTCGTGACACACGACCCGAACCGGACTTCAAGGCCTGTTACCTCCGGTGGCGCTGGCAGGCGCTCGTCGCGCCTTTAAGTGCCCGGGGGAAACCGACCCTTCGCACCCCGATCCAAAGGGCGCTTAGTAGACCTCCCGCATTGAAGTTGAAATGACAGGTCCCAGGCCGGGTATCGTCCGGGGGGGCGGCGCTAAATTGGCGTCGCACCGCGCGCCCCGGTCGCCGAAGTCTCTCTCGGAGGCATTGCGAGCTGAGAACGCCGATTGGACATGCGCGCGCTGTCCTAACGCACGCTCCGCGCCGGCCCGATTAAACATTGCCAAATGGTAATCCAGCGGAAAGGCGGCTGAAAGGCGCCGAACTGTAGCGTCAGACTGGTAACACGGCCGTCAGCGACCGGGGCCTCGACTTTTCTTGCCTCGCTCCACCACTGTCATTCGAGTCGCCGGACTGACTGGGTAACAAGGTTATCGCCTCCTTGCGGGAGACGCGTAATGGACGGCTGCGGCAGCCGACCCGCGATAGTTCCAGCCCACCATTTCGCAGCGGTCGAGGCTAAGTTCGAGCCGGCTCTAACCGCGCAGGTGTTCTTGCCCCACCGGGTGCCGCGCCTTATGCGTTTTGCGTGTTGCTTCATGCACCGGCCAGCCTCGGCCGCGGGCCACTCATGAGAATAGGTTCCGACGAGCACAAGCAGCGGTTCTGCCGGCAGTTCATCGCGAGCCACTGCCGTTTCGATCCCGCTACCCTCGATTGGCCCGATCTCGATGACGCCGCGCTCCAGCGATTGCGCGGTATCCCGTTTTGGCAGGAAGTGCTCTACACGGAAAGACGCGCAGGCGCGATCGTCGCCGCGTATGCTCGGACGGTCGCTGATCCGCTGGTGCGCGAAGCGGTGAGTCTCCAAGGGTTCGAGGAGACTCGTCATGCTGAGCTGTTGCGCGTGATGATCCACCGCTATGACGTCACCGCCGATGAGCCCCCGCTCGAGGAACCGATAAGCTCCGATCCACGCCGCGCCTTTGCCGATTTTGGCTATGGCGAGTGCCTGGATTCATTTCTCGGTTTTGGTGTGTTCAGGATCGCCCGCCGCGCCGGCTTTCTGCCGAAACCGCTGTTCGAGATCTTCGATATACTCCTGCGCGAAGAAACCCGGCATATCGTCTTCTTTGTCAACTGGATGGCGTGGCAATTGACGGCGCGCGGATACGGCGCACGGTGGTTGCGTGGGGCAAATGCGGCCTGGTACTATGGCCGGGCCAGCGGCCGACTCTTTGGCACCGTGCGGCGCGGGCGCAGCGCCAAAGGCGGGAAGGATTTTTCGGCGACGCAGGCAGGCGTCTTTCTCGACGGCTTCACATTCCGCGACTTCGTCAACGAGTGTTGGTCCGAACATGCAAGGCGCATGGCCGAGTTCGACCCCGATCTGCTGTTGCCTCGGTTATTGCCGATTGTGGCGGGTGTTGCCCTCGCCAGTTGGCGTCTGCTCCCCACTATCCCAACAGTGCTGGGAAGACCTCGTGGGAAGCGGGCTCGCTGCTTGCCGCGATAGGGCTCGGCTATGAAACCCTCCAGGATGCGCCGAGTGCAAAAACCGACAACCCGGGGCGTTTCAAGCGCGCGAGGATGCTGGTCGTGTTTAAACTCAAATCTGCATCTACTGCAGCGGCCGTGTTCGGCCTGGGTGTGAGTCGAGGTGCGGCCCCACGTCGAGCGGTTCTAGGCCGGCTGCATCTCCATCTCCTCGGCAGCATTGTTAACGACCCCGAGTTGGCAGCTGCTCATCTTGCGCTCATCGTGTGGTGGGCGCTAGTCTTTTTTGTACCGTTTGTATCCGGGGTCGCCGCGGCGTCAATCACCTTGAAGGTCGAAGCGTCTAATGGTCTGCCTGGATGCAGCCGCACCGACTTGTCGCGGTACCTGACCTCGCATATGACAGAGGCGAATTTTGCCGACTGGCGTTTCGAGGTGGCAGAGAAGGGGCCAGCGCCTGATCGGGTCAAATGGAGTTTCAAACGGAACCCCTATGCCGGAGGAGAAGTGCGTAGCTTGAGGCTGGAGCGGCGAAGCTCTCATGTACGTCGTCCGATCACGATCGAGGCGCGGCTCTATTTAAACGGCGAATATCAAGCTACAGTTGAGGTACAGGCGATAATCAATGAAGCGAACGGCTGCAACGACCCCGATCTTGCTGATGCAGTCGCGAGCGCTACGCGAAATCTGCTTGGCCCTTCGGGTGCCTACCACGCGCGAGACATCGGGCAACAGCCTGTCTCACGAATCCGATAGCCCGAACCCCTGACACCCGTTTTGTTTGCGTTCGCAGGGAACTTAGCAGGTGTAGCAAGCTCGGTCGGTGTACCTTTCTGGGAACCGGTCTTGCTTCGTTGTTAACCATTGGCATCAGCGTCTTTGGGCCCGTCAGCTATCCCGCTGCGGCGCAAAAGGGGTTGTTCGATTGGGAGAAGCTCACCGGAGGTTGGGGAGGGGTGCCGAGTCAGCTGCAAGACGCGGGCATTGATTTCGAAATGAGCGACATTGCTGAGGTCCTGGCCAATCCGACTGGCGGCATAAAGCAGCTGACTATTTATCAGGGACTCCTCAAGCCATCGCTCAATCTCGACCTCCAAAAGCTCGCGAATTGGCGGGGCGCCACCTTCTATGTTGATGGCCTTCAAATCAGCGGGCGCGGTTTGTCGAGAAACGCAATCAGCAACCTCCTGGCGATCAGCAACATCGAGGCGTTGCCCTCGACGCGCCTACACGATCTGTGGCTGCAACAGGAATTTCTCGATCGCCAAGCGTCGCTTTGTGTCGGCCAGATCGCCCTCGATGACGAATTTTACGCCAGCCAATACGCCGCGAACTTCGTCAACTCGACATTTGGATGTCCGGACCTCGTCTCGACCGATTTGCCGAGCGAAGGACCCTGCTCTATCCCTTCGCGACACCGGGCGCACGGCTCCGCGTCGCGGTGGCGGAGGGTTTGACGTTTTCCGCTGTCGCTTTCAACGGAAATCCCGCTCTCTCTGGACCAGGAGACCCGCAAGTTCGCAACTCGAGCGGCACCAATTTCCTGATCGGCGAAGGCGGCTTCCTGATGATGGGGGAACTTGCCTATCAGTTTGATAGGCAGCCAAGTTCTCCTGACCCAATGAGCGATATCAAACTGGGCGGCTGGTACCGTACCGCGGATTTTCCTGATCTTCGCCGCGACACCCTGGGACATTCCCTGGCCGACGCGACCAGCACAGGCATCGCCGCCACACACCAAGGAAATTTTGGGCTTTATATGATATCGATAAGATGATCTGGCAGCCGTTCAACGCCACGATCTAGGGGCTCGCCGCTTTTCTTCGCGTCGGTTACACTCCTCCCGACCGCAATCTTCTCTGCCTCGAGATTGACGCCGGAATAACTTACACTGGTCTGTTCCCCGGCCGCGAGCACGACATGCTTGGCATTGCGGTGAGCTACGGCCGCATTGGCAACGCCGCGCGCCGCCTTGATCGCGATGCCGTTCTATCGACCGACGTCGAGCGTCCAATACGCGATTACGAGAGTGCGCTCGAAATTACCTACAGAGCGCGCGTCGCGCCCTGGTGGGTTCTGCAGCCGGATTTGCAATTGGTCTTCCATCGGGGTGGCGGCGCGGCGGCGCCCTCGCCGGCGCCTCAGGGGCGTCCGATTCCGAACGCGCTGGTTCTGGGCGTTCGGTCTACGATCACGTTCTAACGCCCGTCGGCACCGCATGCGCGCGCCACCAGTGAGCCGATCATATTGGTCGCTCTATCAAGGTAGGAACCGGACGTCCCAGTTTTTCGCCGGCCGCACATCTTCGCGGTTCCACCAGCCACCGCCGAGCGCCTGGAACAATGCGGCAGTGTCGGCGTACCGGGCGGCCTGCGCCTGAACGAGAGCCAGGAGCGCCGTATCATAGATGTTCTCAGCGGTGAGCAGCCCGAGATAGCTGATTGCGCCGAGCTGGAGCTGCCGGCGCGCAATCTCTAGGCTCTTTAAGGCAGCGCGCTCGGCCGCGTAGGCCGCCTTCAATGTGTCGGCGTCGGATTGTACCGCGTGCAACGCGTCAGCGACATTCTGAAAGGCCGTGATGACCGTGCTGCGATACATCGCCGCCGCCTGGTCGAAGGCGACATCGGCGGCGCGTTGCTTGTGCAACAGGGTGCCTGCATCGAAGACTGTTTGCGCCACATTCCCGGCCAAAGTCCAAAACGCGGTGCCGGGCGTGATGAACAATTGACTGACCCGGTTGGCGACGGTGCCAGCATCGGCAGTGAGCGGGAACTGCGGAAGCCTGGCCGCGACAGCAACCCCGATCGAAGCGCTCGCCGCGTGCAGCTGCGCTTCCGCCGATTGGACGTCAGGGCGCTGCTCGACCAATTTCGACGGCAGGCTGACCGGTAGATCCGTCGGTAGGTGCAGTGAGGCAAGCTCGAATTTTTCGGCGAGCTCCTGGCTCGGAAAGCGGCCAATCAGCGCTGTCAACAGATCGCGCTGCACCAACAATTTCTGCCGCAATGGCGGCAATGTCGCCTCAGCTTGCGCCAAGGTCGCTTCGACCGCGGCAACCTCCGCTCCCGCCACCTGCCCGAGCTCGAATTGCTTGCGCAGGATGCCGAGCGATTGGGTCTGGATCTTGATGATTTCCTCGGTTGCCGCGATTTGCCCGCGCAAGGAAGCCTCCAGCACCGCTGCGGCGACGACATTCGAGGTCAAGGTCAGATAGGCCGCTTCGAGCTGAAACCGCTGAAGTTCGGCCGTTGCCATCAGCGATTCGACCGCGCGCCGCGTGCCGCCGAATACATCCGGAGCATAGGTCACGATCACCTGTGCGGTGTGGAGGGTGAAAAAGGGCGGGCCCGACGAGGCCGCCGTGAAAGTGACGCCCGTCGCGGTCTTGTTGCGGCTCGGCGAGTAGCTAGCTACCGCAGTGGGAAAGAATGCCCCCTCCGCCGCGTAGACATTTTCCCAGGCTAGGCGCAGCGCCGCCTCCGCCGCTGGCAGGGTCGGGTTGTTTTTCAGCGCCTGCTCGATCAACGCGTTGAGCGCCTCGGAGTGGAATAGCGTCCACCACTGACCCGGAATGTCCATATCTTTGACAAACCGCTGCTCCTCGCCGCCCGTGATCTCCGCGGAGGCGGTCTTGATCACGAGCGGCTCGCGCGAATAGGCTTCGACGCCTGGAGCCGCAGGCCGCTCAAAATCCGGACCAACGGCGCACCCGGTTAACACGACTCCAATGGCCAGCAAGCAGCCGCCCGCGCCTTTGCGGCCGAGCATCTCTACTCGGCCGGCGCGGGTTCTGGCGCTCCGACCGGTGCCCTTCGGCGCGAACAGAGGTCGATCAGCACCGGCAGCACGAGCAAGATCAAGAACGGCGCCAGAAAGCTGCCGCCGACCACGACCACCGCGAGCGGCTTTTGGACCTGCGAGCCGATGCCCGCGGAAACCGCTGCCGGCAACAGCCCGACACAGGCGACAATGCAGGTCATTGCGACCGGGCGCATCTTGACGGCGCAGGCCCGCGTCAGAGCCGTGCCACGCTCGGAGCCGGCGTCGATCAGCGTATTGAAATAGGCGATGACGATGATTCCATTCATCGCCGAGATGCCGAACAGCGCGACAAAGCCGATCGCGGCCGATACGCTAAATGGGGTTCCGGTCAAGACCAGTGCGAGTATCCCGCCAATCAAACCCATCGGAATCGCGCTTGCCGCCAGTATTGTGTCGGTCATGGAACCGAAGTTCAAAAACAGCAGCACACAAATGAGTGCTAAGCTGAGTGGCACCGCGACCGCGAGCCGTTCGATTGCCTCTTGCAGCTCGCCGAACTCGCCGACCCATTCGAGACGCGAGCCGGGAGGCAATGCCACCTGTTCGGCCATCTTGCGCTGAGCTTCGAGCACCGCGCTGCCGAGATCCCGGTCGCGCACGCTGAATTTGATCGGGACGTACCGTTCCTGGTTTTCGCGATAGATGAAGGACGGACCGGAAACCAGATTCACCTTGGCCACATCGCCGAGCGGGATCGGGACGACCCCGCTGCCGCCCGGGTTTGTCGTGCCGACCGTGATGTGCCGGATCGCGTCGAGGCTCTGGCGGTACTGCGGCGCCAGGCGGAGGACGATCGGGAAATTCCGGTCGCTGCCGTATTCGTAAACATTGCCGGCGGCGGTCCCGCCGATCGCGGCCTGGATCGTCGTATTGATGTCGCCCGGCGTGAGGCCATAGCGGGCGGCGCGCTCACGGTCGATCTCGATATTGAGGGTGGGCTGACCGACCGTGTCGAAGACCGAAAGATCGGTGACGCCTCGCACCGTCTTCATCACCTGCTTGATCCTGTAGGCCGTCTTTTGGATTGCCTCGAGGTCGTTGCCATACAGCTTGATCGAGTTCTCGCCCTTAACGCCGGAGGCCGCTTCTTCGACGTTGTCCTGGATGTATTGCGAGAAATTGAAGTCGACGCCGGGAAATTCCGCCGCCAGCGCGTCGTTGATTTGCTGCGTCAGCTTCTCCTTATCGACGCCTTCGGGCCAGGTATCGAACGGCTTCAGCGGCACGTTGAATTCGAGATTGAAGAAGCCGGCCGCGTCGGTTCCGTCATCGGGCCGGCCGAGCTGAGAGATGACCGTCACCACCTCGGGGAAGCCCCTGATGATCTGCCGCATTTGATTGGCGTACGGGCTTGCTTCCTCGAGCGAGATCGTCGGCGGCAGTGTGGCGCGGATCCACAAATTGCCTTCCTCGAGATGCGGCAGAAATTCAAGCCCGAGCGTCTTCACGCCGAGCACCGTGAAAGCCAGGAGAACAACGGCGCCGCCGAGCGTCAAAATGCGGTTGGCGACAGCGAAATTGAGAACGGGTTCGTAAACGCGGCGCAAACCGCGCACTATCAGCGTTTCGGTCTCGCTCACCTGCTCCGGTAATAGCAGCGCGCTTAACGCCGGCGAAATCGTGAACGTCGCAATCAGTCCCCCGGCGATGGCATAGGCATAAGTCTTCGCCATCGGGCCGAAGATGTGGCCTTCGACGCCGCTCAACGTGAACAGCGGGACAAAGCCGGCAATAATGATCCCGGCGGCGAAGAAGATCGCTTGGTTCACCTCGCTCGCCGATCGCAAGATCATCCGCAGCTTGCCGGTCAATCCGGCCCGCTGGGCAATGCCGATCGGCGCATATTCATGATGCCGTTCGCCTTCGCTCAAATGGCGGAAGATGTTCTCGACCATGATTACCGTCGCGTCGACGACCAGCCCGAAATCGATCGCGCCCACCGACAGCAAATTCGCCGACTCGCCGCGCAGCACCATGATCGTGATCGCAAAGAACAATGCGAAGGGGATCGTCGCCGCGACGATTACCGCGGTGCGGAGATTGCCGAGGAAAATCCACTGCACGAAAAAGATCAGCACAATGCCGAAGATCATGTTGTGCAGCACAGTGCGCGTCGTGACGTTGACCAGCTCCCGGCGGTCGTAGATCTTCTCGATCCGTACGCCGGGCGGAAGAATTCCGGTCGCGTTGATCTTCTCGACCTCCGCCTCGACGCGGCGGATCGTCGGCAGGCTCTGCTCGCCGCGGCGCATCAGGACGATGCCTTGGACGATGTCCTCGTCGCCGTCCTGTCCGACGATGCCGAGACGCGGCTTGTGGCCGACAATGACCGTAGCGACGTCTTTGACGTAGACCGGAGAGCCATTGTTCGAGGTCAGCATCGTGTTGCGCAGATCGTCCAATGTGTGGATCAGACCGACGCCCCGCACGACAGCGGCTTGCGCGCCAAGATTGATCGTCTGACCGCCGACATTGACGTTGCTGTTGTTGAGGGTTTGCAGCATCTGCGGCAAGGTGAGACCGTAGGCCAGCAGCTTGTCGAGATCGACGGTGATCTCATAAGTCTTGGTCAAGCCGGCCCAGCCCGACACGTCCATGACGCCGGGCACCGCCTTGAAGCGGCGTTCCAATATCCAGTCCTGGATCGTCTTCAGATCGGTGACCGAATATCCAGGCGGTCCGACGATGCGGTAGCGATAGATCTCGCCGATCGGGCTCGTCGGAGAGATCGAGGGCGCCGCCCCATTGGGCAGCGGTGGCACTTGGCTGAACCTATTGATGACCTTCGACTCGGCTTCGTCGTAGGTATAGTCGTAGGTAAACTCGACTCGCACGTCCGAGAGCCCGAACAGCGAGATCGTTCTGATCGATCGAACGTAACGGATGCCCGTCATCTGGATCTCGATCGGGATCGTGATGTACCGCTCGATCTCTTCGGCCGATGCGCCCGGGCTCTGAGTAATGACCTCGACGCGCGGCGGCACCGGATCCGGATATGCCTCGATATTGAGATTGAGAAAGCTGATGATGCCGGCGACGAACACGAACAGCATCAACGCCACCATCAGGACGCGTTGCTTCAGCGCAAAGGCGACGACTGCGTTCATTATATAACCCCAAGCGGCAGTTCAGTCGGCCCTCGCGGCGCGGTCGATAAAGACGGTGCCGCTCGTCACGACCTTCTCGCCGGCCGCGAGGCCGGCGCGAACTTCGACCATGCCGTCGCTTGTGCGCCCGGTGCGGATCTCGCGCAGCGCCAGGGTGTCGCCTTCACCGGCGACCCAGACGCGGGCTTGCTCTCCTTGGTAGACGATCGCCTCCGGCGGAACCGCCGGCGCCGTTGCCGCCTCGCCGGTGATGATGCTGAAATTCGCAAACATTCCGGGCTTCAGCGCGCCATCGGGATTTTCCACATCGGCGCGCACCGGCAGCCGGTGCGTGTTCGGATCGATCGATGGCGCGACATAAGAGACCTTCCCCTTGAAGACGCGGCCGGGATAGGCCAGCACCCGCACTTCCAGCGGCAGGCCGACATGCATCAATGGCGCATCGACTTCGCGGACATTGGCGATCAGATAGACCGTCGACAAATCGCTGATCGTGTAGACGGGGTTAGTCGCGCCTGCCGCTTCGCTGTTGATGTATTGCCCGACCCCGATCTGGCGCTGCAGAATCGTGCCGCGGACCGGCGCCGTGACGGTCGCGACCGGATCGAGCTTCTGTGTCGGCTGCGCTTCGAGCGAGGCGATCTCCTGGTCGGTCTTGCCGAGGATGCGAAGCCGGCTGCGCACCGCGTGCAATGCGATCTCGTTGGCGCGCACGGTATTTTGCGCGGTGATCAGATCGGTTTGCGCCTGCTGCCAATCCTTGAGCGAGCCGCCCTGAGCCAAATAGAGCTCGTGGGTGCGTTTTTCGGTGGTTTGCGCCATTTTGAGCTGCGAGCGGGAGCTTTGCAGATTGGCGAGCGCGGTGATCAGGTCGTTCTGCGCCTGCACGAACTCGCTGGCATGGATCACAAAGAGCGGGGCGCCGGGCTCGACGACATCGCCGAGCATCGCAATCACTTTGGTGACGCGCCCGGAGTAATGCGAGAACACCGGGGTCGTCAGATCGTCGTCCACGGCGATCGTGCCCTCGGTCACCTGCTCAGGACGGAAGGCGAGCATCTGCACCGGCGCGAGCTTGAGACTCCGCCATTGCACCTCGGTCGGCCGAAATGTTCCAGGCCGGTTTGTCGATTTCGTAGGTTGCGCATTATCCGGTTGGTTGGCAAAAGGCTGCCACATCAGCGCCGTCGCTGCGGCCCCAATCCCTGCTATGAGGACGAGAGCAATGAGCTTGGCACCCTCTCTGCTCCTTGCAGCGATCGACGACCAAGCGTCCCCTGCCATCAACCAAACTCTCGGTCAGTGAGACAAAACGCGGCGCGCACCCTAACGGCCAGCGTCTTTCGCGGGTCTTTCCATCGGATTACCATTTGGTAATGCGCAGGGTAGGCACCGCCGCTCTCTGCTATCGCTCGCCGGCGGGCGCGCTCCTCGTTACAGCCTGTTCCAGTTCCGGGGGCGGGCCAAAGGGTAATCGGTCGGGTGTCACGCGGACCCCCGTTGTGAACTTGTACGGGTAGGGTCCGGGGCCAGGGAAAGTCATCTCGACAAAATAGGCTGTCCAGCCCTGCTTCGGCTCGGGCACTTTCCCGACATACAGGCCGTTGCCTAGATCGGATAAGATCGAACTCGTGTAGGTTCGGCCAATCGTCTCCAGCCGGAAATCGCGCGCTCTCGGATTGCTTGCCTGCCACAGACCACGTCCGGCTTTGTCTCAGTCTTGACTCGGATCGAACCGTCGTCTGCAAAATTCCAAGCGAATCTCGGACGTGGGGCATCCGTCAAAATCGCCTGATAGAAGGTGAGCGCGCTTTCGGCCGCGTCTTCATACCAACCCTTCAACGAATGGTCAGTATTGGGGACGTAGCGCAGGTACTTCTCTCCCGCTAGCTCATCAAAGTAGAATTGTGACGAGTCGGGGAGAAAATATTGATCGCCTGCCGAGTTGACGATGAATTTCGGCATGATCAACCGATCGCGGTACGAATATGGGTCTTCGATATGGATCAATTCCTCGAACTGCGGTGTGCGCGCCCATCGCATGATGCCGGAGCGCTCGAATTCGGCGATCGCCGGAGCCCAGAAGCCGTAGGAGCGATATTGGTGCTCGAAGGAGGGTTCGAGGTTCAATAAGTCGATGACCGCCGGAATGATGCCGGCGACCCGCTTGTCGACGGCGGCGACCGTCCATGCCGTCCAACCCCGCTTCGAGGCGCCGCCAACCACGAATTTATCGATCGGGATGCCGCCACCATCCCGGCTCGCGCAAAACGACGTGATAGTGTCCATGGCCCGCACCACGCTTTTGGTCATCGGCAAGCGAAGCGGCCAGGTTTCGTCGCCGGTCGTGAGGAACTTGTCCCAAGTGTAGGCGGTGATCGCGTCTTCGCTCCGCCTGTTGCCGTCGCCGGTGAAAACGAGGGGCTGGTTGGGAACCAGGCGTATTTCGCTGACTATCGAATCGGTGGCCAGCGCCAGCTGCGTCAGCACTGGATTGACCTGCGGCGGCGGCTTCTCGTTCGAACCTCCGCTGACCAGGAGCAGACTCGTGCTGGTCGCCAAGTACTGCGGTCTCACAATGGTCAGCCAGTGCTTCCAGATCGGCCGATCGACCTCTTCCGATGTGCGCCATTGCTGCGAGGTCATTTCCAGCACATAGGCCGTATTGGCCTTCCCGGCGACGGTGTCGAGCAATCTGTATTGGTAATTCGGATCAGGCGCAGCGATATAGCGGTCGAGCGCCGTTTTTTCCGCGCTATAAGTGGGACTGGTCGGGACCAGGGTCGCCGCCAACAGAGCACCGAACACGGCACGAGCGCCCGAACGCATCCCTAATCGTCGGTCTCTGCCGGTAACATTTCCGCCGGGGTTGTGCTCGCCGTCGGGGCGGTGATCTCGGCGCGCGGCAGGACGATGCGGGCGATAAGCCCGGGCGCGGCATCCTCGAGCTCCAGTTTTCCCCAATGCAGAGAGGCGGTGGCCGCCACTATCGAAAGGCCGAGACCGTTGCCGGGCAGGCTCCGGCTTTGGTCAAGACGGTGGAACCGCTCGACGACATGGGACCGCTCCGCCTGAGGTATGCCGGGGCCGTCATCTTGAACTATCAACGAGACGGTATCCCTATCCTGGGCCGCACGAACGCGCACAGTCGCCCCGCTGCCGGCGTATTTGAGCGCGTTGTCGGCGAGATTCGCGAGCGCACTCGTGAGCAGGTTCTTGTCGCCGAGCGTGACGGGCTGACCCTTGATCTCGCGCACCAGGGTAATTCCTTCGGCCTCCGCTGTGGCGTCGTAGAGTTCGACGACGTCGTTGACGACCGCAACGAGCGGTACCGGCGCGAAGGATTGCCGGCGGGCGCCGGACTCGGCCTCCGCGATCTGCAGCAGCCTATCGAGCATCCGGATCAGCTCGTCGACTTCCTGAATGGCAAATCGCGCAGTTCCGGCGAGCAGCGCCGTGCTGTTGCCGGGGCGGAGTGCCTCTTCGAGCCGGCTGCGGATACGCCCGAGCGGGGTTCTGAGATCATGGGCTATCGCGTTGGATACGTGCCGGACCCCATCCATCAGATGCTCGATGCGGTCGAGCATGCTGTTGATTTCCTGGTTAAGCAGCGTGAATTCGTCCTCCACGCCAGAGATCGGAATCCGCCTGCTGAGGTCCCCCGCCTCGATCTCCCGAGCGGTGCGGCGAATGGCACCCACTCTGTGCTCCAGCTGCCTGCGAAACAGCAGGGCGCCGCCGATCGCGAGCAGCAAGGCCACCGCTCCGCCCGCCGAGAGCGCATGCCAAACGAGCCGCTCGATATCCCGCTGATCCTGCATGTCGCGACCGACGACGAGGATCGAGCCGTCCGGCAAAGCCTGCGGCAACAGGCGGCTGAGCGACGGGCGCCCGTTTCGCATGACCGCTAGATCCGTGAGCCGGCCAGGTGGGGCAACCGCCATCGACCAGCCATAGATGTTGCCGGCGACCCGTCGCCCGCCAGGATCGACGAGGAGATACACCTCGGTATCCTGCTCGATGCCGTCGGCGAGCAGCTGCTGCACCTCCTGCCGCACCGCCTCGCCGCCGCGGGTCTCAAAATGGTCGGCCAGCCGATTCGAAATGGAGGCGAGTTTGGCGTCCGTGCTGCGCGCGAGCACGCCGACCGTGCCGAAATAGAACGCCGCGGCAATTACCGACATCGAGGCAATGGCGAGCAGCCCGTAGCCGAGCGCCAGGCGAAATGCGACAGTGTCCCAGAACCTAGCCATCGGCGGAAATCATATAGCCGATGCCGCGGACCGTATGGAGTAATTGCGGCGAGAAGTCTTTATCGATCTTCCGACGCAGCCGGCTGATTTGGACATCGATCACGTTCGTCTGCGGATCGAAGTAATAATCCCAGACCCCTTCGAGCAGCATCGTCCGGGTGACGACTTGCCCTTGATGCCGCACCAGGTATTCAAGTAGCCGGAACTCGCGCGGCTGAAGTGCAATCGGCGTGCCCGCACGCTCCGCCCGTCGCGTCCGCAGGTCGAGCCTCAGATCCGCAATCCACAGCTCGCGGCTGTCTTCGTTAACGGCGCCGCGGCGCAGCAAGGCCTCGATGCGCGCGAGCAATTCGGAAAAAGCAAAAGGCTTTGTCAGATAATCGTCGCCGCCGCCCTGCAGCCCCCGCACCCGCTCGTCGAGGCTCGCCAGCGCGCTCAATATGATCACCGGCGTCGTCTTGCCGAGACTTCGCAGCGTGGCGACGATCGACAGCCCGTCGACGCCGCCAGGAAGCATGCGATCGAGGATGATGACATCCCAGCGCTCGTTCGTGGCAAGGTGGAGCCCGCCTGCGCCGTCACGAATTAGAGTGGCAGGATGGCCCGCCTCCTCGAGCCCATGGCAGATGTAGCGGGCGGTATCCGCCTCATCCTCAATGACAAGACAACGCATGCCCGGCGGACCGTTCAGCGGATGCCATCGGCGCGCTCGATGAACAGCGCGCGGCTAGCCACCATCTTTGCACCGGCTGCGGGCCCAGTAAAGATTGCCGTAATCTGGCCGCCGCACACCTGGTACACCGCGACCATTTCCTTGCGTTCCGCAAGCCAGACCCACGCCGTATCGCGCACTGACAGTATGGAACTTGCGACATCCCCGTTCGTGGGGGCCGCCTCGTCGGCAATGCTGAATCGGCGAACATTGCAGGCTCGTCTCACGCTGAGCTACCGAGGCGTCGAGAATCTCCTTGCCGAGCGTGGGCTAGACATCTCCCACGAAACCGTCAGGAGCTGGGTGCTGAAGTTCGGACCGGTGATCGCGTGGCGGTTGCGGCGGCGCCGTCCTCGCCCGAGCGGTCGATGGCACCTGGACGAGATGGTTCTTCGGATCGCCGGCGAGCGAATGTATCTCTGGCGTGCCGTCGACCACGAAGGCGAGATCCTCGACATGCTGGGTGCAGCGCCGCCGCGACAGCCGGATGGCGCTGCGATTGATGCGCAAGCTTCTCAGAAAGCAAGAGTTGGCGCCGAAATTGCTCGTGACCGACAAGCTGCGCTCCCATGCCTTGGCGTTCCGGCGGTTACGACTGAGCTGTCCGCATAAACAGGCGCTTCGGAGCAACAACTGGGCGGAGAACTCGCATCAGCCTATACGGCGACGACAGCGCAAGATGCAGCGGTTCAAATCGGCTCGATCCGCTCAGCGTTTCTTCAGCATGCATGCCGCCGTTCACAACACCTTCAACCTTCAACGCCACCTCGCGACTAGTTAATCTGACAATGCGCACTCGCGGGTTGCTGTCCTCAACGCACGCTCCGCGCTGGTCCGCTTAAACATTGCCAAATGGTAATCCAGCGGAAAGATCGCTGAAAGGTGCCGAGCCATAACTTCAGTCCGGTGATGCCTCCGTCAGTGACCGCGGCTTCGGCTTCTCCTTGCCTCGCTCCGCCAATATCATTCGAGTCCCCGGTGACTGGAGCGATGAGGATCCGCCTCGTTTGGAGGCGGGCGAGTGCCGCAATTTGTGCAAGCTTGTTGAGACGTCGCTCTGATGCTGTCTTATCGAGATCGCGATCGGCGCGGGCCTGCGGGTACTGAACGCGCCCGTCTCCTCGACGAGCTCTCCTAATACCTGGCATGGCAGGTTTTCTTTGGCAGAGCGCATCGAAAGATTGACGGACCGCCGCGAGAAGGTGCGGACGTTTCTCAAGATCTACCCATACGATCACCGCGCGCGGAAGATCTTCGAGGATCTGTCGACACAGATCGACGCGTCCGCCTGCGAATGCGTCCGGTTCAGAGACGAGATCCGTTGGGCCGAGACGACAATCGACGAGATTGAGGCCGAGTTTCGCGGTTAATTGCGGGAGGAGGTGATGAAGGAGGCTGCAAACGCTCCAATGCACAGACCGGAAACCAACGAGTCGACGATCCGAACAGGCAATTTAGTGGTGAACCTGGATGAGCGCGTCGTCTTGGTCGATGACCACCCGGTGCATCTGACCGGCAAAGAATACGGCATCCTTGAATTGCTCAGCCTGCGCAAAGGCACGACGCTGACAAAGGAGATGTTTCTCAACCACCTGTATGGCGGCATGGACGAGCCTGAACTCAAAATTATCGACGTTTTCGTCTGCAAGCTTCGCAAAAAGTTGGCCCAGGCGACTGGTAGCAGTCACTACATCGAGACGGTGTGGGGCCGAGGCTATGTTCTGCGGGATCCGGTCCCCTTGCCTGGACTCCCATCGGCCGGTGCCAGCGCCGATATTTCGGCGGCTCGCCGAAGCACGGCCGCGGCCTAGCGGGCGGGGGTCAGCTACTGAGCGATTGATACCGCCCTCAACCGGACCCTTCCTCGATCCGCCGTCGCATCTATCGACGTTTCG
>Ga0126383_10001314_pt1 | contig 15360 bp, 12 predicted proteins | sample PanSoiMetPlot_35_FD_96882 | JGI IMG/M metagenome (GOLD analysis project Ga0126383, IMG submission 96882) | Tropical forest soil microbial communities from Panama - MetaG Plot_35 | ecosystem: Environmental > Terrestrial > Soil > Tropical forest > Bulk soil | place: Panama | collected 2016-02-17
CTTCGAAGAACAGCACGAACGGCACGCTGCCGCCTACCACCGCGATCACGACGAGCGCGAGCAGCCGGGAACGCCGCTGCGGCACGGCGACCACGCTGCGCCCACCAACCCGCGCCAGCCCACACAGCGCGAGCAACACCACCGCTGCCACGGCGTTCTTCGCGGTGGTGTACGCCGTCGCGTCCCCAAACGCCTTCACCCCGTAGGAGTTCACGAACACCGACACCCCGCTGATGACAGCGGCGCTCAGCGCAAGCAGCAGACCTTTGTTCATCCCGGCCCCTCGCCCATACGTTCGCGTACGGTCAGCGCATCCGCCGCTTCGGCGTCGGTCAGCACCGCGAGCGCGTAGCCGGAATGCGCGAGCACCCACTCACCTGCCTCGGGCACCCGGTCCAGCAGCAGGCTCGATACGGTCGCCGTCCGCTCCCCTGCGTCCACGAGCAGCGACCCGGTGGTCGAGACGGCGCGCACTCGCGCCACCTCACCTAGGCACATGCGCCCATGGTGCCCGCCGCACCCCCGACAGCAATAGAGGCTTTGGTCGGCTGCGCGCACTCCCGGGACCAAAGACCACAGCCAAGCAGGGACTTCGCCGCTTCCGCCCCGCCACTTCTGCCGCGCAGCCTGGAAGCGGACGGTGGAGATCGCCTTATGAATGCCCTGCTCGTGGCGCACCAAGTGCGCAAGGTGTACCGGAACGGCAGCGTCGCTGTCGAAGCGCTGCGTGGCCTCGACCTGACCGTGGACCGGGGCGAACTGGTCGGCGTGATGGGTCCGTCCGGTTCCGGCAAGACGACGCTGCTCAACTGCTTGTCCGGCCTGGACGACATCGACGGCGGCCGGGTCGAGGTCGACGGTCAGGACCTGTTCGCAATGTCCGACGCAGCGCGCACCGCACACCGCGCTCGTTCGATGGGGTTTGTGTTCCAGGCGTTCAACCTCATCCCGGTGTTCTCCGCGGTCGAGAACGTCGAGCTCCCACTGCTGATGGTCGGCATCCGCGCGAACAGGGCCCGCGCCCGGGCGTTGGAGATGCTTGCCCGCGTCGGACTGGCCCACCGTGTCACTCACCGCCCTGCCGAGCTGTCCGGCGGCGAACAGCAGCGGGTGACGATCGCGCGGGCGCTGGTCGCCCGTCCGGCCATCGTGTGGGCCGATGAACCCACCGGCAACCTGGATTCGGCGATGGCCAGCGCTGTCATGGACCTGCTCTGCGAGCTCAACCGTGACGAGGGCCAGACGATCGTGCTCGTAACCCATGACGCCGCCATCGGCCAGCGGGTTCCTCGCGTGGTGCGGATGCGCGACGGGGAGCTGGCCGACGACAGCCGGCAGCGCAGCGCGCTTCTCGTGGGCTGACCATGTACCCGAACCTGCTTGCACCGCTGCTGGTCATGGTGGCGTGTCTCCTGGCCGGGCTGGCATTCGTCGCGCTGCGTCAACCCGTGTCGCGGCGGCTGGCCGCGCGCCAACTCGCCAGGCGTCCCGGCGAGGCGCTGCTCGCGATCATCGGCGCCACACTCGGCACGGCGATCATCGTCGGCGCGCTCGTCGTCGGCGACACACTGAACTTCTCGGTACGCCAGGAGGCCTACCGGACGCTCGGCCCGATCGACGAACGGATCGTGTCGACCTCCACGGCGGCCGGGGCCGAGGTCGCGGCGCGGCTCGCGGCGTTACGGTCGGATTCGCGCGTCGACGGCGTTCTCGACGCGCGCGTTGACCAGGCCGCCGCGCTGAACGCCCACGGCGACCAGTACGCCGAACCGCGAGTGCTCGCCTGGGACATCGACTTCACGCAGGCCGCTGCTTTCGGCCGCGCCGGCGGATCGTCCGGGCTTGCGGGCGCCCGCCCCGGCCAGGGCCAAGTGGTGATCAACCAGCCATTGGCACGGTCACTGCACGCACGAGCCGGCGACCCGCTGGCACTGCTCCTCTACGGCAAGACGTACCAGTTCCTCATCACCCGCGTGCTGCCCGAGCGCGGCCTGGCCGGCGCCGGCCTCGGCGCGGAGGTCAACCGGAACGTGTTCCTGCCGTCCGGGGTACTCGAAACGGCGGCAACGACCGCTGGAACCCAGCCACGTTCGGTCACGTTCGTCTCCAACCGCGGCGGCGTCGAGCGGGGAGCGGCGCTAACCGCACCCGTCACGGCGAAGATCCGCGCGGCGGTTGCCGGGACGAACGCGCTCGTCGAGACCCCGAAGAAGTCGGTGCTGGATGCCGCACGCAAGACCGGTGACACGCTGGGCGCGCTGTTCTTGATGATCGGCAGCTTCAGCATCATCGCCGGGGCGCTGCTGCTGGTGAACATCTTCGTCATGCTCGCCGAGGAGCGGAAATCACAGCTTGGCATGCTGCGCGCGATCGGCATGAAGCGCTCCCGGCTCGTCGGGTCGTTCAGCATGGAGGGCAGCGCGTACGCGCTCGCGGCGGTACTCCCGGGCGTCCTGCTCGGCCTGGGCGTGGGCTGGGCGGTCGCGCTGATCTCTGCCCAGATCTTTCGCGGCTGGTCGGCGAACGGGTCGGGTCTCGCGATCCACTTCGCCGTGACGCCCACCAGCATCGTGAACGCGGTCGCCCTCGGCCTGGTGATCTCGTTCGTCACGATCTTGGCGACCAGTGTGCGGATCAGCCGATTCAACATCATCGCGGCGATCCGTGACCTGCCCCGCACGGCCAGCCGTCGCGCTCGGCGGCTGACTCTCCTCGCCTCCACAGTGCTCGCGGCCGTTGTGGGCGCCGCCGCCGTGCCGGCGGTCGCGCAGAGCCAGCCGGAGTCGACGTTGCTGCTACCCGCCCTCGCGACCGCACTGACAATTCCTGCGCTGCGCCGTGCGCTGCCCCCGCGCGGGGCCCTCAGCGCGGTCGCCGCCGCGGTGCTCGCCTGGAGCCTGTTGGCCAGCGTGGTGCGCCCGCGCATGTACGACAACCCGTCGATGGCGGTGTTCGTGATCCTCGGCGTCCTGGTCGCGTTCTCCGCAGTGACGCTCGTGAGCCAGAACCAGGCGGTGCTGCTGCGGTCGGTGCGTCGGCTCGTGGAGCGACCGTCCGAGAACGGGCTCGCGATACGCCTCGCGGTCGCATACCCGCTCGCCAAACGATTCCGCACCGGCGCGACCTTGATCATGTACACGTTGATCACGCTCGTGCTCGTGCTGCTCGTAGAGATCACCGGCGTGATCGACAACAGCGTGGCCGCCAACGTTGCCCAGGCGACGGCTGGCTACTCCCTGCGCGTGGACCTGAATCCGCAAGACGCCGGGCCCACCCTCGCCGACCTGCGCCGCAGTCCGGACATCACCGGTGTCACGCCGCTGGTCTCGGCAACGGGACTCGCGTCCGACCCCGGGCACCGTACGTCCGTGCCGCTCGCCGCGATCGCCGTCGGGGTGCCGGGCACCGGCCTGACGTCGATGACGTTCAGCTCGCGCGCCCCTGGACTGACCACCAACCGGGCCGTCTGGGACCGGGTCGCCGCAGATCCGCACTACGTGCTGATCGACCAGTACTTCGGCGCCACCGGTGGGCCGAACGGGCACTTCTACAAGCCCGGCGACACGTTCACAGTGACCAACCCGCGCACCGGCACCACCGAGCGCAAGACCATCGCGGGCGTTCTCACCAGCGCGATCGCGTTCTACCCCGCCTCGAGCAGTTCCGGTACCGTCTACCCGCTGGTCGCCAGCGTGCAAGCCGTACGCCAGCAGTTCGGGCCGGCCGCGCAGGTGGGCGCGGCGCTCGTCCGGACCCGGCCGGGCGTCGACCCGCAACGACTCGGTCCGGTGCTACAGGCGCGCTACCTGTCGGCCAGCCTGGTCGCCACCCCGATCGCTGCCGACGTGCGACAGATGTTCGCCGCCAACACCGCGTTCTTCCGGCTGATGCAGGGGTTCCTCGCGCTCGGGCTGTTCGTCGGCATCACCGGGCTCGGCGTCGTCATGGTGCGCGCGGTGCGGGAACGACGCCGCACGATCGGCGTATTGCGTGCACTGGGGTTCCGTGCCCGCACGATCGAGCGTTCCTTCCTCATCGAGAGCGGATTCATCGCCGTGGAGGGCGTGCTGCTCGGGTCCGTCCTCGGTGTCGTCACCACCTGGCTGATGTACCAGAAGAGTGCCGCGTTCGACGGAGTCCGTAGCGGCTTCCCGATCGAGTGGCTCACCATTGCCGCCCTCGCGGCGGCCACGCTGATTGCGTCGGTGCTCGCAACGCTGGCGCCCGCACGGCGCGCGGCGAAGGTGCTACCCGCCCTGGCGGTCCGCGTCGCGGACTGAGTGGCCGCGCGGCACAGCCGTCAGCAGCACCACGGAGTCAGCCAGCGCGGAAAGGCCGTGCCGCGCGTTCGGGACGAGGATCAGGTCACCGTCGCGGCCCTGCCACCGGTCCGCGCCCGCGATCAACTCGACGCGACCCTGCAGCACGAGCACCGTCGCCTCGCCGGGGTTGTCGTGCTCGTCGAGGCTTGCCCCCTCGCACAGCGCGACCACGGTCTGGCGCAGCGTCGTCTCGTGTCCGCCGGCGACAGTGCGGGCCGACCGCTTTGACGGGGCGCGGCGCGCGATGTCGAGTTGTTCACGGGCAAGGGCGTCGAGCGAGAGCTTGTGCGTCATCGGGACCAGTTTCCATCCGGGATGGGTCTCGAACCGAACGGTAGTCGATCGACCGGCCGAGACTTGATATCCCCCGAGTCGACCCCGGCGACGCGACTCGTCACCGCGCCCCATCCACCGGCCGTTCTGGTACCACGCTGAACGCCTCTTCCTCCTCCTGCGCGTTGTGCAGCCGCAGGATCGCGTGCAGCGCGTAGAGCTGCTGGCGCACTTCGACGACGTCCTCGGAGCGGACGTGGTCGGGCTCGATGCTGTCGAGGAGCCGACGCAGCCGGCCGACCTGCTGCGCGATCTCCGCGTGCGTACGGCTCAATCCGGCTGTGGCAGCGGTGCTCCCCAGTGCGCGCGCCACGAGTGGCAGCAGCACGGCTTCGTCCGCGTCCTCGTGTGGTAGCACCTCGTTCTCCAAGCGATCCAGCACCCGACGCGCCGGGTCGAGGTCGGGTTGCTCCCGTGACAACGAGTCCGCGATCGCGCGGATCTGCTCGACCACGGGCAACACCAGGTCATGCTCGGCGCGCAAATCGTGCGCGGTCGCGATGTCGGCAACCGGCATTGCCACGGTGTGTATCCGGCCCGGTAAGACCGCGAGGAGTGCGATGCCGATGGCGAGCACGTCGATCACCTCTTGGAGTAGGGCACCGACCGCCGGCGCGAGGAAACCGAGCGCGGCAAGCACCATCGCGGCGAGTGACAACCCCATTCCGATGCCGACCGCGCGCCAGGCGATGCGCCGGGACCGCCGGGCGATCAGGACCGCGTCGGCGAGGGCATCGACCCGGTCGACCGTCAACACGACGTCGGCCGCCTCCGACGATGCGGTGGCCCCGCGCGCCGCGAGCGCGACACCGGCGCCCGCCGCTGCCAGCGCGGGGGCGTCGTTCACGCCGTCACCGACCATGATCGTGGCAGCCGCCGCCGACTCCTTCTGGACAGCGGCGAGCTTGGCGGCGGGGTCGCGGTCGGCGAGCACCGTGTCGACGCCGACCATCCGCCCGACGGTATCGGCGATGTCGGCGCGGTCGCCGGTGAGCAGGACGACCCGGCTGATGCCAGCACTGCGCAGGGTGTGCACCATCCGGCGCGCATCCGGGCGGATCGGATCGCGGAGCAGCACCGCGCCGGCCGGCTGGTCGTCGACGCCGACGAACACGGCAAGCGAGCCGTCCAGTTCCGCGCGCCGGCGGGCCCGGCGCGCCCAGTCCGGCGGATCGTCGCCGACTATCCAGGCGACCTTGCCGAGGCGGACATGCTGATCGCCCACGTCGCCCTGGATGCCGTACCCGTGGGCTTCGCGAACCCTGCTCGGCATGCGCAGTGCCAGCCCCCCGCGAGTGGCCGCGGTGACGATGCCGGCTGCAAGGACGTGCGGTGAGATCTGATCCAGAGAAGCCGCGAGGCCCAGCACCTCCTCGGGCGGCAGCCGTCCGTCGGCCGTGACGATGCTCGTGACTTGCGGCAGGCCGCGGGTCAGCGTTCCCGTCTTGTCGAACAGCAGCACCCGCCCAGCGGCGAGCCGTTCCAGTGCCCCCCCGCCCTTCACCACCACGCCGATGCGGGCGGCACCGGACAGTCCGGACATGATCGCGATCGGTGCGGCCAACAGCAGCGGACACGGCGTGGCGACGACGAGCACAGCGACAGCGCGGGTCGCGTCGCCGCTCCACGCCCAAGACGCACCCGCGAGAGCGAGAGTCAGCGGGACGAAGTAGACAGCCAGTCGGTCCGCGAAGCGCACGAAGGGGGCCGACGAGGCCTGCGCCTGCTCGACGAGTCGGACGACGCCGGCGTACGTCGAGTCCGCTGCGGTCGTGGTCGCGAGCAGTTCGAATGGCTCCCCGGCGTTCACGACGCCGCTGCGCACGTCCTCGCCGACCCGCCTTTCGACAGGCAGCGACTCGCCCGTGAGCGCTGACTCGTCCAGCACGGCTACCGTCAGCAGCCGTCCGTCGACCGGCACCACCTCGCCGGCGGCAACGAGAAGGCGCTCGCCGACGGCCACCTGATCGACGGGCACTTCGACCACACCATCGCCCACCCGGCGCCGGGCGGTGCGCGGCGACCGCTCCACCAACAGGCTGAGGTCGCGCCGGGCGCGGGCGTCGGCGCGGGCTTCAAGGAATTGACCGGTGCCGAGCATGACCGCGATCACGGCTCCGGCAAAGGGCTCTCCGACGGCCAGCGCGCCGGCCAGAGCCAGCACGGCTATGACGTCGACGCTGATCTCTCGCCTGCGTAGCGCCGCGATCATCAGTGCGCTCGCATACCCCAGACCGACGACGGTCGCGGCGGCCCACACCGCGTCCGCCATGGTGCGCAAATGTGCGAACCACGCGACTGCTCCGGCAGCCAGCAAGGCGACTGACGTGACGAACAACCCCGATTGCGCAAGAATCGCTCGCCTCAGACGAGGGATTCTTGCGCGATTCGCGGAAGGACGCTTGATCGTGGGCCTGCTCAGCCTGTGTTTGAGACCGCATGCAGCGCCCTGGCGAGGTCTTCGCCCCACATGTGGGCCCGGTTGTACTCCCCGTCGAGCAGGCGGTTCTGCTTATCGACGAGGAAGCTCTGCGGCGACGCGATCAGATGCGCGCCGTGGTGCTGCAGCAACCTCGTGATACGCGGCGCGGCACGCCCGGCGAAGAGCGCAGGCATGTCGACGCGGGTGTCGAACGCAGCGGCTTGGCACGACAGCGTGCCGAGGGACGCGAACCACTCGCGCAGGCCGAGCCCGTTCGCACCGGCCTCGAGGGTGAGCGTGGAGCCCGGCTTGCCGGCGGCGTCGCCGGCGGCCTTCCGGCTGGAGGGACGGCTGATCCCGCGCACGTGCGTGGGGCCGCCCACGACCAGGAGGTCGGCGGTCGCGACCCGGTCCGGGGTGGCTTCGCGAACCGGCACGACATCGAAGTTCGTTCCGAGGCCCGAACCGATCGCCTCGGCGATTCTCCGGGTGTTGCCGTACATCGACTCATAGACGACAAGGACTCTCATGGCTCCTCCTCACCCCGTTGGTGGCGGGACGGCCTGGAAGCGCGAGCGTCGCCGCGGTTCAAACCGTCGGCGCGCCAGGCCGTCCCGCCACGTCCAGTCCAGCCGATGTGACCACCCCTGCGGTAGAAACGACCGTCCCCACCGGCCGGGACCTTCGGCCCAACGGCCGGCTCAGGTGGCCTCCGGCTGCATGTCTATGGCGCCGCAGGGGCACTCGACGGCGCACAGGCCACAGCCCTTGCAGTAGTCGTAGTCGATCGCGTAGCCGTGGGCGCCGTCGATCTTGAGGACCGCATTGTCGGGGCACACCCCGTAGCAGTTGTCGCACCCGAAGCAGTTGCCGCACGACAAGCAGCGCCGGGCCTCGTACAGCGCGGTTTCGGCGTCCAGTCCGCCGACGACCTCGGTGAATTCGGACGTGCGCCGCGCGGCCTCCAGGCGGGGCCGGACGGCATGTGGCGCGTCGCTGTAGTACCAGGTGTTTAGGCGCTCGAACGTCGCCGCCGCGCTGACCGGCTCCGCCGGCAACGGCGTCCCGCGCAGCCAGGCGTCGATGTTGCGGGCCGCCGTCTTGCCGTGCCCGATGCCGACGGTCACCGAGCGAGTCGCGGGCACCATGTCGCCGCCGGCGAACACACCTGGGTGCCCGGTCATCATCTGCTCGTCCACCTCTATGACACCGTCGACGATGTCGATGTCCGGGAGGGTGTCGACGAGCGAGTGATCGACGTCCTGGCCGAGCGCGAGGATCACCGCGTCGGCGTCGAGCTGCTCGACCTCGCCAGTGGGCTGCGGCACGCCATGCTCATCGAGCTCCATCCGCTCGACGGAAAGGTGGCTGCCGTCGACGTTCTTGATCGTCGACAGCCATCGCATGCGCACCCCTTCGGCGACGGCTTCTTCGACCTCGATGTCGTTGGCCGGCATGCGTGCCCGGGTGCGCCGGTACACGATCAGCGCCTCGTCAGCACCCAGCCTGCGGGCCGTCCGAGCGGCGTCCATCGCGGTGTTGCCGCCGCCGTAGACGACGACACGGCGTCCGAGCTGTGGGCTTTCGCCGCCCGAGGTCTGGCCGAGCAGGTCCAGTGCGTCGAGGATGCGCGCGGACTGCGCCGCCGGGATGTAGGCCCGGTGCGCCAGCTGCGCGCCGACGGCCAGGAACACGGCGGCGAACTCGGCAAGCTCTGCGCGCAGGTCGGCGACGAGGGTATTCAGCCGCAGCTCGATGCCGAGTGTCAGCAGCCTGGCAATCTCTATGTCGAGAACGTCGCGGGGCAGTCGGAACGTTGGGATGCCGTACCGCATCATGCCGCCCGGCTGCGCGGCTGCGTCGCGGATTTCGACGGCGTGCCCGAGCCGGCGCAGCTGGTAGGCCGCCGACAATCCCGACGGGCCGGCGCCAACCACCAGCACCCGCTTGCCGGTATCGGCGGCGGGCTCCGGCAGCTGCCAGCCGTGCCGGATCGCCTCGTCGCCGAGGAAACGTTCGACGGAGTTGATACCGACGGCCCGGTCAAGCTGCGCGCGGTTGCAGGCGCTCTCACAAGGGTGATAGCAGACCCGGCCCATGATCGCGGGGAACGGATTGTCGGCGACCAGGCGCCGCCAGGCTGTCTCGTACGAGCCGTCCTCGGCCGCATACAACCACGCCTGGACGTTCTCGTCGGCCGGGCAATTCTTGTTGCAGGGCGGCCAGCGGTCGACGTAGACGGGGCGTTCGGTGCGCCATGCACCGGTGTGGTTGGCGAGGCTGGACTTTACGTCCAGGGTGATCGCGAAGGGGCGGTCCATCACGCCTCCTGCAGGCCGTAGCGGCCGATATTGCGGTCGGCGATGGCCTGGATGCGCTCGAGTAGATCGATACGCGGCGGTTCGGCGAACAGGTGCGCGTACCGGCGCTGCGGACGCAGGTACTCCGCGACGGGGACGCGGCTGCGGATCGGCAGCACGGCTGTGATCTCACCGTGCGACGCCTCGAATACCGGAAACAGCCCGCTGCGCTGGGCCAGCCGGGCCAGGCGGACCGTGTCGGCAGGCGCCGATCCCCAGCCGAGTGGGCACGGCACGAGTACGTGCAGGTAGCGCGCGCCGCGCATCGTCATCGCTCGTTCGACCTTCGCCTCAAGATCGTGCAACTCGGCGACCGTGGCCGTGGCCACGTACGGGATCTCATGCGCCAGCGCGATGCGCGGCAGGTCCTTGCCCTGGCCGATCGGTGCGCCCGGCTCGGGCCCGGTCGCCTCGGTGGTGGCGGTGCGCGCGAACGGCGGGGTGGAGCCAGAGCGCTGCACGCCCGTGTTCATGTACGCCTCGTTGTCGTAACACACGTAGAGGACGTCGTCGTTGCGCTCGAACATCCCGGAAAGGCATGCCAGGCCGATGTCGACCGTGCCGCCGTCGCCGCCCTGGGCCAGCACTCGGACGTCGTCGCGGCCCTGCGCCTTCAGCGCTGCCGCCACACCGGATGCCACGGAGGGAGCGTTCGCGAACAGCGAGTGCAGCCAGGGCAGCTGCCACGAACTTTCCGGGTACGGCGTGGAGAACACCTCCAGGCAGCCGGTGGCGTTGACCGCGAGGAGTTTCCCTCCGGTCGCGCGGACCGCCGCGTCGAGCACATAGCGCGCGCCGAGCGCCTCGCCGCAGCCCTGGCACGCGCGGTGGCCGGAGTTGAGCGCGTTACGCCGTGCTGGGCTCGCCTGCTCGGTGCGTAATGCTTCCTCGAGCAGCCGGTTGCCTACAGCACGGCTGCCCACCTGGTAGAACTTCACGCTCTGCACAGCCATCTCAACCAATCCGGGATCCAGGGATGCCGGCGTCACGCAGCAAGCCCAACGCATGCGGACCCGAGGCACGCCGCTGCCGCATCCGGTCGATCTGCTGCTCGACCAGGTCGTCGCGCAGGTCGAGGAAGACCAACCGCTCGCCGAGCCAGCCCGACATCGCGTCGGCAACCAACCGGCGCAGCGCCGCCCTGGTCACCGCGCGGCCACCGAGGCCGGCGACGACGGTACTGACCTCCGCGAGCGTGCCGGAGAGCGCGGCGCGCACATCCGCCGAGACGATGCCCCCGGCGCCCGGCGCGAGCGCCCGCTCCAGGACGATCACTCGCTTCGCGGCGCCCAGCGCCTTGCGTACCTCGGCGTACGGGAACGGCCGGAACATGGTGAGTGTCACCACCCCGACATTTCCGAACTCGTCGGCGACTTCCTTGACGGTGCCGCTCACCGAACCCAGCGTGACGACCACTGTGTCGGCGCCGTCCACGCGATATGCGTCCACCATGGACAGTGGCCGCTGCCACCCGTCACACAGCTGCGGGTACGCGGTCAGTGCCTGCGACAGCTGGTAGTGACTGAGGTAGCGCACCTCGGTGAACGCCTCCGGCCCGACCATCGCGCCGATGGCCACCGGATCGTCTACATCCAGCACCTGCCGCGGCGCGTACGGCGGAAGGAACGCGTCCACGGCGTCCTGTTCCGGCACCTCGAGCGGCTCGAATGCATGCGTCAGGACGAATCCGTCCACACACACCATCACCGGCACGGACAGCTCCTCGGCGAGTGCGAACGCCACCACGTGCAGATCCACCGCCGCCTGGTTGTCCGCCGCGTAGAGCTGCACCCATCCGCAGTCACGCTGGCTCATCGAGTCGCTCTGGTCGTTCCAGATGTTGATCGGCGCACCGACCGCGCGGTTCGCCACCGTGAGCACGATCGGCAGGCCCAGCCCGGACGCGTTGAACAACGCCTCGGCCATGTACAGCAGTCCTTGACTTGCCGTCGCCGTGTACGCGCGAGCGCCCGCAGCGGACGCCCCGATCGCCGCAGACATAGCCGCGAACTCGGATTCCACCGTCAGAAACTCGCAGCCGGCGAGCGAGCCGTTGCGGACCATCGCGCCGATCGCCTCGACAATGTGCGTCTGCGGAGTGATCGGGTAAGCCGGCACCACCTGCGGGCGACAGCGCGCTACCGCCTCAGCGATCGCCCGTGATCCCTCCAGCTGCCTACGCATGCGCTGCGCTCCCTAGGTAGTCGTACGCCGCGCGCGCGGCGGCAACGTTGCCGTCAGCAACCGCGCCGGTGAAGCGTTCCCGGACGGCTCGCTCCAGCGCATCGATCGACACCACGTGGGTCAGCCCCGCCAGCGCGCCCAGCAGGCACGCGTTCGGCAGCGGCCGCCCGGTGTGCCGGCGGGCGATATCGGTGGCCGGAATGGTCGCCAGGCGCTCCAGATAGTGCCGGCGCGCCATCTCGGCCAGACCCAGCTCGTCCCAAGAGCGGGCGGAGTTGATCAGCGCATAGCCTTCCAGGCCGAGTCCGGCGAACAGCTGCACGTGATGCAACAGCGTCGCATCCGCGACGACAACGGCATCCGGCTGCGTGACGGGCTCACGCACCCGGATCGGCACGTCGGCGATCCGGCAGAACGCCATCACGGGTGCTCCCATGCGCTCGGAGCCGAAGCTCGGAAACGCCTGCGCCTCGCGTCCGTCGAGGAACGCCGCCACGGACAGAAGCTCCGCGGACGTCACCACACCCTGACCGCCCCGGCCGTGAAACCGAACCTGGAACACGTATTCATCAGACATGCCGAGTGCGCCGGCCCCACAGAGTCGGAAGTCCCGGCACGTGCCGGCGCTGGGCCTCGCCTGTGGGCTCGGCGGCGGCGCAGAATCCGCGGGTGGGCACGCTGAGACGGATCCGGCTCGCGCTGAGCGCGCTGGGGCTGGTGCTGCTCGCCGGAACGGTCGGCTACGTCATCCTCGGGTTCAGCTGGCTGGACGCGCTTTACCAGACCGTCACGACGGTGACCACAGTCGGGTTCCGGGAAGTGCACCCCCTCAGCGCCGCGGGCAAGCTGTTCACGATCGCGCTCATCCTGCTCGGGGTGGGCACAGCGCTGTACACGCTGGGCGTTCTGCTCGAAGCCCTGATCGAGGGCCACCTGCACCATCACCTGGAAAGGCGTCGCATGGACCGGGAGATCGGCCGTATGACGAGCCACGTGATCATCTGCGGCTGGGGGCGCGTGGGACGCGCCTGCGCGCAATACCTCGTCGCGACCGAGCAGCCGTTCGTCGTCGTGGACCGGGACCCCGGCCGGCTCGAAGGGCTCCCCTACCCGATGGTCGTGGGCGATGTCACCGACGACGACGTGCTGCGCGCCGGCGGCATCGTAAGGGCGCGCGCGCTCATCGCCGCGCTGAACACCGACGCCGACAACGTTTACGTGACGCTGTCCAGCCGGGCGCTGCGCCCGGACCTGGTGATCATCGCCAGGGCACGGACCGAGACGTCCAAGTCCAAGCTGCTGCGCGCCGGCGCGAACCGAGCCGTGAATCCGCAGCTGATCGGCGGGCGGCGGATGGCGGCGTTCGCGCTGCAGCCGCATGTCGCGGAGTTCCTCGACGTCGTGATGCACGACGAGTCGCTGGAGTTCCGGATGGAGGAGGTGGCCATCGCCCGCGGATCGTCAGTGTGCGGACAGACGCTGCGCGAGGCGGAGCTGGCCGAGCGCACCGGCGTGCTCCTGCTCGCGCTGCGACCCAGCGCTGTGGCACCTTTCGCCGCCAACCCGAGCCCGGACTCGTGCCTTGACGAGAACAGCATCCTGATCGCCGTCGGCACGCCCAGCCAACTCACGGCACTGCACTACGTCTGCGGGTCGCGGAGCTCTCCTGCCAGCTAAGGGGCTTCTATGTGATGTGACTGCGCGGCAGACTTCGCGCATGACCGCGCGATACATCGCGCTTGCCCAGCGGCTCGGCCATCGTAGGTGGGTCGCTGCCGTCGGGCGTCGGTTGGTGCCGTTCGACTGCTGGCTGGAGCGCACGACCGGTGGGCGACTCTCGATCGCGTGGCCGTTACCCCGGCTGCGGTTGACGACGATCGGCCGGCGGACCGCTGGTCTGCACACCACGCCGCTGCTATACGCACGCAGCGGCGCGGACTGGATCGTCACGGCATCCAACTGGGGCCAGGCTCACCATCCGGACTGGTCAGCGAACCTGATCGCGAACCCTGACGCGACCATCGACATCCGCGGGGAGCGCATCGACGTCCACGCAACTCTCGTCAGGGGCGCCGATCGCAAACAGTTGTGGGATGCCGTGACGGAGGTGTGGCCGGCATATGAGACGTATGGAAAGCGCGCCGGCCGTGAAATCCGAGTCTTCCGGCTCAGCACTCGCTAGGCGCTAGATCGGCGTCGCGGCGGGCAGCGAGCCTGACCCGAGTCAACCGGATCGCCATCTCAGCAAGGCCCTCCTGGCTGATCGATCCCCGTAGGTCGGCGAGTGCGCTGGCGAGGCAGGCCCGGATCACGACGCCGGGCATCGAGTCGCCGAACTCTCGATACAGCTCGTCGACGATGCGGGCGTCGGAATCAGACGCAGTGCCGGCGCGCCCTCTCGCTTGGGCGGCGGCCCGGACCTGCAGGAGCGGCCGCCTGCCGGGTCTTGGCATCTCGACCACGTCGAGCACGACTCGTGTCCTGCCGGACCAGCTGAGCCGGCGCATGTCGGCGTAGACCGGGCAGCCGGCGATATGCCCGACAACGACGTCGTACTTGGTTGGCCGGTAGGCCGCGCGCGGCAAGTAGGTCGCACCGCCGGTCCAGGCAAGCACGACGACCCGACGCGAAAACAGGGCCGTCGGCCCCTCGGGGTGTGATCTACCTCTTGGCGCCCGGCGCCACCACAGGGCATCGTGACGGCATGTCGGTCTTCGAGCAGTTCGAGCAGCACGAACAGGTGGTCTATTTCAGCGACTCGCCCAGCGGATTGCGCGCAATCATCGCGATCCACTCCACTGCGCTCGGCCCGGCCCTGGGCGGCACGCGGTTCTACCCCTACGCCTCCGAGGACGCGGCGTTGGAGGACGTGTTGCGGCTCTCCCGGGGCATGACGTACAAGGCAGCAGCGGCACGGCTCGATCTCGGCGGCGGCAAGGCGGTCATCCTCGGCGACCCGCAGCGCGTGAAGTCCGAGGAGCTGCTGCGGGCATACGGCCGGTTCGTCGAGTCACTCGGCGGCCGGTACGTCACCGCCGAGGACGTCGGCACGTCGCGTGCGGACATGGACGTGATACGGCGCGAAACGCGATTCGTTGCCGGCGTGTCACCGTCGCTGGGCGGATCGGGCGACCCGTCACCGAGCACCGCCTACGGCGTGTACCTCTCGATGCTGGCGTGCGCCGAGGAGGTCTGGCACGAACACTCGCTACGCGGACGGCGGATCGCCGTGCAGGGCGTCGGCAAAGTCGGCTACAACGTGGTGAAGTACGCGGTCGAGGACGGCGGCGCGCAGGTGGTCGTGGCCGATGTCGACGTCGACTCGGTGGCCCGAGTGGTTCGCGACTTCGGTGTGCAGACCGTGCCGACGGAGCAGATCCACGCCGTTGACTGCGACATCCTTGCACCCTGCGCGCTCGGTGGAGTCATCAACGCAGACACGATCCCGCAATTGCGCTGCCGCGCGATCGCCGGCTCCGCGAACAACCAGCTGCAACATCCGGAGCATGGCAAGGCCCTCGCCGAGCTCGGCATCCTTTATGCGCCTGACTTCATCGCGAACGCGGGCGGTCTGATCAACGTCGCCGACGAGCTTTCCGGCTACGCACCCGAGCGTGCGCGAGCGTCCGTGGAGCACGTCTACCGAACGCTCCGCGAGGTCTTCACCATCGCCCGCGAGGACCACGTCAGCACTGCCGAGGCCGCCGACCACTACGCCGAATCCCGGCTGGAGCGCATC
>Ga0126383_10001315_pt1 | contig 15360 bp, 14 predicted proteins | sample PanSoiMetPlot_35_FD_96882 | JGI IMG/M metagenome (GOLD analysis project Ga0126383, IMG submission 96882) | Tropical forest soil microbial communities from Panama - MetaG Plot_35 | ecosystem: Environmental > Terrestrial > Soil > Tropical forest > Bulk soil | place: Panama | collected 2016-02-17
CGGCGGATTGCAGGTTCGCCGCGCGCTGCCCTCGGCGCGCTCGCGCATGGTTGGGCCATTCATTTTCTTCGATCATTTCGGGCCCGCGATATTTCGCGCCGGCGAAGGCATCGATGTGCGGCCGCATCCGCATATCGGACTCGCGACTGTCACCTATTTGTTCGATGGCGAGATCGTGCATCGCGACAGCCTCGGCAGCGCCATGCCGATCCGCCCCGGCGCGGTGAACTGGATGACGGCGGGACGCGGCATCGTCCATTCCGAGCGCACCGCGCCCGATCACCGCGATGGCGGTGAGCCGTTACACGGCTTGCAATTGTGGGTCGCGCTGCCGATGAAGGACGAAGAGACCGCGCCGGGCTTTGCCCACACGCCTTCGATCGACATTCCGCAATTGGCTGAGAACGGCTTGACGTTGCGCGTCATCGCCGGCGCCACGCATGGCTTGCGCTCGCCGGTGTCCACACTATGGGAGACGATCTTTGCCGAGGTGCGGCTTAAAGCCGGTGCAGTCCTGCCGGTTGGCAATGAATTTGAGGAGCGCGCGCTTTACGTGATTTCGGGTGAGGTCGAGATCGGCGGCGAGCGCCACCCGTCGCAACGGCTATTGGTGCTCAAGCCCGGCGATCGCGTGGAAGTAACGGCGCTCGTGGATGCGCATTTCGTACTGGTCGGCGGTGCCGCCATGGACGGACCTCGCCACATCTGGTGGAATTTTGTCTCTTCCCGCAAAGACCGCATCGAGGCGGCCAAGGTTGATTGGAAGGCCGGTCGCTTTGCCGTGGTGCCCGGCGACACCACCGAATTCATTCCACTCCCCGAGGGAGCCTAGATTCCGATTACCGCTTTGCCGCGCTCGCGCGTCGACTGATGCGGAAAACGGAGGACTGCAATGATTGTTGTTCATCCCCGCGCGGCGGCGGTGCTCTTTGCCATTTGCGTGATAACCGGGACCGCCGCGGCGTCCGCTAGGGAATCCGGGCTCGAACAAGCCTACCGCTTCATTGCCACGAAACAATTCGTCGACCTCACCCACGCATTCGGGCCGGAGACGCCGGTCTGGTCCGGCTTCGGTCAAGCCAAATTCTCGGCTGCGGCCGATCCCAAGACGCACGAATCCTACAGCATCGCCAAAGATGGATTCCGCGCGACCTACTACGAAATGGTCGGGCAGTACGGCACTCATGTCGATCCGCCGGCGCATTTTGCCGAGAACGGCATCACCATGGACAAGATCCCGCTCAAGCAAATGATCCTGCGGCTGGTCGTGCTGGACGATACGCCGTATCTCGCCAAAGATCCCAATCACGCCTTTTTGGTCAAGGATCTCAAAAACTGGGAACGCAAGCACGGGCGTGTGCCGCCTGGCGCCTTTGCCGCGTTGCGCACCGATATGTACAAGGATTGGGATTCCAATCCGGAGCGTTTCAAGCGCAGCCCATTTCCGGCCTGGGATTTCGCCACTATCAAATATCTCTACGAGCAGCGCGGCGTCATCGCGACCGGTCATGAAGCGATGGACACCGACACGACCGACAAGATGGATTCGGAGACCTACATTCTCCAGCATGGGCATTTTCAGATTGAGGTCATGGCTAACCTGGATAAGGTGCCGCCGACCGGCGCGCTTATTGTAGTGACCTGGCCGAAGGTGAAAAACGGCCTTGGCTTTCCGGCGCGCGCTTTCGCGATCTTGCCTTGAGCGCAGTCCTCGGCGCAGACATCAAGTCGATCTGCGGCCACCCGACGCCAAATGTCGGCAAGCGGTTTCTCCTGAGCGTAGCCCTGTTATCGGCTTTGTGTGCGCTGTGCTCTCGGACGCTCGCGTCAAAGATTGAATTGAAAAAGCCCCAAATCTCAATCACGAAAGAATACCTGAAGATCTCGGTGACACTGGACACCGAGCCCGAATCGTTTGCCGATTTGTTCGCCGCCTGCTTGGCCGAAGGCAAAACATGGGTGAATAAGACCAATAAGGACGCTGCAGCTGAATGGCGCGATAACCGTAAAGCGTTCCGCGGGCTGCAATGGTTTTACGATCGCGACTATGTCTTGCGTTCGGTCGTTGGCCGCTACGTCAGCGTGGTGCGGAGCGACGACTGGTTCGATGGCGGCGCCCACCCGAACCGGCACGCCGATACGATTCTGTGGGACAATTTCAGGCGAAAGCAGACCAATATTCGCGGGCTCTTTACCGAGAGCGCCAATAACGGTCCGACCATGACCGCGTTGGCGCAAGCTGCCAAGCTTGCGGTCGCCGCCGCCAAGCTTGCCCATGACATCAATGGCTATGGCGACGATGCTAGACCCGACGCCAAGGACATGACGCCGGAACAAGAGATTGAGTACGACAGCTTCATCAGGAACGGCATCAAGCCGGCGATTCTGGAGATCGGTCCCGTCACCCTTGCGCCCTCCACCGAAACCGGCAAGAGCTCCGGTTTGACCTTTCACTATTCGCCATATGGCGTCGGTCCCTATGTGGAGGGACCTTATACCGTCTTTGTTCCATGGACTGCGTTCCGGCAATATTTGTCGGCCCAGGGCGCGGCGCTCTTCGGCGGCGAACGGCCAAAAAGCGACGAGGAGAAGTAGTGACGCCCACAAATCGGACGGCTGCACCTTTGGCGGCGCCAGACGTCGAGCGGCTCGCGCGCGGTCTGCGCGCCGGCGATCGCACCGTGCTGTCGCGCGGCATCACTTTGATCGAGAGCAAGCGCGCCGATCATCGCCGTTCCGCCGCGGCGCTTATGCAGCTGCTGTTACCGCACACCGGCACAGCGATTCGGGTCGGGATTACCGGCGCGCCCGGCGTCGGCAAATCGACCCTGATCGACGCGCTCGGCAGCATGCTCACGGCGCAAGCGCGCGAAATCGCCGTCCTTGCGGTCGATCCATCCTCACGCCGCACTGGCGGGTCGATCCTCGCGGACAAGACGCGCATGGCGCGCCTCGCCAACGACCCGAACGCCTTTATTCGCCCCTCGCCATCCTCGGGCACCCTCGGCGGCGTCGCCGCCAAGACGCGGGAGACCATGCTGTTATGCGAGGCTGCCGGCTACGACGTCGTGCTGGTCGAGACCATCGGCGTCGGCCAATCCGAACTCGCCGTCGCCGACATGACCGATTTTTTTCTGGTCTTGGCGCTGCCCGGCGCCGGCGACGAGCTCCAGGCGTTGAAAAAGGGCGTCGTCGAACTCGCCGATATGATCGCCGTCAACAAGGCCGATGGCGACAATATTCCGCGCGCTAAGCTTGCCGCCTCGCAATTTGCCGCGGCGCTGCACATTTTGTCGCCGCGCTCGCCGAACTGGTCGCCGCCGGTGGTGACGTGTTCGGCGCTTACCGGCGATGGTATGCAAACGTTGTGGTCGAACATTCTCGAGCATCGCCAACGGCTCACGAGCTCCGGCGAGCTTGCGGCGCGGCGGGGCGAACAGCAGGTGAAATGGATGTGGACCATGCTGGAAGAGCGGCTGTTTGAACCGTTGCGCTCCGATCGCACTCTGAAGTCCGCTTTGCCGCGGATCGAGGTTGATGTCGCCGCCGGGCGGCTTGCGCCGTCCGCCGCGGTCGAGAAGATCGCGACGATGCTGACGCGCGCATGACTCCGAAAAGTGCGGACCGATTTTCGGATAAGGTCGTGCGCAAAAATAACATGCGCGTGGTGATCGCAGGCTTCGGTCCGTTCCCCGGCGCACCGTCGAATCCGAGCGACCATTTGGCAACCGCACTGGCGCGCCGGCGCCGTCCCGCTCTCGCCGGGGTCGAAATCACGAGCCACGTCTTTGCGACAGCCTACGACGCGGTCGATCGCGACCTGCCCAAACTGTTGGCGCGGAGGCCGAACGTGCTCCTGATCTTCGGTCTGGCTGCGCGACGACCGCACATTTGCATCGAGACACGGGCCCGCAATGCGCGCTCGATCTTGTTTCCGGATGTCAGCGGTTGGCTTCCGCGGCGGGCAGCGATCGAGGCAGGCCAATGTGCGTTGACGGGCAACGCGCCGTTCCCGCGTCTCCTCAATACGCTACACCGAGCCGCGTTGCCCGCCCGTTTGTCGCGCGACGCCGGCACGTACCTTTGCAACTACGCTTACTGGCGCGCTTTGCAGGGTGTGCGCGGCGGCCAGCCGCTAGTGCAATTCGTTCACATACCGTGGACTAGCGCGCTGCCGCGACGCGGAACGTTCACACGTCGCGCGCCGCCCCTGTCGCGCCTGGTCAGCGGGTGTGAACAGCTCTTGATCGCATTGATTACTTCCAGTCGGCATTCAAATCTAACCGCTTAACGCAACGCTTCCGTAACCCGGATTTTCCCGACTTCGAAGCCGTTCCAGTTGCGCAATGGCGGCTCGACGAAACGCGCGAGCGCCGCGCGCTCGCTCGCGGCGAGCGGCAAAAACCGCGCGATGATTGCCGCCATCATCGCCTGCGCGGCGCGGCTTGCGCCATCATCGCATTTGAGCGCGATGCCGAGGCCCTGCTGCGGCAGCGCGGCGCAATAGACGCCTTCCGCGCCGGTTTTCACGAAGATGCGTTCGCCGAATGGCTGCATGATCTCGGTGCAGAAGCGTCCGGTGCCAGCGACAAACCATGGCGCGTTCGCGCAAACCTGTCGCAGCCGCGCAGCGGCCCGCGCGCGCTCTGCCGAAATGCCGCGGCCACCGCCGAACTTGGCAAAGCCATGCGCGAGATTGCGCAGTGGCACCGCCCAGGTCGGCACCGAACAGCCGTCGATGGCGCAGGATGCCTCACTCAATGCGGCGCCGGTAAAATCCTCAAGCACGTTTCGAACCAAGCGCTGCACCGGATGCTCCGGCCGCCAGTAATCCGCATGGTCGACACCGAGCGCGCGGGCGACGCACAAGAAACCCGCATGCTTGCCGGAGCAATTGTTGTGCAGCGGCGTCGGCGCACCGGAACGCGCCACGGCTGCGGCAGCGGCCTGCGCGATCGGCCAATGCGCGCCGCAGCGCAAGTCGGAAGGCGCAAGCGCGGCTTTCGCCAGCATCCGCTCGACCCCGGCGACGTGCGCGGCCTCGCCGCTGTGCGAAGCGCAGGCAAGCGCCAATTCCTCGTCGCTCAAACCGAGGCGGTCGGCCGCGCCCTGTTCGATCAGCGGCAGGGCTTGCAGCGCCTTCACCGCGGAACGCGGAAATACCGGCATCGCCGCGTCGCCGATGGCGAAAATGGTCTGGCCCTCGACATCGGACACCGCCACGGCGCCGCGGTGCCGGCTTTCGACCAGCGGTCCGCGTGTCATCTCGATCAGAACAGGGTTGGCCATGCAGAATGCTTCACCTGTTCAAGCGAGGTTGCCCCACCGTAGCTTTGCCGGCAATGTTCGCACATGGGGCGTCTGACTATCATCATTCCTGTCCTCGACGAAGCGGCGATCATCGCCGCCGCACTGCAGGCGCTCGCGCCGCTGCGGGCCCGCGGCGCCGAAGTGATCGTCGTCGATGGCGGCAGCAGCGACGGTACGGCGGCGCTGGCCGATCCCTTGGCCGATCACGTCATCCACGGGCCGCGTAACCGCGGTGTGGCACTGAATGCCGGCGCCGCGCTGGGCAGCGGCGATGTGTTCGTCTTCCTTCACGCCGACACAACGCTGCCGGATGAAGCCGATCGCGTGATTGCCACCGCACTTTCCCGCCGCACTTCGGATCGGTGCTGGGGCCGCTTCGATCTGCGCATCGCCGGTCGGCATCCGCTGCTCGCGCTCGTCGCCCGGATGATCAATTGGCGCTCCCGGCTGACCGGCATCGCCACCGGCGACCAAGCGATTTTCGTCACCCCAAAAGCGTTTTGGTCAGTCGGCGGCTTTCCCGATTTGCCGTTGATGGAGGACATCGCACTGTCGCGAAAGCTCAAGCGCCGATGCCGACCGCTTTGCATCGCCGCGCCGGCCGTGACCTCGGGCCGGCGCTGGGATCACCACGGCCTGTGGCGCACTATCGTGCTGATGTGGCGGCTGCGCTTTGCTTATTATCTCGGCGCCGAGCCAGGCCGACTCGCGCTCGCCTACGGCCGGGTTCCGCCGTCACCCGCGCAGAGCGGCGCCCGGCCATAAAGCGGGTCCGACCCGCGCATATTGCGGCGGGCGCGCGACTTCTGCGCCAAGCGTCTGCGCGGCGTGCCAAGCCCAATGCGGATCGTCGAGAAAAGCGCGCGCCATTGCGATCATATCGGCCTTGCCCTCGGCGACAATCGCTTCGGCCTGTTTGGCATTGACGATCATGCCGACGACGCGGACCGGCAGGCCGGCTTCGCGCCGCACGTGCTCGGCGATCGGCACATTGAACCCAGGATTGTTCGGCCAGCGGCTTTCCGGCGTGATGTTCGCCGAGGAAATGTCCACATAATCGAGACCGGCGGCTTTGAGCGCCCTGGCCATTTTGACCGCGTCGTCCGCGGTGAGCCCGCCTTCGACCCAATCGGTGCCGGTGATGCGGGCACCGAGCGGAACGCCGCGTGGCGCCACCGCACGTATGTCGCGTACCACGTCCAGCGGAAACCGCATGCGGCCTTCGAACGAACCGCCGAACTCATCATTGCGTTTATTGGACAGCGGCGAAACGAAACTGTGCAGTAAATAACCGTGCGCGAAGTGCAACTCGATGGCGTCGAAGCCAAGCCGCATCGCGCGCTTGGCGGCATCGGCAAAATCGGCGCGTACGCGCGCCATATCTTCCTCGTTCATCGCGCGCGGGGTGTGCCAACCCGGACCGAACGGCAAGGCCGAGGGCGCGATCGTCGGCCAAGGGTCTTCGTTCGCCGACAGCGCCTTGGCGCCTTCCCACGGCCGCTGCGCCGACGCTTTGCGTCCGGCATGGGCGAGCTGGATTCCGAGCTTCGCCGTTCCGACCCGCCGGCAATACGCGACGATATGGGCAAGCGCATCTTCACAGGCGTCGGAATAGAGCCCGAGGCAACCATGGGTGATGCGCCCATGGCGCTCAACATGAGTGGCCTCGACCACAAGCAAGCCGGCGCCGGAATTGGCCAGCATGCCAAGATGGGCCAGGTGCCAGTCGTTGGCGACCCCGTCATTGGCGCTGTATTGGCACATCGGCGACACGACGATGCGGTTCGATAGCGTCAGGTCGGCAAGCTTGATCGGCGAGAACAGCGCGCTCGGCATCGGTCGTCACATGGTTGGATGAAATGGCCGTAAGGATGGGACATTCAAGCGCGCAGCGGCGCTCTTATGGGCTTCATGTTTTTGAACAGGATCCTTGGATAAGGGCTTAGCGCCCGCAAGTCCAGGGTGTCAGAGACGCCCCGCTACAGCGGCCAAAATCGCCGACGCTGGCCAACGCCGCTGCCCAACCGTGCCTTGCGATGCCGACCTTACCTGTTGTGCGCCGGCATCTTGGTTACGTCGAGCGCTTTGTTTGATGTTCTGTTGCCAGTCTGTTTGCTGCGAGTCTATTTGCCGGAAGTCTGTCTGCTCGCCGATTGGCAACCCGGCAAGTTGCGCCCATCGATTGCGAAGATGCAGCACTTTGCGCATCTCATCAAGGAATTGGGCGTGCGTATAATAGTGCCGCCAGCGCCCGGTATTGCAAAGTTCGACGAGATTTCGTTGCCGACGCTCGACCAGAGCGAGCCAGCTGCGGGCGATACTGTCGTACGGACTTGGTTGCCGTTCCGACATTAAGAAAAGCCAGATTGCCGTTGAATCGGCGCTTTTCGATAATCAGCGTGTGTCGCTGATTCGAGCAACAAAAATGAATGCGGAGCCGAGCCGACTATTTGTTGACTTTTTGTTTGTTGATAACAGCGGGCAAATTGATTCGATGGCGGCACTTTTGTTTTGCCTCGGCATGCCGCCTGCCCAAAGATATGATTCAGATCACGGCTTGACCGCGACGACGCCCTCGATCTCGACCGAAATCTGATTGGGCAGCATCACATTGCCGACAGCCGAACGGGCATGACGGCCGGCGTCTCCGAACACTTCGACGAACAGATCGGAGCAACCATTGATGACCTTCGGCGAATCATTGAAGTCCGGCGTGGCATTGACCATGCCGAGCAGCTTGACGATGAAGTCGACACGGTCGAGCGAGCCGAGGGCGTCACGCATGGCGGCGAGCAGGCCTAATCCGACTAGACGCGCGCGCCGGTAGCCCTCGTCAACGCTGATATCGGCGCCAAGCTTGCCGGTGAGCTGCTTGCCGTTGGCATCGCGGGGACCCTGGCCGGCGAGATAAAGAATGTTGCCGGCAAGTCGGTACGGCAAATAATTGGCGACGGGTTTGCCCAGTTCCGGCAGCACAATACCGAGCTCCTTCAAGCGCGCTTCCGCACCCATGATCTGCTCCTGCGCGAGTCTGACCTACAATTGCACCCGCAAGCGCGCCGCCAATTCGCCAACAATGCCGCGCCGGAACGCCAGCACGCAAATCACGAATACCGCGCCTTGAATCACCAGCACCCATTGGCCGAACGGCGCCAGATAGTTTTCCATGGCAACGATCAAAAAGGCGCCGACGATCGGGCCGAAGATCGTTCCCAACCCGCCTACCAGCGTCATTAACACGACTTCGCCCGACATGGTCCAATGCACATCGGTCAACGACGCGAGCTGGAAGACCAGCGCCTTCAGCGATCCGGCGAGACCGGCCAATGTCGCCGAGAGCACAAAGGCGACGAGCTTGTAGTCGTCGGTCTTATAGCCAAGCGAGACGGCGCGCTGTTCGTTTTCTCGAATCGCCTTAAGCACCTCGCCGAACGGCGAATTGATGATCCGATAGACCAGAAAAAATGCGGCGAGCACGACGATGACGACAAAGGCATACATTGTCATTTCATTGCTGAGATCAAAGGATCCGAGCAAGCGGCCGCGCGGCACGCCCTGAATGCCATCCTCGCCGCCGGTCATTTTGACCCGCAGCGCGACCAGATACATCATCTGCGCCAGCGCCAGCGTGATCATCGCGAAATAAATGCCCTGACGCCGGATCGCGACCACGCCGGCGATCAGGCCGAGCGCCATGCCGGTCGCAGTGCCGGTGAGCACGGCGAGTTCCGGCGGCACTCCCCAGACCTTTGCGGCATGGGCGGCGAGATATCCGGCCCAGCCGAAATACAAGGCATGCCCGAACGACACCAAGCCGACATAGCCGATCAAAAGATTGAAGGCGCAGGCGAACAGCGCGAAGCACAAGGCCTTCATGATGAAGACCGGATAGAGCGCGAACGGCGCGCCGACGAGAAAGATGACCAGCGCGACGCCGGCGACCGCGATGCTCCATTCCGTTTCGCGCCGAACCGGCGCCGTCGCTGCAAGCGTTGCCATCAGGCGCTCCGTCCGAACAGTCCGGCCGGGCGAACGAGCAGCACGATAATCATGATCATGAAGATCACCGTGTTCGAGGCCTCGGGGAAAAACACCTTGGTCAGCCCTTCGATGATGCCGAGCGTAAAGCCGGTGACGATCGCACCCATGATGGAGCCCATGCCGCCGATGACCACGACCGCGAATACCACGATGATGATGTCGGAGCCCATTTGCGGCGAGACATTGTAGATCGGGGCGGCCATCACACCGGCCAGTCCGGCAAGCCCGACGCCAAAGCCATAAGTGAGCGTGACCATGCGCGGGACGTTGATGCCGAAAGCGCGGACCAAAGCCGGATTTTCGGTCGCGGCGCGCAAGTAAGAACCAAGCCGGGTGCGCTCGATCGCAAACCAGGTGCCAAGGCACACGAGGAGCGAGAACGCGATCACCCAGGCGCGGTAATTGGGAAGAAACATGAAGCCGAGATTGTGCCCGCCTTGCAACGATTCCGGAACGCCGTAGGGCTGGCCGGAGGAGCCGTAATAGTTGCGAAACAAGCCTTCAATGATCAGTGCCAGACCAAAAGTGAGAATGAGGCCGTAAAGATGATCGAGGTTCTGGATCCGTTTGAGGAACAGACGCTCGACGACAACACCGGTCGCGCCGACAACAATGGGAACGACGATAAGCGCCGGCCAATAGCCAATGCCGACATGGCGCAGCAGCAAGAACGCGGCGAACGCGCCCATCATATACTGCGCGCCATGAGTGAAATTGATGATGTTGAGCATGCCGAAAATGACGGCAAGGCCAAGACTCAACAGCGCGTAAAATGAGCCATTGATCAGGCCCAGCAAAAGCTGCCCGAAAAGTGCCTGCGACGGAACACCAAAGATTTCAAACATTGGGAGCGGTGAAAAACCTCTCCCCGCGCGAGGCGGGGAGAGGTAACGAGACGTCAGTTTGTGACCATCGGGCAACCGCCATCTTTCAGCGGTCGGAATGCCTCCTCCGCCGGAATGGTGGCACGGACAATGTAAATGTCGCCCGGATATTTTGACTCTTCAGGTTTCTTCACCTGGAAGAGATAGGCGGGATGGATCTTCCGCCCGTCGGCGCGAATATAACCTTTGCCGAACAACGGATCGTCGGTCGGCAGAGCTTTCATCTGGTTGACGACAGCTTTGCCATCGGCTGCGCTTTTGAGCGCGGCCACGGCTTTCAGATAATGCAGAGTCTCCGCATAGACGCCGGCGTGGACCATCGACGGGAGTTTTCCGGCGTGCTCAGCCTGCCAGCGCTTGGTCCAAGCGCGGTTGGCATCGTTCATGTCCCAGTACCAGGTCTCAGTCAGAACGAGGCCCTGTGCGGTCTTCAACCCCAGCGCGTTGACATCGGTTACAAAGACCAGCAATCCGGCAAATTGCTGCCCGCCGGCCGTGATGCCGAATTCGGCGCCCTGCTTGATGGAGTTGATGGTGTCACCGCCGGCATTGGCGAGCCCGATGATCTTGGCTTTTGACGATTGCGCTTGGAGTAGGAACGAGGAGAAGTCCTGGGTGTTCAGCGGATGTCTCACAGTGCCGAGCACCTTGCCGCCAGCGGCCGTAACGACGGCAGCGGTGTCGCGCTCGAGCGCGTGACCGAACGCATAATCGGCAGTGAGAAAGAACCAGGTGTCGCCGCCGGTTTTCACCAGCGCCCTGCCGGTGCCATTCGCAAGCATCCAGGTGTCATAGGTCCAGTGCACATTGTTGGGCGTGCATTTAGGACCGGTCAGATCGGAGCTGGCGGCACCGGAGATCAGAAATACTTTGTTCTTTTCCCGGGCCACGTCGCTCACCGCCAGTGCCACACTCGATGTCGGCACGTCAACCACAGCGTCGACGTGATCGACGTCGAACCATTGCCGCGCGATGTTTGAACCGACATCCGGCTTGTTCTGATGATCGGCGCCGATGATGTCGACTTTCATGCCATGGGCGGCGGGATTGAAATCCTCGACCGCCATTTTTGCCGCGGTGACCGAGCCTCGTCCTGTGATGTCGGCGTACAGGCTCGACATGTCGTTCATGACGCCGATTTTGACGTTGACCTGGGCCTGCGCGGCGGTGCCGAACAAGGCGGCGACCGCAAAGGCCACAGTTGCTGTCAGTCTCATAAGTTCCTCCCTAGGGGATACGGCCGTTCGGCCTTGCCTAAGCCTATATCAAACTCCGAGATAGTCGTGCAGTTTTTCGGTATTCGCCTTTAATTCGGGGGTGGTGAACTGGTCGATCACCCGGCCGTGCTCCATGACGTAATGGCGGTCGGCCACCGTAGCGGCGAACTGAAAGTTTTGTTCGACAAGAAGAATGGTAAAGCCCTGCGCTTTGAGCATACCGACCGTTCCACGAATCTGCTGGATAATCACCGGGGCGAGCCCTTCGGTCGGCTCGTCCAGCAGCAACAACCGGGCTCCGGTGCGCAGGATGCGGGCGATCGCCAGCATCTGTTGTTCGCCACCCGACAATTTTGTGCCCTGGCTTCTGAGCCGTTCACGCAAATTGGGAAACAGCGTGAAGATGCGATTGATCTCCAGTCCCCCCGGGCGCACCTGCGGCGGCAGAAACAGATTCTCGCGCACGTCGAGGCTGGCAAAGATGCCGCGCTCCTCCGGGCAGAAGGCAATCCCGGCGCGCGCAATTGCATCCGAGGCCAGGCCGATCAGTTCACGGCCATCGAAACGCACCGAGCCTTTACGCTGCTCGGCAATTCCCATGATTGCTTTGAGTGTCGTCGTCTTGCCGACGCCGTTACGCCCCAGGAGCGTGACGACCTCGCCGGCGCGCACCTCGAAGGTGACGCCATGCAGAATGTGCGACTCGCCGTACCACGCCTCGAGATCCTTCACTGCCAGCATGGGCGGCGCTGAGGATGGATTTTTTTCAAGCATGCCCGGTCCCCAGATAAGCTTCGCGCACGGCTGGATCGGCGGATACCGTCTCGTAATCGCCTTCGGCCAGGATCTGACCGCGGGCCAGCACGGTGATGCGATCGCATAAATCGGCAACCACGCTGAGATTGTGCTCGACCAGCAAGACGGTACGGGTCGCGGCGACCGATTTGATCAGCGCACTGATGCGGCCGATATCCTCATGCCCCATTCCGGCGGTTGGCTCGTCCAACAGCAAGACCTGCGGATCAAGCGCCAGCGTCGTTGCGATTTCCAGCGCGCGTTTTTGTCCGTAGGGCAATTCGACGGCCAAAACGTCCGGATAGGCCGAGAGCCCGACATCGGCGATCAGCGCCAGCGCGCGTTCGTCAAGCGCATGCAGCGCAGTCTTGGATCGCCAGAAATCGAACGACCCGCCGCGCTGGCGCTGCAACGCGATGCGCACGTTCTCGATCACCGTGAGATGCGGAAACACCGCGGAAATCTGGAACGAGCGCACCATGCCAAGCCGCGCCACATCGGCCGGACGCAGCGAGGTAATGTCGCGTCCGTCGAACAAGATACGGCCGCGCGTCGGGGTCAGGAATTTAGTGAGCAGGTTGAAGCAGGTGGTTTTACCGGCGCCGTTGGGGCCGATCATGGCATGAATGCTGCCGCGCGCGACGCGCAGATTGACCCCGCGCACCGCGATAAAACCGGCGAAGTCCTTGGCGAGATCTTCCGTCTGCAGAACCGTGTCGTTCGGCACAATGCTCCCCTACGGCGGGCATTTTCGGCGGGATCAGGGCGGGCGTAAAGGGGACGGGCGACCGGGAGTTCTGCGGCTTTTTGGCCGCGACGCCAGGACAAAAACCGTGACCATGAGACGACACGGACGAGCCTGACCAATCGCACTTGAATGCGTGTCAATCGTCATTTCGAAGCCTGTGGATAACTTTACCGACGCGCCCAAAGTCGCGTGTCGAAAGCCGGGAAATATCGTTAACGGGCGCGCGCTGTCGGCAACAAAAAGAGTGATCAGTAACAGCTCGAAGTCAGTCGCGTGTGTCGTCGGGGTGCGCCCGCCAGGCGCACGAAGTGTGGGGGCTGCGCCGCCAGGCGCAGGAAGTGTGGGGAACGCGCCGCAAGGCGACAGTACTCCTCTCCCCGTTCGTAAACGAGAACTTGCGCCCGTGCGCAGACTCAAAATCGCGAGCCAACATGGAAAGGACAGTTCGAATGCATTCTCACGAAAAAAGCGGGATGCGCGTTCTTGCCGAGCGCGAATGCGATCAGGTCAGTGGCGGCCAAATCACGCTCGGGCCGATCTCAGACGAACCGCACGTTCCACCGCAAATCTCCGTGGCAAAACCCTCACCGGTTTCCGGCCCGATTCCACCGGTTACATCGCTGCAGTAAACGAAAACGGAGACTGCGATCATGGCCGACATGCAGCGCATGCCGGAGCGGATAATCGGCAAATCGCGGGACGCGGTCAAAGAATTGACTGTCGCCGAGACGGCCACTGTCAGTGGAGCTCGTCTAGGGTAGTCATTTCCGGATCCGATTCCGAATCCAGCGCCGACCAACCCGGGCGCGTAATCTCTAATACATACAGGTCCCGTGCTGCATCATCGGTGGGATCGACTACGGGCCGGGAGTACTGATCGTTAAGTCTAGCGGAACAATCTTTGTCGCCAATAACCCAACCGACTGAAGCGTTCAGCTGCGCACAGCACCGCGGGAACAGGCTTCGTGCGTTTCATTACCTAAAGGAAGCCTGATCTATTGAGTGAAGGCGCGCACCCGAAATCTTTCGAGAGAGCCGCCCGCATCCGGGCGGCTCTTGCATGTCGAACGACACAGGCGGCACGCGATTCAATTTTGTTAGAGTACCGTACGCCCATTCCCCTCCCCCGCGAAGCGACTACGCCTCCGCCAGCGGTTTTTCCTCAAGCAGAAAGAGCGACAGGAACGATGCCGCCAGCGTGACGGCAATCGCAAGAAACACGACGCTGAAGGTCGCCACTGACGCGCTGCCGAGAAAGCTTTGACTCAACGTCCCGCCGCGCGCGCCGACCGGCGCATTGGCCAAGATGATTGCGCCGAATATCGCAATCATGATGGTGGCGACAAGCGTACGCACGAAATTCATGCTGCCGAGCGCGGCGCCGAGATCATGGACCGGAACCGTGTTCTGCAGCGCGACCTGGGTAAGCGGTGCGGTCGGCCCGAAGCCGATGCCGATGAAAAGCAAGATAATTTCGAAGCGAACCGACGTCATATTTTCCGTCGATAGCGCCAACGCGACAACAGCACCAACTCCGATACACAAAAAACAAAGCGGCAAAAGCTTGTAGCGCCGCACCCGACCAAGCAACTGGCTCGACAGGCCGGCGGTCGAGTTCAGCGTGACCATTAATATGACAAGGCTCAATCCGGCCGAGCTCGGCGACCAGCCGAGCGCGCTCTGCAGATACAGCGGCAGAAACACGTTGAGGCTGATGATCGCACCCCAGCCGAATGAGTGCGCAGCGATAGCCAGCAGCGCGACCGGATCGGCCAGGATCGCGATCGGGATAAGCGGCTCGATCGCGGTACGAAGCCGCAAGACAAACCCCGCACCCAAGACCATTGCGCACACGAACAGAGCAATGATCGGCAGCGACAGCCACGGATAGCGAATGCCGCCCAGATTAAGCGCCAGCATGAAAGACGTACTCGCCGCGACCACCAAAACGGCGCCTATGATGTCGAGCCGGTGCGACCGCTCACGCCGCGGCAGGCGCCGCAGCACGGTCAGCGCGATCGCAATCGCAACCGCGCATAACGGAAAATTCCACAAAAAAATCATCGGCCAGCGCAGGTGCTCGGAAATCCATCCGCCGAGCGCCGGCCCGCTGCCGCCGGCGGTCATAAATGCAATGGAGAAATAGGTGTAATAGCGACCGCGCTCCCGGGGAGCGGCAATGTCACCCAGCACCATGTTGGCGGTTACCACAAGTCCGCCGGCGCCGCAGCCTTGCACCACGCGGCCGCCAATCAGCATCAGCATGTCCGCCGAGGCCGCGCTGATCAATGAACCGATCATGTAAATTGAAATTCCGATCAGCATGGCGGCACGGCGGCCGTAGATATCGGCAAACTTGCCGTAA
>Ga0126383_10001316_pt1 | contig 15347 bp, 10 predicted proteins | sample PanSoiMetPlot_35_FD_96882 | JGI IMG/M metagenome (GOLD analysis project Ga0126383, IMG submission 96882) | Tropical forest soil microbial communities from Panama - MetaG Plot_35 | ecosystem: Environmental > Terrestrial > Soil > Tropical forest > Bulk soil | place: Panama | collected 2016-02-17
CAGGGACTCCTAAAAGCGATCACGGCACGGGGTCGTATCCACCCTTGGCGAATGGATGGCAGCGGCCAATTCGCTTGATCCCCATCCAGGACCCACGGGCCCAGCCATACCTAGTGACCGCTTCGTAAGTGTACTGGGAGCATGAAGGGAAATACCGGCAGCCTCCGCCCAGCACCTGGAGCATGGGTGAGAGGAGGCGCTGGTAGATACGGATCGAGGCCAGCACCAGGCTGGTCACCCGCTGGCCCCCTGGAGCCGGCTGCGCACAAGTGCTATATCCTCTCGCAGCACCGGATGTGGCGCCGCGAGGCTTGCCGGCCTGCCTATCAACACCATGTCATAACCAATTCCCGAAGAGCCCGCTTCCGAATCATGAGGCAGCAGATCTGTGCGTGCAGCCTCGCGGAGCCGGCGCCGCACGCGATTCCGCGCAGCGGCTCCGCGCAACTGGCGACTGACGGCAACTCCCACCCGCCAACGGCCATCCGGGTTGGGAAGTGCAAATGCAACCACCGTGCGACCGGCGAAGACACGACGCCCGCCCATCACGCGATCAAAGTCGTCTCTTCGCTTTAGGCGGAAGCGCTGCTTCATCTGCGTTGCCAGCGAGCCCGACTACTGGTCAGGTGCACCCCTCACAGTGTGTCGGCCGGCCACCAATACTTCGACCGGGTTTCCGGCCGATCCACCTACCGGGGCGTCAGCTGATGGCGGCCTTTGCGGCGCTTGTTCTGAAGGATCCGCCGGCCCCCCGGCGAATGCATACGCCGAAGAAAGCCGTGGACGCGCCGCCGATAACGCTTCTTGGGCTGGTACGTGCGCTTGATGGCTGACCTCTGGAAACCAAAGCTGGGGACGGCGATGCCCCGCGAGAAGAAACGGGGCGAGTATACCGCAGGCCATCAACTCACCAACGCGCCTATCAAGAAACGCGTGGGGTCGAGTGGATTGCAGTGCCACCGGCCGTCTGCTACTCTGTGCCTGCCTAGCGGGCTATGGACACCTTGCCGCAGCCATAGATCGCCGCCTGCAGGCTTCCTCCGAAGTCGAGCATGGCCAGCCGAATGCTGCGGTCCCGCTTCCACAACCACGGAAACGGCGAGAGGAGGACCTGTGCACGAGAGAGGAGGATCTGTGCACGAGTAGGTCTTCGCCCTGTTTTCCACATAGTCTCAACAGGAGAGCCAGCGCTTGCGGTCCAGGCCGGATATCTGCGCCGCAGCCCCCGCTACCAGCCTGGCGGGTGCCGGGGGGCTGCGGTTCCCGGAGAAGCCCAGGACCAGCTGTCACAGCGTTATCCACAGGCTTTCCAGACCCTTGACCACCCATTTACCCGAGCTGGCCACCGACTTTCCACACGTTCTCCTCAATTCGCCCGTTTTAACGATCTGTCGTCCACAGCCCGGCTTCGTCCGCGATGCCCGTCTCCCCGACCCTCCTCCACTGGGAACTAGGGAAGCGATGGCGGCCGCGGCGGCGGCCGGATAACCACCCATGTCCCCCCTTTCCCACAGGCGCGATGCCGAGGAGACGCAGCCGTGAGCCCAGAACAGATCTGGAGCGCCGTCCAGGAGGAGCTCCGTTTTCAGCTGGCCAAGCCGAGCTATGAGACCTGGCTTAAGAACACATCGCTCCTGTCGGCCGAGGCCGGCATCTTCCGAATCGGCGTGCCGAGCAAGCTGGCCAAGGACTGGCTCGAAGATCGCTTCGCCGGTCTGATCCAGGAGACGCTTCAGGCTGTGACCGGCAACGAGGTTGAGGTCGACTTCGTCGTCTCGCACGCCGACCACCGAAATGGGCACGAATCCGACGAAGTGCTCCTGTCCGTCGACGAAGGAGTAGTCCCGGCCGTGGCTGTCGTCGCAACAGACCTGAATGAGAGATTCAAGTTCAGCAGCTTTGTGGTCGGCAACAACTCTCGCTTCGCCCATGCCGCCGCCAAGGCGGTGGCCGATGCGCCCGGTGAAACGTACAATCCGCTGTTCCTCTATGGAGGCGTGGGGCTCGGCAAGACCCACCTCATGCACGCGATCGGCCATGAGGTACGCAGCCGGTTCCCGATCAAGCGCGTCCTCTACCTCACGTCCGAGCAGTTCATGAACGAGGTAATCGCATCAATCCAGAACGCACGCCAGAGCGAGCTTCGCATGAAGTACCGGACGGTTGACGTGCTGCTTATCGACGACATCCAGTTCCTTGCCGGCAAGGACAGGACCAAGGAGGAGTTCTTCCACACATTCAACGCGCTGCATGAGATCAACAAGCAGATCGTGATCTCGTCGGACCGGCCGCCCAAGGAGATCCCCACCCTGGAAGACCGGTTGCGGTCCCGCTTCGAGCAGGGGCTGCTGGCCGACATTCAGCCCCCCGATTTCGAGACGCGCCTCGCCATCTTGAAGTCCAAGCTGGGTACCAAAAACGGGCTGGTAAGCGAGGAGGTCCTGACCTTCATCGCACACAAGGTCCAGAAAAACATCCGTGAGCTGGAGGGCGCGCTTACCCGCATTCTGGCGTTCTCTGCGATCCACCAGCGGCAGATCGGGGAGGCCGAGGCGGCCGACCTTCTCACCGACATCATTCCGGCCGGGACAAGACGCCCGCTGACGATAGCCCGGATCCAGGACGTGGTGGCTGACTACTACCAGATGACGGTTGAGGACATGAAGAGCAAGCGGCGCGACAAGCACATCGTGTTCCCGCGCCAGGTGGCCATGTACCTGGTTCGCGAGGAGACTCCCTCGTCGCTGCCTGCCATCGGTCAGGCCTTCGGCGGCCGCGACCACACGACGGCGCTGCACTCGATCGAAAAGATCATCAACGAGCTCAAGGAAGACGAGCGGCTCCGATACGAGATTCAGTCGATCCGCGAGCGCCTGTACGTGGACCAGTGACGATGGCGGCATCGAAACTCTCTCCACAGGTGGCTGTGCAGATGCTGCCCGCGATGCTCGCACCTGCACCCGGCCGGGCAGGTTGCCAACAACTTGGTCCACGACAAGTCGATGTTTGTCAGGAATTGACCTATGCTTTTCCCCCACGCCGCTGAAGCGGCCGCCAGTTCGATTTCCACAGAGTCCACAGCCCCTACGACGACTACGGCGGGTTCAGGATCAAGAATCAGCAGGTATCAAATGGGGACAAGGAGCCAGCATTGAGACTCACCTGCCAGCCGAACACCCTGGGTCAGGCGCTACAGACCGTTTCACGGGCCATCTCCACCCGTACCACGTTGCCCATCCTCAACAACATCCTGCTCGAGACTACGGAGGGGGGCCTGTCCCTCACGGCGACCAACCTTGAGATCGGCATCCGCACGGTTGTCGCGGCCGAGATCGCCGAGGACGGCGGCACCACCGCCCCGGCCCGCCTCCTGACGGACTTCGTGAGCAGCCTGCCAGACGAAGAGCTGGAGATGGAGCTGGATGCCGGAACCCAGACGCTGGGAGTCAGATGCGGTCGCTTCGACACCCACATCAAGTGCATCGAAGCCGACGAGTTCCCGCCGGCCCCGCGCCCCGACGAGGGTGACCGGTTGACCATTCCACTGGAAGGGCTGCTTCGGGCCGTCGAACAGACTCAGATGGCGGCCTCGACAGATGAAGCGAGGCCCGTGCTGACCGGGGAGCTTTTGCACATCCAGGGATCAAAGCTCCTCCTCGTCGCAACCGACGGTCATCGACTGGCAGAAAGAAGACTCATAGCATCCGCCGCAGACGACCTCGAGGCTCGACTCATCGTGCCGGCCAGGGCTCTGGTCGAGCTGCCACGCGCCTTCCGCGGTGGGTCCGGACAGGTCGAGGTGCTGGTCTCGAGCGCCCGCAACCAGATCTTCTTCCGGGCCGGGCCTTCCGAGGTCAACTCGCGATTGATCGACGGTACATATCCCAACTATTCACAGGTAATCCCCAGCAAGAGCTCGACGACCGTCAAGGTAGCGACGGCGGCTCTGACACAGACCGTGCGGGCGGTCTCCCTGTTCGCCCGTGACAGCGCCAACGTGATCCGGCTTCGTGCCCAGACCGGCTCACTGCTGCTCTCGGCGACAACCAACGAGGTGGGCGACAGCCGGGCTGAGCTCGATGCCTCTGTTGAAGGGCCCGAGGTCCAGATCGCGTTCAACGCACGCTACGTGGTCGATGCGCTGTCGGTCATCGAGTGCGACCAGGTCGAGCTCCGCTTCGACGGGCCTCTGAGTCCAGGGCTGATCAGCCAGCCTTCGTCTGAGGACTACCTGTACGTCATCATGCCCGTGCGGGTGGCCATGTGAGCGGCTGTGCGGTTGCTGTCACTGGAGCTCCGCAACTACCGCAACTACGGGCGCCTTCACCTCGAGCCAGGGCCCAGGCTGAACGTCTTCTTCGGCGCCAACGGCCAGGGCAAGACCAATCTTTTGGAATCGGTTGCACTCCTGGCGCTTTCCACATCACCGCGCGCAGGCAGGGAGTCTGAGCTGGTCGGCCCGGTGGCGGCTGAGACTCGCATCGGGGCGCTCGTCGAGAGCGGCGGGCGTCGCTCGGAGATCAGGATCTCGATACGCATCGAAGGCGAGCGCGCGCGGCGCCGGATCGAGGTCGACGGCCAGCCTCGCCGGGCAGTCGAGCTGCCGGGGCTCTTCCGGGTCACGCTGTTCTGGCCGGACGATCTGAACCTGGTCAAAGCCGGGCCCGAACACCGCCGCCGCCTGCTCAACGAGATGCTGGTCCAGGTCCGGTCGGGTTATGCCAGAGCTCTCAGCCGGTACCAGCGGGTGCTCCAGCAGCGAAACGCCCTGCTCAAGCAGGTGTCCCTTGGCGAGCAGCAAGTCGCTTCTCTCGACGTGTGGGACCCCGAGCTGGCGAAGCTGGGCGCCGAGCTGGCTGATGCTCGTCGCCAGGCCGTGGAGGCGCTCAGCTTGATCGCTCCCGCCACCCACGCGGCCCTTTCTGGCGGAGAGATGCTGGTGCTCGAATACAACGGTCCACCTGGTGACCTGCTGCAAGCTCTTCACACTGCGAGGCGCGACGACGTGCGCCGGGGGTCGACGAGCGTGGGTCCCCACCGCGACGACGTGCTGATCCACGTTGACGGGCGCGAGGCCAGAGCATTTGCGTCCCAGGGCCAGCAGCGCACGGCTGTCGTCAGCCTCAAGCTCGCCGAGGCCGCGGTGGTGGCGGAGATGACCGGCGAGCAGCCGGTTCTGCTGCTCGACGACGTGCTCTCAGAACTGGACGCCGGGCGGCGCAGGGCCCTCCTGGAACGAGTCGCGGACGGGGGTCAGGTGATCATCACGTCGGTCGAGGCCGACCCTTTTCCTGCCGGCGTGATAAGTCGCTCCCAGGTGATGTGCATCGAGCGCGGGTTGGTGAAGACCTGTGGACAGACTGAGTAAAGTCCTGCCACGCGTCCTGGCTAAGCAGCGCGGCGCCGGTCTCCTGGCGCAGTATCGAGTCCGGCAGGCGCTGCGGGAGGTGCTTGGTGAAAACCTGGCCGCCGAGTGCGAGACGATCCACGTCAGCGGGTCGAGCGTCTGGGTGACCACCGCCAACCCTGCGCTCGCCCACCAGCTCCGGCTGGATGCCGAGACGCTGATCGCGCGGGTGAACGCGGTGACCAGGCTGCCACGTCCGGTTCGGACGATGAACATCCGCGTGGGAGGCGGGCGGGCGGGCCGCCCTGCGTAGGGCCGTGGCCTGCGCCGCGACACGAGGGAGGAGACCGGCCGGGGGCAGGCCCCCTATACCGGACGGAGACCGGCGGTGAGCAGTGTTCGCCCCGGCAGCCTGTTCGAGCTCAGCCGGGACCAGCTGGCGGCCGCTGACACGCTGACCGGGCCGGTGCGCGTGGTCGCCGGGGCAGGGACGGGCAAGACCGCGGTGATCGCCGCCCGGTTCGTGCGTCTCGTCGAAGCCGGCATCAGCCCGGCCGAGATCCTGGTCATGACCTTCACCGAGAGGGCGGCGGCTGAAATGCGCGAGCGCATCATGGCCAGCCCCACCGTCGAAGAGGCGCCGTGGGTGGGCACGTTCCACTCGCTCGCGATGCGCTGGCTCAGGGAGGACTGCCGGCGGCTGGGCCTGAACCCTGCATTCCGCATCCTGGCCGGCCCAGAGCGCTGGATCGTGATGAGGGAGCTGATGTGGGATCTGGCCGACCTTGCCTTGATCGGTGTGGAGCGACCGGACGACATGGTCTCACCGCTTCTGAAGCTGTTGGAGCGCGCGAAGCAGGAGCTGGTGCCTCTGCGCCGGCTGGCTGGGTGGGTGAGCGAAGTCGAGGACCCAGAGCGTCGTGAGGTGTTGATGGCGGCTGTCAGGCTCTTCCGCGCCTACGGCGCTCGCTGCAGGCGGGAGGCCGTGATGGACTTCGACGACCTGCTCTGGCACTCCGTCCGTCTGCTCGAGGAGCACGAAGACGTCCGCGAGCGTCTGGCCGGCCACTTCAGATGGGTGCTGGTCGACGAATACCAGGACACCAACCTGGCGCAGGAGCGCCTGGTAGAGCTGATCGCGGGAAGCGGGGGGAACGTGTGCGTCGTCGGTGACGACGACCAGAGCATCTATCGGTTCCGTGGCGCTTCTCGCGCGAGCATGGACCGCTTCCTTGCCACGTTCCCGGCCGCCGTCACAGTCTCTCTTGGCCGCAACCGGCGCAGCTCCCATCGCATCGTCACGGCAGCCTGCCGGCTGGTCGAGAACAACTCTGAGCGGCTGGCTAAGCCGCTGGAGCCGGACCCCGATAAGGAGCTGGGCCAGCCGGTCGAGATCTGGCGCTGTGCAACCGCCGAGCAGGAGGCGGCTGAGATCGCCGCCGCAGCGGCTTCGGCGCACGCCGCGGGCGTCCCGCTGCATGCGATCGCGGTACTGGCCCGGACCCACGCCATCGCACGGCCGGTGGCGACAGCGCTGGCGGCGGCATGTGTGAACTACCAGCAGTGGTCCGGGCAGGGGCTCTTCCGGCGCCCTGAGATCCGCGACCTGATCGCGTACCTGCGGCTGTTGCACGACCCAACCGACCTCCTGGCCCTGGCCAGGCTTGTGGCGCGACCGCCTCTGAGCCTGGCCCTGGACGCGGCCCTCCGCCACGCCCGCGACCCCGAAGTGCCGCAGCCGCCTCTCCACGCGCTGACGCGGTGGAAGCGGACAGCTCGCTGGGCGGAGCTGATGCTGGAGCTGGCAGCGCTGAAGGCGACGCTCGGCGTCGACGAGCTGCTGTTCGAGCTGCTGAACCGTACGCGGTACCTGGACGCGTTGCTGCCGCTGCTCGGAGATGATCTGGAGGCCCGCAGGGTCGTGGCTAACGTGAGCCGCTTCGCAGACCATGTCTCGGAATACTGCGAACGGCGGAGAGACCACTCCCTCAGCCTGTTTGTCGAGCACCTGGACCTGGTACTGCGCTCGGGTATCGACGAAGACGTGGCAGACGTGGAAGACGCTGAGGATGCGGTCCAGCTGATGACCATCCACCAGGCGAAGGGCCTGCAGTTCGACGTCGTCTTCGTGCCTGCGCTTGTGGAAGGAAGGCTGCCGCAGCCCCGGCGGCGCAACGAACTGACGGCCATCGCCAGCCTCGAGCTGCCCGCTCATCTGCTGGAGCCGGCCGTTCGAGCCAGGGAGGACCAGCTGGCCGAGGAGCGAAGGCTTTGTTACGTTGCGATGACCCGAGCCCGGCGCCGGCTCGTGCTTTCCTGGGCTGAACGCTACGAGGGTGGACGGAACTGGCGTCAGTCGCGGTTCCTGACAGAGCTTGGCGACGATGTGATCGAGCGCGATCTGCGCACCGCCCGCCCCAGGCCCGCCGTGCCTATGGTCCCAGCGATGCCCGCCTCATGGGTTGAAGAAAAGGTGGGAGGGCTCGAGGAAGCTGAGCATGAGGAGCCGATGCTCTCTTTCAGCGCGATCAGCGCGTACCGGGAGTGCCCGCGGCAGCACTGGTACCGGTACCGGCTCAGGCTGCCCACCACGCCGGGTGTCGAGGCGCAGTTCGGCACAGCGCTCCACCTGGCGCTGATGCGGGCCGGGAGGCTGCGCGCCGAAGGCCGGGAGGTGACGGCCGAGCTGCTCCGAGAGCTGCACCAGGAAGCCTGGGAGACGATCGGCCTCTCCGAGCCCAGGCGCCGTCCAGCCCTGGAGGCGCTGGGCTGGCGCCTGCTCGCCCGTTTCCTGTCGGGCGGCGGGCTCGACACTCGGCCTCACCTTGTGGAGGCGCCGTTCGCGGTCACACAGGACGGCTGGGCGCTGCGAGGTGTGATCGACCGGGTGGACCCGCCGGTGGGTGGCTCAGGGGCGTGGCGGATCATCGACTACAAGACCGGGAGCCCGGTGCCCGCCACCCGGCTCCGGCGCGACCTCCAGCTCGCTCTGTACGCGCTCGGGGCTCACCAGGCGCTGGGACTCGATCCCGTCGAGCTGGAGCTCGTCTACCTCAAGGACGGGCAACGGGTGGTTGTGCCCGCTACAGACGAGCTGCTGGCGCAGGCGCGTCAGATCGGCGCAGAGGCAGCTGAGGGCATCAGGGCCGGCCGGTTCGAGCCGCGTCCTGAGCGGCGCCGGTGTTCGCTTTGCGGCTACCGGCTCGTTTGCGAGGTAGCCCTGTAGATCGCAGGGGGAGGCAGGCCTCCCCCTCCGGACCCCCTCCTTGCTGGCGTGGAAGGTATCCGCCTTCCCGTCGGTGGTGGGTGGCGGGCAGCGTCTTGTGGCGTTTGGCCGCAACTCAATCGGCCCGGCGGAGCCGGGCCTACCCGCGACGCTTTACCAACCTGGACCCGGCCACGCCTCAGCAACCTGACCTGATCCTGGAGATTCTGTTCGGCTACTTGGGCGTAGCGGCCGCCAGGCCGAGGCAGGCCGAGGCGATGTCGAGCGCTGCCCTTGGATGAGCCAGCTCGCCCGCGCGCAAGGCCATGGTGTGGCGGACCGACCCGTCCCCGCCCAGCAGCTCGCTGGCTGCCTCCAGGAGCCGGCGCGGGCTGGGCGCGTATCGCCCGACCCCCGAGTCGACCACGAAGCGCACGTTGGACCGTTCCTGCCCTGGCAGGTAGCTGGTCAGCACCAGCGGCACGCCCGTCGCAAGCGCCTCGGCGATGGCTCCAGGGCCCGCCTTGCCCACCGCCAGGTCGGCCGCCCGCATCAGGTCGGGCATGTCCTCGACGAAGCCAAGGACCACCGTTGGCGTTTGCAGGCGGACGCCGAGCAGCCACCTCCGAAGTCGCTCGTTCCGGCCGCAGACCGCGATCACCTGCCAGGGGTGTGGTTCGAGCGAAAGGGCGAGCAGCTGGTCCCCCAGGCCGCCAGTCCCCTCAGCGCCGCCGGCCACCAGCACCGTGGCGCGGTCCGCGTCGAGGCCCAGCCGGCGGCGCGCCGCGGCGCGCTCGCCCGGTAGGGGAGGCCGGAAGCGAACGTCGATGGGCAGACCGAGCAGGCGCAAGCGGTCCGGCCTAACCCCCCACCGCAGCGCCACCTGGCGAGCAGGCTCGGTGGGCACCACGATCAGGTCGGCGCCGCGGCAGGTCCAGCCCCGGTGCACGTCGATCAGGTCGGTCACAACCGTCATGAGTGCTCGTCGGCGGCTGTCATGGCGCAGGACGGCCGCGGTGACATGATTGAGCAGGGGGTGGACCGAGAGGACTACGTCCGGATCAGCCAGCCTGAGCTGTTCACTGAGGACGCCACCCAACTGGTTGCGTAGGGCTGCGCGCAAGGCCGCGAAGGACGGCGCCGTGTTTGAGGCGTGGAAGATCGCTCCCCACGTTGGCGGCGAGCGCTTGATGATCGTCGGGTAGAGCGAGGTGATCCGGCGGGCGACGGCGGTGCCCTGCCCGATAAGCGGATCGAACCAGACGACGTCCGCGGCCGGCTCCACGGTTCGGAGCGCGTCGTCAAGTGCCCTGGCCGCCGCACGGTGGCCGCCGCCGGTGTCTGAGAACAGGATCAGGATCGCCGGCGAGTGCGCTGGGTCGGGGCAGGGCCCTTCCAGCGGCGCCCCCGCTCTTATTGCCTCCGTCCCCTCTCCCGGCGCTCAGCAGCGCGCCTGTCGATCCACCGCATGTTGTAGCGGGCCAGCAGGTACGTGACCATGACGAGCAGAAAGATGGAAATCGTGACCCAGAAGACGTTGCTGCGAGCCAGCGCGACCGGGTCCAGCCCGCCGCCGCCCTTGCTGTTCTGGTCGAGTATGTAGGCGGTCAGGTCCTTGATCTGCTGCTCGCTCAGGGCCGGGCAGTATGCCGCCATCGTGCCCGAGTAAGCAGGGTCCTTCGGACGGCCGTTGCAGATCGTGGCCTGGATGAAGGCCGGGTCCTTTGGATTGGATACGCCCGCCAGCTGGGTGATCGGGTTGAGCCTGGGGGCAAGGCTGGTGCCCTCAAGGTTTGCCCCGTGGCAGGTGCCGCAGCCCTGGGCGGTGAACAGCTGCTGCCCTTTGACGGGATCACCAGGCAGGGCCGCGGGGCTGGCGCCGGCCTCCGGCGAGGGCGACTGCGCGAAGACCGCGGTCACCGTCCAGCCGGCCAGGATCACGGGGATCAGGACTGCGATGACGGCGGTGAGATGCCGGCGACCTCGCATGATGCGTGAAGATAGCAAACCGAGGGTGGCGGGCAGCGGAATAAGGAGGCCGTCCGCCGCGCTTGCTTTTCTCCGGATATGTGCTCCATAGCGGCGGTCTCCGCGTCGATGATGACCCTCGGCTCACGACGGTGGCTCGATGGGAGACCGTCGTACCGTGGCTGAGGCCGGCCCTGAGAGGAGAGCTGGCGAGCGCAGCGTAGGGCGCGTAGCCATGATCTCGCTGCACACTTCTCCGACGGCCAGCCTTGGCCGCAACGCGAACGGCGGTCTCAACGTCTACGTTCGCGAGGTCTGCAGGGAGTTCAGTCGCCGGGGAATCGCCTCCGATGTGTTCACGCGCCGTGTGGACGCCGGCTGTCCCACCCTCGAACAGCTCAGCCCCTGGAGCCGCGTGGTCTATCTGCCTGCCGGGGACCCGGCCCTCGACAAATACCGGCTCCTGGGCGAGGTCGGTGCCTTCACGGACAACGTCGAGGGCTTCATCGCGGACGAGGGCCTGACGTATGACCTGATCTACTCACACTACTGGCTGTCTGGTGTGTCAGCGTGCACCCTTCGCAGCCGCCTGCGGCTGCCCTGGGCCCACACCGCCCACACGCTTGCGGTCGTCAAGAACCGCCAGCTGGCGCCCGGAGCTGCGGCCGAGCCAGAGATCAGAGTCGACCTGGAGGGTGAAATCGCCCGCTGTGCGGATCTGCTGGTCGTGAGCACCGAGGCAGAGGCGGATGACCTGTGTGCCGCCTACCACGTGCCACGAGACCGCCTCGCCGTGGTGGCGCCGGGCGTCAACCTGGACGTCTTCCGGGCCGAGTCCGGACAGCAGGCCAGGTTGCGGCTTGGCCACGCCGATCACCGGCTGTTTGTCTTTGTGGGGCGCCTGGAGCCGCTGAAGGGAGTAGACGTCATCCTCCGTGCGTTCGGGCGGCTGACGGCAGACGGCCGGCACCCGTCGGCGCGACTCCTGGTGCTCGGAGAAAACAGCGGCGCCGGCGAATGCGCGCGGCTTCAGCGGCTGGTGAGCAAGCTCGGCCTGACCGAGCGCGTGGAGTTCCTCGGGTCGATCCCCCAGTGCCGGCTACCCACCTACTACGCCGCTGCCGAGGCGTGCCTGATACCGTCCTACAGTGAGTCTTTCGGCCTCGTCGGCCTCGAGGCGCAGGCTTGCGGCACCGCGGTCATCGCCAGCAACGTGGCGGGCCTGGCCTCGATTGTCCGAGACGGCGTCACCGGATTTCTGGTCGACGGTCCTGATCCCGCCGCCTATGCGGAAAAGATGCGCAGGATCCTGGAAGAGCCGGGTCTGGGCGACCGGCTGGGCTGGCGCGGGCAGCGCCGCGCTCAGGGGTTCTCGTGGGAGCGGACGGCGGATCAGCTGCTGGCGCACTTCAACGTTCTCGCCCGCGGGCCAGGAGCATCGAGAGCGCCCCGGTGGAGGGGCGCAGCGCGACTGCTCGAATAGCCGCCCCCTTCCGATTGAGATGGGCTCGGACGTCGGTCAGCTTGGGGTCCAGGCCACCGCCCGGCAGGAGTAGGGAAAGCTCTCCGAGTCGTAGTCCGTGAGCAGAGTGAGGCCGCTGCCGTCAGCGTTCATCATCCAGACCGATGCGGGCCCTACTGATCGCGACACGAAGGCCAGCTGATGCCCGTCGGGCGAGGGGCGCAGCGCGTCGACCTGCGTCAGCCGGTCTACGGGCATTCCCTGACTGAGCGTCAGCTGTTTCGGCGGCGGGTCGCCGACCGCCAGCCGGAAGGCCTTCGCCACGGGGCCGTCCTGAGACGCAACCACCGCGATGAACAGGACGTGGCGCCGGTCCGCCTGCCAGATGGGCGCCGAAACCTGGCCTGCGGCGACGGTGACGACACCTCCGTCCTTCAACGACCGGACCTTGATCTCCCGTCGCTGAGGGTCTGAGGTTGTGATCCGGTAGGCCAGGCTGAGCCCGTCGGGCGACCACGCCAGGCCGTCGATCGCACCCTGTTCGACCTGGAGGCGATAGCGCGTACGCAGGTTGGGGTCATATCCGTCGATCTCAGAACCTGTGCCGGCGGGGTCGGCAACGACGTAAGCAAGACGGCCGCCGCCCGGCGCCACCGCCGCTCCCGTCACCCCGGTTGCGACGGGGACGACGCTCCCGTCCGGCTTGAGAACCTGGAGGCTGCCCCGGTCAAGGAAGGCGTAGCCGAGTCCGGGTGCGAGGAAGTCAGCCCACTCGCCGACGATCGGCAAAGTCTTCACGCTGCCTGCGAGCAGCCGGTCGGACCAGGTCCCGCTGGGGCCGCGGAGGAGCAGCCGGCTGCCGTCAGCCGACCAGGTGAACGCCGTGACCGGCACCCCGACAAGCCGGCGCGGGAACCTGCTCTCGTTCACTATCCAGACGCCGTCGGCTCCGCTCCCTGTGCCGGGCCATGGTTCTGCGATGAAGCTGACCCAGTGCCGCAGTGCGCGAAAGTCACCTGTGGTGAAGGTGACCACGCTGCCGCCGCTGACGTGATTGCCGTCGACGTCGATCGCCTCGTGGTTGATCGCGACCGAGTACGTCACACGCGGCTCCAGCAGCGAATCCGGCGCCAGAATCACACGGCGGTGGTCGGCTGCGTCCTGGCGGACATGAAAGGGCGCGGCCGGCGACAGGCTGATGGCGCTGCGGAGGCTGGCCGGGTCCATGTCGCGATTGAAGGTAAGCGTGATGTAGGCGGCCGGGTCTACATCCCGATCACCGTTGCCAGGGTTGGTGGTGGCGAGAGCGGGCGGGCCCTCGGTCTTGAACGTCCAGCTGTGCCGCAGCTGGTTGGTGACGCCCTGGGCGTCCTGGTAGCCGGGGTCGAGGATCGCCTGGTAGCGCGTCAGTGGGGTGAACGGCTCATGCTCGAACGTAAGCTCGGTATCGCTGAGCCAGCGAACGTTGCCGGACACCGCCGGCGCCACGTGAAAGCGGGCCTGGACCGAAGCCCGGTCCATGGGCCGGTCGAACTTGACGCGGACCACCTCGCTGCTTCGTACGTCCGCGGCCCCGCGCTGGGGCGAGATCTCGACGACCTGTGGCGGGCTGCTGCACGCGGCCCCGACGACGATCGCTGCCACGCCGGCCAGGAGGGCCAGCGCCAGCCGTCTTGCAGCCTGGTCTTGCCGGTGTCTAGACCGAGTAGCCTTCGAGCCTGGCCTTGAGATCGGTGGCCAGTCCCTCAAGGCGCGAGGCATCCACGAAGAGGATCGAGATGGTGGGAATCTGGTCAATGGCGCTCTGGATTCCCGGTCGTGATCGCTCCGCAGCACCGAGCAGATCCTTGACCTTCCGAGCACGGTTGCCCAGCTGCTCCTCAGTAATCTGCTGGAGATCCGCAACGACAGCCTCCCAGTCGGCAGCGACCACAGCTGCCGGCGACGGGGTCGGCGGTGCGTAGGCTGTGGCCACCGACTGCGGCGGGGGTCCGCCGGAGGGCATTGCGTATGCCGGAGCTGCCGCGACTGGGGCAGCGTACATCGGCGTCTGTGGCCGGGCTGCAGCCGTCGCTGATGCGGTCGGTGCCTGAACTGCCGCAGGGGGCGGGGCCATCGCTGCGCCGGGGACGCCGTAGGCGGGACGCCGGTTGGCGACGATGTCGGCCACGTCGAGCGGCTCGTGCCGCGCCTCGATCCGCGCCTTGACCTCGATCATGGCGCCAGGATCCCGGCACAACGCCAGCACCGCGTCTGCGCGCTCGGCGACCTCGCGAGACTCGCTCGTGTAGGCGCCGGCCAGCTTGCCTTCCTTGAGGATGATCACGCCAGTGCCGGTGGTGCCTCGGACAGTCACGGTACCGCTCAGCCGGCGCTCTTCGAGGAAGCGGAGCAGGGCGGGCACGTCGACCCAGGATGCGTAGAGCTCCGTGTAGACCGGGTGAGCGACCGTGAGCTCGAAGAGCCCGTCGACCAGTTCCGAGGTCAGTCCGACGACGTCGAGGACTCCCAGGCCCCGGTTGACCTCCTCGTTGAAGTGGATCAGGGCGATCTTGCCCAGTTCCGCAGTGGGGTCATCACCGGCGTCGTAGACGCATTCCAGGACGGTGCCCTCTCGAAAGTAGATCAGGCCGTTCGCATTCTCGGTAAGGAGCCGGACATATCCGGTGTGCCCCTCTCGCTCCAGGGTCGTGATCAGCCGGGGGAAGTCGACGAAGGAAGTCTTGAGCGACTCGTACATCGTCTGGCCAGCCGGGACCGGTACTGACTCGCGGCCGTGCCGCGGCTTCGGCCGCTGCTTGAAGAACCGGCGCCAGCCGGCCGGGGTCATCTGTCCGCGACCACCACCTGGCGGTGCCGGCTGCGCCGCCGGGCCGTCAGGAGGTGTCGCCGCGGCCGGCCCGACCACGTCCGCGGGCGTGGCGGGCTGCGCCGGCGGCACCCAGGCTTCCTGCGGCGGAGGCGCAGCCACAGGCGGCGGTGCTGGGGGGGTAGCCGGCTGCGACCTGCGCTTCGGAGGCGTCGCCGGGCTCGCTGCCGGCGGCCTGGCGCTGCCGTTCACAGAGGACCGTTCGATCAGCTCCGGGATCGACGAGCGGACGGTCTCGTCAGCCGGCAGCTTGGCCTTGGCGTCGAAGTCGAACTCGCCGTCCGACCAGCTCAGTGCGGTGACGACCGCATCATCACCCGCGGCCCCATCGCCCACGGCGTGGAAGAGGTGGCCGAAGAGGAAGTACAGGGTAGTGGCGCCGCTGCTGTTCTGGCGCAGCGTCAGGGTACCGGTTGCCCGCTCAGCTTGCGCTGCTTCAAGCAAGGACTTGACGTTCGTTTCGGCTAGCGACCCTCTGGTCTGCAACGGCTTCTCC
>Ga0126383_10001320_pt1 | contig 15334 bp, 16 predicted proteins | sample PanSoiMetPlot_35_FD_96882 | JGI IMG/M metagenome (GOLD analysis project Ga0126383, IMG submission 96882) | Tropical forest soil microbial communities from Panama - MetaG Plot_35 | ecosystem: Environmental > Terrestrial > Soil > Tropical forest > Bulk soil | place: Panama | collected 2016-02-17
GGCCTGCCTGCAACTCACGCGTCTTTCAACACAACTGAAAAGATGAAACCGTTGGCCGCTCACAGCAGACTTGGCTGATTAAAAAGGCCGGAGACCGAAGCCTCCGGCCCTTTGTTCTAAAATCAGGCTATCGATTTAACGACGCCTGTCTTGGGAAGCATAGTGACGATGATATCGGCGATGCTTTAGGCCCATCCCACGCGCGATGGCCGGGCCAGCGGTATACCCAACAACACCGCCGGCAACCGCGCCCACGGGACCACCCACAATCGCGCCTGCAACGGCGCCCATTGCACCGTCACCGAGTCGCTCCTGTGCTCCTGCGAAAGTCGGCGCAATGAACAGACCAGCGGCAATTATCGTCATGGTCAAAACAGTTCTCATGGCACTCTCTCCCAGGTTAGTGCAAAGATAACAATGCAAAATTTGGCCTATGGTTCCATTGGACCAATCGAGCGACTTACAGTGTTTTTCCACCTTGGCGAGCCGACGATCAAAGTTAATGTTATACACATCCCGAAGTAGCTGTGCCGTCCGATGCTGCCCCCAGAGTCTCAGGACCACGCCTTCCACTATAGCTAAAGCCTAGCACTTTGCTGGCAGCGCGAGTGAGAGGCGGATTTGCCGACGAGTCGGTGCGGAATGCCCCGGCGAAGCAATCCCAATGGCTTGCATGCTCAAACCTCCACATTCCGTTTCGGCAACGAGCTCAGGATCAAACTTCGGCGCCATAACTAGCAATAACTTCATTGAATAGCTTTTAATTTCGGGTGTTCGCCATTGGCCCTTAGCGGTCGCGACCCTCGAGGAGGCAGCGTCCGGAAATTGACCTCTCACATTCACGTAGCTGCCTCGTTACAAGCGAGCTCAATTTGCGAAACGACAATTCGGATCGAACCTACGCGTTTAATGCATGCTGGGGGATGCTCGAAGGCCAACTAAGGGTTCCTGCAAACAAGCAATTTTCAAATTAGAAATGAGTTAGTTTCTGACACATAAGTCAGCGTTGATGATTGCGAGTTATGGTAACGTATATTTGGATGCCCTTGATCGTCCGTGGAGATGCACAGTCATGATAGCAGGGCACCGGCACATTCTTGTCGTTGAAGACGACCAGGAGACAGCAGGTCAACTCGTAGAGTCGCTGACGACGAACGGCTATCAGGTGAACGTAGCTGTCAATGGCAGCGATGCGCTGAGTCTTGGACTTTCCGCTGATTATGCGGTGATAACGATTGATCGCATGCTTCCGGACATCGATGGAATTGAGGTCATGCGCAGCTTGCGAGAGCGAGGCATCGTCACTCCGGTTTTGATCATCAGTGCGCTTGGCGAGATTGACGATCGCGTGCGTGGGCTGCGCGCCGGCGGCGATGATTACCTTACCAAGCCATTCTCTTTCGTGGAGTTGCTGGCGCGTGTTGAAGCACTTGCTCGACGCAGCGACACGGTCATTAAGGAAACGGTGCTGCGTGTCGGGGATCTCGAGTTGGATCTCGTATCGCGAACCGCCAGCCGGCGTGGCCGGGATATCAGTCTGCTTCCCCGCGAATTCCAGCTGCTTGAGTACCTGGTTCGCAATGAAGGTCGGGTCGTCTCGCGGGCGATGCTGCTGCAGCACGTTTGGGATCTTCATTTTGACCCTACGACCAACATCATCGATGTCTATGTCGGGCGTGTCCGTCGCAAGGTCGATGACAAGCAAGCTTACCCGCTCATCCATACGGTTCGTGGCGTTGGGTATTGCCTCCGTGCACCTAGCTAAGACCTTACGCTCATCGACGTTTAAGTTGGCACTGATCGCCATTGGGATTTTCGGTGCAATCGTCCTTACGCTTTTCAGTTATGTCTATTTGTCCACCGCTTATTATGTACGCGGCCGATCGGATAGTGCGCTCACCGCGGAGCAGGCAATTCTGCAAAGGACCTACGACCGCGCCGGCCGTGGTGGGTTGATTGCAATAATTCAGCAACGGATTTCCGACGAGCATTTTCAGAATAGCCTCTATCTGCTGGCCGACCCCTCGTATTCTTTTATCGCCGGTAACCTAAAAGTGTGGCCATCCGACCTGGGGGGTTCGGAAGGATGGCAGAATTTCCATGTACAGGGCTGGAAGGCCGACGCAGCTCACCAACCGATGCTGCGCGCGGCGTTAAAGACGCTTTCCAACGGCGATCATTTGCTGGTTGGAAAGGACATCGACGACCTTGATGCGTTCACGGGAAAGATCAAGGCGGCCTTTATTTTTGTTATTGCCTTGATATTCCTTCTTGCCGGAGTGGCCAGCGTCTTGGTTACACGTCGGACGGTGGGGAGAATCGAAGCTATTAACACAACCAGTCGCGCGATCATGCAGAGCGGTCTCGACAAACGCATCCCGCTCCGCGGGACAAACGATGAATGGGATCGCGTTGCAGAAAACCTCAATTCAATGCTCGACTGCATCGAAACGCTGATGCGCGAGGTAAAACAAGTCACGGACAATGTAGCGCACGATTTACGAACGCCGTTGGCTCGCATGCGTGGACGATTGGAAAAGGCCTACCATTGCCGGCGCGACAGCGAAGAAGATCAGGCATTGATCGGCGACACCATCGCCAATCTTGATGGTGTGTTGCGCATATTTTCTTCAATCACACGCATTGCTCAAATCGAAGCTAAAGCTCAAAGAGTCGCATTCAGGACCGTCAATATAGCCGAGATTACGCGTGAAACCGTGGAGTTATACGATGCCGCGGCCGAAGAAAAAGGCACACATCTGAGCTTCGTCGGGGATCAGCGAGTGTGTGTTACAGGCGATCGAGACCTCATCTTCGATGCGGTGGCCAACCTTGTGGACAATGCGATCAAACATGGCCGCGCAGGCGGGCATGTAACTGTTGAGGTCGTAGAAAGCAGCGATGGCGACGCGATTATTTCCGTCGCCGATGATGGGCCGGGGATTCCCGCTGCAGAACACCTAAACGTGTTCAAACGCTTTTACCGGCTTGAGCGGAGTCGTCGTACGGCCGGAAATGGCCTCGGGCTTAGCCTTGTCGCGGCCGTTGCGCGACTCCATGGCGCGCATATTGAGATGCTCGATAATCTACCCGGTCTAAAGCTTCGTCTCGTGTTTCCGCCGAATTTGGTTTCACTTTCACAGACAGTAATGCAGGCGACGAATGGCGGGCAGCAAATTACAAAAATCTAACGCCTCGCAAGAATACAAAACATCAGAAAGCTAACTTATTTGTCAGAAACTAAGTCATTCGTAAATTGAGTATTTTATCAGACGTGCAAAGTTCGGGGAAAGGTTCAATCAACATAAGGGAGCTTTCGCATGCGTAGGCTTCTAATCATCTTCGCAATGACTTTACTGCCTTCATTTGCCATGGCAGGCCATGGTGGTGGTGGTCATATGGGCGGCGGCGGTCACATGAGCGGTGGTCACATGAGTGGCGGTTGGGGTGGTCGTAGCGTGGCGATGGCCGGGAGCCGCATGGGCGGCTGGCACGCATCCAACTGGCATCGCGCCCACTTCGTCCATCATGGACCGTTCGTACATCGCCACCACCGGTTCTTCGTACATCGCCACAACCGGTTCTTCTTCGTCGGAGGACCGATCTTCGCCGCCGCATACGATTACGACTGCTGGCGTTGGGTACCGACAGCGTGGGGACCACGCCGCATCTGGGTTTGCGGGGACTATTACTGAACCACTGCGCCCGCTCCGGCGGGCATCTTTCTTAAATTGCAGCGTGCGTTACTTCAATAGAGAGTCGCGCAATCTATAGGATACATTCGTCTTTTACGGAGCTGAGGATTATAGCGGTACGACTATTTTCAATCCGCACGGAAGTCTTTGCGCCGCTCGGCATTTCCACACACTCAAAATTATGCGGGGGATTGCATATGATATGGATCGAGCGCACCCTGTAGTCTCCTAGAAGAAGTCCGCGAAGAAAGGTGATTACTATGGCACGCATAGTTCATATCGCTATTAAAGTTGATAATCTTGAAGCTGCGACAAGATTTTACGAGATGGTTTATGGCTTTACGCAAGTCTCGACCGAACGAAATGGTCAGCACGTTTCAAGGCACATGACGGATGGATATATCGATCTCGCGCTTATGATATACGACAGCGAAGACGCGCCAGAAGCCCAACTCGCGGGTAAAGGACCTTGTATCCACCACATTGGAATCGAGGTCGATGACCGGGAAAAGTATGAACAGAAAATCAAAGCTTTTGGTGGAAGTATCCTATCCAAGCCTGGTGCGGGCGCGCTGAAATACCGCTCGCCAGATGGTATAATTGCCGAAATTGTTGCCGAAGGCCGCTATGAAGAAAAGAAAAGAGCGGCACATGCGAGGCTGTGAGCCCGTCTCCGTCCGGCAAATCGGTACAGATGCTTTGAATGTTCACTTCAAAAGTGAGAGCCAATGAGTTGCCGGCCCTGGTCGCAGCCTACCCGGTCAAAACAAGGAGAATCCGGCCCTGCAACCGCTCGGTAGCGTCGTTGGTCTCGGGCACCGAAACGGCCTACAGCTTTCCGCTTGAAACGCAAGGAAGCGCAGCGAAGCCGTAGTTTGCAAATCTTGATTGGCCAAAGCCATCAAGTGAAAGTGAATGTGTCGCCTATGCGCGCACGTGTAGCGTTTTCGATCAATGTCTTTCCTAGAGACCAAATGGCGCCGGGAACGCGGTGTGCATCTGCGATAACCGCTTCAAACGATCGCTCGATCCATTCACAGTCCGAATCCGTGATCACCAGCGGGGGCAAGAGCTTGATTGTGTGGTTGCCATGTCCTGCGACCTGAGTCAGAATTCTGTGCTCCTTCAGCAGCGGTATCACAATTAATTGGCAAAACAGTCCGCTATTTGCCGTTTCGAGTAGATTCCAAGAAGCCTTGAGCTTCAGCGAGTGAGGTACGCCGAACTCGATACCAATCATCAAGCCTTTTCCGCGAACGGTTTTAACGAGCTCGTGCTTGCCAGCCATTCGCTCGAATGCAGCCAACAAACGATTGCCCAACCGTTCCGCATTCTGCACCAAGCCTTCAGCCTCGATCACCTCGAGCGTGGCAAGCCCGGCCGCCATCGCGAGGTCGTTCTTTGCGAATGTCGACCCATGCACGACGGCACGCTCCATCCGATCAAAGACTTTGTCGAATATCCATTTATGCGTCAGCACTGCACCAACGGGTACCTGGCCCCCTGATAGCGACTTGGACAACAAAACCATGTCCGGTTCGACGCCCCAGTATTCGCAAGCAAGAAAGCGTCCGCTCCGCCCAAGTCCGGTTTGAACTTCATCGGCGATAAACAAAGTGCCGTATTTACGGCATAGCTCGAAGGCGGAACGTAGATAGTTGTCGGCTGGGACGGCGACACCCTTACCCTGGATCGGTTCGACGATGAATGCTGCTGCCGACTTTGAAGCCAATGCCCGTTCCAACGCCAAGAGATCGTTAAACGGCACTTCGATGCACCCCGGCAATAGTGAACCGAAGCCGGAACGGAAAATCTCATCGCCATTGACCGAGAGAGAGCCGTAAGTCAGCCCGTGGAATGCGTGGCTGCAATACACAATTCCGTCACGGCCCGTCGCAGTGCGTGCGAATTTCAGGGAGGCCTCAACCGATTCGGTACCGGAATTCGCAAAGAACACCTTGTCGAGATGCGGCACATAGTGGAGCAAGCGTTCGGCTAGGACTCCGGCAAGCACCGGCACGTCCATTTGGACGAGGTTTGGAAACTCGCTGTCGAGAACCTTCTTCAGCGTATCGCGGACGGCCGGATGATTGCGCCCAAGTCCGAACATTCCCCATCCACTTAGCAGGTCGAGATACTGGCGCCCCCAGCGGTCATAGAGATACTGGCCCTTGCCACGCTGATATGCTTGGTCAAATCCAATTGTTCTCAGCACGCGAACCATCTGCTCATTAAGATAGCGTGCGTGCAGCGTGTACCGATCCGCCTCGTGCTCAGCGAAGACATCCCCAATTCTGAGGCTCATTCGCACCTCCAGATGCAGCGCGGTAAGTTGGGCACATGAAAGCAACTTTGTTAATGGTAACCCCGTTGTCGTATCGCGCTGCCGTAGTCACTGCTCGGGGTGCCGAGTAGGCCGCGATCTGATCAATTTGCGGGCCTGTCCCCGCTTCTGTCGTGACAAACAGGGCGGTCAATATATCGTGATCGAAGCCCTGCTTGAGTGCTTCCACATGGTAAACTCCACACGTTATACCCTCATCATCTGCGGTTTTCGCGATCCAAACGGCGGGAATGGTCCCGCATGTATTTGTTTGTTCTTTAGAAAGCACGTCGGTCAACTAAGGTTGCTACAAACGTGCAACCTTCAAATTAGAAATGAGTCAGTTTCTAACAAACAAGTTAATTTAGATGTTCCCGACTGTGAGCGAACGCTCTACTGCTGGAAATGGCCTCAGTTTTGTCGCGGCCATTGGTCTCATCATTGGCGCACATCGAGATGCTTTATAGTTTTCCTGGTTAAGGTTCCGGATTTTATTTTTGAACGAATTTTGTTATTAGGGTCGCGAGCGGGCATTCGACAGGAAAACAGCAAGTAGCAAAAGCTAGGACTTATTGCCGAATGACAAAAGTCGCGAAACTAAATTGGATGTCAGAAACTAAGTCATTCGTAAATTGAGTATTTCGACCGACCTGCGAAATTTCCAACAGGCACAGTTTTTGTTTCGTCGGCCGTTACGGCAAGGCGGAAGGAGCGTAGCTGTGGTCTTTTCGATTCAGTAAAAATAAAAGGAGGGCAGCTATTACTAAACGCAGGCTCCCACTGCGATGGGGCTTTTACGCGCGAGCACCACTGGGCAGCGTTGAAGTCATGTTACACGACGAACTCGCGCGGTGCCCTCACTGGGCACATACCTTACGATGCGAGCGAAAGGACCATCGATACTACGAAATTCTCGAGCAAACGCTTTCGCGAGGGTTTGACTACCGGTATTTTGCCATCAAGGACACTCACGGCGACGTTCGCGCTATCCAACCTTTTTTTATTGTCGATCAAGATTTGCTCGCCGGCCTCAATCCGACATTTGGACCGGTGATCAATCGCGTACGTCAGATATGGCCGCGATTCATGCGCATGCGCACACTTATGGTGGGGTGCGCAGCGGGCGAGGGCCATCTCGATCAGCACGATTTTATGTCGCCGTATGAATTATCGCAGATTTTCGCATCGGCGCTCGTAACACACGCGCGCAAATTGGGGGTGTCAATCATAGTGCTTAAGGAATTTCCAGCAAAATACCGCCAATGTCTACGATGTTTCTTGCAGCATGGGTTTACCCGTGTCCCGAGCCTGCCCATGACCAAATTGAATATCGACTACACGAGTTTCGATGAATACATGAAGAGAGCTCTTAGCAGTGGAGCACGGACTAAACTGCGCAAGAAATTACGGACTGCAGAGCACAACGCTCCAATTGAGATGAGCGTGATTGACGATATTACTCCCATCGTCGAACAACTTTACCCTCTGTACATTCAGGTTTTCGCGCGATCGAAGCTACATTTTGAAAAATTGACAAAAGAGTATTTTTGCAGACTCGGGCAGGTCATGCCCGATAAAATTCGTTTCTTTATTTGGCGCCAGAACGCAAGATTCGTCGCGTTCGTTCTTTGTATGGTCGACGGCGATAGTATCTATGCGGAATATATTGGTCTCGACTATTCAATCGCGCTCGATCTCCACCTTTATCATTATACTGTTCGAGACATAATTACGTGGGCAATCGCACATGGTTACAAGTGGTTTCGTAGCAGTGGGCTCAATTACGATCCAAAATTGCACCTGCGACACGTGCTGGACCCCATCGACCTTTATGTTCGACATACATCAAAAATAAAAAATATCCCTTTAAAGCTGGTACTGCGGCTGATTGAGCCGACGCGTTATGACAAGACGTTACGGCAATTTCCAAATTACAGAGAACTTTGGGAATAACAGAATCTGGGAGGCCCCAGATGACGAGCACGCTGCACGACGTCGTCGCTGTTACCTCCCTCGCGCTCGAAGCTTGTATCGCACGCGGTCCCGGGGTGTCAGTGATCTGTAATCAGGCGTTCGATCTTGGTGCTGCGCTTGAGATAGCCGCCGCGCACGACGCTTCTGGCATCATCAGCTTTGGAATCGCTGGCGGACTGGCTCCCTATCTTCTTCCGGGAGATTGGGTCGTAGCCTCTGCAGTGAGAAGCGGCAGCAAAGTCATTGCGACCGACCGCTTGTGGACGCAAAAACTTCTTGAGATGCTTCCGAGGGCGGTTTACGCGCAACTCACCGGCGCGGAGCGAGTCATATCGACCCCAGGGGAAAAGGCCCAGCTTTACAATGAAACGGGAGCTGCAGCTGTCGACATGGAATCGCACATTGCGGCGGAGGTCGCGACCGCGCATCGCGTTCCATTTGCCGCTTGCCGTGTCATCATCGACTCAGCCTATACAGTGCTTCCGCCCGCCGCGATGCTTGGAGTGAGGTCGGACGGCACGCCCGATTTTGGCGCGGTGATTCGATCTGTGCTGAAAATGCCGAGGCAGCTGCCCGACCTAATTCGCACCGCGTTTGACGCTTGCATTGCCCAGCGGGCTTTGAGCGGGGGACGCAAACGGTTAGGCGTAGCACTGGGTTTTCCGTTTAACGAGCTTGATTCACATCATAGCGAAGTAACGCTATATCTTTGATGATCCTATGCGGCTCCTGAGGTCCGCTTTGGCCCTTAGCGGACATTCCAATCAAATGGCGGATGTCTGCTTTCGGCGGTAAAGCGGACATCGCAACTAGCGGAGGCAATGTCTGTTAGTGACCGAAAGCGGACAGATGTGCTTAGACCACGACCTGAACCACCGCTGGTCTTCACGGGTCCACAAAGTAATCCGCTCAGTCGGGATGCGACCAGGAATCAATTCTCGCAATATCGGCAAAGATGCGCTCGGCGCCCATCACTAAGGGATCAGGAGCGGTGACATGTTCGCGCACTCAGGTGAGCCAGTGACGCAGCGAACGATTGTCAACTGTGATGTCTTCGCCGGCATGCTAACGCTCGATTCTATCTCGGGATCTCGGGACGCATGTAGCAGCGGATGGCAATCGCGCACACGCTCGCATGCGATCCTTCATGAACATCTGTTTAGGTTGGAACCTTTAGCCCATTGGAACGATAATGTTTTCCTCCGAATTGTCATGCAGCTCAAAACTACTGGAGGATGCGCATGACAAAAGCTCTTCAAAAAATTGGGCTCGCAGCGATCACTGCTGTTGGGCTTGCTGTCGGGACCGCTGGCGTTGCGAACGCCGACTGGGACAATGGTTGGCATCGTGGTTGGCACCGGGGCTGGCATCACGGATGGCGTAGTCATTATGCCTACGGCGGTGATTGTTTTGTTCGCCGTACAGTTCACATAAATCGTTGGGGTGAGCGAATAGTGCGGAGCGTCCGGGTCTGCCGTTAGTTACTTGAGCAACGCAAGCTGCACTCGGGTCTCGGGAGGATGACCTCGTCCGAGAACCGAGTGCTTTTTTTGTCGGTTCTGTCGGCCGCTATGTAACTTTCCATGGTAGCTAAGCAGGGACCCTCAGAAGTCCCTTGGACAAGGCGCGGCTGATAGATAGTCGGCAAGTTTGTCGATGTCCGCTTTACCCTCAATAGCGGACATTCACTCACACGGGGGATGTCCGCTAAGGGACAGAATGAATTTGCCGGTTCGCTCCATTAGATTGTCCGCCTGGGCGGCAAATTAATTCATTGGCCATGGACAAAATGTGTTTGTGGGGTTTCTGCGCGCTGCGCAAGCAAGTTGCCGATCAATGAAGACAAGATGCCCGGGAGTTCGTTCTGCTGAAACGGGACCGGCCGGCACAGACCCATTGTTACGAGGCCGAGCCGCGCCATGCGTTGCGCGGCATACATGGATTCGGCGGCATTTGCCGCCAAGTGTTCGACAACAGCACCTCCTATGTGTTGGGTTAGCGTAATCCCCGCAATGTCCACAACCCCGAGTTTTCCGGCTTCGACTAGGAGCCGCCGCAAAAGATGGGTCGTGGCGAATACGGTCGGCCGGTGGCCGTAGCAGGCGGCAAGCTCGCGCACCATGCGAACGCTGCATGCAATAAAGAACAGGACATCGATAACCGTAGCCGGGCTGATGGCGGTTATGCCGAAGGCGCGGGCGCTCGCCCGACGCACGATCGCCTCCGCGCGCCTGTCGAGCGGAGTCATGACCGTCTCCGATAACAGATCGATTTGTTGTGCGGGTGAATGATGGCGCTGCACCTTGCGCTGAAACGCCTCAATTGCGGCCGTGCTCTCTCGATCTTTGGGGATCTCCGCAATCACGTCACGGATCGCCTCGTGCACGTCTGAGGTATGCATATTCTCTCTTTGTAAGGCTAACCGGTGCTGGTTGGTTTCAACATTCTTTAGGGCTAGGTAGCTCCTCGCCTCGTGCACAATCATCGCACCAATAGCAGAAATGCCGACCACCACCACTGCCGCTGCCACCCAGCCGAGCCACGTGCTGAAATTGAGTGCTGATGCGATCCAGAGATATAGATCAACGCCGAGCCACCCGCAGAAGGCAACGGTTAGGCCCGCCAAAGCGAGCTTCATTGAGAAGCTGTAGTGGTGGCTGCTCGATTTGACTATGGGCTGAAGTTCGGCTGGGGGTGCTGGAATGATACGACCGGTTTGCGCGGTCGCGATTATGCGGGGCGCCAATGGCTCGCCGATACCCGCGCTTGGTTTCTGGGGGGTCTCCATTACGACGACCTGCGGACGTAGATTGTGGTCAGATCCGATTCTGTGGTTTTGGTTGCTCACCGCAACTGATCTCCGATTAGATATTCGAGCGCGAGATCGAGATTGATGTGCGCAATGCCGTCGATCGGTGACACGTCAATGACCGGAGGCTCGAATACCGGAATATTAAGAAACGGCTTGCCCCAAGCTTCCGGCCGGGGCGGACGCGCCGGCACGTTGCCAACAAAAAATTTCGCTCTGGTGTCACTGCCGACCGGTTTGCCGACAACAACCTGGACCGCGTGCCCATCTATCTCTTGGGTGTCCTCTTCTGTCGAAATGACTGACGCGAGCGCTGCTACATCAAACATGGCATTTCTGCTGCTGACATCAAGTGCGGGGAGTGCGACCATGTTGCGCAGCAGCGCGGCAAGATGGTCGCGTTGCACCTCCGGGACATGATCTGCCTTCGTGGCGGCGAAAAGAACCTTTTCGATACGCGCACTTTGCAGCAACCGCGAAATAATTCCACTATGCCCATAGCGAAAGCTTTCCAGGATGGCGTCGATTGCGTGCCGTGTGTCCTCGAATACCTCGCGGCCGGCCAAGAGAGCACCAAGGACGTCTACAAGCACCACTTGTCGTGAATAGTTGCGGAAATACTGGCTGTAAAACGGCATGATGACTTCGGTCTTATACGATTCAAAGCGTCGTTCCATTACAGCGGCCAGTGTGCCGTCGGTGCTGCGCTGGAGACTGTCTGGGATTTCGAGCGGGGCGAACCACATGTAGGAGTTTTTCCCGAGCGAACCGGGATCGAGGAAGCGGCCGGGCTGCAAAAAGTTGAGCCCGTCCTGATCGCGTGCCGCCCGCAGGTGCTGTCGATAGAGTTCATGCGCTCGCCTGGCATCTTCCTCGCTCGCCAAAGCGTCATGGCGATGATCGGATAGAAAGGCGATCAAATCACGCGCAGTGCTGGCGCGCATTCCGCGACGACAGAGCTGCAACGTTGCGCGTGACCAATCGGCATAGCTTTGGCTCAGCAGGGGCAGATCAAGGAGCCATTCGCCGGGATAATCAATTATTTTGAGTTTTAAAGTTGCGGGACCGCTGCCGATCCAGCGAAGTAGGACACCGAGCGCGCCGGCAGGAACGAAAAGGATGTCAATCTCGATTTCGCTGATGTCGGTGGTACGGGCTGGCCAGTTCGCGGGGCTGGCCGCCATGTGCTCGATATTTCGCCTATAAGGAAATCGCGATGGCCCATTGCTCTTGTTGCTGGCCAGCCTAGCTGCAACCAGCCGGCCGTCTCCGACTACTTTCAAAAACGGCATGCGATAAGGTTGGTGCAGCGCACTGAGCAGGTTATGTACCAGGCTGGTGATAAACACTGTCTTGCCGGCGCGGCTCAAACCGGTGACTGCGAGACTGATGGTTGAGCCTTTGGCGAGTGCGGCAAGATCGAACACTCCTGAGAGCCACTCCGAAAAATCCTTCCCGGCGCGATCGAACATTGACTTACCGAAAATTCCTTTCGCCATCGGTGTGATGTCACCCTTGGGCGGTCTTTCATTGCGTTGACTGCTACTAAAATACGCGCAAATCTAGGCGAACGGGTTTACCCAACCGATCGGCCATCAAACAGAGATCAGAGCGACCGCTCTGGATCCAAACGATTGGGGTGCTGCCCCGCCGGCAGCATTAGAGTGATCCTTGGCCAATGGGGATAGCAGTTGGGCTGGGGTCGGCTAACGTAAGGGGCTCACGACAGTAGAACGCTCAGCGTTCGCAGCACACCGCTGTCGCAGTCAAGCTCGCTGACGATCTGGCAACCAATTTGATGCGTGCCGGTCCAGATCATTTCGAGCGCTACGTAGAGCACAATCACAAGTCCGATCCATGTGATCCAGTGATAACGCGCGAGCAACTTCGCAATGTAAGCCGAGAGCAGCGCCATGAAGCCAACCGCCACTGTCAAACCGACGGCCAGCACCCAGATCTGACCCTTCGCCGCGCCAGCGACAGCAAGTACATTGTCGAGCGACATCGACACGTCAGCTACAATGATTTGCACGAACGCGGCGCGGAAGGTCATGCCCTGTGCTCGCGACAGTGATTCACCCGGCACGCTGCCGGCGAAAGCGGGCTTTGGTGCGGGCAAGCTAATCTCGCGGTACATCTTCCAACACACCCACAACAGCAGGATGCCGCCGGCGAGCGTCAGCCCGACAATTGTGAGGAGCTGCGTCGCCATAGCGGCAAACAGGATTCGCAACACCACCGCGCCGACGACGCCCCAGAGGATGACGCGAGCGCGCAGCGCCGGATGGACTTGCGATGCCGCCCTAGTTTCCAGTGGTGCCATGCAAATCGCACAGGCGGATCAACGGGCAAAACGGTTGAGAAAACAAGCAGGTGCGTGGCTGAAAGAGCTACGCGCACGAGCTGGTTTGTCGCAGATTCAACTCGCCGAGGCCTTGGGGTTTAAGTACTACACGTTCATTTCCCAAGTGGAAAATGGCTTCGGCCGGGTCCCAACCGAAAGCTTGGAGGGGTGGGCGCGTGCACTCGGCATCGACCCGTCGTCGTTCACGCCGAAGCTTCTGTCTTTCCACGACCCCGAACTGCACCGGCTCCTTTTCGAGGTGAAGCGATGAATGTGGTAAAGTTCCCTCACGTGCCGCAAGCCTCTCAAGGGCTGGCAACCAGTCGAACTCCAGCAGTTCCTGTCGATGTCCTCCAACGTAATCGCGACTGGGGAAGCGAGCAGTTGGGACGTTGGGGTCACCGAGCGCGGCGACCCGCAGTTTTTTCTGGTTGGCCCGCCGCCGGACTGTGATTGCATCCTCAGTATCTCGCGTTTGGGCCGGCTGTTTGTGATCGAAGATGGCGCCGGTCGTGTATTGGTCGAGAGTAACAATCCCATGCTCCTGGCCGAGCAGGCCGTCGCGGCGTTGCGCCGCCGCAAGGTGGCCATTGTCGCGCGTGTCGCGCTGGCATGGGGCGCGCTACGCGAGTTCTTTGAGGAGAAGACGGACGCTATGCTGGGCGAGCCGATCGAACTTCTAACCCATATTGCCCCACAATTCGCTCCATTGGCCTGATCAGGATGCCTGACTGCGCGCGAATGCCGGCCCGAGCTTCACGCTGGCGCACCACTGCGTCGTAGGCTTTGCTTTCACTTAGCTTCAACATCGCGAAATTGGCTCGCACGTCCGTGACACTCGGGACATCACTTGATGGTCCTTATCTAAGCGAAGAGCATCTATAGCATCCGGGACAGATCTGGATATCGCGCGGCGCGTTGGTCGTTGAAGCTGCGAGTGCGGGGCGACAATCGGTCTCCGACAGCATAACACCTTGCTTTTCGGCTAACTCTGTCACTATCCATGCATAAAACGGGTCAGCGGTGCTGTCGGATCCAGAGATTTGCAGCGAAGGACCTACAAAGCGTCGGAAACTAAAAACGACGGTCCCTTGCACTCAGGAGTATTGGATAACAATATGTGATCTGGTGCCAACCCAGGCGGTGTAAGCTGCGTCGTTGTGTTTCGCGAAGGCCCTGCAATCGAGGGGTAACGCGCCTATGGCGGACAGTAGCGATGCGCGATTTTCCGCCCGAAAACGTTCAAGGAGAACAGAAATGGACACCCGCAAGCGCCGTCGCGGCCTTTCGCGTCGCGATGTGATCAGGACCGCGACCGCCGCAGGCGTTGCGGCGAGCGTAGGCCCGTTTTTCCACGTCAATCCGGCCAGTGCGGCCAAGGCGCTGAAAATCCTGCAATGGAGCCACTTCGTCCCGGCATACGACAAGTGGTTCAACAATGAATACACGAAGGAGTGGGGCAAAAACAACGATACCGAGGTGATCGTCGACAACATCAATCTCGGTCTCATTCCTTCGCGCGCCGCTGCCGAAGTGTCGGCGCAAAAAGGTCATGACCTCGTAATGTTCCTTGCACCACCATCGGTGTTTGAGGAGCAGGTCGTGGATATGAAGAACGTCTATGCCGAGTGCGAAAAGCGGCATGGCAAGCCGGTGGATCTCGCGGTGAAGAGCACCTACAATCCGAGGACCAAGAAATATTTTGCATTCTCGGACAGCTATGTACCCGATCCGATCAACTACCGCACCGACTTGTGGGGCGAGATTGGGATGAAACCCGACTCGTGGGAGGATATTTTGGTCGGTGGTAAGAAGATCAAAGAGAAGACCGGCATCCCGGTCGGCGTCGGCCTGTCCGCCGAGCTCGACACAGCCATGGCTATGCGCGCGATCATGTATTCGTTCGGGGCCCATGAACAGGATGTCAACGGCAATCTCACTATCAACTCGCCGCAGACGCTCGAAGCAATCAAGTTTGTGACTTCGCTGTTTAAGGAGACCGAGACGCCCGAAGTACTTGCCTGGGACCCATCATCTAACAACCGTCAAATGCTCGCAGGCAGGTCCTCACTCGTGCTCAATGCAATTTCGGTCACCCGTGCCGGCGAGAACGATAAGCTTCCAATCCACGAGAAGATCGGGCTTGCCAAGGCGGCCAAGGGGCCAGTTCGACGCATGGGACTTGAACA
>Ga0126383_10001321_pt1 | contig 15327 bp, 14 predicted proteins | sample PanSoiMetPlot_35_FD_96882 | JGI IMG/M metagenome (GOLD analysis project Ga0126383, IMG submission 96882) | Tropical forest soil microbial communities from Panama - MetaG Plot_35 | ecosystem: Environmental > Terrestrial > Soil > Tropical forest > Bulk soil | place: Panama | collected 2016-02-17
AATCCACCGCTCGATATCAAAAGCGCAGTGGCAGAGTACCGGGTCCAGGAGCTGGTCTTCCGGGTGGAGACCGCGGGCACATATGCGGTCTACCTCGGCGCAGAGCTCAGTGCGCCCAGCTACGATCTGGCATCAGTCTTGTCTCGGGCAGGTGAGGTGCCAATCCAGACAGCCGAGTTGGGCGCCTGGGCCGAGAACCCTCGCTTTGGACAACCCCCTCGGGCCCAAGGAGCGCTCCCATTCACCGAGCGATACAAGATTCCCGCGAGTGTTGGCCTGGCGATTCTTCTCGCGGCGCTGGCTGCGTGGACGTTCCGCCTGCTGAAGCGCGCCAAGATTGACTGAACGAAAAAGCTTTCCGCCCAGCCGTCGCGAGTGGACTAGGATGCGGCAACCACCGAGATGAGCGGACGAAAACTTCGCGGTCTTACCCTCGCGCCCCTGGTTGCTGCCACGTACTTCATGGTGTCGGGAGGGCCGTATGGGCTCGAGGAGCTGATCGCGAAAGCTGGATACCAGAGGGGGCTCTGGATCCTGATTCTCACGCCGCTGATCTGGAGCCTGCCCACCGCGCTCATGGTGGGCGAGCTGTCCAGCGCGCTCCCCGAGCAGGGTGGATATTACGCCTGGGTGCGCAGAGCGCTCGGACCGTTTTGGGGATTCCAGGAAGCGTGGCTCTCTTTGATCGCCAGCATCTTCGACATGGCGCTCTATCCGACGCTCTTCGTGCTCTATCTGGGCTGTTTATTTCCGTCGTTGGGGACGGGCGCCCCGGCGACTGCGGTCGGCGCGGGGATGATCGCGCTCTGCGCCCTATGGAACCTCACCGGCACGCGCGTCGTCGGGGGATCGTCTCTGCTGATGGGAATCATCCTGCTCTCCCCGTTTGCGCTGATGGTCATCCTCTCCGGAGCTCATCCGGTGCTGACGACAACCGCGGCCCGCGCTCCGGAGGCCGGATTGTTCGCCGGCATCAGCGTCGCAATGTGGAACTTGATGGGCTGGGACAACGCCTCAACCGTCGCGCGCGACGTCGAAAAGCCCGCGCGAAATTACCCGCTCGCGATGCTCATCACCGTGCTGCTCGTCACGGCGACGTACGTCATGCCCGTCTGGGCAGCGCAGCGAGCTGGCTTGGACCCGAAGAGCTGGACGACCGGCTCCTGGGTTACCGCTGCGGACGTGATTTCGGGAGGCTGGCTCGGCACCGCGGTGGTGATTGGCGGAATGGTGAGCGCGATCGGTACATTCAATTCGCTCGTGATGTCGTACTCCCAGGTCCCGGTTGCGCTCGCGGAGGACGGATTGTTCCCCCGCGCCTTTGCCCGCCGCACCGCGCGGCTTGGTGCGCCGTGGGTTGCCATTCTCGTTTGCAGCGCGGCGTACGCTTGCTGCCTCGGGCTTGGCTTTAGCCGCCTGGTCCTTCTCGACGTGCTTGTCTATGGATTGAGCTTGTTGCTCGAGTTTGTTGCGCTCGTTGTGCTCAGAATTCGCGAGCCGCAGCTGCCGCGCAAATTTCGCGTCCCGGGAGGTCTTGTGGGGGCGATCGCGGTGGGCGTTCTTCCCATGGCTTTGCTCATCGCTGCCCTTTTCAGCTCTGGAGATGCCGGTGTGGAATCCACTCTGGCGCTCGCGATTGGCGTCTGCCTCGCTTACCTCGGCCCTCTAATTTATTGGGTGCGCGAGCGTTACCGAAGGGTCGGCGCCTTGCAGCCGCTGCGACAAAATGGCAAGCGGGCGACTGGGTGAAAGGCTTCGTGTCAACGGCTCCAATGCGAGGACGAGAGTAGACGTCGCTAATCCGAGCACTTCGCGGGATTGCCGGTCGCGCGCGCAGGTTGGGCAGTGTGGCACCGCGCTTGCTTTACTCGGCCACATGCAGCTCGTTGTGCGGCGATACTTCTGGACGGTCTATCTCGTATTGCTTTGCGCTGCGGGCGCAATTGCTTCTCAGATCGCTCGATTTCTGCTCGAGTCCGATCCGCCAATCTCAAGCTCGCAATTGTCACAAGTGCCAACGCCGAATCCGAAGCCAGAGACCACGCGCCTCGATACGGCACGCTTTGCCAGCTTGCTCGGCCTCTCTTTGGCTTCCGATTTGCCGGCCATTCCCCCGGCGACTGAGGACCAGGGTCCGACTCGAAGCCGCCTCGGCGTCAAGCTGATCGGCACGTTGAGTGGAGTCGCCAAGCAGTGGGTGCTTGCATCGCTCGACGTCGGCGGCCGCGCCCGGTCCTTCTCAATCGGCGATGAGGTGGAGGGCGCGAAAATCATCGACATCGAACGGGACCGGGTCATCGTCTTGAACCAATCGAGGCAGGAATTTATCGATCGCGGGCAAGCACCGGAATCAGGGCGTACCTCGACGGATGTTCCATCCCCTTCGCCTCAAGGGCTGGGTGCGAGCATTCGAGCCCTCTCGCCGACGGAGTATGAAGTACCTCGCGCGGAGCTCGACAACATTGTTGCAGACATCAACACCATCGCCACTCAAGCGCGCAGTGCTCCGGTGATCAAAGACGGTCGCGTTCAGGGGTTGCGCCTCTTCGCCATTCGGCCGGGGAGCATCTACGAGCGGTTGGGAATCAGCAACGGAGACGTTCTCACCCGTATCAACGGCGAGAACTTGGACAGCATGACGAAGGGATTGCAGCTCTTCACCAAGCTCCAGGAGGCGCGTCGCATTGAGGTTGACTTGGAGCGCTCCGGGTCGGTCACTCGCAGGACCTACTACGTTCGCTGAGTAACTAGATCCGGGCGAGAAAATCCGCCACCGCATTGGCGCTCCGTTGCGCCCGTGTGGCACTCCTCGTCGGGCAGAGCCAGCTCGTCTGGCCCTCGACCACGGCAGCGTCGATCCTGCAACGTTTTCCTGCGGCGGTGTCTATCCGGGGAATCCCAGAATTTGCTCACGAGGGACGGAGGGAGATGGAAGGCTCCCGCAAGTGTTGTGCTTTGATCAGTTTCGCGCTCGCGCTCGCGTTTACCAGCGCTGCTAGAGCAGACAACATTTCTCTCGCGCCCAGGAAGGACAATACGATCTACTCCGAGTCGCAATACACAAATGGCGGCGGCCAGCACTTTTTTGTCGGGACGACGCAGCACAACTACTATCGGCGATCTCTCATTTCGTTTGATGTTGCTTCGAATGTGCCCGCGGGCTCCACCATTCAAAGCGTCACGGTCAAGCTTCACATGTCGATGACCAATACTCTGGCGCATGCGACGAACGTCGGCCTTCATCGCTGTTTGGCGCCGTGGGGAGAAGGCTCCGCCGTGGGTCTGCTCGGAGAAGGCGGCGGCGGACCTCCGGGACCGGGCGATGCAACCTGGACCTACAACGCCTTCAATACAAGCGCCTGGGCGACTCCCGGAGGGGACTTCGCTTCGGCCACAAGCGCGAGTACTTCCGTTTCAAGCATCGACTTCTACACTTGGCCTTCCACGCCAAATCTGGTTGCAGACGTGCAAAGTATGCTCGACGCACCGGCGAGCAATTTCGGCTGGGTTCTCGTCGCCGACTCGGAAGGGGCCGGTGTTATCTCGGCCAAGCGCTTCGACTCCCGGGAGAACAACGGCCCCGAGTTTCGGCCGGTGTTAGAGATTGTCTATTCGCCAATGGTCGCTACCGACGGCGGCGTGGATGCCGGGCTCGATGCCGGCAGAAACGACGACGCAGGCGTGCCGGATTCCGGATCTCCAGACGGCGGATCCATCGACGCAGGCTCGCCCGATGCCGGATCGCTCGATTCTGGCGTCGCCGACGCCGGCGGCGATGGAGGAACCAACTCGCGCGTCAGCACCGCCATGGAGGAGCTCGGGGCCGGTTGCCAGGCCGCGCCTGGGTCGCTCTTGGCAATTCTCGGACTGGCGCTACTGGCGGTCCGGCGATCGAAGGTCTGGGCAAGAGCCCGCGGATCTTCAGACACCCGGCCGCCCAAGGGCATCTGACTCCAATCACAGACGCTGGACGGTAGCGCGTAGCCCATCGCGCGGTTCCGGCGGCAAGCGCCTCCAGTCGTAGGAGAGATCCTGGCCCGGGGTGAGCTTCCACGAGCAGCCGCGCAAGAGCTCGATGGCGAAGATCTTCAGAAAATAGGTTGCCAGCCCAGTGCCGGCGCACTTGTGGCCCGTCGGTTCGTCAGCTTGGCATTGGCACCTTTCCTCGGGCGTCGGGCGGGTGCACGGACATCGCGATGCCGTGTCTCGATCGCAAGGTGACGGTCGGATGCGGCTCGACAGGATGGCCGGGCTTGAGCGTGAAGCTGAATCGCTGAACCACCGTCGCCAGGATCAGCTGCGCCTCGATTAAAGCGAAGTTGTTGCCGATGCACACGCGAGGCCCAGCGCCAAAAGGGAAATAGGCGAATCGATGAATAGCTGCCGCATTCTCCGGCGCGAATCTCTCCGGCAGGAATTCCTCCGGGGATTTGAAATTCCGAGCATCCCTCTGGATCATGTACGGCGAGATGGCAATGAACGAGTGCACCGGGATGCGATAGCCATCGATGGACTCGGGTCGCTCCGAGCGGCGCATCAGCAGCCATACCGGCGGGTAGAGGCGCATCGCCTCCTGGATGACCATCAGCGCGTAGGGGAGTCGGGCAAGATCTTCGATCTTGGGAGCGCGCCCGCCAAGGACGGCGCGCGTCTCTGCTCGGAGCTTATCTTCAATCTGAGGATGCTGAGACAACAGATAAAACGTCCAGCTCAAGGCATTGGAAGTCGTTTCGTGTCCGGCGAGGAAGATCGTCATCACCTCGTCGCGCAATTGCTCATCATTCATCGCCTCGCCGGTTTCTTCGTCGCGGGCGTCCATCAACATACCGAGCAAATCGCTTCCCGCGTCTCGAGCCCGGCGCCGTTCCGCGATGAGTCCGTAGACGATCCGATTCAGCTGTTGGCGCGCTCGCATCACTCGCCGATTCTTCCGCGTAGGCAGCCAAACCGGAAGCGAGACAAGCTGCGTCGCGCGCTCGATGATTTGCTGCAGCAACTCCACCAAAGACGACGCAACCGTTCCCGCTTGTTGGCTCAGCTCGGTGCTCAAAAGCGTGTGCCCCATGATGCGAAGCGTGAGCGCCATCATTTCTTTGGCTACGTCGATCGTGCCGCCCGGCGGGATTTCCCGCGCCCAACGATCGAGCATCTGCTCCGTGATGGAGGTCATCGAGTCGCCGAACTGTGCGATTCGCTGTCGATGAAAGGCCGGCTGCGCGATCCGGCGCTGCCTGAGCCAAAACTCGCCTTCGCTGGTGACTAGGCCATTGCCGAGGATGAAGCGAAGCGAGTGATAGCCTTTCGTCTGTTTCGTGAAATACTTGCAAGCGTCTTGCAGCACGTATTTAGCGTGCTCTGGCCGCCGAAGCAGGTACACGCTTCGCGGGCCCACCGGAAAGCGCACCACGTCGCCCAGGACCGCGCCTTCGCGGAAAAGGCCGATCGGATCGGTACGAAACCTCGGTAGGTGCCCCAGCAATGACTTGGTCGGCAGCGTCGGTGCGGCTGCCGGTGGCGCGACGGTCTTTGCCGCGGTGACGTTGCTCATTAGTTTCTCGATCGGTCCCCGGATGAGCAGGAGAGTACGGGTGAATTCCAGCGATCTCTAGATTGATCTCGCGGTTTCACTCGGGCTTCGCGCTCGAGTTCAGATCCGGGTCCAGCCGAAAGACTTGCGATTGAGCGTACAGCGCAACTCGGCGAACATGTTGCAGCGTCGTTTCCAACTCCTGGTGGATTCGTCGGCGCTCCTCGCCGGTGCAATCGACCTCGCCGAGCCGCGCCCCCGCTTGCCGGCCCAAGGCTCGCTGGCCTCTCAAATACTGCTCCGCCCGACCGACGATGTTGAGAAGGAACTGGTTCGATGGAGTTGGCTTTGATTCGATAAGCTTCTTGACCTGCTCGATGGCAGCCTGCGCCCGCGCCGCAACGTGCTCGAATTCCTCAAGCCAGCGAACGGTGTTCATCCTAAAATCCAATATGCCTGTAAACTACCTAGCAATTGCCACGACGCATTGGGGCGACAAGTGAGGAGAGAGCGAGCGCTTGCTCGATCTGCAGCTGGGCTCTGAGCTACAGGCCTCAGAGGGTCTCCTCGGCGCGGCTCGCCTACCGGGCGAAGTCGTTGGTTCCAGAGCGGATCAAATCCGTCGTCCGCTGATTCCTTTAGTTACGGTTACGCGTCGTCGATCGCTGAGTAGGCGTACGACGGCCTCAGTCCGTACCACGGATCGTCGAGCGGCATCAGAAACAACTGCGGGTACACCTGAGCATTTAGTTTCTCGACATCCGTATATTGCTGGTTGCTAAGCCACTCGTGGATTCGCCGATGCAATTGGTACTCGTTTCGCGTCGAATCCTCGGCGACTGACTCACGCAGGGACCGAAGCTGACGCAGCAACGGGGTCTCCGGCATCGCTTTGGTTCTGGCCAGTCGGCCGGCTTCGAAAGCGGTAGGGGACGATGGTATCAGCTGCTTCTCGACCTCTGGCGCGAAAGCGGCGTCGAAGCGATGAAGCATGGCGATGAAGGGCCACCTATCTTCAGACGCTCTCTCGAGCTGACTCACGCGACTGTGAAAAGAATCCTCTTTCAAGGAGGCTTGCGGGTCGAGGCGGCGAATGTCGCTCTCCCAAGCGGCGAGAGTCTGCTCAACGCGCCCCTGGTGCCACTGCCGAAGGAGGATTTCGCGGGCCGCGGGAGACAACCGCGCCAGCTTCTGCGCGAGATCTTCGGCAGCCGATAATGATGCGAGGAACGTCTTTGGAGCGACTAAACCGGGAATCGCGTCAATCGGGCGACCTTCGGCGTCCAACACATAGTGAATGCTGTTGCCCGTGACGGTTCGCTTGAGCACGCGCCCGTCGCCAAAATCGATGGTCACCTTGGGAACCGGTCTCACCATCTTCCAGTGCAGTACGTAGTGCTCGCGCAGAAACGCGGAAATCCGTGCGTCCGCGTACAACAGCTTGCGGAAGAAGCGACTGTTGGCGCATGAGAGCTCCTCGTCCAGGCGCCCGAGCAAACGAAGCGAAAGAATCGTTTTGTGCTCGGCGCGAGCCTTCGCCTTGGCCGCTTCCAAGTCCGTATACCAGTACAACCTCGATGTGTTGCAGTCGTACTGGGCGCAGATTTTGTCGAGCGCCGCTCGCGCGTCCTTATCTCCACGCGCGAGCGCTTCCCCGTGTGTTTGCAGAAACTTTTGCAAGCCGATGGGGCCTTCTGCTCGGCGCGATTCGACTTCTTTGTCTGTCGAATCGACTTTGTCGGCCGCGCATGTGCTTTGCGCCGCAAGCATCAGCGCGGCGTACATCATTCTTGGAAGCATCATCTGTCACTCCTTGATCGCTCCATGAGTGGAGTCGATGCGCACAACGGTAGCGGCGCAAGGAGCCACGGTGGGTAACGCGGTCGTAACAACAACGTCTTCGCGGGTCTGCAACGCTCTGACTTAATTTGGCTCCCCGCGTTACCAACGAGTTACAATCGGTGTTACCTGTTTCGGCTCGAATAAGCTCAATGGCTGCTCGAAAGATTTTGGTCGTAGAAGATGACTCTGCAATTCGCAGGGGAGTTGTCGACGCTTTGCGCTTCGCGGGGTACCAGCCGTTGGAGGCATGTACTTTCGCGGAGGCAATGCAAAGCGCTGTGCGCAGCCCTTGCGATCTCATGTTGCTCGACCTCGTCCTCCCCGGCGGGGATGGCCTCAACGTGCTGGCGGAGGCGCGGATGGCGCGCCCCACGTTGCCGGTGATCATCGTCACCTCGCGCGGCCAAGAAGCGGAACGCGTCGCAGGTCTGAAACTTGGTGCCGATGACTACGTTGTTAAACCATACAGTGTGACAGAGTTGCTCGCCCGAATTGAGGCGGTGCTTCGCCGTTCCGCCGAGCGGCCGCTGGAGCTTGAGACGGTCTGCTTTCCCGGCGGAACCGCGGATTTTCGTCGGCTGGAGCTTCGCTTCGATGATGGTCAGCGCGAGGAGCTCTCTGAACGCGAGTCGGAGCTTCTTCGATACCTCGCCCAGAATCCAGGCCGCGCCGTTTCACGAGACGAGCTGCTGGAGCGCATTTGGAGGCTTCCCTCTAATGCGGTTCGCACTCGAACCATTGATATGCACGTAGCGCGCCTTCGTGAAAAGCTGCGCGATTCTCCAGAGGTGCCGCGCGTCATTCTAACCGTCCGCGGCAAGGGCTATATGCTGGCGGCTTCGGCGCAGTGATCGGGCGATCGCGTCATTCCTGGTTGATTCTCGGCGCCTGCTTGGCGGTCGCGATCGCCAGTGTTGGGTGGCTCAGCGTGACCGCGCAGCGCCTTCATCGTGCCGAGGAGCGGGCGCGGGTCGACGCCGCGCTTCAGGAGAATGCCCGCCTCGCGCTGTGGAGAATGGACCTGGCGCTGACCGGCATCGTCGAGCGCGAAGCAGCGCGACCGGCCTCGGACTACGCTGCGCCCAGCCGCCGTGAATCGGCGGAGGCGGCCTCAGAATCGGAACGGGTTGTTTTTCGTTTCCAGCTAAGCCGAAGCGGGACGCTCGAGATCGCTGACCCCACTGGCGGCGAACGAGAGCTGGCCGAGATTGCCCCGCAGCTGAGCTGGGACCGTCTGGAGCACTTTGCTCAGCAGCCTGCTCTCATCGCTCGCGCCGAAGACAAAGTCTCCCCTCCCGGTGGAATCCAGCAGCTGCGGAACGCGACCGAGTTCAATGCGCGCAACCGCTATGTCCAACAGCTCCCAAGCCAGGCAGCGGTGCCCGGTCCTTCGAGCAGCGTCGCCTCGCGCGGAGGTGGAACAGGCGCGCGCGCTTCGGTGGGGCCGATGACGTCTGTCTGGCTGGGCCCCGGTGCGAGTGGCCTTGCGCTCATCCGCCGCGTCCGGCTCAACGGCACCGACGCCGTCCAGGGTTGCATTCTGGATTGGCCTCGCATTCGCCAGTGGCTGCTGGGGGAGGTCAAGGATCTCCTTCCCAGTGCCCAGCTGGAGCCGAGAACAGCGCCGGCTCGGGGCGAAGAGTATCTTCTCGCTTCGATGCCGCTGCGCTTGATCCCCGGCGCTTTGGCAAATCCTCCGGAGCGTTCGGCGCAATTTCTGCCAGGGTTGGCTGCGGCGTGGGGCGGCATCCTGCTGGCGATCTCGGCGATGGTGGCGCTTTTCGTTGGCACGCTGACGCTGAGCGAGCGACGAGCGGCGTTCGTCTCCGCGGTGACCCACGAGCTTCGCACGCCGTTGACGACCTTTCGGATGTACACGGAGATGCTCGCCAAGGGAATGGTCTCGAGCGAAAAACAACCGGAGTACCTAGACACGCTTCACCGAGAAGCGAATCGCCTGGGGCACCTGGTGGAGAACGTGCTCGCCTACGCCCGCCTTCAGCGCGGCCGGAAGTGGCGGCAGCTCGAATGCGTGGATTTGGGTGCGCTGCTTGTTCGCGAAGAGCGAAGGCTCGGCGAACGAGCAGCGAATGCCGGCATGAAGATCGTCCCCGAGGTTGAGCTCGGGAGTGTCACCGCCCTGGGGGACCCGACGGCCATCGAGCAAATACTGTTCAATCTCGTGGACAATGCCTGCAAATACGCCGGCGGCTCGGCGGATCGGCGAATCCACGTGTGCATTCGCCGAGCGACGAAACGAATCGAGCTGCGGGTCAGAGATCACGGCCCCGGCATTCGGCCGGATCGCGCCCGACGGCTGTTCGAACCGTTTAGCAAGTCGTCTGAAGAAGCCGCGTCGTCGGCGCCCGGGGTGGGACTGGGGCTCGCGCTGAGTCGACGGCTGGCGCGGGCGATGCGAGGGGATCTGACGCTAGAAGCGACCGAGGACGGCGCTTGCCTTGTCCTCTCCCTGATCGCCGCCGGATCGAGCTGAAACAATGTCCGCCGCGCCAGGCGATACTGCTCACTGAAACAGCGAGAGGTCGATCGCGTTTGCCATTGCGCTCTCTGCCTCACTTGGCTGGCACGCCGGCGAGCCGGCGGTGCGAATCTTAAATCAAATGCAAATATCTAAAACAGACATTGTTTGACTTATCTCAGAATTCCCACAAGTCGTTCGACAGCCAGCGAAGCGCTGACCGATGAAACGCGGTCTGGATGTTTTAGTCTTGCGCGCCGCCCAGCTCGCGGACCAGCGATCCTACAAATGATTTGGCATCGCCGAATAGCATCAGTGTCTTGTCTAGGTAATAGAGCGGATTGTCGATTCCGGCGAATCCCGCCGCCATGCTGCGCTTGATCACCATCGCGATGCGCGCTTTATCCACGTCCAGAATCGGCATGCCGTAGATCGGGCTCTTCGAATCGTTCCGCGCCGCAGGATTGGTGACATCGTTGGCGCCGATCACCAGCGCCACGTCGGTCTGCGGAAAGTCGCCGTTGATTTCGTCCATGTCCAACAGCCTGTCGTAGGGAATGTCCGCCTCGGCGAGCAATACATTCATATGGCCCGGCATGCGGCCAGCGACGGGATGAATTCCGAATTTCACATCCACCCCGCGCTTGGTCAGAGTATCGTACAGCTCGCGGACTTTATGCTGAGCCTGTGCTACCGCCATTCCATATCCAGGGACGATCACGACCTTGTTCGCGGCTGCGAGAATACCGGCCGCTTCTTCTGGGGTGGCGCTGCGCGCGGTCCGCGCCGGCAACGCGCCCGCGACAGCCGTCTGCTCTTGGCCAAAAGCGCCAAAGAGCACGTTCGAAAACGACCGGTTCATCGCCTTCGACATGTTTACAGATAGAATGAAACCGGAAGCTCCATCCAAGGCGCCGGCGATGATCAGCAACTTGCTGTCGAGAACGAAGCCCATCGCTGCCGCGGAAAGACCGGCGTAGGAGTTCAAAAGCGAAATGACCGTCGGCATGTCTGCGCCGCCGATCGGGATGATCATCATCACCCCAAACACAAGAGGAATGAGGACGATCAGCGGGAAGAGCTCAGTCTTTTCTGGATGCGCTGCCAGGACCGCCGCCACTGCGATCGCCACGCCCAGCAGCCCTAGATTGACGACGTTTTGTCCCTTGTAGGTGATCGGTCGCTGGGGCAGAATTTCCTGGAGCTTTCCAGCCGCCATCAAGCTTCCGGTAAAGGTCAGCGAGCCGAGGATCACTTCCATCGACAGCACGCTCATCGTGAACGGCGGCACGTCCGGAGCCTTCAAGTAGAACTCCGCCGTGCCAACCAGGGTGACGCAGAGCGCGCCAAAGGCGTGGCTGAGCGCCGTCCGCTGCGGCACCGCGGTCATCGCCACTCTGCCCAGCGGCACCCCGATGATCGTGCCCAGCACCAGGGCGATGGCGATCCATTGGTAATTAACGATCCCTTGCTGGAGCAATGTGCCGATGACAGCCAGCGCCATTCCCGCCTCGCCGGCCAAGACGCCTCGCCGCGCCGTGGTCGGCGAGCTCAGCCACTTGAGCGAGAGAATGAAGAGCGCGGTGGCGATCAGGTAGGTGATTTCGATCAGGTATCCAGACCCTGCGTCGCTCATGATTTTTTGATTTGCCCGCTCGGTTTGAACATTCTCAGCATTCGATCGGTGATCAGAAACCCACCCACGATGTTGCTCGTCGCCGCGACGATCGCGATCGTCCCCAGGACCTTGGCCAGCTGCGCTCCATGTTCGTGGTAGCGGCCGACCAGAATGATCGCTCCCACCACCGCGATCGCATCGAGTGCGTTGGTTAAGGACATCAGTGGCGTGTGCAGAAGCGGCGAGACGCGTCGTATCACTTCAAACCCGATGAATGCCGCCAGCATGAAAACATAGAGGCTCGTCACCAGATCCAGCTTCATGACTTCGATACCTCCTTCGATTTGACGGGCAAGGGGGGAAGCGCGAAAAATTCCCGCACCCGGGCATTCGCCACTTCCGCGCCTCGGGTGACCAACGTCTCGCGTATGATTTCATCGTCCAAATTCAGCTGCAGCTTTCCGTCTTTGATTAGGTGCAGCAGGAATGCGCTCAGGTTTCTCGCGTACATCTGGCTCGCGTGATAAGGGACCGTGCTCGCCAGATTAAACGTTCCGATGATGGTGACGTCGTGGTCAACCACCACTTCCCCGGGACGAGTGAGCTCGCAATTGCCGCCGCGCTCGCTGGCGAGATCGACGATCACCGAGCCGGGTGCCATCCTGGCTACCATTTCTTTTGTCACCAGCACCGGAGATTTCTTTCCCGGAACGACGGCCGCGGTGACCACCACGTCGCTCTCAGCGACTACTTTTCCCAGCAACTCGCGCTGGTTCTTATAGAATGTTTCGTCTTGCGCTCGGGCGTAACCGCGAGCATCCTCCGCATCTTTGGCGCTGATCGGAAGCTCAACGAAACGGCCACCCAGGCTCTGCACTTGCTCCTTTGCTGCGGGTCGCAAGTCGTAGGCTGAAGTAACCGCGCCGAGCCTTCGCGCGGTGGCAACTGCCTGCAAACCCGCCACGCCTGCGCCGATGATCAATACGCGGCCGGGAGTGATTGTTCCGGCGGCGGTGGTGAGCATCGGAAAAATCCGCGGCAATTTGTCCGCCGCCAGAATCACCGACTTATAGCCGCAAATCGTCGCCATCGAAGAGAGCGCGTCCATGCTCTGCGCGCGCGTCGTTCGAGGCATCAACTCCACCGAAAACGAAATCACGCCGGTAGCTGCTATCTCCCGGATCGTTTCGATCGAGCCCAACGGTCGCAAGAATCCAATCAGAACCTGGTCGCGCCGAAAGAGCGGGAGATCCGCCTTGCCGGTCTGATCATTCGAGCCGTAGCAGAGCACCTGGACCACGACATCCGCGGCGCGAAAGACGTCCGCCCGGTCGGGAACGATCTTCGCGCCCTTTGCGATGTACTCCGCATCCGGATAACCCGCCTGCGCTCCCGCCCCCGCCTCGACCATCAGCTGCAAACCGGCTTTGGTCAGATTCGGGGCCACTCCGGGCACCAGCGCCACGCGGCGCTCTCCGGGAAAGCTCTCGCGCGGGACACCAACGATCATGAAGCTTCCTCCTTTGCTGAGCTGGACATGCTTAGGGGAGACCTTCGACTGGATACCTTTAGGTAATCTGAGCGTCGGATCAAAAGGCTTTCCGAGCTGCGAGCCTTATGCCCGATTCGCGGGCATGGGACCAGCGTTTTTCGATTTGCGCTGCTTCCCCGTCGTTTCTCGCGCTGCAAAATCTGCGGCGCTGATTTGCTACTTCGGCTTGAAAATTCAGACCGAGGTTTCTGACCGCTTCGCTATCCAGCGAAGATGGTTTACCAGGGAGCCCCTGCCGACGGGCGCAGGGGTAGAATGAAAGCTCTATTCTACCTTCGAACCGCCGGGGGCACGGCGCCGCAAAACTTGCGCGTAGCTCTGTGGTGCTGGCTGCACGAATGCCAAACGCCTTCGTCGAGGCCGTGAAAAGCTTTGAGGTCCGCCCGCCGCGCTCGATCTCGCGCCTATTCGGCGCGTACAACTACTCGCCCTTGGAACTGGTGGCGCGGCGCTCCAGAGCCGTGAGCCGCACCCTGAGCTCGGCGTTTTCGGCTCTCAAGCTGTCCATTTCTTTCCTTAGCACGTTCATTTCTTTCGTTTGTTTCACGCCGCGACTTTTCTGTTCCATCGTCCGCTTTTCCAGTGCCTGCGCCGCGGCGAGAAGGATTCCGTCCATGTCCGTGGACGTGATGGTGGTCGGTGTTCCGATCGTGCCGAACCCGTCGTGGCCAAAGGCAGCAAAGAAATCCTGGGCCACCGGACCATAATGCCGGAATCGGTTCGGGTCTTGGCCAATGAGGTTCCAGCTGGTGACGCTCAGCCCGCGGATTTTGCTGAGTATCTCCTCTGCGTCGACGTGCCTGAAGTTCTCTTTTTGGTTGCGGTCGGAGCTGGCCGTGAACCCGACCTGACCCTCGATGACCTCGACGTTCGCGTTGCCCAAACGGATTTTATTGCTCGCATCAACGACCGCATCGGCTCCGATGGCGGTAGCATTTGTTAAATCCTCCGAAGCGACGTCTGCCTGGTACCCAACCGCGGTGTTGCTGCTTCCGCTGACGTTGCTAAAAAGCCCTCTGTACCCGATCGCGGTATTGCTACTGCCGTCGATGCTATTCCGGAGTGAGCCAACGCCGCTCGCAGTATTGAACACGCCGACGGTATTGCTATACAGCGCATTGAATCCAGTTGCAGTGTTATCGGTGCCGGCGGTGTTGTTATAAAGCGCATTGCAGCCCATGGCGGTGTTGACCTCGCCGCTGGTGTTATTGAAGAGGGCAACGTATCCAGTAGCTGTGTTGTAGCTGCCGTCAGCATTGCTCGCAAGCGCAAGCGTTCCGGTAGCGGTGTTGTAGCCTCCGATCATCACCAGATTGCCGGCACCGCTGCCGACGAATGTATTGTTGACACCGAAATTGTGAAGGAAGGGGACCCCGCCCTTGAGAATGTTCCCCTGGGTCGAAGTGGAATCGACCATGTTCAGGTTGTCGGGCACGTCGACATCTTGTGCTCGTGCCAAACTTGAGAGGAGTAGAATTGAAATTGCGTTGGCCAGCGCCGGCAAGGCTCGTTTGTGCATTGGATCCCTCCGCGTCCGACACTAGCGCCCGAGCATGCTTTGCTGCAACTTGCCCCTCGACCGCGGGCGCGCGTGCGCCCTCGGCGGGCCGCGCGTCAACCTCATCGACGAGCGGTTGGTCAGTCGATGCGCGGTTGGTTAATCAATCGGATATCGGCGAAGCCGGATCGCTCGCACCGACCTGTCGAGACTGCATGCCCCTATTTCTGAGGCATCCCGGGCATCGGCAAGAATTCGAGCACCTCAATAGAGGCGCCTGGCGCTTTGAAATGCGGGTGATCCTTCATCAGGTCGACGATTGCTTTGCTGGAATTCGCCTGCAGAATTGAAAACCCGGTCACGTTGCTGTCGCTCTTGTTGCTAGAGCCACCGGCCACTTTCATGGGATTCCCAAGCGGCGCGCCGAGGTCGACGATTGCGCTTCCCGCCTTTTTGCTCCAACTCATCCAAAGGTCCATCCCAGCCTTCGCCTGTTCCGGCGGTGCCTTCGCCATTTGCTCTACCGCCGAAACTGAAGATTTGTACAAAACCAAATATTTTTTCACGTCCCTTTCTCCTTTCATCAATAACAGTACGAAAGCGCGGCGAACCCGCCAGTGAAAGTTTGCCGGAAGCGGTCTTTGCCAGAATCCAGGGGTTGCTTCGTCAGCAGCTCGACGGCGAAACGCGTGACCCCGGCTCGGATTCCCACTGGACCAAATCGGTAGGCGACGAACAATTCCGAGTCGAGTTGACCTTCATCTTCGCCTCCTGGCTTGAGGAGGTTCAGATGTGAAACGCGCGCCGCCTG
>Ga0126383_10001322_pt1 | contig 15323 bp, 11 predicted proteins | sample PanSoiMetPlot_35_FD_96882 | JGI IMG/M metagenome (GOLD analysis project Ga0126383, IMG submission 96882) | Tropical forest soil microbial communities from Panama - MetaG Plot_35 | ecosystem: Environmental > Terrestrial > Soil > Tropical forest > Bulk soil | place: Panama | collected 2016-02-17
TGTGGATCGCACTGGACGGTTCTGCATAACTAGCGAGACATCTCTGATTATTCTCGTGCTTTGGTCTTTAAGGACGAACTGAGATTCTTCGCTTCGCTCGGAATGACATCGTAGTCTGGTCTTGCAGCCGCTAAGGTGATCTTCGAGTTTGCAGCAATAGCCAGACGTACGTAGCCTCAGCAATGTTCCGCTCGCACCGCTGTCGCATATCTCTTCTCATTATCTTGACCACGAGTTTCGCGGCGGGAGATCTCAAATCCGAGACCGGTCCCGAACCGGGCGATTTGCGCGGGGCCGGCAAAGTCACGTTCCCAATAACGTGCGCGCCTGACGTTCAATCTGATTTCGCTCGTGGCGTGGCGTTGCTCCATTCGTTTTTCTACGAAGAGGCCCGACGTGTTTTTACTTCGGTTGCCGAACGCGACCCGAAATGCGCTATGGCTCAATGGGGGATCGCCATGACATGGTGGCATCCGATTTGGACGCCGCCGACTCCTGACGCAATGCGCGCGGGCAAAGCTGCCATTGAAAAAGCAATGGCGATGAACGCCGCGACGGATCGCGAGCGCGGATTCATCACCGCGCTGAACACCTATTACAATACGGCGGAAAGTTCGAGCGCAGCTCTGGTTGGACAATCGTGTCACGGGCCGGTGGGACCGCGTGATCGGGTGATGGCGTATGAAAAAGCAATGCGCCAGCTCCGCGATAAGTATCCGAACGATTTCGAAGTGCAAACCTTCTACGCTTTCGCGGTCTTGTCTGTCGGTTACGCTACGCCTAACGACACGAATTTATCGAAACAGCGTGAAGCAGCTGGCATCCTCGAAAAGCTCTGGAAACAAAACTCGAACCACCCCGGAGTGGTTCATTACCTGATCCATTCGTACGATTATCCGCAGTTCGCGCAACGCGGACTCGCCGCGGCGAAAAGTTATGATTCGATCGCGCCATGGGTACCGCACGCGTTGCATATGCCGTCGCACATCTTCACCCGTTTAGGGATGTGGGATGAATCGATCGCTGCAAATCGCGCTTCGGCCGAGGCTTCGCGCGCTTACGCGGCCATGCGCCATCGCGACGCCACCGAAGCGGAAGAATTACACGCCTTCGATTACATGGCCTACTCGTATTTACAGGAGGCGCGGGACGCTGAAGCGAAAGAGATTGTCGATGTTGTTGCAAAAGTGCGGAAGACGAATCCGGAGCTGGAATTCAGCGCCGCCTACGCCTTGGCCGCAATTCCAACACGGTACGCGTTCGAGCGGAACGACTGGGTCGCAGCGGCAACATTGCCGATTCCGAACGTGCCGCACTGGTCGTCGTTCCCATTCATGGAAGCTTTAATCGAATATGGCCACGCGCTCGGACGCGCGCACACTGGCGATCTCGACGGTGCGCAGAAAGCGATTGCACGAATGCAGCAATTACGCGACGCAACGAAAGATACGAAATTTGATTATTTTAAAAGCCATCTAGACCTGCAAATGCAGGCGGCTTCGGCACGGCTGGCAGTTAGTGAAGGCAAAAAGAAGGAAGCAATCGATATGCTGAGGCGGGCCGCGGATGCTGAAGACATCCTGGGCAAGCATCCCGTTTCGCCCGGCGCGTTTGTTCCGATCCGCGAACAACTCGGCAGTCTCCTGCTCGAAATGGGGCAACCGAAGGAAGCACAGCGAGAATTTGAAGCCGCGCTTAAAATCTATCCGGGACGATTCAGAGGGTTGTATGGAGCGGCGCAAGCAGCCGAGCAAGCCGGCGACAACGAAAATGCCAGCCGCTATTACACGAAACTGGCCGCACAAACGACAAAAGCCGGCGGCTCGCGAGATGAATTGAATCACGTCCGCGAATTCCTATCTGCCAAGGCTAGAGCAGCGGATTCGAAGGACGTGGCCAGTGCTCGCGAATAGTGATACGAACCGGGATTGAAAGCCTGGCCTCGCTCTCTTCGTTCGCTGGGTTGCAGGTTCACATTGCTCAGAATAACAGCGTAACACTGCTTTGTGTCACCATTTGCCATCATCGTTTTGGTTCTCATTCTCTCGCGCGCGGTCGGCGAACTTTGGTTGAGCGGCCTGAACCGACGTCACGTGCATGCGCACGCGAACGAAGTCCCACCTGCATTCCGTGGAATGATTGACGAGGCGATGCATCGTCGTTCGGTTGATTATACTTTGGCGAAAAACCGTTTTGGAGATGTCGTCACCGTGTTTGATGCCGTCCTCCTCGCCGGAATCTTATTCAGCAGCGGGTTGCCGTGGGCGTTTGGAAAATTTACGGCAGCTTTCGGCACTTCCGTTTTGGCGATGGTTGGCTTTCTCTTCAGTATCGGCATTGCGTTGAGCATCGTGGGTTTGCCGTTCGCGTGGTACGCGCAGTTCAAACTCGAAGAGCGGTTCGGCTTCAACACTACGACCGTGAAGATGTGGGTGCTCGATCGTCTCAAAGGACTTTTGCTCGCCTTGCTACTCGGGTTTCCTTTGCTTGCGCTCGTATTGAAACTAATCGAGTGGACCGGCCCGAACTGGTGGGTTTGGGCAGCAGCGGTCGTGATCGCCTTCCAATTGCTTTTGCTGCTCATCGGCCCTGCGGTGATTATGCCGCTTTTCAACAAGTTCACGCCGCTGCCGGAAGGATCGTTACGCGAGCGCCTCTTTGCGCTGGCTCGGCGCACCTATTTTCCCACGCGCAGCGTTGAACTGATGGACGGCAGCAAACGCTCGAGGCATTCCAACGCCTTCTTCACCGGTTTCGGGCGTTTTCGGAAGATCGTGCTGTTCGATACACTGGTTGCGCAGCTTACAGAACCGGAACTAGAATCCGTGCTCGCGCACGAAATCGGGCATTACAAAAAGCGCCACGTGTTGAAATTGCTCGGTCTTTCGATCGCGGGCGTGTTTGTTGGGTTCGCAGCGGTTGCGTGGCTGGCGGGTCAGCAGTGGTTTTATCGCGCATTTGGGTTCGAACATCACACGGGTTTTGCCGCCGCGAACGTTGTGCCGGCGATGCTGCTCTGTGCATTGCTGGCAGGCACGATCTGTTTCTGGTTTTCGCCGCTGCTTCACATCTGGTCGCGCCGTTTCGAGTACGAGGCGGATGCGTTCGCGCGCGCAACCATGGGAGAAGCGCAACCGCTTGTCCAGGCACTGCGCAAATTGACGGAGAAAAACCTGAGCAGCCTGACGCCCCACCCGCTCTACAGCGGTTTTTATTACTCACATCCGACGCTGCTCGAACGGGAGCGCGCGCTGCAAACGACCGCTTCCGCCACATAAACCATATCGACGCTTGACACAAGCACCGGCACAACGTGCGGTGTTGGGAAATGCCGAGAATCGTCGTTGTCGGAGCGGGAATTAACGGCGTTACTGCTGCCATCGAATTAAAGAAACGCGGCCATGAAGTGCTGCTCGTCGATCCGGGACCGTTGCCGCATGCGTTGGCTGCGTCCACCGACATCAGCAAGGCCGTGCGCACCGCGTATGGCGCCGATGAGGATTACACCGCGCTGGCTGAACACTCGATCAAACTCTGGCGCAAATGGAATGAAGAATTCGGTACGAAGCAATACCACGAGGTCGGCGTGATGTTTGTTCGTCGGCGGGAAATGAGGGCCGGAGATTTTGAATATGAAAGTTTCAAGCTCCAGCAAAAGCGCGGACTCAAAGTCGCTCGCATGGACACGCCCCAGATCTGGAAGCGCTTTCCGGCGTGGAATCCGGAACTTTATCGGGATGGGGTTCTGGAGATCGAGGCGGGTTATGCGGAGAGTGGTCGCGTTGTCGCAATATTAATCGAGCGCGCCAAATCGCTGGGCGTTGAACTGCATCAAGGCGCCAAGTTTTTGGAGTTGGATGAAGCCGACGGACGCGTGAAAGGAATTGTGATTGAGCAAGAGCATCGTGCCGATGTCATTCCGAGCGGAGCGAAGCGTAGTCGAGGCTGCAACGCAGCCGCTGGAGGCGGCGAGGCCAGGCTCTCAATCCCGAAGCACAACCTTAAGCTAATTTCGCGGGGTCCCTCGACTTCGCTCGGGATGACACGCGTTGCGGGTGATGTCGTGGTGATGACAGTCGGCGCGTGGACGCCTTATCTGCTGCCGTTTACAAGCAAGTTTTTTCGCGCGACGGGACAGCCAGTGTTTCACCTCAAGCCTTCAGAGCTTGAGTTGTTCGCGCCCGAACGATTTCCGGTTTTCGGCGCTGACATTACAACGACGGGTTACTACGGATTCCCGATCAATCGCGACGGCGTGGTAAAAATCGCAAATCACGGCCTCGGACGCGAGATGTCACCGGACTCTCCCGAGCGGGTCGTGACTTTCGAGGACGAAAGAAAATTGCGCGAATTTCTGGCCTGGACGTTCCCCTCGCTCGCAGACGCGCCGATTGTCCATACGCGCGTGTGCATGTACTGCGACACGCATGACGGACATTTCTGGATCGCGCGCGACCCGGAGCGCGAAGGATTAGTCATTGCCGCCGGTGATAGCGGACACGGATTCAAGTTTGCGCCGGTGTTAGGCGAAATCATCGCCGACGCCGTGGAAGGAAAAGACAACCCATTGCTGGGCAAATTCCGCTGGCGACCAGAAGTGCGCGCAGGAACCGGAACAGATGTCGCGCGATCAAGAGGAAAACTGTAGCCGTCGCCCTCTGGGCGACGCGATACAAGCATAGCCTGCAAAACGCAGGCCGCGCTTCGCACAACGAGAGGCTACAAACCGCGGCGGCTAGGAAGCCGTCGTTCCTTGTGGCGCCGGCTTTTTGGTGCGTTTGAGCAGCGTGATTTGCTTGATGCGCGCGGAATCCGACGGGCTCCACGTCGCAATTTCCGGATCGTCCTTGAAGGCGTTATGGACGAGGCGCCGTTCGTAAGAGTTCATCGGCTCGAGCTGGAGCGAACGGCCGGTGATGCGGACACGTTCCGCCAACTCGCGCACGCGCTGCACGATGCGATCTTCGCGCATGGAGCGATAATGCTCGCAATCGACGATGACTTTTTCAGCATTCTTGTCCCTGGCTTGCAGCAATCGATTGAGCAAAAACTGAATGGCCTCGAGCGTCTCGCCGTTGCGTCCGATTAATCGCCGGCTTTCCTCAGTGTAAATCTGCAACGTCGGGTTGCCGCCCTCGTTCGTGGTCTCCTCGATTTGGACCACGAAACCGAGGTAACCGAGCATGGTGTCGAGCAAGTCTTTCGGCGTCATCATCGCTTTCGTTTTCCGGCGGGAGCAACTTTTTCGAGCGTCGGCATGGGTTGTCGTTTGTTCTGATAAAATTGCAGGATACTGAAAAGATTTTGGGCGGTGTAATACAATGCCAGAGCCGCCGCGAAATTGTAGCAGAAAAATAGGAAGATCAGCGGCGTAAACATCATGATCCGGCGTTGCGTGGGATCGCCCGTCTTCGGCGTCATGGCCATGAGCCATACCTGCGTAACCGCCATGAGCAGCGGGATGATGTTGATCGGCCAACCGAGTACCGGCAGATGCGCCACGGTGTCCGGTTGCGAAAGATCGTGTACCCAGAGAAACCTCGCGTTTCGCAATTCCACCGCCTGCGCGAGCATCTGGTAAAGGCCGAAGAAAATCGGGATCTGAATGGCCATCGGCAAACAACCGCCCACGGGGTTGATGCCATACTGCTTGTAAAGCTTCATCACTTCCTGGTTCATCCGGGTCGGATCGTCTTTGTATTTTTCGCGCAGCTCCTGCATTTTCGGCCCAAGCAATGCTGTTTTGCGCATTGTTTGATTGGCCTTGCTTTGGAGCGGCCACAGCACCAGACGAACCACGAGGGTCAACACAAGGATGGCAACGCCGTAATCTTTCACGCCACTGTGAATTGTGTTGAGAAAATTGAGCAGAAATTGGCTGACTATTTTGAACACGCCGAAATTCATGATCTCCGCTTCGTTCTGCTCGAGCTGAGCCAGCCGATGATAAATTTTTGGCCCTGCCCAAATCTGGAAACGCGCTGTGTAAGTTTGGCCCGGCTGCAATTGAAAACCGGGCATGCGCATCGCACCTTCGATCCCGATCATGTTTTGCTCCGCTGAGACTTCAAACGAATGGCCCCAAATACCGGTAGATTTCGCGTTTAGCGGCACAATGATGGTCGCGAAGAACTGATCCGTCACCGCTGTCCATTCCGCTCCCGCAAAATTCTCCTGGAAAATAGGCTGCGGCGGATGCTGACCCAAGCCGAGAAAACCGCCGCTACCCTGAAATGCACTCACGTTCCGGTCTCTGGCTTTTCCATTGATGCACCAAACCAACCGCGTGTAGTACGGGTAATCCCGCGGATGAATCGGCGCCGCCGCGCCCAGCGCGACAAAATAATCAGCATTCGCGTACGGCTGTGCGCCCGTGTTCAGAACATCCATGTCGAACCCGAGAAGAAAATTGTCTTTCTTCTGGCTCGCCTGCAGCAGGGAAAATTTCTTTCGGACTGTGATGCCGTCAGGCGTGGCGCGCTCACAGCGGATGCTGCTCTCTGATTCGCGCGACAAAGTAAATTCCGGAAGCGCAGGCTTCGACGGATCATCAACGATAGCGCCGATGGGCATGTGCTTCGGAGAGTTCAAAGTGACCCGCTTAGCGTCTTCGGCGATGTGGTTGAGCACCACCGCTTCGCTGATGCCGCCGCCGCGATTCGTCAGACGTAACTCCACGTCTGAATTGCGCAACGTCTCGGTCTTTTCGGCAAAGCTCGGAACCGACTCAGTGGCCTGCGGCGCAGCTTCCGGTGTGGCGATTGGGGACGCAGAGGCAGCGAGAATCGCCGGCGTCGCCGTTGGCGAAGGTTGTCCCGGCGCGGCCGTCACTGGAGCGGATCTCGGGGCCATCTGTTTTGCCAGATAGAGTTCCCATAGAACGAGCCCCACCACGCAAAGGGCAACGACGATCCATGCAGTTCGATCCATAAATTTGGTTTTGCACGATCAGACGCAACGATGGATCTCAGTCTGAAATCCGCCGGCCCGGCGCGGCGGCACCGGGTCATACCCGCATCCACCCCACGGTTGGCAGCGAGCAAGCCGCTTTAGTCCCAGCCAGCTCCCCCGGCCAACGCCGTGCATCTCCACCGCTTCCAGAAAATATCTCGAACAGGTCGGGGTAAATCGGCAGCCGCAATCAGGGCCACAGAGCAGACGAAGTAGCGGCGAAAGCGTGCACTGATAAAGACGAATGAAAAACCGAACTAGTCCGAGCATCAAAGCAGGATAGAAGCGCGCCTTGCGAGGCGCAACCATTCATCCTCCAACGCGCGATAGCTCGCAGTCGCGGCTTCGTGTCTGGCAACGACTACGAACCAAAACCCTTCACGCAGTTCGTGTTGGTGCCGGCGCACAATTTCTCGCAGACGACGCCGAACGCGATTGCGAACCACGGCGCCTCCGAGCCGTCGTGACGTGACGAAACCTGCACGCCACGGGCCACAATTCTCAACCGGCGCAGTATTTAACATTAGGAGGTCGCCGCGGCGCGTAACTCCGTTCCGTTTCACGCGCTCGTATTCTGACCGATGCATCAGCCGACGGGTCTTTGGGAAAGAGAATGAACCTTGCGGCGACACTTCAGTACAAAAGAAGTCTTCCACCGAAAATCGGCGGAAGACTTCCCAAGAAAGGCCAACTCTGCAGTTTATGCGCCGGGTGACTCAGCAGGTGTTTCCGTCGTTCCGGCCGGCGATTCGGTTGTCGCAGCGGGAGCTTCCGTTGCAGCGGGACTCGTCTCAGTTGTTGCAGGCGCACTGGTGGGAGCTGGAGTTGTCGCAGGAGCGACGGTTTCGGTTTTTTGCTCGCACGCCACGAGAAGCGCGGCACCGGCCAGGATACAGATGTATTTCTTCATAATTGGAGACGCATATTGCTTTAATTGATCAATCGCAGCAAGCGCAGTTTTTTGGACCGCGCAGAATCTATTTTGAAGGGGCAAATGGCTCGCGGCGGACACTAAAACGGCCGCTCCCATTTGAGGCCATGCGCTTCCGCCACCGCTTTGCAAGTGAGCCGGCCATCGAGCGTATTGATTCCACCAATCAGCGCCGGTTGCTTTTTGCACGCACCCTCGAGCCCGAAATCGGCGAGTAGCTCAACGTAACGATAGGTGACGTTCGTGAGCGCTTGCGTCGCGGTGCGCGCATACGCTGCAGGCATGTTCGCCACGCAATAATGCGTCACACCTTCCTCGACGTAAACCGGATCGAGATGCGTCGTCGGTCGCGAGGTTTCGGCGCAACCGCCCTGATCGATCGAAATATCTACGAGCACACTGCCAGGTTTCATTTTCCGCAACATCGCGCGCGTAATGAGTTTCGGAGCTTTGGCTCCCGGCAAAAGCACTGCGCCGATTAACAAATCGCAATCGGGCATCAATTCGTCCAGATTCGCTTCGTTTGAATACAGGGTATGCAGGTTTTCCATGGCCACGTCCAGAAATCGCAGACGCTCCACATCGATGTCGAGGATTGTGACATCGGCGCCGAGACCTTTCGCCATCCGCAGGGCGTTCACACCCGAAGTTCCGCCGCCGACAATGACTACGCGGCCGGGCAAAACTCCGGGCACGCCGCCCAACAAGACGCCACTGCCACCGTTGTACTTAGCGAGAAAATTGGCGCCCATCACTACCGACATACGCCCGGCGATCTCGCTCATCGGCTCGAGCAGCGGCAAACGATGATCGACTTGGATCGTCTCGTAGGCCACGCCGGTCGCGCCTGATTTCAACAACGCCTCAGTGAGAGCTTTGCTTGCAGCCAGATGCAGATACGTGAAAAGAATTTGGCCCCTGCGCAGTAAGGGAAATTCTGCCTCGAGAGGTTCCTTAACCTTCACAACCAGATCGGCTCGCGCGAAAACTTCTTTTGCTTGCTCCACAATCTCCGCGCCGGCTTTGGTGTACTCCGGGTCGGGATAGCCAGAACCGATGCCCGCATTTTTTTCCACGAGCACGGAGTGACCAAGCCGGGTGAGTTGGTTCGCACCCGATGGCAGCAGCGCAACGCGCTGCTCTTGTTCTTTAATCTCTCTTGGAACACCGATGATCATTGCAAAGGGTGAGAAGTGATTAGTGAGAAGTGAGACGTAGAATCAAGCTAAATCACTTCTCACGTCTCACGTCCAGTTCTCGCATCAATTTAGCGATGGGTCATCCGGAGCAGCGGCGAGCATTTTGTACCACGGCCCCAGAGTGCGCATAATGTCGAACCAGAGATTTCGAAGGCGATCCAGTTTAAGCAGCGAAGGATTGGCTTTTTGAACAAGCCACGCTTTTTGCTTCACCTCGGTTTCGAGCTGACCGGCTCCCCACCCTGCGTAGCCGACAAAAGCGCAAGTCGTAAGCAGATTTTTGTGGCCGCCCGCATCGCTCGATTCATCCAACACGATGTTGTGATTAAGTTTCAGACCTGCGCCCTTCTGCCATTCAAACGCCGCAAACATTAGTTGATTTTTCCCAACGGGACCACCCAGAAACACCGGCACTTCGGCGAGTCCCGCGGGTGGCGTGCCCGACACCAGTTCAGCCACTGGTCGATCGAGCGGGCGATTGATGATCACGCCCAGCGCGCCTTCCGTCGGGTCGTGCTCGGAAACGAAAAGCACTGTGCGGCGAAAATTCGGGTCGAGCATGTTGGGATGAGCGACCAGCAACGAACCGGCAAAGCCGCGCGACAACTGTTCATCGCCCAATTCACGCATGGCAAAACTAGAAACCGCGTCGCCAGCTTACGCAACCTTGCGATCCCGCTGCCCAGCCGACATCATTTTCCACTCTGTGGTCACGGTCATTCACGCCGCATGGCCGCAACGGCAGAAGTGTGCAAAAAATTTGTGAAATTTTTGTGCAAAATTTTGTTGCCAGCGGGCGGAACCTCGCTTAGTAGCGTTGAAAGATTTCTTACGATTGTTCTGGGGGGAACAGCCGCCCTTCACGCCTATCGGGCGTGGGGGGCGGTAATTTTTTGCAGACATGCATCTGGTTCTTTCTTCTTGCTCGTGATCATGCTCTTGCTCGATTGCCGGGTGCAACGAAACGCTCAAGGCCAAATGGCGAAGGTCCAATGTTAGAGCCAACAAAACCTCACTGCGTTTCGTGGCCAATTGCGTTTACGCTCGTGGCTCTGGTCGTTGCAAGCACGATCGTTGTGATCTTCCTGCGTCTGGAGAGTTGGCCGGCGCGTACGGCGCGGCAAAGCACCGCGGAGCTGGAGAGATTGGGCAAGAATTTGCGCGCTGCGTTTATCGACATAGCGCATTTGCAGCCACGCATCACGATCAATGACCGCGTCTATATGGAACAGACGACGCCCGTGAGCGAGTTGGTCGTTCTTTCGCGACAAATCGAAGTCGAGCATGAATTGCTTCATACCTGGGTGGGCAGCTCGAAGCGCGTGAAATTGCATGGCACGTTTATCGCCAAAGCCGGGTTCGATCTGCAGCAGGGCCTCTCGATCGATGTTGGCTCGAGCGAAGTTTCCGTACAGCTCCCACACGCTCAGATTCTGGGAGTGGAACAGCAACAAGTGGATGTGCTCGAATTTGAAAACGGCTTGTGGAATCGGATTTCCGGGCAGGATATTCAAAGTGAATTCTCTGTCCTACCTCAATTGGCTTGGAAAAAAGCAGCAGAAAGCGGCCTGCCCGCTGAAGCCGAGCAAACGTTGCAGCGCCAACTCGAAGAACGGATTCACACGCCCCAGCCGCTGCGTTTGGTCTTCAAAGACGATAAGAAAAGTGAAAAGTGATCCGTCATCTATCAACTGTGAACAGTATCTAAGTGAGACACGCACCTGTGGTAGCCGATCACCGATCACCTTTCACTGATCACCTGTTCTTTGTCTCACCCCGATGCCATTTAAGAATCGAATCCTTCTCATTGTTCCGGTGATCGTCCTCGCCGCGTTCGTAGCTATCCTGCTAGCTCCATTTGCGGTTTCCAGTGGGGTTCGCCTCTGGGTCTGGTGGTTCGCCCGGCAGGAGGGATTCGTTGCCAGCATCGACAACATTCAGGCGCCGTTTCTCCGTCCGATAGTGATTGGTGAGCTTCACCTGAAAGGCGTCCGTGACGACGCACTTCGCGTCGATGTCACGGCGATGGATGTGAGAATTACCTTGAATCTAAGACACATCCTTCTGCACGTGAGCGGCCGCGATATGCGAAATGTTTCCGTTCAAGAATTGCGCGCCGAGTTGCACCGCACAAACCCAAATGTGCAAGCATTAAGCGAGCGCGGCTGGGCAACTCTACACCGATTGCTCCCGGAAAGTCTGATCATCGCCAAGTTGGAAGCGCGCGTCGAGAATGGGCCCACGTTGATCTTGCTGCGAAATGGTTCTCTCTCTGCAAGCGAGACCGAATCGGGTCGCTTCACTGCTGCCGAGCTCATGGTTACCTCACCATGGGTGCGCCAGACCTTTTCCCAGTTGCGCGGCGCAACTCACTGGGAAACCAATCGGTTAACGCTCGCCGGACTTACGTTAACACACGGCCTCGATTTGCAGTCCGCCACGGTAGACCTCTCACGTCTGGGGAACCAACGCGTCGGATTGCAGTTCGATATCGACGCTTTCGGCGGCAAACTCCGTGGCAATATTTCGCACGAATGGCACTCGCGATATTCCAACTGGAAGGTTGCAGGCGGGGCCGCCGATCTTTCGCTGGCGCAAATCTCAGATGCGCTTGGCTTCGCCGATCGCATCAACGGTTTGCTTCACGCCGGCAACTTCACGTTTCGCGGCAACCTTGCCGAACCGGACCGCGCAACGGCCTCGCTCTGGTGTGAGTTAACCGGCCTTACCTGGCGCGATCGCACAGCAGAAGCCATCATGTTCGGCGCCGCACTTTACAACCGCAAGATTGAGCTCCAGCAACTTTATATCAGGCAAAAAAGCAACCAGTTCACCTTGAGCGGCGAAGCTGCATTACCCGCAAACTCGTCCGAGTGGCTCAGGCCAGATTTTCGCGGAAACATTTCGGCATCGATCAATCAGCTCGGCGAATTCCTTGCTCTTTTCGGTGCAAATCCCGCTGATTTTGCCGGGAAAATCAGCATCCAAGGATCCATGGATACCCACGGCCGCAACTTCGGCGGCCATCTCGCGATCGAGGGCGCTTCGCTGACGTTTTTTAGCCACGACATCGACAGCTTCAACGCAAAAGTAAATTTAAGACCGAGCGAGCTTGAGATCGAACGCTTCGATTTGACTCGGAAGAACGATTCTCTCTCGGGTCAGGGCAGAATTGATCTCTCGCCGGAGCACAATTATTCAGGAACGCTAGACGCCTGGACCGACGATCTGCGCGATTACATTTCGAGCCTTCGCGAATCACCGGGACAAAACGGAGGCCCAATTCCGGTAGAACTTCAAGCAACGATCGAGTCGAGTCATTGGGATACGCTCAGCGTGATTCAATTGCCAAAGTCGAGCTCTATCAGTTTCACGGCGAATTTTCCACTACCCATCGGAACCACTTGGAGCGCCTTTCAAATGTCTCCTCTCAAGGCTTCGCTTGATTTTCCTGCAATTTTTCTGGCGGCCGCACCTCAGTTTTTCCATTCAAACATTCTTCAAGACGGCATTTTGAGCGGAAAGCTTTCGGTGTCCGAAACGTTGCAGCATCCGCACATCGTTGGTGAGATGCAGCTCGTAAACGGAAAGCTGGCCGCCAACAGCAACTCTGTGTTCAATGTCATGGGAGCCAGTACCCGAATCATTTTTGATGGGAACCGCGCATCAGTGGAGTTTCTGAATGTTGCCACCAAAGATGTAGACCTCGCGCTTCGCGGGAAGATTGACTTCGAAAACACCAGCCACCTCATAGTCAGAATCACTGGCCCGACACCGCTCTTCGATCTCATGTCGCGTCCCGTCGACTGCGTGAATAAGATCGAAATTGTGCCGGCGGCGCTGCCACTTGCGCCTGCCGCGACAGAGCTGGAGTTTCGCGGCGCTCTTCTTCAATCCGACTGGAACGTCAGCTTGAAAGAAGAAATTGGTAGTCAGTTTTCCGATGTGTCGCTGCCGGACAGTGCCGCCCGGGAATTTCCTCTTTGTTTCGGAACAGGTCCGGAAGAAAAGACATTGTTGCTCGGCGCCATCCCGCGTGCTGAAGCCGCCCCCCAAGCACTTCCAAAAAAACGAGCGAAGCGGCGATAGCTCAGCTACTCCGTTGCTCGATCACAAGCCAGCGCGAAAGCTTCTCCTCCAGATCCGGCGTAAGATTTACACCAAACTCGGCACCTGCGTCCATTCGCAAAGAATTGCCGTTGCCGCGATCAAACAACAGTTGAACCGGGCGACGTCCGGGTGAGTTGACCAGAATGTTACGCACCTGGCGCAACTCATCGCCCGTCGTTGCGGCAGAAAATCTCAAAAGAACCGCGGCTTCCTGTGATGTCTCTGCCGGTTCCTCATTTGCGCTATTCGCTTTTCCAGATGTAATCGGCTTGATGTCGACAGCCGTAGCGCGAAGCATTTCGTCGCGTCTATCCAGTGTTCCTTTCAGTTCAACAACGCGCCCGCGAACGAGAACGTCAGCAACCTTCAGGTAAACCTCATTCCACACGACTACCTCGAGCACGTCCACCAGATCTTCGATCCAAACAACTGCAAACGGCTTGCCCTCTTTTCTTGTAAATTTTTTCTCGACCTCGACGATGGCTCCCCCAACCTTAAACTGCGCGCGATCATCAAGTTCACCTAACGAGGCGATCGACCGATAATTTTTCGCTGCAAAGAGGTTGGCATACGCGTCGAGGGGATGACCGCTGACATAAAACCCGAGGAGCTCCTTCTCGTAAGAGAGCTTTTCGTGCTCGCTCCAAGGCCTGGTCGGTTGTCGCTTCGCCGCCGTGGCCGCGTGCGTCTGTTCGTCGAAGAGCGAAACCTGTCCGGCCACCCGATCACGCTGGAGAGCCGCCGAAGACGCTAGCGCATCGTCGATACAGGTGAAAAGTCCCGCGCGATCGTGTCTGGTGAAATCGAAAGCGCCTGCCTTAATGAGGCTTTCCAACATCTTGCGATTGGCCACGCGTGAATCGAGCCGGCTGCAAAAATCCTCCAACGAAGCGAACTCGCCGCGTTGCTCGCGCTCGCGGATTGCCATTGCCATCGCTGTTTCACCGACGTTTTTGATCGCCGCGAGGCCGTAGCGAATTGCATGCAATATGGGAGCAGTCTTAGTGCCGCGACTGTCGGGACGCTGAGGTTTCTCCCACCCTTCCGGTGTGAATTTCAAACCGCTCTTGTTGATGTCCGGCGGCAGAATGGAAATGCCCATCCTTTTGCATTCGCCTACGAAAACAGAAATTTTTTCTGTGTTGTTTATTTCATTGCTCAGCAAACCCGCCATGAATTCCACCTGGTAGTGCGCCTTGAGGTAGGCCGTGTGATAACTGATCACACCGTACGCCGCGCTGTGACTCTTGTTGAATCCGTAACCGGCAAATTTCTCCAGCAAATCGAAAATCGCGTTCGCCTTCTTCTCAGGAATTTTGTTCGTGCGCGCGCAGCCCTCGATAAAGTTCCTGCGCTCTTTCGCCATCTTCTCCTTATCTTTCTTGCCCATGGCGCGGCGGAGCAGATCGGCTTGCGCGAGTGAGTATCCGGCAAGCTTGCTCGCAGCGGCCATCACCTGTTCCTGGTAAATCATCACGCCGTAGGTGTCGGCGCAGATGTCTTCGAGCAGCGGATGCAAATACTTGATCGGCGTGATGCCCTTTTTGGCCTTCACGTATTCGGGGATCAGTTCCATCGGACCGGGCCGGTACAGCGCGATCAACGCGATGATGTCGTCGAGCTTTTTCACGTCGAACTGTTTCGACAGATTCGTCATGCCGCCCGATTCCATCTGGAAGAGGCCGATGGTTTCCCCGCGATTGTAGAGGGCGAAAGCAGCAGCGGCATCCAGCGGAATATCTTTTAGCGAAAAGCGTGGCTCGCGTTTGCGAATCAGCGTGAGCGTATCTTCGATCACGGTCAGCGTTTTTAACCCCAGGAAATCTATTTTCAGGAGGCCCAGATCGTTAAGTGGTCCCATGGCGTACTGGCTGATCACGTCGTTGCCTTTCACGTCGCGACAAAGCGGAATGTAATCCGACAAGTCGCGATCTGCGATGACCACGCCTGCCGCGTGCACGCCTGCGTTGCGCGACAAGCCTTCAAGCACTTTCGCGTGCTCAAAGAGCTGTCGTGTAGCTGGCTCGGTGGCGACCGCCCGTTTTAGCTCGGCGTTTTTCTCCACTGCTGTGTCGAGCGTGATGTGCAGCTCATTGGGAATCATCTTGGCAATGCGATCGGCATCGCGATAA